>Ga0180007_10000390_pt1 | contig 76452 bp, 64 predicted proteins | sample MM_PC_MetaG_FD_121122 | JGI IMG/M metagenome (GOLD analysis project Ga0180007, IMG submission 121122) | Groundwater microbial communities from the Aspo Hard Rock Laboratory (HRL) deep subsurface site, Sweden - MM_PC_MetaG | ecosystem: Environmental > Aquatic > Deep subsurface > Groundwater... | reverse complement strand
TGAAGTTCAGGCGGCCATCCAAGGCGCTGGCGTCCAGGATCAACTTGTGCGTCATGACGGTGGCATTGAAGGCCAGCGAATCCGTGGTGGCGTCCATCATGGACGAGCCCAGAGTCAGGCTCACATTGCCGGTGGCGGTGTCGCTGTCCACCACCACATTTTCCACCCGGGTGATCCCGTTCAGGTCCGTGGCAGCCGTGCTGTCGGTGACGTTCAAATGCAGGGTATCCGTGCCAGCCCCGCCGTCAATGGTGTCGGCGGAGGTCAGATTTCCGGCCATGACGAGGGTGTCGTTGTCCGCGCCTGCGTCGATGTTGTCATTCTCAGCGCCTGCGGTGATGGAGTCATCGCCTGCGCCGCCTGCCAGGATGTCGTTGCCCGCGCCGCCGTCCAGGGTGTCGTTGCCGCCAAGGCCGGTGAGCACGTCCGCGCCATCCCCGCCCACCAGCGAGTCCGCACCCGCGCTGCCGGTGAGGGTGTCGGCCCCGGCCCCGCCGGTGACGGTGAACGCGCCGCCAGCCGTGTCGCCCGAGCCGTTGAAGGTCAGGGTATGCCCTGCGGTGAGCGCGCTGCCGTTGATGGAGATGCGCCCGCCGATGTCAGCCCAATTGCCTGCGTTCCAGGCCGCCGTGAAGGTCAGGGCGCTTGTGGCGTCGCCCAGGGTGACGTTCTCCACCCCGTGTACGGTGTCCAGGTCGGCCGTGTTGTGGGCGTTGTCCGTGAAGGTCAGGGTGTCGTTGCCGGTGCCGCCCTGGATGGTGTCCAGGCCGTCGGCACTGTTCAGGGTGGTGCCCATGTTGATGGTGTCGTTGCCCGCGCCGCCGTCGATGTTGGCCAGGCTGGCCACGGTCTCCACGACGGTGTCGTTGCCGTCGCCGCCGGTAAGGATGTCCGCGCCGCCCGCACCCACCATGGTGTCGTTGCCCTCGCCGCCGGAGAGGGTGTCCGCGCCGAGCCCGCCCGACAGGCTGTCGTTGCCCGCGCCGCCGAGGATGATGAACGAGCCGCCCGCAGTATCGCCGGAGCCGTCGAAGGTCAGGGTGTGGGTATCTGTGAGGGCCCTGGCGTCGATGGTAATCGAGCCGCCGATGGCCGCCCAGTCGGCTGCGCTGTAAGTGCTCGGGAAAATTAGGGTGGTGGCGGCATCGCCCAAGGTCACGGTCTCCACATTGCGGACATGGTCCAGAGCGTGGGTGTCGCCGTTGGTGGTGAAGGTCAGGGTGTCGTTGCCCAGGCCCCCGTCGATGGTATCCGCCGAGGTGAGGGTCGTGCCCATGACGATGGTGTCATCCCCGGCCCCGCCATTGATGCTGGCGGTGTTGGCCACGGTCTGGTCAAGACGGTCGGCACCGTCGCCGCCGAGCAGGGTGTTGTCGCCCGTGCCTCCGACGAGGGTGTCGTTTCCGCCCATGCCGGAGAGCAGATCCGCGCCTGCGCCGCCGTCGATGCTGTCATTCCCGGCTCCGCCGGTGATGGTGTCGCTGTCGGCCCCGCCGGTGATGTAGAACGACCCGCTGGCGCTTCCGGCGGAGCCGTCGAAGGTCAGGGTGTTTCCGGCCGTAAGCGCTGTGGCGTCGATGGTGAGCTTGCCGCTGATGTCGGCCCAGTCGGTGGCCGTGTAGGTGGACGGAAAGATTATGGACGTGGTGGCTTCGCCAAGGGTTATGGTCTCCACCTGCTTGACGCCGTCGAGGTCGTTTGTGCCCACCCCATTGTCCGTGAAGTAGAGGGTGTCCGCCCCGGCCCCGCCCTTGATGATGTCCACGCCGCCGACTTCGTTGAGCGTCTCGTCCATCACGATGCTGTCGGTGCCCAGGCCGCCGTCTATGTACACCACACCGCTGGCGGACTCTTTGATGTAGTCGTCGCCCCCCTGGCCATCGATGTAATCGTTGCCGCCCTTGCCGTAGAGCAGGTCGTTGCCAAGGCCGCCACGGATGAAGTTTGAGCCCTCCGTGCCGTAGATGATGTCGCCGTGGTCGCTGCACAAGACATTGACGATGACCGAGCTCACCGTCCAGACCAGCAGCGGGTCATGGTCGACGCTGTGGTTGACGCTGGTCTCGTAGAACCCGGGCTCCGCGCCGAGATCCGCGTACATGGATTCCTGATACCCCGTGAGGTCCAGGGTCGTGTTGATCAAGACCTGAACCTCATGGATTGTGTCGTGGGTGATTCTGAATATGTCGAGGGAAAGGGTAGAGAGAATGACCTGGACCGAAGTGCCGTCGAAAATCAGGCTCGACAGGTTCAAGGAGTGCTGAGTCAGGAAACTGCTGGCTCCCAAGGAAAGCGTGAGAAAGACAGGCTTGCCGCCGACATCAAGCGAAGCCCGGGCGACGTCCGCCAATATCTGCGCCTGGTGGGCGGCAAAGGCCTCGGCCTCAGCCTTGGACGCCGCCGTCGCCGCGAGTTTGGCCTCAAGGGCGGCCTTGACCGCAGCCTCCGCAGCGGCCTTGACCCGCGGCTCAAGGTTGGCCAGGGCGGCTGTGTCGTTATTGGCGACGGCCGCCGCAGCGGCCTTGGCCAGGTTTTGGGCGGCGACATTGGCCTGAGCTGCGGCCTCGGCTTTGGCCTGGGCTTCGGCAACGGCTCTGGCGGCATTTGCGTTTGCGGACTGTGCGCCGCGTCCGCTGGGATCGCCGGAGTTGGTCTGGCCGGAGGTCTGCGTGGGAGTGAGGGTGTCTGTCGGAACAATCGTCTGCAGGCCGGTTTGCGTGAGCCCCTGGAAATACTTGAACTCCTGAGGGGTCATGACCAGGATCGGGCCTGCGCCCAGCCTGCCCACGTCAACCTTTACGCCGGATTGGGAGAGCACCTGGAACGCGCCGCCGGCCAGGGGCTGCACTATGACCGGCTTGCCGTCAAAGACCATGACCAGGTGGCTTTCCCGCTCATCGCCCTGCCCGAGCGGCGGAACGGTGTGCGCGGTCTCGGTGCCGCGGATGCCGATGGTGGCCAGCGGGCTCTGAACCTTGAAGCTCTCCGGGTTATGCTTGACGATCTCGCCGGTGACGGTACGGAACGTACCCTGTGCAAGCTTGAACAGGGCCTGGCCCGTTCCCTTGGAGGCGTCGAAGACGTACTGATCCAGGCTAACTTTTGAGCCCTCGCCCACGTTCAGGACGGTACGGTCGATGAATTGGATGGAGCCGCCCGAGGCCTTGGCCGTGGCGATGACATCCCCCTTGTACACAGGGCTGCCGGATGAGAGCGTTCTTGCTCCCTCAGTCCCAAGCGCCGTCATCTGGCCCTGGACTGTTGTTGCCGAGCCTATAGCCTGTGCCAAGTTATCAGCCTCCTCAAAACAAGAAGGAAACCAAAGGACGCGTGCACGGCAGGAGAGTGGGGGGAGGCTTTCAAAATATACGAACGGTGCACTTACGTAAGTCGAGTGTTATACATTCCGAAATAAACAGTCAAGGCATGTTACGTATTTATTTTACCCAAACTTATCGATAAGATCAGCAGACATATAAACGGATCAAATACTACTTGCTCACTTAAGCGAGTCAGCCTATAGTGTTGCCGTTGAAATTGCAGAGACATAGCACATAATACACTGAAATAAAACGCATAGACTTACCGGTCAACAAAATTCAACTCCGTCATACTCGCTGCTCAGACAAAAAATTATAACACAAAAATTTCATGCGACCCATAGACCGTTTTCACAGATTGAAGAACTACCGATCAAGAAATTCTTGATTTATGGGATAGGAATCACCATTATTCTCCCCGCATTAGGGGCCTCCAGTCCTCAGTTCACACGCCTGCCACTCCATTCGAACAGAAACTCTGGCCGCCAAGGCTTCGTCAACGGGCAAAACCGACGTGCAGGCGTATTTTGCCTGAGATCTGCGAGAGGCGAACAACAAACGTGTCCAGCTCGTGACGCTATCACGCCTGAATAGTGCAACTTATGCGCTGCAAATATTGTTATACAAACCTCGGGCGGCACCCATGAAGCGGTCGTAAAGGGGTCCTGTCTTGTGGCTGGCAGCGCCTCCCACAAATGCAAAGGAGTCGGCCCAGAGGCCCCTTTCCAATCGCCCTGCCCTGCCGTAAAGCATGGGCATGGACCCTGACCGCTACATCGCGCACATCGACATGGACGCGTTTTTTGCGTCCGTGGAGCAGCTGGACCACCCGGAGTGGCGCGGCAAACCCTTGGCCGTGGGCGATGGACCGCGCTCAGTGGTCTCCGCCGCCAGCTACGAGATCCGCAAATTCGGCGTGCGCTCGGGCATCCCCGTGGCCCAGGCCAAGAAGCTCTGCCCGCATGGCCTGTTCGTACCGGTGCGCATGTGGCGCTACAAGGAGATGTCCCGACGCGTCATGGCCGTGCTTCAGCGCTTCTCGCCGTTGGTGGAGCAGGCCTCTGTGGACGAGGCATACCTCGACGCCACCGGCCTTGAGCGCCTGTTCGGGCCGCCGGAGGCGCTGGCAAACACCATCCGCGCAGAGGTGTTCCAGGAGACGGAGCTGACCTGCTCGGTTGGCATCGCTCCTGTGCGATTCCTGGCAAAGATCGCCTCGGACTACAACAAGCCCAACGGCCAGACCATCCTGCACAAGCACGAGGTGCGGGCGTTCCTGGACCAGCTGCCGGTGCAGAAGATCCCTGGCGTGGGCGGCCGGGCCCTGGAGACCTTGACGGGCCTGGGCGTGCGGCGGGCGGGCGATGTCCTGCGGCACCCGCAGGACTATTGGCGAAAGAAGCTCGGCGAGCGCGGCCTGTGGCTGTATGAGCTGGCCCAGGGCCGCGACGACAGGCCGGTGACCCCCTTCACCCCGCCGAAGTCCTCCAGCGCCGAGAACACCTTTGAGCGCGACACCCGCGACCCGGCAGTGCTGCGGCGCTGGCTGCTGCTGCAAAGCGAGCGCGTGGGCGCAGACCTGCGCGCCCAGGGCGTGCGCGGCCGCACCGTGACCCTCAAGGCCACCTTCGCGGATTTCCGCAAGCTTACGCGCTCGCGCACCCTGGACGAACCGGTGAACGACACCCAGAGCATCTTCGAAACGGCCCTGGTCCTGCTGGGGGAGCTGAATCCCCGCCAGGACCTGCGGCTCATCGGCGTGGGCGTGTCACAGTTCGGAGAAAGACCCAGGCAGCTCTCCCTGCTCACGCCGGAGAAGTCCGCCAGGCCCAAGGGCGCACTGGATCAGGCGCTCGACGCCGTACGCGGGCGTTTCGGCAAGGCGGCCATCGTGCGCGGCGATCTTCTGGATTTCGACAAGTAGGCGGCAAGAATCTGCCGCAGAGGCGAAGCAGGCCCTTTCCCGGCCTGAAATCACAACTTCAATTTGTACTGGGCGAGTTTGTGCCGCAGGGTGCGCGGGCTGATGCCGAGCAGCTCCGCCGTGCGCTGCTTGCTGCCGTTTGCAGCCTTGTATGCGCGCTGGATGGCCCTGATCTCGGCCTCGCGCACCACTGTGTCCAGGTTCAGGCCCTCCACGCTGTCATCGCCCTGGGGGCACACTGTGTCCATGCCGATGCCGAGCCGCATCTCCAGCGGCAGGTCTTCGGGCTTCACCAAGCCCTCGCCCTTGTGCAGCAGCACGGCGCGCTCGACAAGGTTCTTGAGCTCGCGCACGTTGCCCGGCCAGGAGTGGCGCAAAAGCAGGGTCATGGTCTCCGGGGCCAGGGACAGGTTGGGGCGGTGGTACTGCCCGCCAAAGAGCCAGAGGAAATATTCCGCCAGGGGCGCGATGTCTTCCGGACGCTCGCGCAGTGAGGGCAGGGAAATGGGGATGACGTTCAGGCGGTAGAACAGGTCGGCCCGGAAGCGCCCGCCGCGCACCATCTCCGGCAGCAGGCGGTTGGTGGCGGCCACGATGCGCGCACGGAAGCCCTGGTCCTTCTCTCCGCCCAGGCGCTTGAAGGTGCGCTCTTCCAAAACGCGCAGGAAATCCACCTGGTTGGACAGCGGAATGTCGCCCACCTCGTCCAGGAACAGGGTGCCGTCCTGGGCCAGCTCGAAGCTGCCCTTTTGCAGCCGCAGCGCCCCGGTGAAGGCTCCGGGTTCGTGGCCAAAGAACTTGTCGGCAAAGAGTTCGCCCGTGAGCACACCGCAGTTCACGGGCACGAAGGGCCGCCCGCTGCGATTGGAGAGGGTGTGCAGGAGCCGGGCGAAGAGCTCCTTGCCCGTGCCGGATTCGCCCGTGAGCAGCACAGGGGCATCGGATCCGGCCACCTGGATGGCGACATGGTAGAGCGCGCGCATGGCCTCCGAGCGGAAAAGGAGCCCGGCCTCATGCATGGCCGAGCGTGCCTCGGGATCGCTGTCCACGCCTTGCGGCAAGAACTTGCCGCCATATGCAGTCGGGTCAACACCCATGTGGTCTCCCAGGTCAGGCGGTGGGATGTGCCGCCTCTATTCGGACTGAATTCGGACGAATTCGGCCAACGCGCACCCCTTGAACACTTAGTAGATGGCAATATTTTGCCCGTCAAGACCTGCCGTGCGGAAACATGCCGCAAGAGGAAATTCTTTGCCGCTTTTGCGGCAAACTATTGCCGCATAGCCCCCGCACTAAAACATACAAATCCTTTGATTTTAGTTGGTTACCATTCGGCACGGATATTGGATAACTGGAGTGTCCGTGCGCCGGGCCGGTTCCGGAGCGTGCAAGGGCGCAGTGCAAATCCAACGACGATCAAGGGAGCGGGAATGACGATGAATCGGAAACATGTGCTGGCGGGCTCCGCCTGTATTGCCTTGATGGGTGTGCTGCTCTTCGCGGCCTTCGCCTGGGCCTCAAACGCGGGTACGGACGCCGTCACCCAAGCGGGCTCGGAAATGGTCAAGGCCGGCGCGCAGCTTGGCGCGGATACCGGCGTTGCCTGGTGGGTATGGCCGCTGGTGCTGCTGTTCTTCTGTTTTGTGCTCGGCATCATCGCCGTGCTGGCTGGCGTTGGCGGCGGCGTGCTCTATGTGCCGCTGGTCAGCGGGTTCTTCCCCTTCCATCTGGACTTCGTGCGCGGCGCGGGCCTCATGGTGGCTCTGGCTGGCGCGCTGGCGGCCGGTCCCGGCCTTTTGAAACGAAATTTCGCGTCCTTGCGCCTGGCCTTGCCTGTGGCGCTCATAGCCTCCAGCTGCGCCATCCTGGGCGCGTTTCTGGGCATGGCCCTGCCCACCAACGTTGTTCAGCTCTTCCTGGGCATCACCATCATGGGCATCGCCATCCTGCTCTTGTGTTCCAAGAATACGGCGCACCCCGTGGTCACCAAGGCCGACGCCCTGGGCATCGCCCTGGGCATGAACGGCGCCTACAACGACCCCGCCACCGGCCAGCTGGTGCAGTGGAAGACCCACCGCACCTTGCCGGGCCTGCTCATGTTCATCATCATCGGCATCATGGCCGGCATGTTCGGCCTGGGCGCGGGCTGGGCCAACGTCCCGGTGCTGAACCTGATGATGGGCGCGCCCCTCAAGGTGGCCGTGGGCACCAGCAAGTTCCTGCTGTCCATCACCGACACTTCCGCCGCCTGGGTCTACCTGAACAAGGGCTGCGTCATCCCGCTCATGGCCATTCCGAGCATCATCGGGCTCATGCTGGGCTCTTTTGTCGGCGTGCGCCTCTTGGCCAAGGCCAAGCCCACGTTCATCCGCTACATGGTCATTGGCGTGCTGCTCTTCGCGGGCGGCAAGGCGCTCCTCAAGGGCCTGGGCATTTAATCCGCGGCACACAGCACGCATCATTTCGGAGGATATTATGAGCGAGATCATTCATACCGGAAAAGCTTCACCCGAGCAGGTCACCTACGCCAACATGCTGTTCTACGGCTGCTGGGGCGGCCTTGGGCTCATGGCCGTGACCTACCTTTTGTACGTCTTCGGCATCATCCCCCCGCACATCCCGCTGGATCAGGTGCCTTTGATGTGGTCGCAACCTGTGGGAACCTATCTTGAGCTTGGCAAGGTGCCCACGGGCTGGGGCTGGTCCGTGCTCATCCTCAAGGGCGACTTCCTCAACTTCCTTGGTATCGTACTCCTGGCGGGCATGACCATTGTCTGCTACATTCCGCTTATTCCTGTGTTCATGAAGCGCAAGGAGTTCGTCTTCGCCGGGCTGGCCCTGGCCGAGATCATCGTGCTTCTGTTCGCGGCTTCCGGCATTGTTGGCGGGGGCGCGCACTAGTAGGCTCTCCCCACCCACCGGGGAAGCGGACGCAGGCATTACGCTTCCCCAGGGAGGACGCGCGTTGGACCAGAGCACACTTGTGAACCTGAGCGGACTGGACAGGGCCGACCTGCCCCGCATCCTCGGCGCGCTGCCCTTTGGGGTGGCCGTGCTGGATGCCGAGCGGCGCACCCTGTTCCTGAACCGCGCCCTGGAAAGCCTTACGGGCTTCTCCACCGCAGACGTGGCGGGCGTTTTCTGCCGCCACGTGCTGCGCGGGAGCTTCTGCCTGCACGGCTGCCCGTGCCTGCAGCAGGGCGGGGCCTGCACCCAGGGCTCCTGCGGCGAATCGCGCGAGGGCACCCTCATCAACCGCCACCGCCGCAAAATCCCCGTGCGCCTGACCAGCCTGCCCATCCTCGACCGCGAGGGCAATTTCCTGTGCACGCTCGACGTGCTCGAAGACCTCTCTGCCCTCAAGGACATGGAGACGCGGCTGTCCGTCTCCGCCAGCCCGGGGCAGATGGTGGGCCGCTGCGCCGTCATGGAACACCTGCTGCGCATTCTTCCCGCCGTGGCCCAGAGCGACTCCCCGGTGCTGCTCACGGGCGAATCCGGCACGGGCAAGGACCTCCTGGCCGAGGCCCTGCACCGCTTCAGCCCCAGGGCGCGGGAGAGCTTCGTGCGCGTCAACGCGACCCCCATGCCCGAGGCCCTGCTCGACGCCGAGCTCTTCGGCCAGGCAGAAGGCCCCGGCGGCGTGCCCAGGCCGGGCAAGTTCCAGCTGGCCCAGAACGGCACCCTCTATCTTTCGGAAATCGCCGACATGCCGCTGGCCCAGCAGGCCCGCCTGCTGCGTCTGCTGGACGAGAAGGCCGTGCTGCCCGCAGGCGGAGACAGGCCCATGCACCTGAACGTGCGCGTGGTGGCGGCCACAGGCCGCGACCCGGAAGAGATGGTCCAGGCGGGGCTCCTGCGCGAGGACCTCTTCCACCGCCTGAACGCCGTGCGCCTGCACCTGCCGCCCCTGCGCGAACGCGGCGAGGACATCAATTTTCTGCTGATGCACTACCTCAAGATCTTCACGGCCAAGTTCCGCAAGCAGGTCACCGGCTTCGCCGACGAGGCCCAGTCCCTGCTCTTGTCCTACGACTTCCCCGGCAACGTGCGCGAGCTGCGCAACATGGTCGAGTACGCGGTGATGGTCTGCCCAGGCGAAATGATCCTGCCCGAGCACCTGCCCACGCACCTACGCTTCCCCGTGGCCATGGCGCCCAGGGACGCCGCCCAGGCGGCCGCGCCGAAGGGCAAACCCGCCGGGCAGCTTAAGCCCGTGCGGAAAAAGGCGTAGGGGGCGGTCATGGGCAAGAAGATCCTGGTGACCCTGTACCGCGACGAGGTGGCCCCGCGCTTCGACCTGTGCTCCGAAGTCCTGCTGGTCACGGTGGACGCCACCGGACACGAGGTGCGCAGGCAGGACCTGGTGCTGGCCCACTCCAGCGCCGACGACCTCTGCGACCTGATCCTGGACCGCGAGGTGGCCGCCGTCATCACCGGCGGCATCGAAGAGGAGCACTACCACTATCTGCGCTGGAAACGCGTGGAGGTCATCGACGGAGTGGCCGGACTGGCCGGAGAGGCCCTGGCCCTGTATCTAAGCGGTGGACTTGAACCCGGGAGCATCCTTTTTCCGAGGCTAGGCCATGATTAAGCTCGCCGACATCATCAAGCACCCCCTGCGCGGGCTGCAAAGCGACGTGGACGAAGCCGAGTCGCCGGTGCGCTACACCCTGCTGCGCCAGAAGATCTTCGCCCTCATGGCCGTGGCCACCCTGATTCCGCTCCTGGCCATGGCCGTGCTCAACTACTACGAGCACAAGACCACCATGGCGCGCGAGATACAGAACCCCTTGCGCGTGCTGGTGAACAAGACCAAGAACTCTTTTGAGCTGTTTTTGACCGAGCGTTCCTCCACCGTGAGCCTCATCGCCTCGGCCTACACCTACCCCGAGCTGGCCGATGAGAAGAAGCTTTCGCGCATCTTCAGCGTCATGAAGAAGGAGTTCAAGGGCTTCGTGGATCTGGGGCTCATCGACGAGAACGGCACCCAGGTGAACTACGTCGGCCCCTACGCCCTCAAGGGCAAGAACTACGCTGAACAGCGCTGGTTCCAGGAAGTCCGCATCAAGGGCAAGTACGTCAGCGACGTGTTCATGGGCTTCCGCAAGTTCCCCCACGTCATCGTGGCCGTGCAGCACATGACCGAGGACGGGCGCACCTGGATCCTCCGCGCCACACTGGACACCCACCAGTTCGAGCGCATCATCGCGAGCATGAGCCTGGAGCCCGACGCCGACGCCTTCCTGGTCAACAGCCAGGGAATCATGCAGACCAGTTCCAGCAATTACGGCAAGGTGCTGGAAAAAATGACCTTCGCCCTGCCGCCCCAGACTTACGAGCCTGCGGTGCTGACCATGGTCGACCCGCTGGGGCGTGACGTCTACGTGTCCTACGCCTACTTCCCCGATGCCGACTTCGCGCTCATCGCCGTGAAGCCGCAGGGCTCCGTGCTCAAGACCTGGTACACCGTGCGCGGGGACCTGCTGTTCATCTTCGCCCTGGGCGTGGTGGCCGTGTTCGTGGCCGCCTACCGCGTCACCGACGTGCTCATCGGGCGCATGAAGGAGTCCGAGGAGCGCCGCGAGATGGCGCTGCGGCAGGTGGAGCACTCCCAGAAGCTCTCCAGCATCGGGCGGCTGGCCGCGGGCGTGGCCCACGAGATCAACAACCCCCTGGCCATCATCAACGAGAAGGCCGGGCTGATGAAGGACATCATGGCCCGGGAGGAGGACTTCCCGGCCAAGGCCAAGATCGACGCCCAGGTGGAGAGCATCCTGCGCTCCGTGGAGCGCTGCCGGGGCATCACCCACCGCATGCTCGGCTTTGCCCGGCGCATGGACGTGAGCATCGAGGACCTGGATGTGGGCGAGATCATCAAGGAGACCGCTGGCTTCCTCTCCAATGAGGCCATGCACCGCAAGGTCGATGTGCGCCTGGAGGTCGACCCCGAGCTGCCGCGCATCTTCTCCGACCGAAGCCAGCTCCAGCAGGTCTTCCTGAACCTTTTCAACAACGCCCTGGCCGCCGTGGCCGATGGCGGGCGCATCGTGGCCATGGCCCGCGATGCAGGGGAAAACGTGGAGATCATCGTGCGGGACAACGGTTGCGGCATGTCCGACGACACCCTGAAGCACATCTTCGAGCCGTTCTTCACTACCAAGAAGGGCAAGGGCACCGGGCTTGGCCTGTCCATCACCTACGGCATCATCAAACGCCTGGGCGGCGACATCGCCGTCGAGAGCGAGCAAGGCGTGGGCACCACGCTCACCATCACCCTGCCCAAGGGGCAGCGGGAGGCACTGGCATGAACGCAAAAGACTGGAAGATCCTGCTCGTGGACGACGAACGCGAGTTCATCACCACCCTGGCCGAACGCCTGGAGTTGCGCGGCATCCCCGCCCGTGTGGCCTTTGATGGCGAGAGCGCGCTTGAGGCCATCGCCGCCGAGGAGCCCCACGTGGTCATCCTCGACGTGCTCATGCCCGGCATCAAGGGTCTGGAAGTGCTGGAGCGCGTCAAGCGCACCAACCCTCTGGTCCAGGTGCTGCTCCTCACCGGCCACGGGAGCACCCGCGACGGCATCGAGGGCATGCGCCTGGGTGCGTATGACTACATGATGAAGCCGCTGAACATCGACACGCTCATCGAGAAGATGGAATCGGCCATCGACTACGCCAAGAAGGCCGCCACCCTGGCGGGCAAGACCGACGGGCAGTAGGAGGGGCAAGCCATGCGCGACGCGCTGTTCATGGGCCGGGTGACGGCCTCGGCCACCCACGAGTTGCAGAACATCCTTGCGACCATCCGCGAGTCCTCCGGGCTCATGGACGACCTTTTGGCCATGAGCAGCGAGGGCTTTGCCCACGCCGAGCGCTTCAAGAAGGGGCTCACCGTTCTGGCCGAACAGGTGGAGCGCGGCATGGTCCTCACCGAGCAGCTCAACTTCTGCGCCCACGCGCCGGAGAAAAGCCCCGCCGGGGCCGACATCAACGAGGCCGTGCGCGCCCTGGTTGGGCTCTCGCGCAGGGACGCCGCCCGGCGCAAGATCACCCTGGTGCTGGCCCCGGGGCGCACAGGACTGCGCACATCCTTGCGCGCCGTGGAGGTCATGGACGCCGTTGGCGCGGCCCTGGATGCGGCGCTTGTCGCCCTGCCCATGGGCACGCAGCTCATGCTCTCCGTAGAGGAACAGGGCGGACTGGGCGTGGTGCGGCTGGATTCTCCGGGCTTCGAGGCATTGCGCGCCACCCCGGCCTGGGGCAATCTGGCCGAGGTGACCGCCGCCTTGGGCATCGGCGTCAGCGCTGGTCCCGGCGGCATGGGCGTGGTTCTTGCCCTGCCGAGGCCCGCAGCCTGAGGCCCGACGAGGGGTATTGATTTTCAGGAGAAGTAGAGTAGCATCAAGAGTAGCAGCTTGAATCACCATGTTACGCAGGCGGAGTGCACGCCCTCTGCGGACACCAAGGAGGTCACTATGCTCGGGATGCTCAAGTCACTTGAGGACACCTTCGCGGCGCTGGCTTTTGCCGACGCCGGGGAGAGGCAGGAAGCCATGCAGATGGCTGGGGTGAAGGAGATGTCGGTGTCCGTTTCGGACGTTTTCGCCGCCGTCGCCTTTGCCGAAGCCGGCTGCGAGGCCGAGGCCCGCGATTTGCTGGGGATTCGACCCGTACGGCTCATGCCCACGCCCAAGGTTTGCGGATTCCTGGAATCCGTTGGACTCTCGGGAGTGCGCGTAGCTTACGGACTGGCCGAAGCCTAGCCGGAGAGCCAAACACCGGGTGGCCGGGACCGTCAGACCATGACGCCCCGTCCCGGCCCCCGGAATCGCGCTGACGCGCGGAAACAAGGAGTGCACCGTGAGCAAGAAGATCAAGCTGCTGCTGGTCGACGACGAGGAAAATTTCATCAACACCCTGGCCGAGCGCATGAAGATGCGCGACATGGGCTCCAATGTGGCCCACGACGGCGAGACGGCGCTTGAGATGGTCAAGGACGAGGCGCCCGACGTCATGGTCCTCGACCTGCGCATGCCCGGCATCGACGGCGTGGAAGTGCTGCGCAATGTCAAGAAGGCGCACCCGCACGTCCAGGTCATCATCCTGACCGGCCACGGAAGCGAGCAGGACCAGGAGCTGTGCATGCAGCTCGGCGCGTTTGAGTACCACAAGAAGCCTGTGGACATCGACCGCCTGGTCAAGAGCATCAAGGGCGCCTACCGCCAGAAGATGGAAGACATGATGGTGGCCGCCACCTTCGCCCAGGCTGGGGACTTTGACGACGCCGACCAGGTCATCCACGAGGGCGACAAAAAGTAAGCCGGGGGGCAGCCATGAACGCTGTCCTGCTCGTCGACGACGAGCGTGACTTCGCCGATATTCTTGCCGAGCGGCTCCAGGCGCGGGGCTTCGAGGTCCGAACCGCCTACGATGGCGAGGAGGCCCTGCGTCTGGCCGCCGGATTTGATATCGACGTGGCCGTCCTCGATGTGAACCTGCCGGGAATGAACGGCCTCGCCCTGCTGCGCGAGCTCAAGCTCGTGCGGCCCCAGGCCGAGGCCCTCATGCTCACCGGCCAGAACGATCTGGCCACCGCAGTGGCGGGCATGAAGCTCGGCGCCACGGACTACCTCGTCAAACCCGTGCCCATCGAACGGCTGGTGGAAGCCATCACACGCGCCCAGGACCGCCGCATAGAGCGCCAGGAAGGCCTGCGCATGGCCGAGACGGCGAAGATGGCCGCCCTGGGCCAGATGGCCGAGGGCGTGGCCCACGAGATCAACAACCCCGTCAACGTCATGGTCTCCCTGGCCGGGTGGATGGACGACCTTGTGGCCGACCTGGCCGACCATCTGACTGAGCAACAGATCGATCAGCAAGGGGGCGCGCACGCTGCAGACGCGGACGGCGTCTCCGGCACGCTTACCGAACTCGCCCAAAGCGCGGCCAAGCTCCACGAGCACGGCCTACGCGTGAAGCAACTCACGGCCAAGCTGCTCTGCCTATGCCACAAGTCCGACACCGGCGTAAACGACACCTCCGCCGCGCAGCAGCCCGGCTCTCCTGCTCCAGAGTCCGATCTGAGCGCCCTGCTCCAGGACCTGCTGGCCGAACGGGCGCCCCGCATGGCCGAGTCGCGGATCACCGCGACGCCTGACCTCGCCCCTGCCCTGAGCGCCCTGAACCTGCCCCAGGTGGCCCTTCCGGGCGCAAACCTGGGCACCGCCCTGGGCAACATCCTGGACAACGCCCTGGACGCCATGACCTTTGGCGGCCGCCTCGACGTCTCCACCCGCGCCGAGGCTGGCGAGATCGTCATCGAGATCAGGGACACCGGCCACGGCATCAGCCCGGCGCACCTGCCGCGCATCTTCGAGCCCTTCTTCTCCACCAAGGACGTGGGCCAGGGCACGGGCCTCGGCCTGTCCGTCAGCTACGGCATAATCAAGGGCATGGGCGGCGACATCCTTGTGGACAGCCAGCCGGGCCAGGGCACCAGGGTCACTGTGCGCCTGCCCGTGGCCCAGGCCGTGGGCCTCACCCCGCCCCTGTAGCCGGGACCGCTCCACCCGAGACACGCGCCCTCTCCGCTTGAATCAGGCCCCCCCTTCATGGTGTGGTGATAGCCCTGCAGGATGCAGGGCATTGCGCCCAGCACGCGAAATAACCCCTGGAACCGCTTGGGCTCCAGGGGTTTGCCCTGTTTGAACAGACATGTGGAATACGCGGGGCTATTCGCCCAAGTAGGCCTTGCGGATGTCCGGGTTGGCGAGCAGGGCCTGGGCGTCGTCCTCCATGATGACGTTGCCCGTCTCCAGCACGTAGCCCCTGTTGGAGGCCTGGAGAGCCAGATTGGCGTTCTGCTCCACCAGGACCACGGTGACGCCGTCGGACTCGTTGATCTCGCGGATGATGCGGAAGATCTGCTGCACGATGAGCGGTGCCAGGCCCAGGCTCGGCTCGTCGAGCAAAAGCAGGCGCGGGCGGCTCATGAGCGCGCGGCCCATGGCCAGCATCTGCTGCTCGCCGCCGGAGAGCGTGCCGCCGTGCTGCCTGCGGCGCTCCTGGAGGATGGGGAAGAGCTGGAACACGCGGTTCATATCGTGCAGGATGCCCGCCTTGTCCTTGCGGAAGAAGGCGCCCATGTCCAGGTTCTCCTCAACCGTCAGGCGCGGGAAGATGCGCCGTCCCTCGGGCACCTGGCACAGCCCGCGCGCGGACAGGAGGTCGGGTGCGGTGCCGTCGATGCGCACGCCGTCGTAGAGGATCTCTCCGCCAGTGATGGGCAGCACGCAGCTGATGCTCATGAGCGTGGTGGACTTGCCCGCCCCGTTGGCGCCGATGATGCTGACCACCTCGCCGGGATACACCTTGAGCGAGATGTCCTTGATGGCCTTGATACGGCCATAGGCGGCCGAGACGTTCTTCAGTTCGAGGATGGGTTGCTGCGTCATGGCCTAGTCCTTCTCCTCGCTGCGCACACCCATGCGCTTGGCGGGCCACAGGCCCTTGGGCCGGAAGAGCATCATCATGGCCATGACTCCGCCGAAGACGAACATGCGGTAGAGCTCGAAGCCGCGGAAGATCTCGGGCAGGGCGATGAGCGCCAGCGCACCCAGGATCACGCCGGGGATGGAGCCCATGCCGCCCAGCACCACCATGGCCAGCACCATGGCCGACTCGATGAAGGTGAAGGACTCCGGGCTGACGAAGCGCATGCGCGAGGCGAAAAAGGCCCCGGCCAGTCCGCCGAAGATGGCGCCCATGGCGTAGGCCAGAAGCTTGATGCCGAGCGTGTTCACGCCCATGAGCTCGGCCGCGGTCTGGTCCTCGCGCACGGCCTCAAAGGCGCGCCCGATGCGCGAATTGTTGATGCGGTACACGGCCACCACAGTGCACACTGCCAAGCCCAGGATCACGTAGTACAACTGCTCCAGGCTGCCGAGCCAGATATGCTCGACCTTCCCGTCCTGCCACCAGTAGACGCCCGGGGCCTTGATGCCCAGGATGCCGTTGGGGCCGTTGGTCAGGCTCATCCAGTTGTTCAGCACGATGCGCACGATCTCGCCGAAGCCCAGGGTGACGATGGCCAGGTAGTCGCCGCGCATGCGCAGCGTGGGATAGCCGATGATGCACCCGGCCACCGCAGCGAACGCACCGGCCAGGGGGAGGCAGAGCCAGAAGGACAGGCCGAAGTGCACGGACAAGAGCGCGTACGTGTAGGCGCCCACGCCATAGAAGGCGATGTAGCCGAGGTCGAGCAGCCCGGCCATGCCGACGACCACATTGAGCCCCAGGCCCAGGCAGATGTACACCAGCACGCTGATGGCCACGTCGTGGGCGTAGCGCTCGGTCAGAAACGGGAAGACCAGCGCGCCGGCAAGGACGAACACCAGCCATATCCAGGTGGGCACGCGGTCCGCGGCCTTGGTGAAGACCTGGGAAGCGGCCTGGGCCGGGCGGGACACGAAGTCGAAGACCCCGCGCTGCTTGAGCTGCCACAGGGCCAGCAGGATGGCCGAAACCACCGCCAGCTTGGCCCAGATTTCGGTGCTTGTGGCGAACTCCAGGCCCTCGGGCTTGATGCCGATAAGCGGCCACAGGAGCACATAGAGCCAGAGCATGGCCACGGCGTAGCCGAGCCAGAGCTTCCTAGACGCGGGTATCGTCAACGTTCTCTCCCATGATGCCTGTGGGCATGAAATAAAGCACTCCGATGAGGATGATGAAGGCGAACACGTCTTTGTATTCGCTGGAGATGTAGCCTGCGGCGAAGACCTCGATCATGCCGATGATCAGCCCGCCGAGCATGGCTCCGGTGATGTTGCCGATGCCGCCCAGCACCGCCGCCGAAAAGGCCTTCACGCCGAGCACGAAGCCCATGTCGTAGCGCACGCTGCCGTAGTACATGCCGACCATGATGCCCGCGGCGCAGGCCAGGGCCGCGCCGATGGCGAAGGTCATGCTGATGATGCGGCTGGCGTTGATGCCCACCAGCGCGCTCATGGTCTTGTCCTGGGCCGTGGCGCGCATGGCCTTGCCGACGCGCGTCTTGAAGACCAGGGTGTTCAGGCCCACGAGCAGCACCACCGTGATGCCGACGATGACGATCTGCATGTAGGACACCATGGCCCCGCCGATCTCAAAGCCGCCCCGGACCATCTCGCCGGGATAGGCGCGGTCGTACACGCCCTGGGTGAGCATGAGGCCGTTTTGCAGAAATATGGACATGCCGAGCGCCGAGAGCAGCACGGATAGTCGGGAGGAGGAACGCAGCGGCTTGTAGACCAGCTTCTCCACGGCCATGGCCAGAAGCGCGCAGTACCCCATGGCCAGCACCAGGGCCACGCCAAGGCAGACAAAGGGCGGGTAGCCCTGGGCCACCATCCAACTGATGAGGATGACGCCCATGTAGCCGCCAGCGGCGAAGATCTCGCCGTGGGCGAAGTTGATGAGCTGGATGATGCCGTAGACCATGGTGTAGCCAAGGGCCACCAGGGCGTAAACACCGCCCAGGGTGATTCCGTTGACCAGCTGCTGGAGAAAAACTTCCACGTGATGTGCGCCTTATGAAAAGCGGGGGCCATAGAGGCCCCCGCCTGTGCTTTCGATGCGTGTTGGACGATCTACTTCTTGTAGAGCTGGCCGGTCTCGGGGTTCCAGAAGTTGTCGAACTTGCCGTCCTTGACCACCTGGATCACGTAGTTGGAGCCGGAATCGCCGTTCTCCTTGTACTTGATCTGCTTGGAGGCGCCGGCGAAGTCGAGCTTCATGAGCTCGGCCTTGACCTTCTCGGGGTCGGTGCTGCCAGCGGCCTTGACGGCCTTCAGGTAGGCGACGGCGGAGTCGTAGGCATAGGCGGAGTAGGCGCCGGGCTCGCCCAGCTTCTTGTAGGCGTCAGCAAACTTCTTGTAGGAAGCGGTTTCCTTGTCGGTGTAGCCAAAGGTCAGGAACACGCCCTCGGCGTCCTTCTTGGCCAGCTCCATCAGCTGCGGATGGTACACGGCGTCCTGGGCCAGGATCTTGGTCTTGATGCCCATGCGGGCGATCTGGATGAGCATGGGGGCGGCGGCGGCGGAGTTCTGCAGGCTGACGTAGAAGACGTCGGGCTTGGCGGCCTTGACCTTGGTCAGCACGGCGGAGAAGTCCTTGTCGCCCTGGTTCACGTGCTCGTGGCCCAGCACCTTGAGGCCGGCGGCGGAGGCGAGCTTCTCGACGTTGTCGGCCAGGCCCTGGGAGTAGGTGGTCTTGTCGTCCACGAGGTAGATGGTCTTGGCCTTCAGGTACTCCTGGGTGAACTTCACGGCGGCCTTGCTCTGGTCGTCGTCACGTCCGCAGGTGCGGTACATGTATTTGTGTCCGCTCTCGGTGACCTTCTCGTTGGTGGAGGCGGGAGTGATCATGAAGATCTTGGCGGCCATGAGCGGCTCTGCGGCCGGGATGGTGGCGCTGGAGCAGTACGCGCCGATGACGGCGGTGACCTTCTCGCTGATGAGCTTGTTGGCGGCGGCCACGGCCTGGCGCGGGTCGCAGCTGGTGTCTTCAGCCTGCAGGGTCACGGGACCCAGGGCGCCCATCTCGGGGTTCATGACCTCAATGGCGGCAAGGACGCCGTTCTTGATGTCGTTGCCGTCAGCGGCGTACTGGCCGGTCAGGGGGCTTAAGCTGCCGATCTTGATGCCCGTGGCCTTGGGAGCCTCGGCTTTCTTCTCTTCCTTCTTCTCGCCGCCGCAGCCAACGGCCACGAACGAAACGAGCAGCAACAAGGACAGGAAATACAACGCGCGTTTCATCTCAATCTTCCCCCTGTTTAGATTAATCTACTGGCCTAAATACGCCTCAATCACCCGGGCGTCGCGCTGAATCTCCTCAGGCTTGCCCTCGGCGATCATAACACCATGATCCAAAACGACAATGCTGCGGCAGATGCCCATGACGACCTTCATGTCGTGCTCCACCATGAGGATGCTGACGCCGAGTTCGCTGATGCGTCCGATGGTGTTCATGAGCTCCAGGCTCTCGGCCGGGTTCAGGCCCGCAGCGGGCTCGTCCAGCAGCAGGGTCTGCGGATCGCTGCCCAGGGCCCGGGCGATCTCCAGCCTGCGTTGCAGGCCGTAGGCCATGTTCGAGGCCACCTCGTCGGCGAAATCCTCCAGGCCCATAAACACCAGGGCCTGCATGGCTTTTTCGCGGATGCGCTCTTCCTCACGCTTCTGGGCGCGGGTGCGCAGAATGGCTCCGAACACCCCCTCGCGGGTGCGGCTGTGCTGGGCCACCATGACATTTTCCAAAGCTGTCATATTCTGGAACAGCCGGATGTTTTGAAAGGTTCTGGCCACGCCGAGCGCAAGGATCTTGTGCGGCCGCAGGGCCCTAAGCGGCCTGCCGTCGTAGCTCACCTGCCCGGACGAGGTCTGGTAAACGCCTGTAATGACGTTAAAGACCGTAGTCTTGCCTGCTCCATTGGGACCGATGAGGCCCACGATGTCACCCTCGCTCACGCGAAAGGAGACATCCGTGAGCGCCTGCAATCCGCCGAAGCGCACGCTGATGTCGGAAAGTTCCAAAATTGCCATAAGTGCCATAGAGTATACAGAACTCCGGCGAATAAAATCAAGCTCGAAGATGGCCGAAATGCGTGGCGCATGGCGCTATCCCATGCTGGGCGCGGATTTTCAGATGCAGAAGGCTTGACCGCAGAATATTATTCGGCGTCCGGCGGCAGGGTCCGTGGCGGCCTGCACGCGCACTTGCCGGTCGGCGGATTTCCGGCTAAGAGACTTTTTTAACATCACACCAGAAAAGAGACCCCATGACCGACAGACCCATCAAATTCGACCGCAATGCCGAGTCAAAGCCCAGGCTTTCCCCTCTTGAGGATCTTCTCGACCTGGACTCCAAGCTCCTGTCCATGGTGGCCCGGCGCTGCCGCATAGTGCAACGCGCGGCCAGGGGACGCCAAGTCCTGGACCGCGAGCTGGAGAAACAGCTTCGCCTGGGCTTCGAACAGGCCGCCAAGCAGCAGGACCTGGACCCGCGCGTTGCGCGCCAGCTCTTCCCGGTGCTGAACGCCTTCGGCCTTGAGCCCCAGGAAGCCCGGCGCTCCTCGGACAAGCCCTTTGCCCTCATACCGCGCTCCGAGCCTGCGGACATCGACATCCTGGGGCCGCGTTCCCTGGCGCGCACGCGCATGCTGGCCGTGCTCGCCGCCGCCACCGGCGCGCCCATGCGCCTGTCCGGCGTGGTCTTAAACGACCCCCTGGTGGAGCTGGTCAAGGCCCTGAACCAGGCCGGGGCGCACCTGTCCTGGACCACCGACGAGCTCACCAGCTCCGCGACCCAGGCCAAGGCCGAGGACTCCCCCCTGCGCTTCGAGGACGTCCTCGTCTTCGCCGGAGAGGAGCCCTTCACGCTCTATGTGCTGCTGGCGCTCGCCCTGCGCGAGGCCGGGCGCTCCAAGTTCGCGGGCGGCCCGAACCTCAAGTTCCTGGACCTGCGCCACCTGGACGCGCTGCTGCCGCACCTGGGCGCGCGCCTGGCGCCCATGAACCCGCGCAGCCGAGGCCTGCCCGCCAGACTGGAGTCCGGCGGACGCATGGCTTCGCGCCTGGAGCTCACGCCCGAGACCCCGCCGCTGTTCGCCCAGGCCCTGGCCCTGGCCGCCTGGAGCTACCCCGAGGGGCTGCGCCTGGCGCTCTGCGCCGAGCCCATCGCCGCCGCAGGCCAGGCACTGGCTCTGGACGAGGCCCTGGAGGCTCTGAACCTCTGCCAGGTCTCCGCCCGCCGCCATGGCAACGAGTACATCATCCCTTCGTGCAGCCCGAAGGTCCCGGCCGCCCCGGTGCTGCCTCTGGACCCCACCCTCTCGGCCTATCTGCTGGCGCTGCCCGCGCTGGCAGGCGGCGTGACGCGCCTTGCGGGCAGACTGGAACTGCCGCAGTTCGTGCGGGACGACTTCGAGGCCCTGGGCCTGCCGCTGAACATCGAGGTGGCCGTGGCCGAGTCACGCAACGACACGCTGAAAGCAGGCGTCGACCTGTTCATGGGCAGACAGCCTGAATACCTGCCCCTGGCCTTGACCCTGGCCGTGAAGTCCGGCGGCGCGCGCGTGATGCTGCCGCTGGATGTGTCCGCCCGCGCCCGCGCCGTGGACCTGCTGGAGCGCCTGGCCGTGGACCACGAGGTCCAGGGCGACGTCCTGGTGGTGCAGGCCGGAGTTCTGCAGGGCTGGGACGGCGTCTGGACCAGCCCCGACCCGCACACCACCCTGGCACTGGCCCTGTTCTCCTTCCTGCGGCCGGGCATCGCCATCGACAACCCCGGCGGCCTGGCCTTCCTGTGGCCGAGATTCTGGTCCGTGTACAACGCCCTGCCGGTGGTGCGAGAGCATGCCCCCGCGCCCAAGGAACCCGAGAAAAATGTCGCAAAGTCCAGAAAACAACGCGTCCGAGTCTGAGACCATCGCCCTGTGCGAGACCGAAATCGCCGACTTCACCGCCCAGCGCGACCACTGCGTGCGCCGGGTGCGTGAGCTCATGGCGGCCGAGGACATGGCCAAGGGCATCTTCCATTCGGAGGAGATATTCCTGCTCCAGCGCGACAAGCTGCGCCTGGAGGTGGAAATTCAGTTTCGGACCAACAAGATCAACCGCATCCGCAAGGGCTTCTCTGACGACCCTGGCGGACCCGACGCTGGCGGACTTCTGTTCTAGCCCGGCGCACAAGAATACTAAAGGAAGCACAAGGAGCACCGTCACATGGCCAAGGCCCGCAACATCACCCAGAAGATCATCGCCCAGCATCTCGTCTCCGGCAAGATGACCCCGGGCTCCGAGATCGGCCTCAAGATCGACCAGACCCTGACCCAGGACGCCACCGGCACCATGGCCTGCCTGCAGTTCGAGGCCATCGGCATCGAGCGCGTCAAGACCGAGCTCTCGGTCAGCTACGTGGACCACAACACGCTGCAGACCGGCTTCCGCAACCCCGACGACCACCGCTACCTGCGCACCATCGCCGCCAAGTACGGCATCGTGTTCTCGCCCGCTGGCACCGGCATCTGCCACCAGCTGCACCTGGAAAATTTCGCCAAGCCGGGCCGCACCCTCATCGGCTCCGACTCCCACACCCCCACCGCGGGCGGCGTGGGCAGCCTGGCCATCGGCGCGGGCGGTCTGTCCGTGGCCCTGGCCATGGCCGGAATGCCTTACATGCTGCCCATGCCCAAGGTCGTGCGCGTGCTCTTGACCGGCGAGCTCAAGGGCTGGGCCAGCGCCAAGGACGTCATCCTGCACCTGCTGGGCATGCTCAGCGTCAAGGGCGGCGTGGGCAAGGTCATGGAATTCGCCGGGCCGGGCGTGGCCACCCTCACCGTGCCGGAGCGCGCCACCATCACCAACATGGGTGCGGAGCTGGGCGCCACCACCAGCATCTTCCCCAGCGACGCCCAGACCAAGAAGTTCCTGTCGCGCATGGGCCGCCCCGAAGACTTCACCGCCCTGACCGCCGACCCCAAGGCCACCTATGATGAAGAGGTGACCATCGACCTCTCGGCCCTGGAGCCCCTGGCCGCTGCCCCGCACATGCCCGACCGCATGGTGCGCATCAAGGACCTGGACGGCATGCAGGTGGACCAGGCGGCCATCGGCTCCTGCACCAACTCCTCCTACACCGATCTCAAGGCCACGGCCGAACTCCTGAAGGGCAAGCGCATCAACCCGGCCACAGACCTCCTCATCGCGCCGGGCTCCAAGCAGGTCCTGAAGCTCCTCACCGCCGAGGGCCTGCTCGATCCCCTGCTCGACGCCGGGGCGCGCATCCTGGAATGCGCCTGCGGGCCGTGCATCGGCATCGGCGGCTCGCCGGCAAGCAAGGGCGTGTGCGCGCGCACCTTCAACCGCAACTTCGAAGGCCGCAGCGGCACCCAGGACGCCCAGGTGTACCTGGTGAGCCCCCTCACCGCCGCCCAGGCCGCGCTGAACGGCAAGTTCACCGACCCGGCCACCTGGGGCACCCCGCCCAAGAAGGCCGAGCTGCCGAAGAAATGCCCGAGCATCCGCAAGCTCTTCGTCTACCCACCCGAAAAGGGCGCTGACGTCGAGGTGCTGCGCGGACCGAACATCGTGGCCCTGGAACGCTTTTCCAACCTGCCGGAAAAGATCACCGGCAAGATCGCGCTCAAGGTCGGCGACAACATCACCACCGACCACATCATGCCCGCAGGCGCGGCCATCATGGCCTTGCGCTCAAACATCCCGGCCATCAGCGAGCATGTGTTCACCAAGGTGGACCCGCAGTTCGTCAGCCGCATCAAGGAACTCGGCGGCGGGTTCATTCTGGGCGGCGAGAACTACGGCCAGGGCTCCAGCCGCGAGCACGCCGCGCTGGCCCCGCGCCACCTGGGCGTCAAGGCCGTCATCGTCAAGAGCCTGGCCCGCATCCACCGCGCCAACCTGGTCAACTTCGGCATCCTGCCGCTGCTGCTGGTGAACAAGGACGATTACGAAACCCTGGCCCAGGGCGCTGAGCTTGAAATCAACGCCAAAGACATCCAGCCGGGCAAGCCCGTGGGGGTGAGCGTGGGTTCTTCCGCCAAGGTCATGGTGACAAATGATTTGACGGACCACGAGCTGGAGATTATCCAATCGGGCGGACTGCTGAACACCGTGCGCGCGCCCAAGGGCTAACAGCCCGGCATATCAAGAACAATCGGAGAGATCATGCTCGAAATGTTACGTAGAAACGCCGGAAGCTGGGGCATCAAGATCGCCTTTGGCATCATTATCGTGGTCTTTGTCTTCGCCTTCGGCATGGGCAGCTTCACCGAAAAGAAGGAGCCCGTGGTGGCCTATGTGGGCGGCGAGCCCATCAGCGCCCGCGAATTTCAGAGGGCCTTTGAGGACTCCATCACAGCCATGCGCCGCCAGAATCCCGGCATCTCCGCCGAGGAGCTGAACACCCCACAGTTCAAGCAGGCCATCCTGGGCCAACTGGTGAACACGAGGCTCATGCTTTCCGCCGCTGCCAAGATGGGCATCACGGTGTCCCCGGCCGAGCTGCGTTCCGTCATCAGCAAAATCCCGGCCTTCCACAACGCCCAGAACACCTTTGATCCTGGCATCTACAAAAACGCCCTCGCGCAGAACCACTCCACCCCGGCGCGCTTCGAGGCCGAGCTCAAGGACAACCAGATCATCCAGAAGCTCCAGGGCTACACAACCATCTCCGCGCTGTTGACCGAGCCCGAGGCCAAGGGCCTGTACCAGTGGGCGCGAGAGACTGTGCGCATGGACTACGTGCTCTTCCCCGCCAAGGACTTCGAGGCCTTGGTGAAGCCCACAGACCAGCAGGTGGCCGACCTCTACGAGGCGACCAAGGAAAAGTACAAGGAGCCTGCGCGCATCCGCCTTGAATACCTGCCCGTCACCGTGGCCGAACTGGCCTCCACCGTGAAGGTCAGCGACGAGGACATCAAGAAGGACTACGACGCCGGCATCGAAAACTTCAAACACCCGGCGCAGATGCAGGCCCGGCACATCCTGCTCCTGGTGCAGCCCTCCGCGCCCCAGGAAGTGGCCGACAAGGCCCAGGCCCAGATCAAGGATATCCAGGCCCAGTTGAAGAAGGGCGCCAGCTTCGAGGCCCTGGCCAAGAAGTATTCCCAGGACCCCGTCAGCGCAGCCAAGGGCGGCGAGCTGCCCTGGTTCTCGCAGGGCACCATGGTCAAGCCCTTCGAGGATGCGGCGCTCACCCTCAAGCCCGGCCAGGTCAGCGAACCCGTGCGCACCCAGTACGGCTGGCACATCATCAAGCTCATGGGCAACCGCCCGGCGGGCACCGTGCCCTTCGACCAGGTCAAGGATGACATCAAGAAGCGCCTGGCCGAGGAGAAAGCCTCGGAGAAGAGCAACGAGATCCTGGACCAGAGCATGGACCAGATCGCGGCCGGAGTGAAGCTTGCCAAGATCGCCCAGGGGCTGGGGCTCACCACGCGCAAGAGCGAGATGATGGACCAGCAGGAGGTGCAGCGCACCTTCGGCCTCAAGAAGGAGGCCGTGGACACCATGTTCGCTTTGGCTCCCGGCAGCGGGGCCAAGACCCCCCTGGCCATGGAGCCCGCTCGCGGCTACCTGCTGGCCGAGAAGATCGAGGGCACGCCGGAGGCCATCCTGCCCCTGGACAAGGTGCGCGACAAGGTCGTGGCCGAGGTCAAGGTCCAGGAGGCGCGCAAGCTGGCCATGGAGAAGGCCCAGAAGGTCCTGGCCGAGCTGCAGAACCCTGAGACTCAGGCCAAGGCCCTGGCTTCGGTCAAGGCCGACTTCAAGACCACCCCGCCGCTGGACCGCCAGGCCGCCCAGACGCAGCCCGGCAGCAACCCGCAGATGCTTGCGGCCATCTTCGCCGCTGGCGACCACAACTGGCTGAAGCAGCCCTACGAGGTCCCTGCCGGCGTGGCCCTGGCCCGCTTGGCCGAACGCATTCCCGCGCCCGAAGCCACCTGGGAGAAGGAAAAACGCATCTGGATCAGCCAGGGCGCCCAGGCCTTCAGCCAGGAGCTGTTCAACGCCCTGCTGACCAACCTGCGCGAGAGCGTCAAGGTCGAGATCGTGCGACAGGACCTGCTGAACTAGCCAGCGCGAATCACGCGGCATCAGATGACATCAAGGGGGGAGCCGTATGGTCTCCCCCCTTTTCTTTGGCTCTGCCGTCTTTTCTTTGGCCCTGCCGTCTTTTTGGCCCTGCCGCCAGGCTTTCGGACCAAGCCCCATAGCCCTCGCCCAGCCACGAATGCGCCCCTGCCCACCCAGCTCAGAACCCTTGGCCCAGACTACTTGGCGCAGACGAGATACGCAGGCTGCTCGGCTCCGACAACGAATGCACACCTTCTGGCCTCGCCCTGACCAACGTCGCCTCGCGTCCCACAGGGCAGCGGCCGCCAAAGTCTGGCCTCTGACGAAACCGCATGTCCCCAATGCCCGGCGCACAAAAAAAGAGGGGAAGCCGCACGGCCTCCCCTCTCTCGAATTCCAATTGCAGGTGCGCTTAGGAAGACTTGAGCTCCCCGATGATGGTGCGGAGCTGCGACGCCATGTGCGCCACCTCGCTGATGGCCAGCACGGACTGGGCCATGCCCTCGGCGGTCTCTGCGGCCACGCGGTTGACTTCCTCGATGGCCGAGCTGATTTTCTCGGACACGCCAGACTGCTCCTCGGCCGCGCCCGCGATGAGCTGCACCATGTCGGCGTTCGTCTTGGCGATGACCACGATCTCATCCAGGGCCTTGGCCGACTCGTCGGAATGGCTGGTGGCCTCGCCGATGGCCTGGGCGGCCTTGTCCATGCTGTCGATGTTCTTGCGGCTGGAGTCCTGGATGGCGCGGATGTTCTCGCCCACTTCCTTGGTGGCGCCCATGGTCTTTTCCGCGAGCTTGCGCACCTCGTCAGCCACCACCGCGAAACCGCGCCCGGCATCGCCAGCGCGAGCGGCCTCGATGGCGGCGTTCAGGGCCAGGAGGTTGGTCTGGTCGGCGATGTCGTTGATGACGTTCATGACCTGGCCGATGGCCTCGGCCTGCTTGCCCAACTGCAGCATGTTCTCCTTGAGCTGTACGGAGATGCTGTTCACGTGGCCGATGGCCAGCTGGGACCGGCGCACGACCTCCGCGCCGCCAGCGGCCTTGTCCTTGGCGTTGTCCGAGCTCCCGGCGACCTCTCCGGCCTGGCGGGCCACGGAGATCACCGAGGCGTTCATCTGCTCCATGGCGGTGGCGGTTTCGCCCACGCGGTCGCGCTGCAGGTCCATGCCCCGGCTCATGACCTCCACCTGGGAGGAGAGCTCTTCGGAGGAGGAGGTTATGCGCTCCACGATCTCTTCAAGCTTGTCCGCGGCATCGAGCATGCCCTCCCGCTTGGCCGACTCGGCCTGGAGCTTGGCCTCCAGGGCCTCCTGGGTGGCCTGCTCGGCCTCCTTGGTCTTCAGGTCGGCCTGGGAGCAGCTGCTCTCGGCCTCCTGAATCTTGATCTTGAGGTTCTTGGCCATGACCCGCAGGGCCTCGGCCAGGGTGTGCGTCTCATCGTTTGAGGCCACGTGCAGCTCACCGTCAAGGTTGCCCTGGGCCAGCTGGTTGGCGAAGTCGATGGTCTGCAGGATGGGCCGCACCAGGGCCTTGGAGAAGAGGTACCCGATAAGGAGCATGAGCAGGCCCACCGCCACGGTGGAGCCGAGGGTGGTCAGGTTGGTCTCGGAGAGCACCCGCTCGATGAAGTCGCGTCGCTGGCCGATGAAGAACATGCCCGCGGCCTTGCCGTGTACATCGACGACCGGCCAATAGGCGGTGTTGTAGGCCGCGCCCAGGATGACATTATACCCCAGGAAGCGCTTGCCCTTCTGAAGGACCTCCTCCAGCACCTTGGGGTTGTCCATCTTGGTGCCGACGGCGCGCTTGCCCTGCTTCATGATCGTGGTGGAGACGCGCATGTCGCCCTGGAAGATGGTGCATTCAAGATCCAGGTTCTTCTTGACCTGATCGACAAAACGCTCGCTGGAGAGGGTGAAGCCAGGCGTGATGCAGCCGATGATTGCGCCGCCTTGCTTCACCGGAATGCCTGCGCGCAGGGAGAACTTGACCACCGTGCCCTGCTCCACGCCAACGGTCGTCTCGCCTTTGAAGGCGTTCTGGATGTTGACCTGCGAGCCGACGCTGTCTCCGGACTTGTCCGAGTGTCCGCGCGCGATGCACACGCCCTGGGCATCGGCGATGGTGATGGACTCAAGGCCCGTCTCCTCCATGACCTTCTTGGCGTAGGCCTGCAGCCAGGGGGTATCCTTCTCGGCGATCTTGCTCACCACCTGGGGGTTGGTGGCCATGTGAAAACCGTTTGAGGTCAGCGACTTTTTCATTTCCTCGAACTGGGCAGCCACCAGGTCCGCGCGACTGTTGATCTCCCTGACGTTCTGCTCATCCAGGGTATTATTCAGGAAATATCGGCTGGAGAGATAGTTTCCGCCGCCCACAAGGACAACGGCAAGGAACACCAGTCCAAGAATCTTTTTGAGCAAGGTGAAGCGCATGATGACCTCCTGCCAGGGACGTACGCCGGACAAACGCCTATGCCCGGGTCGCAACCCATGATTGTGCGAATTTTCACATTATCCTGAAATCCCCCCCCACTTTCGGGGCGAGTATTAGCCATCATCTCGAATTCCTATCGGATTTATTACACGAAAACCTTAGAGATTGAAACAAAAATTCTTCAGTCTCGCTTGACAGACATGCCCCGTCCATCCATTGCTGTCCAGACGAAATTGCATCCAGATTCTGGGAAAGGCATGGACACAGAACTCGACATCTTCATCCCTGCGGCACGAACGGCTGGTCTATACCCTTACCTGGAGCAGGCGGCTCTGGGCCGGGCCAAAATCCTCCGCAACAGGCCCATTGTCAGCCTGGACCTCGCGTCCCTGCGCTGCCTGTCCATCACCATGCACGGCTCTGGCGAGCATGTCCGCACGCCCCTGGTGTTTCCCCTCGTGCGCACGGACAGCTTCAACTTCGCCCCCCAGTGCCGCGCTGTCCACACTCTGCCCGGCCCGGATTGGCTGGTGCTCGGCGGCAAGGGCGACGACCTGGGCCGTCTGGTGGCCCAGGCTCTCAAGGCGAGAAGGGAAAACGGCGAACGGCCGGTGCTGCGGGTGACGCCCTACGCCAGCCTCACGGGCCCGCTGCCCCAGGAGCCTGCGGAGGGCGACACGCGCTTCACGTTCCGCAAAAGCAGCGAGAACTTCAACCAGCCCGCCTGGCAGAACAGCGTTGAAAAACTGCTCGCCCTGCCGGAAGAGCGCTGGCACGAGGCGGGCATCTCCAACACAGCGGACCAGGCGTTCCTCTTTGACGAGGCCCTGACGCGCCTGGCCCCAAGCACGCCCCGCCTGATTCTGGACCTGGGCTGCGGCCTGGGGCAGATCACGCGCACCCTGGCCCTGCGTTATCCCCAGGCGCAGGTGGTGGGCCTGGACGCCAGCGCCGAGGCCATCGCCGTGGCTGCCCGGGCCTTCCAGCTACCGAACCTGCGCTTCGATGCGGTGGACTTCTCCAGGCCCCTCTGCTTCGCCCCGGGCAGCGTGGACCTCATCGCGTCCACCAACGCCCTGCCCTATGCCCAGGACCAGTTGGGCTCGGCGCGCGAACTCTTCGGGCTGCTGACCCAGGATGGCCTGCTGCTGAACCACTGCCGAGCCGAGGAATCCCACCTGTTCTGGGACTTCCCCTTCAGCCTGGTCCTGCCCAGCAACACCCAGATATTTCTGTCGGACTGGTTCCTGGCGGCGCGGGAATCGGGCCGCAACACCGAGATATCAAGCGTCCCTCTGGGCATGGGAGCCTTTTACTTCCGCGCCAACCAGGCCAGGCCCTTTTCCGTACCCCTGGACGCCATGGCCGACGCCCATCGTCACGACGGGCCCGGACCCTACGCACCTTGGCTTTCACACGTGCTGCTGGCCCACAGCAAAAAGGCCCGCCAGACGGACGAGGCCACCCTGCCCCTGGCGCAAAACCACCTGGAGCGCCTGAGTTCCGTTCTCAACGCCGTGGTGCGCGCCCCGCGCGAGATACAGGGGGCGGCCGTGGTGGGCTGGATCTGCAACGCCAAGATGCTCGGGCTGCTGCCGGAGTTTCTGGAATACCTGGAGGCCGTGTTGCCGGGAAGCGCGCCAGTTCTCAAGCCTGTCTTCGAGGCAGGCCTCGCCAAAGGCGGGGAGGAAGGAGGCTCGGGCTACTCGTCCTGATCCTTGCCGGGAATCTGGATGTTGTACTTCTTGATCTTGTAGTGGATGGCCCGGCGGCTGATGCCGAGCAGGTCGGCGGCGGTCTTCTTGACCCAGGCAGTGCGCTCCAGGGCGCGGATGATGGCCTGGTGCTCGTTGTCTTCAAGGGAAAGCGAATCCGCGCTGGCGGCAGAGGCGGCCTCGGTCTGGCCGACTCCAGGCCCAGCCCCAGAGGACCCGGCACCGGACACGGGACCGGGCTCCAAGGCCGCCTCGTGCAGGGTCTCGGCCCGCTCCAGCTGAATATCCTTCGGCTCCAGCACCTGCCCCCGGCAGAACACCACGCCGCTCTCCAGGGCGTGCTTGAGCTCGCGCACGTTTCCCGGCCAGCTGTGGGCCATGAGTACCTGCAGAGTCTCGGGCGAGGCCGTCACCTTGGGCCGCTTCTGATCCTGGCTGAAGGCCTCCAGGAAACGCTCGGTCAACAGCGGGATGTCCTCCTTGCGCTCGCGCAGGGGCGGCACCTTGAGGGTCACCACCTTGAGGCGGAAATAGAGGTCCTCGCGAAACTCGCCCTTCTTGACCAGGGCGGGCAGATCGGCGTTTGTGGCGGCGATGACCCGGCAGTTCACAGGGATGGCGCGGGTGTCGCCGACGCGGCGGATGGTGCGCTCCTGCAGGAAGCGCAGCAGACGGGTCTGCATCTCCGGGCTGATGTTGCCGATCTCGTCCAGCACCAGGGTGCCGCCGTCGGCCTCCTCCATGAGCCCCTTCTTGTCGCGCACGGCGTGGGTGAAGGAGCCCTTCACGTGGCCGAAAAGCTCGCTCTCAAGCAGGGTCGGCTGGGTCGAGCCGCAGTCCACTATGACAAACGGCCCCTTGGCGCGCGGGCCCTGGTCGTGCAGGATGCGCGCGATGAGCTCCTTGCCCGTGCCGGACTCGCCCAGGATGAGCACGGCGACGTCTGTTGGCGCCACGCGCTCCATGAGGGCGTAGAAATCGCGCATGGCCGGGCTTTTGCCGCCCCAGAGCTGCTCGCTCAAGCACGACTTGTGGTGCTTGGCCTTGGGTGCTGATTTTTCCGTGCTCCGGCCCAGCAGATCGGCGATCTTGGCCAGAAGCTGGTGCCCGTCAAAGGGCTTGGTCAGGTAGTCCGCCGCGCCGGAGCGGATGGTGCTGACGGCGTCGGGGATACTGCCATAGGCGGTGAGCAGGATCACCGGCACCTGGGGCCACTGGGCCAGCACCTCGCGCAGCAGGCCCACCCCGCCCATGCCAGGCATCTTCACGTCCGAGACCACCAGATCCACCGGCTGAGCGGCCAGGACCTCGACGGCCTCCTCGGCGCTTCTGGCGGTGAGGGTCTTGTACTTGGCGAAGGCCAGCCGCGCCTCCAGCACTTGCAGGATGTTCTTGTCGTCGTCCACCACGAGGATGGTGGCGCCGGGCCGGCCGGAGGGGATCACGGGCTGTTTGGAGTTTTCCATAGGCGTGCGCAGGCTACTCCAGGCCCTTCTTCTTGTGGCTGATCTCCTGGTGCAAACGCTCCAGGGCGTTGAGCTGGCTGCGCAGGGCCTCGGCCTCGGCCGTCTTCCGGCGCAGCAGATCCTTGGTTTTGCCGCTCTCCTCCTGGCATCCGGCCAAACGCTTGGAGCGCGCCAGCTCGCGGTCGATTTCAGCCTCGGAGAGCAATGGCGGGCTGGACTGGCTGCTTGAGGCGGACAGGCGCGGCAAAAGCGGGGTGATCAGGCGCGGGTCCTCGGAGGTCAGGCTCTCCGGGGTCATCTGCACCCAGGTGTTCCAGAGGGTCAGGCCCGCGCGCAGGTCTTCCGGGGTCTTGGCCATGGCCAGGCGCGCGCAAGCAAGACCGAAATAGGCCTTGCGCGCCAGCACCGGGGCGGACTCCTCTCCGGCGAGACGCTGGAAAATGCTGGCGGCCTTCTCATACTGTCCGGCCAGGTACGAGTCCACGGCCAGCACGTAGTCCGCACGCGGACCAGACTGCTGGGTGCCCTCGCCCAGCCTGGGGGCGAAAAACGAACAGCCCGCGAGGCCCAGGACGAGCACCAGCAGGACGGCCGGAAAGGCGGCCGAAAGGGAGGGACAAAGCGGCAGCCAAGGCAAAAAAGGACGTTTCGTCATGCCCATATTTCTATACCATCGCCTGCGGCTTGGGAAGGGAAAAGCAAAAGCTCGACCCGCAGCCCGGCGCGCTGTTGAGCCACATTGTCCCGCCATGCGCCTCCACGATGCCCTTGGCGATGGACAGGCCAAGGCCAAGGCCTGCGACGCTGCCACGCACCGAGGGCTCGCGGTAATACTTGAGGAAGATGCGTTCCTGCTCCTCCGCAGCTATTCCCGGCCCCTCGTCGACCACGCAGAAGATCACCGCGTTGCCCGTGGGCTCCGGCGTCACGCTCAGGCGCACCAGGGAGTCCGGGGGCGAAAACTTCACGGCGTTGCCCAGCAGGTTGGCCAGCACCTGGGTCACATGCTCCTGGTCGGCCTCCACGAAAACGAACTGGTCCGGCAGCTCGGTCTTCAGCGTGATGTTCTTGGCCAAAGCCGTGGATTGCAAGCGCTCCACGGCGCCACGCGCCAGGGCCGAGGCATCCAGCGGCGCCGTGACCAGGCGCAGACGCTGGGACTCCAGGCTGGAGACCTTCATCAACCGCTCCAGCAGGTTGGTCAGCCGCAGGGCCTCCTGCCGGGAAATGTCCAAAAAATGGTGTTGTTTCTCGTTGACCTCGCCAAAGACTCCATCGGCCACGAGAGCCACGGACTCGCGGATGCTGGTGAGCGGCGTGCGTATCTCGTGCGAGAGCATGGCGATGAAATCCTGGCGCATGCGCTCCTCTTCCTGGAGCCGGCCGGTCATGCTGTTGAAGGCCTGGGCCAAGTCGCCCAATTCGTCCGTTGAGGTGACCTGCACCGGCCGGACGGGCTCGCCCCGGCCAAGCTCGCGGATGCCCCGGCGGATCTCCGATAGCGAGAGGTTCAGACGATAGGCGATGAGCAGGCTGCCCAGCACGCCGATGGTGATGCTGGCCACCAGTCCGATGAAGCCCAGCCGCACCGCCGTCTGGCTCCTGGCGCCCAGCTCGGTCAGGCGCTCTTCCATGTCTTCCTGGTTGGCCTGGCGCGTTTCCGAGAGGATCTCAAGCCAGCGGGTGATGGTCTTGTCCGGCAGGGTGCCGACTTCCGGGTTGCCGCTGCGTGAAAGCACGATGGTGAACTCCTGGGTGAGCTCCTGCCAGGGCTTGCGATAGTCCGGGTGACGCTCCAGCACGCTGGACAGGGTCTTGCCGAAATCCTTCATGTCCGCCAGGAAGGACTCCATGTAGGCGTCCTTCTGCAATATTTCGAAGCGCTTGCGGTTCTCCTCCATGGACAAAAGCTGCTGGATCATGCGCTGGGCGGACTTGTCGATGTCATAGTTGACGTTGACGATGGCGTTTGAGACCTCGACCAGGCTTTTGATGCGCAAGAACAGCAGACTGGTGGTGACGTAGAATATCGTCACAAGCACCAAACACCAGACCAGCAGCTTGCCGGTGATGCCGAGGCGTCGGGAGACGGGTCTGTCCACAGGGACTCCAGGTGGGAGGTTGCACCGTTTGAACATGCACCCTACTCGACAACGCGGCCGTGGTCCATGCCCGGGGGTCACTGCACCGCGGCCGGGGCGGCAGGAAGCACGTCGAGCACAAGCACGTCCGGCGGGGCCAGCACGCGCATGGGCGGACCCCAGAAGCCCGCGCCCGCGCTCACACCCAGAAGCAGGCCGCCCTCCTCGTACCAGCCGCCCATGTAGGGGTTGAACAGCTTCACCACGAGATAGAACGGATAGAGCTGGCCCCGGTGGGTATGGCCCGAGAACATGACCTCGATGCCCAGCGGTTGCACGGCCTCGCGCCAGGCAAGGGGCCGGTGGTTCATGAGGATGTGGAAGCGCGCCGGGTCGATGTCCCGCGCCAGGGCGCGGATCTCCTGCGCGACGACCCCGCCGACGTCGCCCGAACGGCCCGGGTCGTCCACGCCCAGCAGTTCCATACCCGTGCCCGGCAGATCGACCAGCCGACCGCGCAACAGCTCGGCCCCGGCCCAGCGGAAGACCTGGGCGCTTCTGGCGTCACCCTCGTAGCGCTCATGATTGCCGAACACACCAAACATGCCCAGGCGCGGCTTCAGGCTCCGCAACATGGCGGCCTGCGGCTCCAAAGACTCGGGATGGTCGTTGACGATGTCGCCCACCAGCAGCACCAGATCCGGGTCCTGGCCCTTCACCAGCCGCACCAGGGACTCCAGCCGGGAGTCCAGGGTCAGCGCGCCCAGGTGCAGGTCGCTGATGACCAGCACCCGCACGGGCCGCAGCACCTTGGACGAGCTGATCTGCCGCGAGAGCACGCGCACATCGCCCCCCTCAAACACGCCCCAGCCCACCGTCAGCAGCGTCAGGACGATCACCGCCAGCAGGGCCCGCGGCGAACGCAAGCGAGGCGCCAAAGGAGGAAAGACCAGCCGTGAGACCTGCTCGATGCCAAACAGTACGACCTGGAACAGAAACATGTAGGCCACCAGGCCAAAAGTCCCATAGCCCAGCCACCAGGCCGGGCGGGCCAGGGCCATGGGCCAGGTCTCGGGCATGAGCCGGGTGCTGGCCAAGAACATACTGACAAAAAGCCCGCCCAGAAGCGTCAGCACATAGGCCCGCCGCGACTGCCTGGCCTGGCGGTGGACCTGGGCCAAAACCACAAGGAGCATGAACATGAAGATGAGGGTGAAGACGACGTAGAAACGCATGTGGGCTCCAAGGGTTGGCGCGCCAAAACCACGCTGGCGCTGGACACGTCCGGCGCACACTAGAAGCCCCGGGTGGCATGCGTCAAGTGCCCAGCACCCAGGGCTTTACGTGCGGGGCGGTTCTGGGGCATGATCAACACACACCACACCGGAGGGACCATGCGCACGCTCTATCTCGTCTACCGCGTCACCCCAGAAGGCGAACGCCACCCCGAAACCATCATGGCCATGGTCGAAGAAGACCTGCCCACCGCAGCCGAAGCCCTTGACCGCGTCATCCACGACGACAACCCCGAAGACTCCCTGCGCGAAGGCGAACGCTGGGAATTCGTGCCCCAAGACCTCGCGCCCGTCGCCGACTGGGAGGAAATCGCTCCCCCAGGCTCGCGCTCCCTGCCCTACTAGCAAGAGCCAAGAGCCTCCGGCGGCCGGGGGAACACGTCCCCCCGGACCCCCCGCATGGCCTCAGGCCGGGGCGGCCGGGGCAGAGGCCTCAGTTTGGCTTGGCCCTGGCAATGTGTTCGGATTTTCGAGGGGAGACCCTCAAAAATCCGAACACGGTTGGCCCCTTTTGGGAAACAAAGCCAAGAGCCAGGAAGAAAACTCTCTCCCGTGGCTTCCCCAATGAATGCCGAAAGGGCTGTTTCAGGTTCCTCCTGAAACAGCCCTTTCGGCTTAATGGGGGGGGTCCGGGGGGCCTCAGGCCCCCCGGCCACCGGAGGTTATTCTTCTTCTCTTTCTCTCTCCCGTCTAGCCTCGGCGCGCTGTCAGGGCGGCATTGGCGAGCACGCCGCCGACGAGTCCCCAGAAGGCCGAGCCGATGCCCCAGAGCGTGACCCCGGACACGGTGATCAGGAAGGTCACCAGCGCGGCCTCGCGCTGTGCCTCTACCTCCATGGCCTGAGTGAGTCCGGCCATGAGCGCCCCGAAGAGGGCGAGCCCGGAGATGGCGGCCACAAGCGCTGCTGGCAGGGCGGCGAAGATTCCCACCAGCGTGGCGCCGAAAAGCCCGATGACGAGATAGGCCAGTCCGCAGACCACGCCGGCCACGTAGCGCCGGTCGGGACTGTGGTGCGCCTCGGGTCCGGTGCAGATGGCGGCGGTGATGGCGGCGAGGTTGATGCCGTGCGCGCCAAAGGGTGCAAGCAGCGTGGACAGGATACCGGTGGCGGCCACGAGCGGTCCGCCGGGCGTCTTGTAGCCTGCGGTGCGCAATACGCCGAGCCCGGTAGCGTTCTGGCCGGTCATGGTCACCATGAACAGCGGCACGCCCAGGCCGATGAGCGCGCCCAGGCTGAAGACCGGAGTGGTGAGCTCGGGCCGGGCCAGGGCGGCGTCCAGGCTGTCCAGGTGCAGCAGGCCCAGGGCGGCGGCGGCGGCCAGTCCGGTGCAGAGGGTTGTCAGGATGGCGTAGCGGGGCTTGAGGCGCTTCATGGCCAGGTAGCAGGCCAGCATGGGCGTCACGAGCAGGGGCGCACCGCGCAGCGAGGTGAACACATCCACCCCGAAGCGAAACAGGATGCCCGCCAGCATGGCCGCGACCACGGCGCTGGGGATGCGCTCCATGAGCGCGGAGAACAGCCCCGTGGCCCCGAAGATGGTGATGGCGACGCCTGCCAGCAGAAAGGCCCCGATGGCTTCGGGGTAGGAGTATGCGGCCCAGCCTGCCGCCAAGAGCGCGGCGCCGGGGGTGGACCAGGCCACGATGACCGGCACGCGGTAGCGCAGGCTCAAACCCACCCCGGCCAGGCCGGAACCGATGGAGATGGCCCAGATCCAGCTGGCGACCTGGCCGGAGGACAGGCCCGCCTTGTCTGCGGCCTGGAAGATGATGGCTGCCGGACCGCCATAGGAAACGACGACGGCGATGAGTCCGGCAACGGCGGCAGACACCGAGAAGTCGCGGCGCAGGTCAGTGAAGGTGGCTGTGGTGGCTTGGGCGAATTGTCGCATGGGCGCCTCCGAATGGGCCTCCAACGGATGGAGGGTGTCGGTGTTGCACCCCTCTGTTTCGAGGGATGCAAGCCCAGGCGAGCGGCTTAGGGCACCCTGCGCTTCCTCGTGGTTTCTTCCACGTTCGCCAGTCACGCAGGGCGGTTACGAAGATGTTGCTTATCCACGCCAAGCCTCGCCGTCAAGAGGAATTCGGCAGCCCCTCTTGACAGCAGCTGGATGTGCAGCACATCTTTCGGGTAATCTTCCGGCACGAGGGGTCCCCACCAGCTTGCGCCAATCGATCAGCAAGACTAATGTCGCCACCGCTTCTGCCGATAACAATTTGACAGGGGTCAGGCTGGATATCGCACACTCTGCTTGCGCATATGTTTGGTAAGGGCATCCGCAACACTGGCATATTCTTCGGAATGATTATTGCTTAGCATTTCCTCGGGCGACAGGACATCACCTCCGCCCCACATGAAGGTACGTTTAGCAGCAACATGAGGTTTCATTCAAGTGCCTGAAGTAACGCGAGAAACACCCAGCCAGCGGCTCCACTACCGCCTCTCCGTGCCCATTCACGTGGAGGTCGAGGGGAAGCTGTACAAGGCTGCGGACTGGAGCATGGGTGGCTTCCGCCTGGATGGCTACCAAGGGATATTGAAGAAGGACGAGATCTTCAATCCCAAGCTACTCATCGACTTTCGCGGTTTCAACATCAGTTTCAGCCAGGCCTCCAAGGTGGTCCGCGCACCGCGCGACGGTGACGGAATGTTGGCGGTGCAGTTCGAGGACATCAGCGAAGAAAACCTCGAATTGCTCAAGTACTTCAGCGAAGGGCTGCTCGCCGGCGAGATGGCCTGCTTCCAGGACGCCATCCGTCGGGTGGACATGCCCGTCACCCCCGTGGACATGGACCTCGTGGAAGAGGCCAATACCGTTCCGGCACACCGCAGCACCAAGCGCATGCTCATCCTGCTCATGTACCTGCTGCTGGGCGGCGGCATCCTCACCTACATCGGCATCACGCTCTACGCCAACTTCATGCGCATCGAAGTGGAGGCAGGGGTCGTCGTTGCCCCCACAGAACCCCTTGTGGCTCCGGTGTCGGGCATCTTCGAACGGCTCATTATCCCGGTGGACCGCAGCGTCAAACTGGGCGAGCCGGTCATCAAGCTCATGGGGCAGGGCGCCAACAACGGCGGCGCTGGCTACAACGCCCTCATCGCCCTGAACACGGCCCGCTACCGCCTGGAGACCCTGCTGGCGCAACGCAACGCGGAACATGCCGCCCGCGGCATCTACGGCAAGGTCGGCGACTCGCGCCTGACCAGCGCCTCGGACCGCGTCACCGCCGTGGGCCAGGACCTCGCCCTGGCCAAGAATGACCTCAAGCGAAAAAGGGCCCTGGAGTCTCAGGGAGTCATCAGCAAGTCCGAGCTGGAATCCTCACAGCAGCTGGTGGAGAAGCTGGAGAACGACCTGGCCCTGGCCAAGAACGACCTGCGTGTCGCGCATGTCGCCATAAGCGGACTCAACCGCTCCGGGCTGTTCTTCTCCGGCGACCGCATCGAGGGCCGGGGCTATGGCCTCAATGGCGAGATCGAGGCCGCGCGCAAAAGCGTGGCCGAGCTGGAAAGCGGCCTGGGCAACGCAGGCCGTGGAGTCGGCGGCGGGAACGGCGGCCCGAATGACGGCGAAAATGGCGGCGAGCTCATCCTGCGCGCGCCCTTTGACGGCCATGTGGTGCGCGTGCTCAAGACCCCCGGCAACACCGTGGACCGCGGCGACAATCTGGCCGTGCTCGAGCGCTCCGACAGCCGCTACCTGGAGGTATTCCTGACCCAGGCCGAGTCCACCCAGGTGCGCCTGGGCTCCGTGGCCAAGGTCTTCATCCCCTCGCTCAACATCGAGCGTGAGGCCCGGGTCATCCAGATCGACCGCTCGCGAGGGTTCATCAACGAAACCGACAGCCGCTATCACTGGCGCACCACCGTGGACCGCACCGCCGTGGCCACGCTGTTCTTCGTCAAGGACGGGCGCAATGTCGAGGTCAAGGACATCGAGACCGGCACCCCGTGCACCGTGAACTTCTCCCGCAACCCTTCGAACCGGCTGCTGGCCAGCCTGTTCAATTTCTTCCGCTCCGACGCAGACAAGGCCGAGGAAGCCAAGGCCGTCAACCAGGCCATGAGTTATGAATACCGGGAGGTTGTGCGCATGCAGGGCCCCACCAGCAAGCGGACCGAGGCCGGAACTCAAGTGCTGGTGCCCGTGTCCGGGCAGCAGAACGCAACCAGGGCCGCTGTCTGGCCCGATGCCGCCACCTCCTGCAAGGACAACCTGTCCCTGCTCTGGCCGGGCCACTTCTCCACACAGATCAAGCCCGAGAGCCTGAGCGCACCCGCGCGCGCCCAACTGGCCGCAGAGGCCGAAAAGGCCGTGAACAAGGCCCCGGTCCCGGTGGCCACGCTCAAAAGCGCAGGCCAGACGGACAAGAACGACCCGGACTTCATGGCCTCGCGCCGCGCCTTCCAGGACGCCGACAACGCCGCGAACCTGGCCCTGGCCTTCCGGGTCCTGGGCGAGCGCAAGTACCTGGACCGGGCCACGGCCATCCTGCTGGCCTGGGCCAAGACCAACAAGCCCACCGGACATCCCATCGACGAGACGCGCCTGGACAAGATGGTCTACGCCTTTGACCTGGCGCGCTGCGACATGAGCGAGCAGGACCGCGCCAGCGTGCTCGGCTGGTTCGCGCGCATGCGCGACGCCAAGCTGGCCTGGAAGTACGGCGAGAAGAGCCAGTTCAACAACTACCGCACCCACCAGATCAAGATGCTTCTGCTCCTGGCGCGCGCCCTGGACGACCACGCCACCTACGACAAGGCCTTGGCCGAGGCCCAGGCGCACCTCAAGACCAACATCGACGCGACCACGGGCGAGACCTTGGACCACAAGGAGCGCAACTCGCTGCACTACCAGGCCTACGGCCTGGAGTCCTGGCTGGAGATTGCGCTCATCACCGGGCAGTTCAAGGAGCCCGTGCTCAAGGCTTACGATTTCCTGCGCGAGCACATCGCCAAGAGCGACATCCACTACGAGTTCGCCAAGTCCACGGCCCCCATCGATGAGAAACGGGCCCGTGCCGGGTTCGAGTACGCCAAGAAGGGCGGCACCTTCGACACCCAGAAGGCCGTGCGCTCCCTCTTGGTCTATGAAACGCTGAACGGCAAGGAGGAGACTCCCGCCATGACCGGCCTGCTGGGCGGCGAGGTCACGCCCGTGAACCTCTTCTTCCTGATCCGGCAGCAGGCATGGCACGGGTAGCACACCAGGGTCCCTTCCGCTGGAAGGCGGAGGAGCTGCTCAAGCTCTTCCTGTACTTCGGCGTCATGGTCGTGGGCTTTCTCAACCTCCCCAACAACATCTGGGACGCGGACCGGGGCCAGTGGATCCTGGTCATGGCCTACCTGGGCATCTGGCGCTATGTCTGGTGGACCACCCACTTCGTGCGCGCCATCATCTACGGCAGGGTCGTCTTCCCCAAGCTGCGCGGCAAGGCCGACTACCTTTGGAACCACGGCTGGCGGCCCGAGGAAGTCGTGTTCATGATGACCACCTTCTACGAGGAGCGCGTGGTCACCGAGAAGGTCATCCTGGCCATCATCCACGAGGTTCAGCGCATCGGCGTGCCCGCGCGCATCTTCGTAGGGTCCGGCACCACAGCGGACGAAAAGATCATCCAGGAGAGCGTCAACCGCTTCGGCAGGAACATCAAGCTCGAGGTGGTCTTCGTGCGCCAGAACCAGCCGGGCAAGCGCATCGCCATCGGACTGGCCTTGCGGGCCATCTCGCGCCAGAAGATCGGCCGCGACACGCCCGTGGTCTTCATCGACGGCGACACCATCCTGGGCCCCGGCTGCCTCAAGCGCTGCCTGCCGCTGTTCGCCCTCAGGCCGAACATGCACGCCCTGACCACCGACGAGCAGCCCATCCTCTATGGGCCGAAGCTGCTGCGCCGCTGGTTCGACCTGCGTTTCGCCCAGCGGCACATGGCCATGCAGTCCCACGCCCTGGCGGGCAAGGTGCTCACCCTCACCGGGCGGCTGTCCATCTTCCGCGCCAAGAAGGTCACGGACCTCCAGTTCATCCGCCTTATCGAGGCCGACAGCCTTGACCACTGGCTGTGGGGCCGCTTCCGCTTCCTCTCCGGCGACGACAAAAGCACCTGGTACGCGCTCTTGAAGGACCGCGCGGAAATGCTCTACGTGCCCGACGCCATGTGCTGGACCGTGGACACCATCCGCGCGGAGGACATGTACAGCCGCATGGTCCAGAACCTGCTGCGCTGGAGCGGCAACATGCTCCGCAACGGCGCCCGGGCCATCGCCCTGGGGCCCCGGCGCGTGGGCTTCTTCATCTGGTGGTGCATCATGGACCAGCGCATCGCCATGTGGACTTCCCTGGCCGCGCCCCTGGCCCTGCTCTTTGCCGGGTTCATCGTCAGCAAGGCCTACTGGACCTCGTACCTGCTCTGGGTCATGCTCACGCGCCTGTTCCTGGCCTGCCTCATCTTCTACCATGATCGACGCATCGAAATGAGCTATCCATTCGTGCTGTACATCAACCAAATGGTGAACGCCGCGGTGAAGGTCTACCTGCTCTTCCGGCTGCCCAACCAACGCTGGGCAAACCGCCAGGATCAACGCTACTCGCCCGCAGAGGGCCTCAAATGGATGGTCAAGAATTCCATTGCACTCTACCTGACGGTATTCTATGTTATGACGTTCCTATTTGTTATATTGATATATATAGGCGTGCTGAGGCCGCCAGCCTTTGGCACATTGATGAGCATCCTGGGCTTCTCCACCGCCTCCTGAAGCAAGCGGAGGGGAGCTTCGCAAAATCATCGGATTGTTTATGAAGATCGCGGTTTACGGACTTGGCTATGTGGGCAGCACCACCATGGCCTGCCTGGCGGAGATGGGCCACGAGATGGTCGGCACGGACCCCAACCCCGGCAAGGTTGAGCTCATCAACGCCGGCAAGAGCCCCATGGTCGAGCCCGGACTGCCGGAGATGCTGCACAAGCACCGGGCCACGGGCCGCATCCGCGCCACCACTGATGGCCGTGAGGCCTTCAAGGACGTAGACGCCTGCCTGCTGTGCGTGGGCACCCCGCCTGCGGCGGACGGCTTCGTGGACCAGCGCGTGCTGGAGAAGGTGGTCCTGGAGATCGCCGACCTGCGCCTGGAGAGCGGACGCACCTGTCCCATGCTGGTGCGCTCCACGGCCCTGCCCGTGGTACACCAGGACATCCTCGCCAAGCTGGAGGAACGCCTGGCGGGCCGCCAGAGCCCGGCCTACGTGGTGCACCCGGAGTTCCTGCGCGAGGGCAACGCCATCGAGGACTTCTTCCACCCGTCCAAGATCGTCTTCGGCTGCAGCGGGAGCTGCGGCAGACAGTTCTGCGAGAGCCTGTATCCCGGCATCGAGGCCCCGGTGGTCTTCACCGACCCGCTCACGGCGGCGGTGGCCAAATACGCGGACAACTGCTTCCACGCGGTGAAGGTGACCTTCGCCAACGAGATCGGCGCGCTGTGCAAGTCCATGGGCGTGGACTCGCGGCCGGTGATGGATGTGTTCTGCCTGGACACCAAGCTGAACATCTCGCCGGTGTATTTCAAGCCCGGCTTCGCCTACGGCGGCAGTTGCCTGGGCAAGGACCTCGCAGCCATGAACACCTATGGCCGCCGCGCTGGCGTCAAGGTGCCCATGCTGGCCCACGTGGAGGAATCCAACCTGGCCCAGATACGCGCCGTGGCCGAGCGCATCATGGCCACGGGCACAAAGTCCGTGGGGCTTTTCGGCCTGGCCTTCAAGGAGCGCACCGACGACCTGCGCGACTCGCCCCTGGTCATCCTTGGTTCGCTACTGGACAAGGCGGGCGTGCAGATCCGCATCTACGACCCGGCCATCTACGCCGTGGCCTACAGCGGCAGCCACATGGCCTATGCCCTGGAGCACCTGCCGGACCTGCGCCGGATGATCTCCGACAACGCTCCGAAGGTCATCGGCGAGAGCGACACCATCGTCATCTCGCGTTCCTTCCCCGGCCTCGCCTGGCGCGACCTGCCCTGGCGCGCGGGGCACAGCATCATGGATTTGAACGGCAGGCTTGACCTCGCGGGCGTGGACGTGCCCGTCACCGGCCTGTACTGGTAGGGATTGACTTCAAATGTTGAGGCGGCCCGGGCGGATGTCCGGGCCGCCGTGTTGTTATCCCCTAGCTCCCGCCGAAGACCTTCTTCAGAATCTCCGTGGTGCGCGCAGCCGGGTTTTCGCGGATGCTCTTCTCCTCCTGGGCGATGAGCGTAAACAGCCCGTCCTGGGCCTTGGCGTTGACGTAGCCGTTCAGGTCCAGGCCGTAGTTCTGGGCCAGGCCCGCGGCCAGCGGGTTGGCGGCCAGCTTGTTGAAGGCCTTGCCCACGCCCACGCTGTCCATGGCCTTGGTGATGATGGGCTGCATCATCTCGCCGATCTTCGTTCCGCTGGACTTGCGGAAATACTGCGTGGCGGAGTCCTGCGGTCCGGAGAGAATTCCCTTGGCGTCCTGCACGCTCATGTTCTTCACGGCATCGCCCAGGATGTTCGCAGCCTGGGGCACGGCCTTCTCCGCCGCGCGGTTCATGGCCAGCACAAGGTCATCCACAAGCTTGCCCTGTCCGGCCAGGCGCAGGGGCGTCTCCAGCTTCTGCAGCGACTCGGGCAGCAGAATCTTCACGGCCTGGTTGCCGAAATAACCGTCGCTTTTGCCCAGCGCGGCCACGGCCTTCTGGGTGCCCTTGGCCAGGGCTTCCTTGAGCCCCTTGCTGGCGTCGAGCTCGGACAGGTTGGCGTTGATGCCACTGGAAGAGGACGAAGAGGCCGCAGGCAGCTGCGTCTGCACCTTGTCCAGCATATCGGCCCAGCCAGCCAGGGCCGGGGTGGAAAATACGCTCAGCGCCAGGGTCAGGACCATCGCTCGTTTCATGACAGGCTCCGCTTGGGTATGGGGTTTAGCACGGTACCTCGAAACATAGCCCGCCGTGCCAAAGCTGGCAAGGGAGCTTTCTGCCGCCGCACGCCCTGGCCCGAATTCTGCACGCTACGCAGCAAACATCCAGGGGGGAAAATTATGCGCATCAATCCCAAGCTGGCCAACTTGCAGTATATGTACGCCAACGGTGACGCGACCTCGGGCCTGCCCGAAGGCACGTACTCCAATCTGGCCGCCGCCAAATACGTGAAGGACAACGACAAGGACAAGGACAAGTGCCTGACCATCGACGAGGTCACCCTTTCCCAGGAGGCCTTTGACAAGCTCGACGCCGACAAGAACGGCAAGATCGACCTTTCGGAGATGAAGGACGGCCTCAAGGGCCAGGATGCCGCCATCCAGGCATACTACACGAACAGGAAGGCCAGCAGCAAAAACGACAATACCACGTCGTTGCTCGAGGACTCGGCAGGCTCGCTCACGGACACCTACGCCAACCTCGCCGCCGCAAAGTACATCAAGGAAAACGACAAGGACGGGAACAGCACTCTCTCCAGCACCGAGGCAGGCCTCTCCGCGAAAGCCTTCGACAAGCTGGACACGGACGGCAACGGCGTGCTCAGCCAGAAGGAAATCCGCGCCGGCCTTACGGACCAGGAGTCGACCGTAGAGGCCTTCTACGAGACCAATGGCACCAGCAGCAGCATTTCCAACACGCTGGCAAGCCTGCTTGAGAACACCAAGCTCACGCCCGCGGCAAGCGACAGCACGTATTCCGCAAAGGCCGCAGTCAGCTTCGTCACGAACAAGGACGCGGACAAGGACGGAAGTCTGTCCCGCACCGAGGCCGCCCTTTCAACCACAGCCTTCGACAAGCTGGACACGGACAAGGATGGCACGCTCGAGCTGAGCGAAGTGCAGGCGGCCATCAAGGCCAAGGAAAGCAATTACAAGACCTACTATGCGAATAATATCTCCAGCAGCACCATCAACAGCTATACATCGAGCCTGCTCAAGACTATTTAGGGGCCATGCCCAAGGACACCATCGGCAAGGACGCCATTCGCATCTACGGCAAGGACGGCTGCCCGCACACCAGGCGCGCCCGCGAGGCCTGGCCTGAGGCGGTGTTCCTTGACGTCCTGGCCGACCCGCTGCTGCTTGAGGAAATGCTCCGGCTCACCAATGGTGTGCGGCGCATCCCGGTCGTCGTGAAGGACTGCGAGGTCGAGATCGGCTTCAAGCGCGGGGCCTGACACGTCTAAGCGCCCAGCCGTGCGCCGGGCCTGCCTCCCAGCGAACCGAACCCCTAAACGATCTCCACACCCACCGGGCAGTGGTCCGAGCCCTGCACATCCGGCTCGATCCAGGCACGCTTGACCCGGTCCCGCAGCTCCTCGGACACGAAAAAATAGTCGATGCGCCACCCGGCGTTGTTCATGCGGGCGTTGTAGCGGTAGCTCCACCACGAATAATGCCCTGGGCCGGGCTCAAACAGCCGGAAGGTGTCCACGTAGCCGTGGGCCACGAACTTGTCGAGCCAGGCGCGCTCGATGGGCAAAAAGCCCGAGGTCTTCTCGTTGGCCTTGGGGTTCTTCAGGTCGATGGCGGTGTGCGCGGTGTTGAAGTCGCCGCCGACCACGATGGGTTTGTCCTTGCGCAGCTCCTCGGCCTGGGCCAGAAAGGCGTCGTAAAAGCCGAGCTTGTAGCCCAGGCGCTCCTCATCCTTCTGCCCGTTGGGGAAGTAGATGTTGAACAGGTGGAAGTCCGGGTACTCCAGGTGCACCACCCGGCCCTCGCCCCGGTAGCGCGGGTCGCCCAGGCCAAAGGAGTGGGCCAGAGGCTCGGTTTTGTACAGGCAGGCCGTGCCGGAATAGCCCTTGCGGCCCTTGGACCAGTTCCACAGGCCCTCGTAGCCCGCCGGGCCGCGCTCGGCCTCGGAGATCTGCTCCGGCTCGGCCTTGGTCTCCTGGAGCATGACCACGTCCGCCCCGCAGGCGGCCAGCCAGTCCACAAAGCCCTTCTGGAGCACGGCGCGGTAGCCGTTGACGTTCCACGAGATGATGCGCATGAATCCTCCCTGACCCAGGCCCAGGCCGTGTCCCAGGCCTTGCCTGCGGTGCTGGTCTTTCGTATAGACAATTCGCGCCATCAAAGGCGCCGACATCCCCATGTACAGGGTGGCGGGCCGGGAACGCAAGCGCCCAGCCCACGCCCTGGCCGCCCTCCAAGAAAGCCGCGACCCAGAGGTTTCATGTCCCAGAGCTTCGCCCGCAAACATTCCGAGCTGCTCACAAGCCTCCTGCTCGTTCCCGCCAGCCTGCTCGTGCTGCTGCTGGCTGCGGAGCTGTTCTTCCGCTTCGTGGTCCCGGCCCCGGACCTGCCTGCACCAGCCTTCATCGACGGCGTGCTGCGCCACAGGCCCGGCCAGCGCGGCACGTACTGGTCGGGAGACGTGCGCGCGCCCTTCAGCATCAACGCCCAGGGCTGGAACTCGGCCCGCGCGGACTATCCGCTTGCACGCACTCCCGGCCAGCAGCGCATCGCCCTGGTTGGCGACTCGTTCGTGGAGGCCCTGCAGGTGCCGCCGGATCAGAGTATGGCCGAAGACCTCGAACGGGACCTGGGCCCGGGCACGGAGGTGTACCGCTACGGCGCAAGCGGCGCGCCGCTCTCGCAGTATCTGCACATGGCCCGCAAGGCCGCCCTGCCAGCCAGGCCGGACGTGCTCGTGGTGCTTCTGGTGCACAATGACTTTGACGAATCCTGGCGCGACGTGCCGGGCATGTACACCAAGAGCTTTCTGCACCTGCGCCTGGAACAGGGCGAGGGAGCCGGTGGTTCCGTGACGGAGCTCACGCCAGCGTCGTACCGGCAGGGCCTGACCTCACGCATCCGCGACCTGAGCGCCACTTGGCGCTACCTGGCCTACGGGCGGCAGGTGCGCTTCGAGGGCTTGCGCCGACTTTTCCTGCAGCAGGAACAGCCAGGCAAGTACCAGGCCAACATCGACATCAGCGACCTGGCCGGGCGCGAGGCCCTGGACCGCCGCGCCACGGCGTATCTCTTCGGGCGGCTGGCTGCGGAAACAGCCCAGGCCGGGGTTAGGTTGCTCCTGGTCATGGACGGCGTGCGCGGACCCATCGAGCGGGGTGAAGCGGGCAGCGCCCAGGCCCAGGACTACACCACAGGTGCGCTCCGCCTGAACCGCATGGCGGCAGAGGAGGCCGCGCGGCTCTCCATCCCCTTCATGGACCTGCACCCGGTGTTCAGCAGGGACTTCGGACAGCACCACCAGCCCTTTGCCTTCAAAACCGACGGCCACTGGAACGCCCACGCCCACGCCCTGGCCGCCCGCGCGATTGCCATGCGCCTGCGCGAGCTGGGCTGGACCACCGGACTTACCCCGCCAAAGTGATCACAACAAGAGCGGCGCCATAAAAAAGGCCCGCCGAAGCGGGCCGAAAAGCCGTGCCCCTCACCGCCCAAAAAGACCGGCAAGGAACGTAAACGAACGAACGGCGCGAGGCTCAGGGCCTAGTGGTGTCCGTTCGGGGTCGTCTTCTTGATGACCAACAGAGCCGCGATGACACTGAACAATCCGGCGAAAAAGAAAGTGAAATCCATGACCCACCCCTCTTGAAGTTTTCGGAGCCGCGCTCCAGCCGTGTTCCTAGCACAGTCTGCGGCGGATGGGAAGGGGGAGCCGGTTGCGCGGCTTGTGTTCCCGGCGCGCATCCCCTACAACCGCGCCATGCGCCAACCCAAATCATACACCGACTTCCAGCCGCACGTCCTCATCCTGGGGGCTGGCCCGGCCGGGCTCCTTTGCGCCCTCGCCGCAGCCCGCAGGGGCCGCCGCGCGACCCTGGTGGACGCCTCCGAGATCACTGCCCGCAAGCTTCGCGCCTCGGGCGGCGGGCGCTGCAACTGCACCAACCTGGACGCCTCCCCGGCGCACTACCTCTCGGCCAACCCGAAGTTCGCGGCCCAGGCGCTCAAGCGCTTTACCCCGCAGAATTTCCTGACCCTGCTGGAAGGGCTCGGCCTTTCGGCCAGCAAGGAGGACTTTGGCCGCATGTTCTGCGACCAGGGGGCCACCCCGCTGACCGACGCCCTGGAAGGGGCCTGCCGCAAGGCCGGATGCCGCTTCCTGCTGAACCACCGGGTGGAGGCCGTCACCCCGACCCAAACGCCTGACGGTACCGGCTTCATCGTCGACACGGACAAGGGCACGCTCAGCGCCCCGCGCGTGGTCCTCGCCCTGGGCAGCCCGGCCTGGCCCGCCCTGGGCGGCTCGGACTCCATCGCCCGGCTCTCCGGGGCCCTGGGCCTGACGCATCTCCCGGCCCGGCCCGCGCTGACGCCGCTCACCTGCACCGGATCCATGCTCGCCCTGTGCCGGGAGCTCTCGGGCCTGAGCGTCGCCAGCGCCGCCGTGTCAAGCCTGGGCAAAACCTACACCGACGGCCTGCTGTTCACCCACCAGGGCCTGTCCGGCCCGGCGGTGCTGCAGATCTCGTCACACTGGCGCAAGGGCGAGGCCCTGACCATCGACCTCGCGCCCGCAGCCGACCTGAAGCAGCTCCTGCGCGACCCGGCCCATGGCAGGCTCCAGGCGCGGACCGTGCTGGCGGGCCTCGTGCCGCGCAGGCTGGCGGACGCCCTCATAAGCGCGCTGACGCCGGAGCTCACCGCCCTGGCCCAGCGCAAGTGCGCGGAGCTGTCCAAGGCGCAGATGCAGGCCCTGGCCGACATCGTGCACGCCTGGCGCGTATCGCCCTCGGGCACGCTGGGCATGACCCGGGCCGAGGCCGCCAGCGGCGGGCTTTGCACCACGCAGTTTTCGCCCAAGACCTTCGAGTGCCGCAAGCTGCCCGGGCTCTTCGCCATCGGCGAGGCGCTTGACGTGGCGGGCGAACTCGGCGGGTACAACCTGCAATGGGCCTGGGCCTCCGGGTTCTGCGCCGGGCAGGCGGTATGAACGCAGTGAAGGAAAGCTGGACCAGCAGATGGCAAGGCCCCGGCGGCATCCGCGAGGCCCTGGCCATCGGCACGCCGCTCATGGTCAGCATGGGCACCATGACCCTCATGCAGTTCACGGACCGTGTGTTTCTGGGCCGCCACAGCGTGGCCGAGATCGCCGCCTCGGTGCCTGCGGGCCTTACTTCCTTCATGTTCCTGGGCTTTTTCATGGGCGTGGCCAGCTGCGTCAGCGTGCTGGTGGCGCAATATGCCGGGGCCTGCCGCCCGGAGCGCGTGGGCCCGGCGCTGTGGCAGGGCGTGTGGTTCAGCCTGGCTGCGGCGCTCATCCTTGCGGGCCTGGCCTTCCTCGGCGGGCCGCTGTTCGCCTGGGCCGGCCACCCGGAGGAGGTGCGCGCCCTGGAGGCCGATTACTTCTTCATCCTCACCCTGGGCGGGGGCTTCATGATTTTGTCCACCACGCTTTCGTCGTACTTTTCCGGGCTGGAGCGCACGGTTCCGGTGATGCTGGTGAACCTGGCCGGAGCCGCGCTGAACATCCCGCTGGACTACGCGCTGATCTTCGGCAAATGGGGCGCGCCGGAACTGGGCCTGCGCGGCGCGGCCATGGCCACGGTGGCGGGCAGCGCCATAATCTGCCTGCTGTTCGTGGCGCTCATCGTGCTCTCGCCAGAGGCCAGGGCGCGCCACAAGATCGCCGCCATGCCCCGCCCGGACGCGGAGATGCTGCTCCGGCTCATGCGCATCGGCGCCCCTGCGGGCGTGCAGTTCTTCCTCGACATCCTGGCTCTCACCGGGTTCTCGCTGCTGGTCGGCCGCCTGGGGCTGGTGGCGCTCTCGGCCACGAACATCGCCTTCTCCATCAACTCGCTGACCTATCTGCCCATCATCGGCATGTCCATCGCCACGAGCATCCTCGTGGGCCGCAGCCAGGGCCAGAAACGCCCGGACATCGCCCAGCGCGCCACGGGCAACATCCTGCGCCTGTCCCTTGCCTGGATGTGGGCCGTTGGCCTCATCTTCGTGCTGCTGCCCGGCCCGCTGCTCAACCTCTTTGAGACCACGCCCGGCGTCGCTCCGCTGCCCGGCACCCCGGCCTTCGCCGACATCAAGGACATGGGCGTGGTGCTGCTGCGCTACGTGGCGCTCTACAGCCTCATTGACGGCGTCTCCATCATCTACTTCGGCGCGCTCAAAGGCGCGGGCGACACCCGCTTCGTCATGCTGACCATGCTCGCCGCCAGCATGGGCGTACTCATCCTGCCCACCTGGCTCCTCGTCCAGACCGGCACCGGCGGCATCCACGGCCCGTGGCTCTGCCTCACGGCCTACATCGCCACCCTGGCGCTCTCCTTCTCCCTGCGCTTCCGCAGCGGCCACTGGCAGCGCATCAAGGTCATCGAAGAAACGCCGCACGCTTGTCCTTGACAGCGCCTGGGGCCTTGGCGAAGGTGACGTCCTATGGCGGGCGGGCGGCGCCAAGCCCCGACAGACCAAGGAGCCAGGCAAAATGGAGCTTTGCGTAACATATCTGGACGTGAAAATTCCGCAGGCCTTTGACAACTGGATCGGTGCGGAATTCGCGGAAGCCTTGGCCTTGCGCGATTTCATCGAGCCCTTCACCGGCCTGCGGATTTATTTGAAAGCCATCCCGGAAGGGCTGCTCGCCTACCAGACGCCCAAGCACCGTGACACGTCCAAAGGCTTCACCATGCTCCATCTGTGCGGCCTGAACGCGCTTGGCGCCTTTCTCACACCGTTCATTGAACTAAGCGATGGACAGGGCGGGTTTGAACCCCTCGTCGAGGAAGCCTTTTTCCTGCCCGCGTCCAATATTCTCGGGTATCAGGCCATGGACGCCGAGAACATGGACGTGCTTTTCGGCCCACAGCCGCGCAAGGCCCAGCCCAGGGACGAAGATTAAGGGAACATGGACCTTGCCGGGAAACAGTAGATGCCCACGCCCCCTTCCTGGGTGGCCAGCTCGGCAAAGCATGGACAGAGCACATACATGGACCCACGACTGACCAGACTCATCGACGCCTTCCGCGCCATCGGCTCAGACCGTCCGGTGGCTGTGGCCTTTTCCGGCGGTGTGGACAGCTCGCTGGCGCTTTGGGCTGCGGCTGTGGCGCTTGGCCAGCGGGCCGTGGGCGTGGCTGTGCGTTCGGAATTCGTCTGCGCGGCGGAGCGCGAGCGCGCCGACCGGCTGGCCATGTTCCTCGGACGCGAGCGCGGCGCGCGGGTGCTGGTGCGCAGCATGTCGGCCCTGGCCGACGCGGGCCTGCGGGCCAACGGGCCGGAGCGCTGCTACCTGTGCAAGGGGCTGGTGCTCTCTGAAGTTCGCGCTGCGGCGCTGGAAAACCTGGGGCCGGATGTGGCCCTGGCCGAGGGCACCAACGCCGACGACGACCCGGCGCGTCCGGGCAGGCGGGCTGTGGCCGAATACGGCGCGCACTCGCCGCTTGCCGCTTGTGGCATCGACAAGGCCGGGGTGCGCCAGTTGGCGCGGCTGGTGGGCCTGCCCAACGCCGAGGACCCGTCCAACTCCTGCCTAGCCACCCGGGTGCCCGAGGGCGTCGCGCTGACCTTCAAGCGCCTCACGGCCATCGAGGCCCTGGAGCGCACGGCGCGGGAGCTGGGGCTTGTCGACCTGCGCGCGCGGCTGGTGGCCTGCCAAAATGGTGGCCCCAAAGGCTGTACGAATGGCGGGCAAGACGGAGTGCAACTGCTGGTGCGCCCGGCCCAGCTTCTGCTGGCCCAGAGCCTGGCCGCGCGGCTGGCGGAACGGGCGCGATTCATCGGTTTTGCACACTTTGATCTGGGAGAACGCCTGTGAACGTGGACGCGCTGCTTGAGGAATTCCGCCAGGGGCGGGTCACGGCTGAGGAGATCAAGCGCCAGTTGACCGGCCACAGCTACGCCGACGCCGGGTTCGCCCGGCTGGACCACCACCGCCTGCTGCGCAAGGGCCAGCCCGAGGTGGTGTTCTGCCAGGGCAAGACCCCGGAGCACGTGGCGCACATCTTTCAGGAGCTGGCCCAGGCCAATGGCCGTGTGCTGGGCACCCGCGCCAACGCCGCGCATTTCGAAGCCGTGCGGCACCTGCCCGGCGCACACTACGACCCCATCTCCCGCGTGCTGAGCGTCACGCGCGAGCCCGTGGAGCTGGTGGGCAAGGTCATCGTGGTCAGCGCGGGCACGGCGGACATGCCAGTGGCCGAGGAAGCCGCGCGCGTGGCCGAGCACCTGGGCAGCCGTGTAGTGCGCCACTTCGACTGCGGGGTGGCGGGCATCCACCGCTTCCTCTCGGTGCTGGACGACTTTCTGGACGCCCGCGCCGTGGTGGCTGTGGCGGGCATGGACGGCGCGCTGCCGTCCGTGGTGGGCGGGGCCGTGGCCGCGCCGGTCATCGCCGTGCCCACCAGCGTGGGCTATGGCGCCAGCTTCGGCGGCCTGGCCGCGCTGTTGACCATGCTCAACTCCTGCGCCCCGGGCGTCACCGTGGTGAACATCGACAACGGCTTCGGGGCCGGATACATGGCCCATATCATCAACGCCCAGTGCGTGACCGCAAGCAAAGGATAACCCTGCGTGAAAACTCTCTATCTTGAATGCGCCTTGGGCGTCTCCGGCGACATGCTCCTGGCCGCCCTTTCGGACATGTTCGAGGACGGCCCGCAGCTGCTTACCGAGGCCGTGGCCGCGCTTGGCCTGCCCGGCGTGTCCGTGCGCTTTTCCGAGCAGATGATCCAGGGCATCCGCACGCGCCGTGTGGAAGTGCTGGACGAATGCCCCCAGCCCCTGCGCCACCTGGCCGACCTGACGCGCATCGTCGGCACGGCGGAGCTGCCGCAGCGCGTCAAGGAAGGCAGCATCGAGGCCCTGACGCGCCTGGCCATCGCCGAGGCCACGGTCCACAACGAGCCGCTGGAACGCATCCACTTCCACGAGGTGGGCGCGGTGGACACCGTGGTCGACGTGCTGGGCGCCATCCTGCTGGCCGAGGCCAGCGGCGCGGACCGCGTTGTGGCCTCGCCCGTGAACCTGGGCTCCGGGTTCGTGGAGTTCTCCCACGGACGCTTCCCGGTGCCTGCCCCGGCTTGCGCCGAGCTGGCCAAGGGCATGCGCACCTTCGCCACCGAGTCCGGCATGGAGCTGGCCACGCCCACGGGCCTTTGCCTGGTCAAGACCATGGCCGCTTCCTACGGGCCGCTGCCGCTGGGCAGCGTGCTGGCCGTGGGCTACGGCTCCGGCACCTACTCAAACGGCGCCTACCCGACCTTCCTGCGTGCGTACCTCATCGAGGACGGGGAGGAAGGCGACGAATGCGAGGCCTGCCACGGACATGACGACTAGCACCGCAGATATTCAGCTCGTGGTGGCGCGCTACCGCGAAGACCTCTCGTGGCTGCGCGAGGTCGGCCTGCCCTGCGTGGTCTACAACAAGGGGCCGGAGCTGGACCTGTCCAGCCTGCCGCCGGGGGCCGAGGTCCGTGCCCTGCCCAACCTGGGCCGCGAGGCGCACACGTACCTGACGCACATCCTGGCGCGCTACCACGGCCTGCCGCGCTACACGGCTTTCGTGCAGGGCAACCCCTTCGCGCATCTGGCCCCGCCCCCTCGAAACGAAGAGCGGCCGCAAGCCACACCCGAGGGTCTGCGCCTGCGCCTGCTGGAACTGACGGCCAAGGACACCCCCTTTGCCGGGCTGGCCTGGTTCCGCCTGCGCTGCGACGGCCTGGGCCGCCCGCACGACCTGGCCGACCCGGCCAAGGAAGGCCGCTGGAAGGGCTGGGGCAAGGACATCCCCGTGGCCAAGACCTTTGAGGCGCTGTTCCAGGCCCCGGCGCCCCAGGAGTTCATCGCCCGGGCCTCCACAGGCAACATGCTCGTGCGCGCCGAGCGCATCCAAGCGCGGCCCGAGGCCTTCTACCGCCACGCCCTGGACCTTGTGCTGGCCGACCCCGACGATGCGGACAACACCGGGCACGCTTTCGAGCGCTTGTGGCAGGTCATTTTCTCCGGGGCCGAGTTCCCGACAAAAATGGCCGCCACCGGGCCACTCGGTATTTGACGAGCACTGGCCTCGCAAAGTATGCTTTTCAGTTGCGCCAAGGAGACGACTTGGCGTCCGACGTATCATCCGGCGTTGCAGGCGGGATTCAGGCTTCGGGATGCACACCCCACAGCGGCAGAACCACACCTGCCGCCCCCCATTGGCGGGGAGAATTGAATGCTCAAGCGGCTTAAGCCATTCTTCGGACCTGCCCTGGCCCTGGCCCTGCTCGCCGCAGCGGGCTGGGCGCTTTCCGCGCAGCTCGCGGGGCACAGCCTCCAGGAAATCCTGGACACCCTGGCCTCGGAGACCCAGCACGACCTGCTCCTGGCCTTCGGGCTCACGGCGGTGAACTTCGCCGTGCTGGCGGGCTACGACATCCTGGCCCTGCACTACATCGGCCACCCCCTGGCCCACGTGCGCGCGGCCTTCGCCTCCTTTGCGGGCAACGCCTTCAGCAACACCATCGGGCTGTCCACTCTGGCCGGAAGCTCGGTGCGCTACCGGCTGTACACCTCCTGGGGACTCAGCCCGGCGGAGATCGCCAAAATCGTGGTCTTCACCACCCTGACCTTGTGGCTGGGGCTGTTCTCCATCGGCGGCATCATCTTCACCGTGCAGCCCCTGCCCCTGCCGGACTGGGTCAGCCTGCCCTTCCACACCACGCGGCCCCTGGGCTTCCTCCTGCTCCTGCCACCTTTCGTTTACCTCCTGGCCGCATCGCGCAAGGAGCCCACCTGGCGCATCGGGAAGTTCGAGCTGCTGCTGCCGGAGTTCAAGAGCGCGCTGCTCCAGGTCACCGTGGCCTCGCTGGACTGGGCGCTGGCGGCGGCGGTGTTCTACGCCCTGCTGCCGCCCTGGGTCAGCCCGAACTTTCCGCTGGTGCTGGGGGCCTTCCTCCTCGGGCAGATCGCGGGCCTCATCAGCCAGGTGCCCGGCGGGCTGGGCGTGTTCGAGTCCTGCCTGATCTTCCTGTTGACCCCGCGCATCCCCGCGCCCACGCTTTTCGCCACCCTGGTGACCTACCGCCTGGTCTACTACGCCGCGCCTTTGGCCGTGGCTGGCGCGCTGCTCGGCATCCGCGAGACAATCGCCGCCAAAAACACGCTCAAGGGCATCCTGGCCTTTCTGGGCGACTGGCTGCCCGTGGTGGCCCCGCGCGCCCCTGCCGTGACCACCTTCCTGGCCGGAGCGATCCTGCTCTTCTCCCGCGCCACGCCTCCGGTGTCCTCGCGCCTGGACTGGCTGGAGAACTTCCTGCCGCTCGGCGTGCTGGAGGCCTCGCACTTCATGGGCAGCCTGGCGGGCCTGGGCCTGCTCATCCTGGCCCGCGGCCTGCACAAGCGCCTGGACGCGGCCTACTACGTCACCGCCATGGTGCTCTTCATGGGCATCATCGCCAGCCTGCTCAAGGGCCTGGACTACGAGGAGGCTTTCTTCCTCACCGTGCTCCTGCTGGCGCTTCTGCCCTGCCACAAGTTCTTCTACCGCAGGGCCTCGCTGCTGTCCGAGGGCTTCACCCTGGGCTGGATCACGGCCATCGTGCTGGCGCTGGGCTGCTCCATGCTCCTGGGCGTCATGGCCTACGGCGACGACGCCCTGGACCGCTCGCTGTGGTGGGTGTTCACCTTCGAGGACGAGGCCAGCCGTTTCATGCGCGCCACGGTGGGCATCCTGGTGGGCGTGGTCTTCGTGGCCGCGCTGCGCCTCATGCGCTCCGCCCGGCCCCGCTACGTGCCTGCCAGCGAAGGCGACATGCAGACCGTGCGCGCGGTGGTGGCCAAGTCGCCCAACACCTTCGCCCACCTGGCCATGCTGCGCGACAAGAGCTTTCTGGTGAGCCAGGACGGCACGGGCTTTCTCATGTACGCCGTGGCCGGACGCAGCTGGGTCTGCATGGGCGACCCCGTGGGCCCGGCCGCCGCGCGCGAGGAGCTGGCCTGGCGCTTCCGGGAGATGGTGGACCTCTACGCCGGGTGGACCGCCTTCTATCAGGCTGGCAAGGAAAACCTGCCGCTGTACCTGGACCTGGGCCTGGCCATCGTCAAGATCGGCGAGGAGGCGCGGGTGAACCTGCAGGAATTCTCCCTGGCCGGGCAGGCGCGCAAGGGCCTGCGCTACACGCGCAACATGATCGAGAAGGAAGGCTGCGTCTTCGAACTCGCGCCCGCCAGCGCCGTTCCCGGGCTTATGCCCGAGCTGCGCGCCGTGTCCGACGCCTGGCTGGCCTCCAAGAACGCGCGCGAAAAGAAGTTCTCCCTGGGCTTCTTCCACGTGGAATACCTCAAGGGCTGCGCCATCGCCCTGGTGCGCCGGGAGGGCCGCATAGTCGCCTTCGCCAACCTGTGGGAGTGCGACGGCCGCGAGGAGCTCTCCGTGGACCTCATGCGCTACGCGCCGGAAGCGCCCACCAGCGTCATGGAGTACCTCTACATCATGCTCATGCTCTGGGGCCGCGAGCAGGGCTACCAGTGGTTCAACCTGGGCATGGCGCCCTTCTCCGGCCTGGAGCGGCACTTTCTTGCGCCCACCTGGACGCGCCTGGGCGGAATGCTTTACAGCTATGGTGGAACGCTCTACAATTTCCAGGGCTTAAGACGGTTCAAGGACAAGTTCGACCCCATCTGGGAATCCAAATACCTGGCCTGCCCAGGCGGCACCGTGCCGCCGCGCGTGCTGGCCAACATCGCCACCCTCGTGTCGGGCGGCGTGCGCGGAGTCATGGTCAAATGAAACGGTCCACCACATCCCTTTTCGCGTCCTGCCTGGCCCTGCTGCTTCTGGCCCTTTGTCTGGCGGGCACAGCCTGCGCAAAGCCGGAGAAGGCCCCGGAGAAGCTCAGCTTCGGCGTGTTCGGCGAGGTGCTCATCTACCGCGACCAGGACCACAACGGGGGCGAGCCCGGCCGCACCGTGCTGCTCTTGTCCGAGGGCGGCTGGGACGCACAGATGGACCGCGCCGCGCGCACCATCGCAGACATGGACGCCACGGTGGTGGGCATCGACACGGCCCGGCTCATCGCGCCCCAGCGCGCCAAGGCCGAGGGCTGCTTCTACCAGGCCTGGGAGTTCGAGGGCCTGAGCAAGATCGTGCAGAAGACGCTGGGCTTCAAGGGCTACCACCTGCCCGTGCTGGCCGGTTTCGGCGAGGGCGCCGCCGTGGCCTACGCCACCTTTGCCCAGGCCCCCAAGGAGACCTTCAGCGGGGCCATCACCCTCGGCTTCTCGCCCCGGCTGGCCCTGGGCAAGCCTTTCTGCGCGGCCAACGGCCTCAAGTTCGAAAGCGCCCCCGAAACAGCTCCGGGCGCGACTCCCGGCATAATCCTGTTTCCGGTCAGCAAACCCTTCGGCGCGCTGGTGCTGCTCCAGGGCGGCAAGGACGAGACCTTCAGCCCGGACGCGGCCAGGGCCTTCACCAGCCAGGTGCCGGGCGCGCGCGTGGTCGAGCTCGATAAGGGCGGGAGCAAGCTGGCCGATCCAGGCCTGTGGCGCGCGGCCTTTCTGGAATCCCTCAACGCCATGGCCCCGGCCAAGACTGCGGGGACTGCGGCTTCGCCCCACGCCGACGCCAGCGACCTGCCCCTGGTGGAGCTCCCGGCGGCCAATCCCGGCAAGACGCTGGCCGTCATCGTCACCGGCGACGGAGGCTGGGCGGGCATCGACCAGCAGATCGGCGACATCCTGGCCGCTCACGGCGTCAATGTTGTCGGATTCAACTCCCTGAAATATTTTTGGAACAAGCGCGAAGCCGACGAAATGGCCTATGACCTGGAGCGCACCCTGACGCACTACGCCGCCCAGTGGGGTGCCGAGCGCTTCATCGTGGTGGGCTACTCCATCGGCGCGGACGTCATGCCCTTCATGGCCGGGCGCATGAGCGCGCCCACCCGCGAGAAGCTGACCCTGGTGGCCATGCTCGGACCGGGCACGCACACGGAGTTCGAGTTCCGCCTGTCCAACTGGCTGACGGAAGAGAACCGGCCCGAGGGCCACGCCCTGATCCCGGAAATGCCCAAACTCGCCAAGACCCCGGTGCTGCTGGTCTGCGGCAGCGAGGAGCAAGGCACGCTCTGCCAGAACTACCAGGCTCCCAACGTAAAGAACTTGGTCCTGCCCGGCGGACATCATTTCAACAAGGAATATGAGCAGATAGCCTTGGCCATTCTGCAAGGGGCAGGCATCGCGCCGCAGAAATAGGCCGCACCCTTTAGGAGCATCACGTGAGCGCATCCGCCCTGATCCCACCGGCCCTGATCCCACCGGCCAAGCCCGGCAGCCGTCTGGCCTACATCGACAACGTGCGCGTCTTCCTGTCCATGCTGGTGGTAGCGCACCACGCGGGCCAGCCCTACGGCAGCGATGGCTGGTGGCTGTTCCAGTCGCCGCTGCGCTCGCACTGGATCCACCTCTTCTTCGGCGTCAACGAGGCCTTCTTCATGGGCCTGTTCTTCCTCATGGCCGGGTATTTCCACCCCGGCAGCGTGGACCGCAAGGGGCCGGGCCGCTTCGTGCTGGACCGCCTGTGGCGCTTCGGCGTGCCCGCCGCGCTCATGGTCCTGGGCATCACCCCCATCTTCATCTACTACCACGAGGTGCTCTTCAAGCACCTGCCCGCCGTACCCTACTGGGATTTCTTCCAGGGCGTGTACCTGGGCATCGCCGACAGGCCGCTGGGCTGGCCCGGCGACCCCGGCATCCATCTTGAGTTCATCCACCTCTGGTTCATCGAGAACCTGTTCATCTTCGGCGGCGTGTACGCGCTGTACCGGCTCCTGGCCGGCGGACGTGACACGGCCCCATCAAAACGCCCAACCGAGCCCATCGCCGCGCACACGGCGCATCTGGCCCTGGCCGGGCTGACGCTCTGGCTCGCGGCCAGCACGTTTCTCATCCGCATCTGGTGGAGCGTGGACGATTGGAAGGTGCTGCTGGGCATCTGGGAGATCGAGTTCGCGCACATGCCGCAGTACGTGACCATGTTCGTGCTCGGCATTGTGGCTGCGCGCCGCGACTGGTTCGAACGCTTCCCGGCCCGCGCGGGCTGGACCTGGCTCGGCATCGGGGCGGCCTGTGTGGTTGTTTGGATGGCACGCGGCGCGGGGCTGCCCCTGCCCATCAGGATCGGCGGGTTCTCCATTGCCGCAGCCAACCGCGCGGTGTGGGAGAGCGTGCTCTGCGTGGGTTTCTGCGCCGGGCTCTTGACCCTGACCAGGGAGCGCTTTCCCCAGCAGACAAGGCTGATGAAGATCTTGTCGGACAATGCATTTGCGGTCTACGTCTTCCACGTGCCTGTGGTGACGCTGCTCCAGTATGCGCTGGCCGGAACCAGCCTGGGCCCGCTTCAGTCGTTCTTCGCGGTGACGGCGCTTGGCATCGGCCTGACCTTCCCGCTGACACACTTCGTGCTGCGCCGCCTGCCCCTGCTCAAGCAAGCGCTCTAGGCAGGCGCTGCTGCTCATCCTTCCAGGGGAAGGCTTTCCGGCGCCATGGCGCGCTCCAGGCTGCGGACAAGATCGGCCTGGCGCACAGGCTTGGACAAAATCTCAAACACGCCCAGGCCCGCTGCGGCCTCCCGCGCGGCGGCATCGCTGTGGCCCGTCCACACGATGACCGGCAAGGCGGGGCGAAGCGCCCGCACTCCCCCCACGAAATCCGTGCCGGACAGGCCCGGCAGGATCTGGTCCGTGAGCACCAGGTCAAAGCCATCCGGGCTCGCGGCAAAGAGGGTCAAGGCCTGCTCGCCGCTGGTTGCCGTGGTGACCTGGTAGCCCAGGCCGGTCAGCGCCTCGCGCCAGACGTCCACAAGGGGCAATTCGTCATCCACCAGCAGGATGTGTGCCTGGCCCGGCGCCGTGGTCTGGGCCTCCGGCTGGGCCTGGGCCTCGCCGCCGCGCGCGCGCGGCAACAGCACGCGCATGGTGGTGCCAAGACCCGCCACGCTCTCCACGCTGATCCGTCCGCCGAGCTTGTGGACAATGCCGTGGACCACCGCAAGGCCCATGCCCGTGCCCTCGCCCGGACGCTTGGTGGTGAAAAAGGGGTCGAAGATGCGCTCGACGATGGCCGGCGGGATGCCCGGTCCGGTGTCGCGCACGCGCAGCCGCACATAGGTGCCGGGGTCCAGGGTCGAGAGGTCCGGCGCACGGTCCGCGCCCAGGTACAGCTCGTCCACGGCGACCTCCAGGATGCCGCCGGAGTCGCGCATGGCCTGCACGGCGTTGGTGCACAGGTTGAGCACCACCTGGTGCACCAGGGTCGGGTCGCCCAGCACCAGATCGGCCGCGCTGTCGAAGCGGCGGCGTATGCTGATGCCCTGCGGCATGGACACCAGCAGGTGCTGGAGCACCTCCTTGACCAGCGGCGTCAGACGCAGGGGAACCGGGTTGCCCTCGCCCTGGCGGCTGAAGGTCAGGATCTGGGCGATGAGTTCCTTGGCGCGGGTCCCGGCGCGCAGGATCTCCTCCACGCGGCGTTCCTGCGGCCCGCCACGCAGCGAAACCTCCAGCATCTCCGCATAGCCCAGCATGACGCCAAGGATGTTGTTGAAATCATGCGCGATGCCCCCGGCCAGGGTGCCCAGGGCCTCCAGCCGACGCGCCTGCTCGAGCTGACGCTCCAGCTCCTTCCAGTGCGAAATGTCGTGGGCCACGACGATGGATCCGCTGCGCGCAGCGTCGCGTCCATGGAAGGGCGAGACAGCCACCAGGAAGTGCCCGCCCCAGCGCGGGATGGTCAACTCCTCGGACGAGCAGAACGAACTGGCCGCCATGGTCTGGATACGCTCGGCGACTTCGTTGGCTCCGGCCTCCTCGGCCACCTCCACCAGAAATTTTCCCACCAGGCTGCGCGGATGGACGCCCAGACGGCTGCCCAGGGCCATGTTCAGCCGCCGCACGCGCATATCCGCATCCAAAAGCAGGATGGGGTCGGGTACGGAGTCAAACGTGCTCTCCCACTCCTGCTTGGCCTGGATCACGGCCTGCTCCACCAGCAGGCGCTGGCTCATGTCCACGCCGATGCGCCAGGCCTTCCAGCCCGGCAGCGGATACTGGCGCGAGATGTCGGACCAGGCGATGATGCGCTCGCTTCCGTCCTTGCAAGTCAGGCGGCTTTCCAGATCGCGGTGGTCCTGGCCACGGCCGCGCAGGCTGCGGCGGAAGGCCTCGTCCGGGAACAGGCGTGCCGGGGTGGCGCGATCGTGCAGCACCTCGTCCGCGGAGTAGCCGGAGACGCGCTCGCACTCGCGGTTCCAGAAGACGATCTCGCCGTGGGCGTCAAAGGCCACCACCAGCACCGGCATGTTCTCCACCATGCCGCGCAGGGCCTGGGCCCCCACAAGCAGCGAGGCCTCGGCGCGATCCCGGCCCACCCGGCCACCCACGAGGTCGGCCAACACCCGCAAAAGCGCCAGCTCCTCCAGGGTCCAGCGGCGCGAGGCCGCCCCATCGACACGCAAAAAGCCCAGCCAGGCCCCGTCGTGGCGCATGGGCAGAAGCACGGTGGCCACGGGTCCGTCCTGTTCAAGGAAGGGGCGCTCGGACTCGGGAAAATCCGTACTGGAGCCGTGCAGGACATTGCCCTTGAACAGGTCCTGCGCCAGGCGGCCCAGGCCCATGGCGGCGTAGCCCACCTGCTCCCCGGGCGCAGGGGTCGTCAACGGCTGGGTGCCGTTGCCCTGGGCCTCGGCAAAAAGGCTCAAGCCCAGGCCATGTTCGGGGTCGTCATGGTTCAGGAAGATCGCTGCGCGGGAGAGTCCGCCCTTGCGCGCCAGAGCCGCCAGGGCGCGGGCCAGAGTGCCTCCGTTGCGCCGGGCCCCGTGCAGCAGGTCCGAGCAGGCCGCCAGACCCCGCGCCAGGCGCAACGATGCGTCAGCCCCACGGGAGCTGGTGGCTCGCGGCGCGGCGGTGCCCAGGCTGGTGCGTTTCGACGGTTTCGGCATGAGTCTTTGTTTTCCGGCCTCAAATTGGTGATCCAAAAACAGCATCCGCTCAACTTCCTCCATTTTGTATCACAGCTATAGCCCGAGGCACAAGGCTGCCGGTCAGCCATGTCTAGTACGCCCACTGCCGTCCCGCGCCCTCGCCAAGCAGCCTGGCTTGGCCGAAATGCTGGTCTTCTCCGTCCCGCCCAGTCAGCGACAGGCGCTCCAAATCCAGACGGGGTGCGGCCTCGCTGGTGGTGCTGACCCCGTGGCCACGGTCCTTGGGCCTGCCCTGGGCAGCAGCCTCGCCAGGGCTTCCGGCGCTTTGCCCTGCACCCAGGCCGATATTAGTCGGAGCGGCCGGTGCGCCGCCAACCGCCTGCTTCAGGTTCTCGCCTGCGGTTACGTAATACGCGGGCGAGAGGTCCAGCGCCTTCTCGAACAGGGCCTGGGCCCGGACAACCTCGCCCTGGAGGTACAAGGCGTAGCCCAGGTTGTTCAGGGCGCGGGCGTCGCTGCCGCCAGCGCGGAAGGCGTCCAGGGCCTCTGCCGGGCGGCCCAGGCGCACCAGCAGCAGGCCCAGGTTGTTGGCGCTGCGCTCAGGATCGCGGGAGCCCTGCATGGCCAGGCGGAAGGTCTTTACCGCCGTTTCAGGCCGCCCAGCCAAGACCTGGGCCACGGCCAGGTTGTTCAGCAGTTCCTCGCGTCCTGGCACGGCCTGGGCTCCGGAAGATGTTCCAGCCTGGGCCACGGCCTGCGCCTGGAATCTGGGCGTGGCCAGAGCCGCCAGAAACTGTTCCTCGGCCTTGTCCGGCTGGCCCTGGTTCATGAACAGCACGCCCAGATGGCAGCGCGCGCGCCAACTGCCCGGAGCCAGGGCCACGGCGCGCTCAAAGGATTGCCGGGCCTCGTCGCGCCTGCCCAGCCGCTCGCTGGCCTGCCCTGCCCCGTAGTGCGCGCCGGAAGACTCCGGGCTGGCAGCCACGGCCAAGCGGAAGGCCTCCAAGGACTCGTCGAGTCGGTTCAGGCGCAACAGAGCCTGGCCCTTCTTGACCAGCAGCCCGACATCGCCAGGCCGCGCCACAAGGGCCTTGTCGTAGCCCCGCACCGCCAGCAGCAGGCGGCCTGCGTTGAACTGGACGTCGGCCACGAACTCCTGCCGCGCCGAATTGGCAGGATCAAGCAGATCCGCGCTGGCGTTGTCCTGCCGGGCGGCGCAGGCCGGGAGCAGGAGCGCCAGGGCGGCAATGAGCGGCAGCGGGCCGAGGCCTCTCCAGAAACGTAATATCAAGCGCATGAGGGCCTCCTTTCACTGGCCCATGCGGGCGAAGACGTGGGAAAGCTGCAACACCGCCGGGCCGATGAGCACCACGAACAGCGCCGGGAAGATGCACAGCACCAGCGGGAACATGAGCTTGGTGGGCAGCTTGGCGGCGGTCTCCTCGGCGCGCTGGAACCGGCTGGTGCGCAAGGTGTCGGAATACACGCGCAGGGTGCGCGCGACGCTGATGCCGAAGGTGTCGGCCTGTACGAGCAGCGTCACCAGGCTCTGCACGTCCTCGATGCCCGTGCGTTCGGCCAGATCCTTCAGGGCCTGCTGGCGCTGGCGTCCGGCGCGCATCTCCAGGGTCATGGTGCGCAGCTCACCGCTGATCACCGGGGCGGACTCGCGCAGCTCCTCGCTGACCCGGTGGATGGCCTGGTCCAGGCCCATGCCGGACTCCACGCAGACCACCAGCAGGTCGAGCGCGTCGGGCAGCTCGCAAAGCAGCGACAAGCGCCGGGCGGCCATGCGGCGGCGCAGCCACATGCCCGGCAGCACCGCGCCCAGGCTGGCCAGGGCCAGCGCCCCGATGACAACGACCTGCACGGACGGGGCCTTGGGCATGATCCAGACCACGCCGAGGTACAGGCTGGGCGGGATGAGCATGAGCGCGGCCTTGGCCCCATGAAAGGCCTGCACCGCGCCCGGCCCACGCAGACCCGCGCGGATGAGGTCGAGCTTCGTCTGGCCCAGGCTTTCCTGTTCCTTCGGGCCCAGGCGCGCGCCCAGGCCGCGGACCAGTTCGGCCAGCATGCGGCCCAGGCGAACCGCCACGGACTCGGCGGGAGCAAGCGCATCGTTGACCCCCGCGTACCCGGCCACCTTCTGGCGCAGGCGCGAAAAGCGCTCGGCCTCGCGCTGGGCGCTGAGCACGCCGAAGCCCAGGAGCAGCACCGAGGCGAAGGCCAGGACCGAGGCCAAAAGCGGGATGAGCATGCCGTTGTTCATGGCGCGCCTCCTAGACCTTGAAATTGACCAGGCGCCGGATGATGAAATAGCCGATGGTCATGGACACCAGGGCGGACTTGACCATGAGCTGGCCCAAGGGCTCGGTGACGAGCTGCAGCATGTAGTCGGGCTTGATCAGGTACAAGACGCCCGCCGCCGCAAAGGGCATGGCCAGGAGCACGATGGCCGAGATACGGCCCTCCGCCGAAAGGATGCGGATGCGGCCATATATCTTGAAGCGCTCGCGGATGAGCGCGGCCGTGTTGCCGATGATCTCCGAGAGGTTGCCGCCGGTCTCGCGCTGGATGTTCACCGAAACCACGAAGAACTTGAGGTCGAGTGAGTCCACGCGCTCCATGAGGTTGTGCAGGGCCTTCTCGGTGTCCATGCCGAAGTTGATCTCATCGAGGGTGATGCCGAACTCCGGGCCGATGGGGTCGGCGAACTCGTCGGCCACCATGCGCATGCCCCCGGCAAAGGTGTTGCCGGCCTTGAGGGCGCGGGCGATCAAATCCAGCGCGTCGGGCAGCTGGCGCTGGAGGTTCTGCATGCGCGCCGCACGGCGACGGTACACACGCACCACGGGCAGCGGGCCGAGGAGCGATGCCGCTATCAAGGCGGCCAGGGACGAGCCCGTGAAGAGATGCGCCGCCCCAAAGCCCGCCACGGCCAGGACGGCGGAGAGCAGCACGTACATGCCGGGGGTGCCGGTCATCTTGGCCTGGCGGATGACGCGCTCAAAGTCGCGGATCCAGTTCATGTCGGCCAGCAGGCGGTGGAACCAGGGCACCTCGCTTAAGACCGAGCGGCGCACGATGTCCTGGCTTGAGACATCCGGCCCGGCCAGGGCCAGGGCCTTTACCCGCTCGCCCACGCGCTCGTGGCGCTTGCGCGCCGCAGCACCCACGGCGTTCATGACGAACAGCACGAAGAACAGGGTGGCCAGGGCCAGGATCAGGGCGATGAGGCCGGGCATGGCAGCCTCCTCAGGCGGCCCCGTTCATGGGGGCGAAAAGGTGCTGGTCCAGGGCCACGCCCCGGGCCGCCAGGCGCTCGGAGAACTTGGGCCGGATGCCGCGCGACACGAAGCGTCCCTTGACCTTGCCGCCCTCGTCCAGGCCGGTCTGCTCGAAGGCGAAGATCTCCTGCATGGTGATCATCTCACCCTCCATGCCGGTGATCTCCTGGAAGCTGATGAGCTTGCGGCTGCCGTCCATGAGGCGCGAGACCTGGATGATGACATCGATGGCCGAGCTGACGTAGCGCTTGAGCGACACGTCGGAGATATTCAGGCCCGCCATGGCGACCATGGTCTCCAGGCGCATGAGGGCGTCGCGCGGGGTATTGGCGTGGATGGTGGCCAGGGAGCCGTCGTGGCCGGTGTTCATGGCCTGAAGCATGTCCAGCGCCTCGGCCCCGCGCACCTCGCCGATGATGATGCGGTCCGGGCGCATGCGCAGGCAGTTCTTCACCAGCTCGCGCTGGGTCACCTCGCCCCGGCCCTCGATGTTCATGGGCCTGGTCTCCAGGCGTACCACGTGGGCCTGCTTGAGCTGCAGCTCCGCGGCGTCCTCGATGGTCACGATGCGCTCCTCCTCGGGGATGAAGCGCGAGAGCACGTTCAGCATGGTGGTCTTGCCCGAGCCCGTGCCGCCGGAGATGAGCACGTTCAGGCTGCACTGCACGATGCCCATGAGTACCGTGCCGATCTCCGGGGGCAGCGCGCCGAAGCGGATCAGGTCGTCCAGCTCCAGCGGGTCCTTGGAAAACTTGCGGATGGACAGCGAGGGGCCATCGATGGCCAGCGGCGGGATGATGGCGTTCACGCGGGAGCCGTCGGCCAGGCGCGCGTCGACCATGGGCGAGGACTCGTCCACGCGCCTGCCCACGCGGGAGACGATGCGGTCGATGATCTTGCGCAGGTGGTCGTCGTCCTTGAACCGGGCCGGGGTGAGCTCCAGGATGCCCTTTCGCTCCACGTAGATGTTGCGGTAGCCGTTGACCAGGATGTCGTTGACCGTGGGGTCCTTGACATAGGGCTCAAGCGGCCCCAGGCCCAGCACCTCGTCCTCGATCTCGCCCAAGAGGCTCTTGCGCTCGCTTAGGTTCAGCGGGGCCTGGGCGAAGTCCTCGCGCAGGATGCGCTCCACCACGCGGTTGATCTCCTGGCGCATCTCCTCCCTGGGCAGGGCGTCCAGGAGCGCGAGGTCCAGCACATCGATGAGCCGGTCGTGGATGCTGTTCTTGATCTCGTGGTACTGGTCGCTCCGGACATGTTCGGCCTTGGCCCGCTCGCCCTTGTCGCCAACCGCCCCCTCGGCTCCAGGCGCGACGAGACGCGAGCCCAGGGAGGGACGCAGGGCCGGGGCGCTTGTACCGTGGTCGGGGGCCCTCGACGCGGGAGCCCCCAGTGCGGACGGCCTCGGCGCGGTCTTTTGCAGTCGTGCGGCAAGATCCATGGGTCACCTCACGCGCTGCGCTGGGCCAGGGAGAGGCCGAGCGGAGAGTTGCGCAGGCGCGCCCAAAGCGAACCCGAGGCCCTGGCCTGGGCGGCCTTGCCTGCCGGGGTTGGCACCTCGCGGCACAGGCCCCGGGCCATGGCGGCCAAGCCCTTGGCCATGGCCGAACGGGGGTCGGCCTCGGCCAGGGTCTTGCCCTGGTTGATGGCCGAAAGCGCAGCCTGGTAGTCGTTGACCACGGCCCAGGCGATGGGCTGCTGCAGGATGCCCTCGGCCTCGGCCGTGCCGATGTCGGACTCCGAGGTCTTGCGGTTGGCCACTAGGCGCAGGCGCGGCAGCAGGTGCGGCTGCGTGGCCCGCACCGCCTCCAGAAAACGCTTGGCCCGCGCCAGGCACGGCAGTGAAAGATCCATGACCAGCAGCACGTCGTCGGCCATGTCCAGGGCCTCCAGGGTGGCCTCGCCCTGACCGGTGCCTCCGTCTATGACCACCTGGGCGTAGCCGCGGCGCAGCAGCTCCAGGATCTGGCGCAGCACAGCGGGGTCCAGGCAGGCCTCGGCGCTGTAGTCCGGCGCGGGCAGCACGGCCAGCCCGGAATGGTGCCGGGCCATGACGCTCTCCAGATAGGTTGCGTCCAGGCGGTCGATGTTGGCGGCCACGTCGGCCCAGGTGTACGCGTGCTCCAGGTCCAGGAAGATGGGGGTCTCGCCCTGGGGCTGGGCCAGGTCCAGAAGCGCCGTACGGCCGGAGCCCTGGCGGGTCAGCGCGTCGGCCAGATTCACGGCCATGGTGGTGGTGCCGATGCCGCCCTTGGCGCCCAGCACCAGCACGATGCGTCCGCCCTGGCCCTGAGGCTGGGGTTGAGCCACAGAGGGAGTCCAGGCCATGAGCGGGCGGCGGCGCTCCTGCATACGCTCCAGGGCAGCCTGCAACTCGGCCTCGACAATGGGCTCGGCCAGGTATTCGGTGATGCCCGCGCGCATGGCCGAGAGCAGCAGCTCCGGGGCAGGAGCGGACCCGACCAGCACCACCGGCCCAGACAACAACGCCGCCAGGGCCATGTCCGCTGCGGGGTCCGTGCCCAGGGCCAGAATGATCAAGTCGGCCAGGCCAGACAAATCGGGTAAATCAGAATGACGCGCGGCGGCGTCCGGCAGGACCGCGACCCCTTCCAGGGCGGCCAGGGCCAGGAGCATTTCCTCGCGGCGCGGCTCCAGCACGGCTTCCACTGTGACGGTGATCTTCCGGCTGTTCATGGCGCGTCTCCTGGCTGCTTCACTTGGTCCTGGACCTGTTCCTAGTTGCTGGCGCCCCGGCTGGAGTCCTGGATGAGCCTGGCCACGGCGAGCATGCCGTTGCCGCTGTCGGCGCCCTTGGGCATAACGGGCACGGTGGTGATGTACCGGCCGGTGACGTTGGTCTTGCAGTCGATGCCCTCGATGAACACCGCGCCCAGGTGCACCACGGTGACGTAGCTGCGGCCGGAGACCGGCGGGAAGCGCGGGTCGTAGAAGGGGATGATGGCCACGCGCGGGCTCAAGAGCGGGTCCTTGTAGGCGCTGCCCTTGATGGACCGGGTGCCCGCGTCCCAGTAGGCACCGGGGTCCTGGGCGATGAGGTTCTGCACGCCCTGCTTGGTGGGGCCAAGCTTGTCGCCCGGCTCGGTCTGGAGCTGGTCGCCGGGCTCCACGAGCACCACGTTGGAGCCGCCGCTGCCGTCGATGTTCTCGCGATATTCCGCGGCGCCCACCACCGGCACGCCCTTGTTCAGCGGCGGGTAGTCGATGGCGTTATACTGGCTGGGCACGATGACGTCGTGGGGGTCGCCGACCTTGAGCACGACCTTCACGCCCAGATCCGCCGTGCCATAGCCCTGCACCACCACGGAGGCCATCTCCTTGGCGCTGTCCACGTCGAGCACGCCGTTGCCGTAGTTGCCGCTGTAGCGACAGTCCGCGTAGTCGTTCCAGGTGAACTTGGTGGCCACGCTCCAAGGCTTGAGGTTCCGGCTGGAGTCGGCGGTCACCACGCCTGCGCGCGCCTTGGCCGAGATGTCGGCGGAGTTCACGTTCACCGCCTTGCCGAAGAACAGCTCCATGGGGTTGCCGCGCACCTGGGCCCGGCGCACCGTCACCTCCACCTGGTTGGGCGAGGTGGTGTCCGGCACGCCGTTCTTGTAGAAAACGATGTCCGAGGCCTGCACAGCGGTGTCGGGCTGGTCCTGGCCGTCCAGGTTGGCCTTGGCGAAGTCCAGGATGACGGTGCGCACCTTGGTCAGGTCCGAGCCGTAGGAAATGATCGCATTCGCCCCGGCCAGGGCCGCGGAGTCGGCGGAGGTCTGCAGGCTGCTGCGGCGCACGTGCATGGCTCCAAGGTCCAGGGCCAGAGCGGCGACGCCCGCCAGGGTGGCCATGACCAGGGCCAGGACCAGGCCCACGGAGCCGCGCTCATTGGCGTACAGGGATCGCGCAGTGGTGGTGTTCATGATGTCCTCCCGCTCACTCGCGCCGCGCCGTGGCCTTGGTGGAGAAGGCCTCCGGAAAGAGACCTCCCCAGGTGGCCAGGGCATAGCCGGAGAGATTGTAGGAAACGGTGATCTGCATGGCCTGGCCGCGCGTGGAGCCGTCCAGGGGCGGGGTCAGGCTCACGCTGACCTTGGCCGGATCGAGCCCGGAGCTTTGCACGTAGTTCTGCACGCTGAACAACGGGTCGTGCCCGCGCGAGGCCTCGAACACGCCCTCGTGGGCTGCGCGCGACACCGTGTGGCTCACGTCCAGGTAGCGGCCGAAGTCGACCAGGCCGAGCAGCATCGGTGCCAGCACCAGGGCCACTGCCAGGCCGAACTCCAACGTTGCGGAACCCTTCTCGCGCTTGTTCTTGGTGTCCATGGCGTCCTCCCTAGGGTTGGTGAACCATGACGGAAGTGGAGGAAAGCACCCTGTGGGCCAGGATCTCCGGGGCCAAGTCGGCCAGGACCAGGAAATCGAAGGCCACGCTCACGGTGACGGACACCGGGGTGTTGGCGCTGCGGGCGCCCACAGACACCGAAGGCAAGGTCTTGATGCCGCCGTCCAGCACACGCTTGGTGGCCAGGTCGGCCACCTGCGCATCGCTGGGCTCGGGCAGCACGGCCAGGCGCGCGGCCTCAGCCGCAGCGGAGTTGACCACGGTCTGGGTCCACATGAGCCGGCCGAAATCCACAAAGGCCAGCAGCAGCAGCATGAAGATGGGCAATAGCAGCGCGGCCTCCACGGAGATCCCTCCCCGCTGGCCCCTGGCGCGTCTGTTTCGTTGGGGAGCATTCATCACTTTCCCTCCTTCTTGGTGAAGAGGATGGCATCGGGCAGCTTGTCCTTGCTGTCCTTGGATTCAGGGTCCGAACTCTTGCGATAGGCTTCCAGGGCGTTCCTGGCGTAGACCCCGTCCAGGCCGACCACGGCACGGTCGCTGGCAGGGGTCGGATCAAGCTTCTGATTCTCCACGGCCATGCGCACGGACATGCCCCAGGTGGCGTCCAGGGCCGGACGGGTCGGCTCCATGCCGCAGCCCGAAAGCAGAGCCAGGGCCGACAGCGCGGCGATGAAGGTCAGGGTGCGGGCGTTCATGGTGTCCTTCTCCTATTCGCCTGCGGGCAGGGCCGCGCCAAAGGGACCATCGAAACCGGCGGACCCCGTGGGCCTGCCTTCACGCCCCTGGCCGGGGGTCTGGGACAAAGGACTGGCCTGAGACGGGCTGGTCTGAGACGGACGTGCCGCGCCGGGCTTGCCCTCCAGCTGGCCGGTGACGAAAAATTCGTAGGGCGTGGGCTCCTTGAAGCCGTCGGTGGGCAGGGTCTGCTTGGCCATGTCCAGCGGCTTCACCAGGTGCGGGGTCACGATGATCACAAGCTCCGTCTCGTTCTTGCGGAACTCGCTGCTGCGAAACAGCGCGCCCAGCACGGGCAGGTCACCCAGGCCGGGGAACTTCTTGATGCTCTCGCGCGTGGAGTCCTTGATGAGCCCGGCGATGGCGAAGCTCTGGCCGCTGGCCAGCTCCACCGTGGTGCTGGCCCGGCGGGTGGTCAGGCCCGGGATCTGCCAGCTGTTGATGGTCACGCCAAGCGAGTAATCGAGCTCGGAGACCTCAGGATTCACCTGGATGCTGATGCGCCCGGAGTCCAGCACCATGGGCGTGAAATTGAGGCCCACGCCGAAGGGCTTGTACTCGATGGCCACGGTGCCCAGCGCCTGCGGGATGGGGATGGGGATCTCGCCACCGGCCAGGAAGCTGGCGCTCTTGCCCGAGATGCAGATGAGGTTCGGCTCGGCCAGCACCTTCACGAGCCCGTTTTCCTTAAGGGCGTCGATGTAAGCATTCAGGATATTTCCCCCGCCCAGGTTTGGCTTCACGATGGCGCCCACACTCTTCGTCGGCGAGATCTTTCCGTCCGAGGCTTCTGTCGTGAACTGGCCGAGCAGTGACTGCACGATATTGCCGCCGGCAAGTAGATTGAAGTCAATGCCTAGGCGTTGCAGCACGTTTCGGCTCATCTCGGCCACGCGCACCTCCAGCATGACCTGCTGCACACCGCCCACGCTGAGCAAGTTCTGGACCTTGCCCGGGGCGAAGGTCTCGGCCAGGGACAGGGCCGTGGCCAGGCTGGGCGCGCTGGACACGCTGCCGGTGAGCAGGATGGTCTTGCCGCTTGAGACCACGCGGATGCCGCGCTCGTTGGGCAGAACGCTGGCGAGCATGCGCTTGAGCTGGGTCTGGTCCGGGGACACGTCCAGGTCAAAGATGGCCATGACGGCCTCGCCCGCGCCCCAAAGGGTCAGGTTGGTGGCGCCGGGGGCCTTGCCGGTCAGGTACACCTGGCGCGGGGAGAGCAGGAGCACATCGGCGGTGTCCGGCGCGGCGAGCGAGATGCGCCGGATGTCCTGGTCGCTGTTGACGATGATGGAGCGGCCCACGGCCAGCTCCAGGGCCTGCGGGGCATGGGATACGGTGACATTGGGCACGGCCTGCTGGGGCTGGCGGGGCTGGGCCTGGGCCGGGGTCGACGACGACAGGGCCAAAAGCAGCAGCGCCAGGCTGGCGAGGGCGGTGCGGAAAGTTTGAGCGGCGCGCATGGGAGACCTGCCTTGGTTAGAACGTCACCTGGCTGCGCTTGGAGCCGGTGATGATTTCAACGGAGGTGCCAGGGCCGCGCGCCACGCGCTGGGTGCGGTAGGAGGCCAGGGCCGTGCGGGCGTTGGCGCCCTCGGTGAGCACGGTCTCGGTATCGGAGGCATTGCGCAGGGCGAAGTGCAAAGTTCCCTGAGTAGAGGCCAAGGCCACCTTCTCGCTCTCCTGCGGGGTCAATTCCAGGGTGTAGATGTCCGCCACCTGCGCGGCCTCGTCCGCGCCCACGGCCAGCTGCGAACCGGCGGACAGCACGGGCACGTTCTCCAGCACCACCTTGGTCATGGTCTTGGAGGCATCGTTGTCCTGGGCCAGGGTCACCAGCACGTCGACCATGTTGCCCGGGCGGATCAGGCCGGCCAGGCCCATTACCTTGTTGCCCTTGACGGCCATGGCGCGCTTGCCGTGGGTGATGACCGCGCTGATGCCCCCGGCGGCGGCCTCGCCCGCCAGGCGCGACGGCGTCAGGGGCTCATTGGCCGACATGCTCGAGGCCAGGATGCGGCCCTCGACCTCCTTGACCGTGGCGTACCGCTGGGCGGGCATCATGGCCTCGGGATAGTTCTGGATGCGCAGCATGTCCGGGGCCAGCTTGGTTCCGGCGGGCAGCTCGCGCGAGGCCACCACCAGGGGGGCGGTCTTCACGGCCAGGCCGCGACCGGCAGTGGACTTGGCCTGCAGCCACTGGAAGACGAGAACGCCCGCGCAAAGCGCGAGCAGCAGGGCCAGCCCCAGTTGGATGATTGACTTGAGCGAGCCGCTCATAAGGCCCCCTACCCGACCAGCCAGCCGGAGCTGGACACGGCGCGAAGCATGGCGGCCAGGGTTCCCGCGGCGATGGCCAGGCCGTAGCAGAGCTTCGGCAGACCGGCGGTTCCCATCGAAGATGCCGGCGCGGGCTGGTAGTGGAATTCACCGGTGGCGCAGGCGGCGTACAGGGCCGGACGCAGGCGCGCGAACGTGCTGCGCAGTGCGTCCGAGCGCCCGGCAAGCACCACCAGGGCATACAGGCCGCCAGCCAGGCTGGTCAGCAAGAAGGCCACCAGCACGATTTGCGGGCCGACCCAGGCGCCTACTGCGGCCATGAGCTTGACGTCGCCGCCGCCCATGACCCGGAAAAGATAGGGCGCGAGCATGAGGCCAAGGCCTAGGCCGAGCCCGGAAAGACTGGCCCAGAGGCCGTCAGGCCCCTGGATCAGCAGGTGGTAGGCCAACGCCGCAAGGGCGGTGGGAATGGTGAGGGCATTGGGGATGCGCTGACAGCGCAGGTCGATGACGGTGGCCACGGCCAGGGAGAGGGCGACTGTTGCGAAAATGATGGGGTCCATAGCGCTCTCCCTCGTGTCCTGTTACGTGACCTGTTTCGTGTCTTGATTCCGTACCGGATTCGTGTCGGCTTTCGGGGGGGGCTGGGTCCGGACGGGGGCGTGGCGCTTGGTCCCACGCTCCCCGTCCGGTTCCGGCGGTTCGCCCGCCTGCTGTGCCGAGTTCTTGTCTTGGACTGGACTCTCTCCGTGGCGGTGAGTGACCGGTCTCGTTTACGGCATGGCCTTGGTGATGGTGTCGAAGGTGGTCGACACCTTGCCGCCCAGGGCGGTGACAGAGATCACGATGACGCCGGCGATGAGGGCGGCGATCAGTCCATACTCAAGAGCGGTTGCGCCTTCGTCGTCACGGGTCAGCTGCAGCAGTCTGGTCAACATGGTGTCCTCCTGGGGTTTGTGTTTCGATGTTTGTTGCGGTCCAGCGACCGATTCCTGATCTCCCATTGAGCAACAGGCGTGCCAGCTCTGAGCCAAACTGCGAGAAACAGCGTGGCGCACAAAATATAGCGCAACATCATAGCGCATTACGAACGATGATTCGGTCCCAAGACAGAGCTATAGAGGGAGAACCCTAGAGAGCAAAAATCCATTATTTGTGGTGGGTGTCTGCACGCGCCCCATACCCCAGAACAAGACACGGGCAGACAGAAAGGAGCGATTCAACTAAATAATCCTGTATAATTGGCTCATTACAATAAATACATGATTCGTGTACTATACCCTCGCAAAAACATGTCAATCCATAAATAATGGATAATTACAACGACGGCGATAATAGTTCTGAGGGGTCGATGGCGTGCTTCTGGAGCTTGTTCCAGAGATTGGTGGGGGTGATGCCCAGGGCCTTGGCCGCGCGGGTCTGCACCCCGCCAGCCTGGCGCAGGGCGGCCAGGATCAGGCTGCGCTCCACCTCGTTCAAGGTCAGGCGCAGGGACAGGGGCTGGCCGTCCGTGCCTGCGGTGAGCACCTGCGCGCCCTCGGCCAGGGCCAGTTCCACATCGGCGGCGGTGATGGTGCCCGAGCGGCTGAAGATGGCCGCGCGCTCCACCACGTTGGCGAACTGGCGCACATTGCCCGGCCAGCTCTGAGCCATGAGCCTGTCCAGAGCGGCCTGGCCCGGAGGCGGAATGTCCGCGCCGGTGCGTTCGTTGAACTGGCGCACGAAATGCGCGGCCAGGAGCGGGATGTCTTCCTTGCGCTCGCGCAGGGCGGGCAGGTGGATGGCGGCCACGTTCAGACGATAGTACAGGTCCTCGCGGAAAGCCTTGTCGGCCACGCGCCGGGCCAAGTCCACGTTGGTGGCGGCGATGATGCGCACGTCGAAGTGCAGAGGCTTATTACCGCCCACGCGCTCGGACTGCTTCTGCTCCACGGCGCGCAGAAGCTTGGGCTGCAAGTGCAAGGGCATGTCGCCGATCTCGTCCAAAAGCAGGCTGCCGCCCTTGGCCAGCTCGAACTTGCCTGCCTTGGCCATGAAAGCCCCGGTAAAAGCGCCCTTCTCGTGGCCAAAGAGCTCGCTCTCCAGAAGATTTTCGGGGATGCTGGCGCAGTTGACCTTCACAAAGGGGCCGATGCCACGCGGGCTGGCCTCGTGGATCAGGTCGGCCACGACTTCCTTGCCCGTGCCCGATTCGCCCAGGATGAGCACCGAGGTGTCCAGCGGGGCCACGCGCTCCACAAAGGCCAGCACGGCGCGCATGGCCGGGCCCTCGCCTACGGCGGTACGGCCCGGTCGTCCCTGGCGCAGCACCTCGCGCAGGGCGCCGATCTCGCGCTTGAGCGAGCGCTTTTCCAGGGCGCGTGCCACCACGATCTGCATCTCGCTCAGGCGGAAGGGCTTGGTGAAGAAGTCGCTGGCGCCGTGGCGCATGGCGTCCAGCGCTGTCTCGTGGTCGGTGTAGGCGGTCATGACTATGATCTCGGTGCCTGGCGAGGCCTCGCGCAGCAGCGGGAGGGCCTCGACGCCGGTCATGCCGGGCAGGCGCACATCAGTGAGAATGAGGTCGAACTCGCCCTCGGCCGCCGGCGCCCGCGCCAAGACCAGGCCGTCCTCGGCGCTGCCGGTGGGCACCACCTCGTGCCCGAGGTCGGCCAAGGCCTCCCCCAGCATGCGCCGGAAGGCCTCGTCGTCCTCGATGAGCAGAATCCTGCTGGGCATGGGCGCGTCTCCTCCGCGTACAACTTCAGGATTAGTGGAGTCTACACGAGGAGGTGGGAAAAAGCAAAGCGGCCCGCCAGTTCCCCGGCGAGCCGCTCATACATGAAAATACGCTGGCGGTTTACGGCCTGCAGCCGCCCTCGCCACAGGCGAAGATGCGCTCGATGACCTTCAGCACAGCCAGGCCGTCCTCGCCAGTGATGGGCACCGGGGTCTTGTCGCGCACGGCCTTGAGGAACGCCGTCAGCTCCTCCTTCACCGGCTCGCGGTAGACCATGGGCCACTCGCGCACGGAGTAGCTCTTGTCGTAGGTTGAGAACTGGCTGTATTCCTTCACGTCCTGGGTCACCAGGTCGGCGGTGATGAACTTGCTCTTGCAGGCCACGCGGATCTTGCGCGATTTGTACGGCGTCACCCAGTTGGTGTTGACGTTGGCCAGCACACCGCTTTCCATCTGCGCGGTGATGAGCGCATTGTCCTCGTGCCCGCCGGTGCTGCTCGTCATCACGGCATACACCTGGCTGAACTCCGAGCCGGTCAAGAAGCGGATCAGGTCGATGTCGTGCGAGCCCAGGTCGCGGATGACGCCCACGTCCTGGATGCGCGGCGGGTACGGTCCCACGCGCTCGATCTGGATGGAGATCACGTCGTCGCCAACCAGTTCCTTCACGCGCTGCACTGCCGGGTTGAAGCGCTCGATGTGCCCGACCATGAGCGACACGCCCTTGGCCTTGGCAGCGGCCACGAGTTCCGCGCCCTCCACGGAGGTCGCGGCCAGGGGTTTCTCGATAAGCAGCGAAGCGCCGCTGGCGATGACCTTCAGGCCCACGCTGTGGTGCAGGCTCGTGGGCACGCAGACGCTCACCGCGTCCAGCCCCTTGGCCAGCAGGTCGTCCAGATTGGTGAAGGTGGCCACGCCAAAGCGCGCGGACACCTCGTCCAGGGTGGCCTGGTCGGTATCGACCACGCCCATGACCTCAATGCCGTGCATCTCGCTGTAATTGCGCAGGTGCACTTTTCCCATCCAGCCCAGGCCGATGACGCCGACTTTCAGCATGTTCCAACTCCAGTTTCGCGTGTGACGCCCGGCATTGGCGCGGGCATCGGGATTCCTACATGCTCCGCCCCGGCAATGCAACCCGCGGCGAGCACCCCGTGCCGCAGCCCGGCCAGGCTTGCTTGCCGCATGCGCTGATTCACGCTATTTATCGCGCATGAACAACCCTGGACCCATCTGGATCAGCGCGGGCGAGGCCTCCGGCGACATCCACGCGGCCTCCCTGCTGGGCGAGCTGCGCGCCATCGAACCCGGACTCAACGCT
>Ga0180007_10000389_pt1 | contig 76537 bp, 59 predicted proteins | sample MM_PC_MetaG_FD_121122 | JGI IMG/M metagenome (GOLD analysis project Ga0180007, IMG submission 121122) | Groundwater microbial communities from the Aspo Hard Rock Laboratory (HRL) deep subsurface site, Sweden - MM_PC_MetaG | ecosystem: Environmental > Aquatic > Deep subsurface > Groundwater... | reverse complement strand
GGTCTGGGTCGTCTGGGCGCGCGTCTTGATGAAGCCGGCATCGTCGAGCTCGACTTGTTCCCGGATCAGCAGCGTGTTGGGATCGTGCCCTATGGCCACGAACATGCCCGTGACCGGCAGGACGCGCTCGGCGCCTGTGTTTACGTCGCGCAGGCGCAGACCGGTCACACCGGAGTCCCCCGGATCGCCCAGGACCTCGAGGATCTGGGAGTTCCAGGCAAAAGAGATCTTCGGGTTGGACAGCGCCCGTTCCTGCATGATCTTGGAGGCGCGCAGGGAGTCACGACGGTGCACCACGGTGATGCTGCGGGCGTGATGGGTCAGAAACAGCGCGTCCTCGAGGGCGCTGTCTCCGCCACCGATGACGGCCACGTCCTGGTCGCGATAGAAGAAGCCGTCGCAGACCGCGCAGGCGGAGACGCCGTAGCCGCGCAGCTTCTGCTCCGACGGCAGCCCGAGGTAGCGGGCGGTGGCGCCGGTGGCCAGGATCACGGCCCGGGCGCGGATCACGGCGCCGGAGGCCAGCGTCAGGCTCTTGGGGTGCCCGGAAAGGTCCATGGCGGTGACTTCGTCGGAGACGATGCGTGTGGAGAACCGCAGGGCCTGGGTACGCAGATCCTCGATCAGTTCAGGACCACGGATGCCCTTGGGATAGCCCGGGAAGTTCTCCACCTCGGTGGTGTCCATGAGTTGGCCACCGGCCATCATTCCCTCGATCACCAGGGGGTTGAGGCCGGCCCGGCCCGCGTAGAGCGCGGCGGTCAGTCCGGCGGGACCTGAACCCACGATCACGAGGTTCTCGGGGTCGGCAAAGGAAACGGCTGATGAAGAATCTACTTGTTCGGTCATGGATCACCTCCGGAAAAAGGACATCGCATCCGTTGGGAGCATGTCTGGAAAAACCCTTGGTTGGAATTTCCCGACTTGCTCCTATAGTTTTCTTTTCCGCCTCGTCAAGGGTCGGGCTGCCTTTTTGTCTGGCGATTTATTTAATGGGTGCTTGTCAGGGGACCCGTCCCGGAAGGGACGAGACGCCGGCGCGGCGGTGGCTGCGTCTTTCGGCCTGGGAGCGTCAGGCGCGGAGCCTGAGGGTTTCTGCCGCCGGCTGTGTCTCTGTCCGTTGCCGGGACCACGCCGTGGCGAAATGGAATCGGCTGGCGCGGCGGCGGCTGGCGGATCTGTGCAGGGAGCTAGATGGATTGGGCGGCTGCCCGGGCGCGGTTATTCCGGAATGCCGCCGGAGGGATCGGGCACCATCGCAGGCTCGGCCGCAGGGACGCCCGCAGGGACGGGCGCGGCCGCGGGCGCCGGACTGCGGGTGGGTGGTTGTCGTCGCGGATCTTGCATGGCTGTTTGCCAGGCCTCCTGAGCCTTCGCCTTGGCCTCCGGGGTCAGGGGAACGATGCGCAGGTTGTCAAAGTAGGCGTCGGACTTCCAGTTCGAGAAGCCGAAGTAGCGGTTGCCAGGACCGTACAGCGGTGCCGGGTCCACCAGGCGCAGGGCCGGAGAGTCGTCGATCCACCAGGAAATGATCATCTTCCCGTCCTCCAGGAAGGTCTGGATGCGCCAGTGATGCCATTTTTCCAGCGTCACCGGGTAGCGGGTGGAGTGCAGCAGGGCGCGGTCGTGCTCGTCACGCCGGGCGATGAACGTCTTGGTGTTGTTCCACCCGCCCTGGCACAGGACGTAGCCCGTGGCCCAGTAGCGGCCGCGGTTGAAGGCGAAGCTCTTGCCGTCTCCGAACAGTTCGATCTTCAGGTCGCCGTCGGGAGACAGGCCGCGCGCGTCGAGGGTGATCTCGACCTCCGCGGGCAGCGGCCGGCTCAGCCACAGCGGGTGGTTGTATCCGCCCGAGATGTACAGCGCGCCCCGGTCGATGATATAGCGGCCGATGGTGTCGAACCAGTCCTTTCCGGGGCTGGTACGTTCGAAGTCGTCCTCGTAGGGCCGGTCCAGCGGGGCCTTGCGGGCGCAACCGGCCATCACCAGGAATCCAAAGAGAAGGCAGAGAATTCGGATCATCGGTCTGTCCGGACGTGCAGTGGAAGTGGGTTCATGAAATCGCCTCGTTCCTTCAGGTCGATCCCATGAAGTATCCACGTGCGGAAGCCTGTGTCAAGGCGGGGCGTCGGGGAGACAGGTCCTAGAACTGGAAATAGATGAAGGGGACGACGTCGGTGGAGGCGACCTTCTGCAGGAAGAAGGCGAAGGCGAGGATCACCGCGGCCTGCACCGGCGACCACAGGCGCGAGAACCACGCCACGCCGCGCTCGGTCCAGGTCCGCGGGAAGCCGTGGAGCCCGAAGCCGATGCCCAGCACCAGGGCGACGGTCCAGGGCAGGTTCATCAGTCCGGAGGGTCCGTCCAGGGCACGGCCGAGCACGGTCATGGCCCGGGAGAAGGAGCCGGCGCGGAAGAACACGAACGCGAACACGACGAAGTGGAAGGTGACCGCCGTGCGCAGGATCCGGGAGGGCCAGGAGGTCGCGGGGCGGTGCCAGCCCACGGTGCGCATGATCACCAGGCCCGCGCCGTGCAGAAAGCCCCAGAAAACGAACGTCCAGGCTGGTCCGTGCCACAGGCCGCCCAACAACATGGTGATGGCCAGGTTGACCTGGGTGCGCACGGCCGAACATCGGCTCCCGCCCAGCGGGATGTACAGGTAGTCTCGCAGCCAGGAGGACAGGGAGATGTGCCAGCGGCGCCAGAAGTCCGAGAGGTTCTGCGCCAGAAACGGCGCATTGAAGTTCTCCGGCAGGTGGAAGCCCAGCAGGAGGGCGCTGCCGATGGCGATGTCGCTGTAGGCGGAGAAGTCGCAGAAGATCTGCAGCGTGTAGCCGTAGATGCCCGCGACGGTCTCGGGGGAGGACATCATCTCGGGGGTGTCGAAGACGCGGTCCACGAGGTTGATCGCGAGGAAGTCCGCGATGACGATCTTCTTGAACAGGCCGATGGCGATCAGGGACATGGCGCGGGCCGCCTGTGCATCGGTCAACTCCCGGGGCCGGTCCAGCTGCGGCAGGAAGTCCACCGCGCGCACGATGGGGCCGGCGACCAACTGCGGGAAGAAGCTCACGTACAGTGCGTAGCGGATCGGCGAGGGCTCGGGTTCGAGGTGGCCGCGATAGACGTCGACGAGGTAACTGAGCGACTGGAAGGTGTAGAACGAGATGCCCACGGGCAGGACGATCTTTTTGGAAAAAGCAATGGAAAACGGCAGGGACGCGTCGAAGGTGTCGAGCAGGATCTCCAGCGAGGACAGGGAAAACCATGTATATTTAAATATTGCCAACACCAGCAGGGACGCACCCACGCCGGCGATCAGGTACAGGCCCTTGCGGTCCGGATCGGTGCGGATCCGCGCGGCGCACACCCAGGTGACGACGATGACCCCGAGGATCAGGCTCAGGTACGCCGGGTTCCAGAACCCATAGAAGAACAGGCTCGCGGCCAGCAGCAGCCAGCGTTGGAAGGCCGGACGGCGCACCAGGGCCCAGAAACCCCAGAACACCACCAGGAAGAACAGGAGATAGGCGACGCTGTTGAAGAGCATGGTTCAACTCACAGGGAACCGACGGCCAGCAGCAGGTCGTGGTAGATCAGGTTGCCCATCAGTTCGCCGCCGTCGGACGTGATGTGGGTGAGGTCGCCCATGGCCAGGCGCGGGCGGTGCTCATACCATGAAACGATGGCGGTCTCGCCTCCCATGGCTGCGAGGGTGTCGAACCAGGCGCAGCCGGCGGCCAGGGCGGCCTCCTTCTGGAGTCGCGCGATCTCGAGGATCACCGGCAGGGTGCGGTAGCGGCCGTTGCGCTTCTCGACCTTGTCCGAGGGACCCACGACCAGGCAGGAGAGCGGACGGGTTGCGCGCATGCGCGTGAAGAACTCAATGATCAGGTCGCGGTAGTTATCCTCCACACCCGTGTCGCTCTCGTTGAGCCCGAACTGGAAGGCGACCAGATCCGGCGCGCGGGCGGCCACCTCGGCCCGCAGATGGTCCGCGGGGAGGCTGCTCCAGTTCTCGTACCGGGCCCCCGTCAGGCTGATGCTGTCGACGACCACGCCCGGTCCCTCCTTTTCCAGGAACACGGCGTTGAGGCGCAGAACGCCGCCGGAGACGCTCTCGAGGATCAGTTCGCGTCCGGACGGCACCGGCACGCGGATGAAGTCCTCGCGGAACTTGTCACCACGGGTCTCCACGACGCGGATACGTTTCTGGCCGGCGACCACGGCGAAGGCGCCCCCCTCGGGGTGGCGCAGGAAGTGGATCTGGACCACGTCGAAGGAGGTAGCCGCGGTCTTCAGTTGGAACTTCACGGTGTTGCCGGTTCCCTGGTGACCGATGCCGATGCCGCCGAAGCCATAGCGTCGATCCCGCGACGGATGACTGATCGGACAGTAGGGTCTCCAGCCCGGCGAGAGCGTCAGGCCGACCTGCGCGTGATAGTGCCATGCCCTCAGCGGATAGACGGCCACATAACCGGGGCCACCGCAGCCGAACGCCTGCTGGAACCGGTTGCGCAACGTGGAGGTGATCTTGTCCCCGGAGGTGATCGAATCGGCGAAATAACTGATGCGCGTGAGCTCCCGGCCACGGCGTGTCAGATCGAGGCGCTCGATGAACCGCGAGAGCGCGTGGGAGCCGTCCCGGACCCCGGGCAGGCAGGGCACGGTCAGGTGGCCGAAGCGCTGCAGCGTCTTCGGGTCGCGGCTGCAGGGCTGCTGCACATGTTCGGCCGGCTTTCCGGCTGCGGGAGGAGTCCGGGCGCGGACGGCCTGCTCGGCCTGGGCGATTTCCGAGCGCACATCGGTCGCATCCGGAATCCGGCCGGTGGGACGTTCCTTAAATATAAAAAATGCGGCGAAGGACGGCCAGGGATTCCCGGCGGCCGGCAAAAGCATGGAACCGGCAAGAGCCAATATTAAAATATAAGACACCAGGAAGGGCTTTTTGAAAAACTCGGAATCCGGTAATTGAAGTCTTGGCCACATGGGAACCACCCCGCCGTCAGGGCGTCAGGACAACGGTGCATATCACAGCCTCGGATTTCCTCCAACTGTCCAGAAGAGATTTCCACTTTTCGCCGGAAGGGTGTCGCCAACCCCCCCCGAACCCCCCGCAGGGTCGCCGAAGGGGTGATTTTCTGTGACCCATATCACCCGTGGGGCCACGAGGACGCCCCGAAAGTAAAGATCCTGGAATTTCCTTTGATTTTCGGAGTTTTCCGGAATTTTTTCATGGCACTCTCCAATTTGCCGTGTGCCAGGTCACAGACCACGGGCCCGGTTTCGCCCGCCTTGAAAATAGCAGGTGAATTGTTCTTGACTGCTTTTTGGAACTGTCCTACACAAACGGGGTGCTTCCCCACGGCGAAGTACCTTTCAAAGGAGCCCGATCGTGAAGAACCTGAAGGTAATCATTCCATTTTTCCTCACGCTTCTCATCGCGCAACCCGGTTGGTCCAAACCCGAATCCGAGGAAGATATTCCCGCTGTCGACGACAATGACACCTCGGTGGAGGTCAAAAAGGACGCCGGCGAGACAAAATCCGAGAAGCCCCATTGGCATGGATTCTCCCTGAACCTCGGCCTTGGCAGCAACCATGTGCTCAACGCCGAGCCCGAAAACGCCAACTGGTCGACCTCGTACTCGCTGCGCGCCGGCTGGAAGATGGGAAAGATGCTGTTCTCTGAGAACAAGCACCTCAAACCGCTGACGCTGTCGGCCTCCTTCAGTTTTTCCAATGAAATCATGGGTAATGATCCCCGCTACCGTTCGCAGTTCTTCAACGACACAGAACTGTACACCAACAACCTCAGTTACCTTGGCGTCAACGACTCGATCCTGAACCGCGCCGAGGCCGATGCCCTGGATCGTCGCGTCGACGGCACCCAGCGCCGTCTCGACTACAGTGACATCAACATCACGATCGCCCACGGCAGCCTGTTCACCATCCCGGGCGCCGAGATCGAGGTGTCCGGTTCCATGGGATTCCTGATCCCGCTGTCCCTGACCTCGCGCAACGTGGGCCTGAACACCAAGTGGGACACCGGCCTGGACTTCTCCCGCACCTTCAAGGTGGGGGGCCGGGACCTGACCCTGTCCTACGGCATCACGTTCTCTTATTACTTCTATAAGTATAAGACCGCTCTGATCAATCACATGAGTGAGCCCATTCTCGTCAACGGCATCCCGGTGGACACCCTCGAGAACGAGTCCGTCGCGCGCATGAACGAGTTCGGCTTCACCAACATGTTCTCAGTGGGCTACTCGCCGGCCAAGAAGGTCAACCTGTCGGTCGCCTACGGCCTGCTGACCCTTCGCTCCTACAAGCTCGACAACTGCCTGTACACCACGCCCAGCGGCGAGGTCATCGACGTGTGCGCCTCGACCACCGACGTGCGTGGCTACGATCCGGGCGGCCGCGGCCGTCGCGACTACCAGATGTTCTCCGCCGGTGTCACCTACAAGGCGCTGGATTATCTGACGCTCGGTCTGACGCTGAACTCGTTCACGCCGCAGTTGAAGGCCAACACCGAGGATTATCAGCAGCCGTTCCTTAGTTTCGACCGGAACAACTACAGTTCGCTCATGTTTAATATCAGTTATTCTGTGGACGCTTTTTATAACAAGGTATTGAAGTAATCACAGGAATTGGAGGTAGGTCAATATGTTGAAAAATCGCAAACTCTTCACAACAATGCTCATCGCCATGTTCATGGTGGTCATGGGCTGCGCCGAGGAACGCCCGCCGCGTTCGTATGTGCAGCCGCATGTGCTCGCCAAAACCGACTTCACCGGTGACTGGTACTACGCTCCCACGGTAGTCGATGTGGGCTTCGCGTCCACGGTGACCTTCATCGGTGAGACTTCCATGGACGTCGCCATCATCCGATGGGAAATCCAGGAAGACACCATCCTCGCCCGTCTGGCCTACGATCGCATCACCGGCGCCGAGGCGAGCTCGCATGAAGACTGGAAAGGCGAGATCGTCGGAGCGTGGGCCATCAGCCACTTCGACATCATACGCGACTACAACGCCTCCACCGGTGAAGAGACCAACATCATCCGTGAGACGCAGGAGCGTCCCTGGTATCAGCGCGAGTTCATGCGCATCGACTGGTCCGCGAACAAGTCGACCTCCTGGGCCCTGATGTGGACCCACGTGATCAAGGTGGACTCGGCCAGCTACAACGTGACCGACCCCAACTCCCCGTACTATCCGAAGTACGTCCGCGACGCCAAAGGCGACCTGAACTACATCGAGATCACCGACCATGTCATCATGGCCCCCGAGATGCGTACCCTCGACGGCTGGGATTTCATGGGCCTGACCGCGATCCCGGACTGCTTCTTCTACGGGACCACGACCTCCTGCAACGCTTCGCAGATCATGATCCGCCACTCGTTCCGCAAACTGAATCCGGACAACGAGTATTCGCCGCATCTGTACACCCAGCGTGAGCATGACAAGTTCGGCTTCTTCATGTCGAACCGCCTGACGTACAATCGTCAGTATGACATCCTCATCCAGGAACTGAAGCAGTATGCCAACAAGTGGAACTTCTTCGAGGAGACCTTCAAGAAGGCCACCTCCCAGACCCAGGCCACCCTGTATGCTGACACCGTGAAACACACGGCCGTCAACGGCGAGTTCTTCACGTGCCCCGGCGGCTCCGAGCCCTGCCGTTACCTGGACGACAACAAGAAGGTCTACATCATGGGCTTCCGTGTGTACACCAACTCCGATGTCCTCCCTGATGAACGCCCCCTCGTGCACTGCCCCGGTGACAACGACGACTATGGCAACCCCCGTCCCTGCTTCTTCAAGGACGACGGCATGGTCTACGTCGCGGCCAACCCGGACTGGCTGCAGAACCCCGTCAAGGCCGAGCCCGTCCAGATGCGCTATGTCGACCGCACCATGCGCCCGATCGTGTACTACGCCAACTCCATGACCCCCGACAGCATCGCCCACTGGGAGCTCGACGCCCAGGGTGCCCCCACCGGCAACCTGACCGGCCCGCTGATGGACGTCATCGACGACTGGGCCAAGGCCCACAACGGCTGGCTCGACTTCCTGAAGGTCTCCCGCCTGGGCGCCGACGGTCGTGAGCAGCAGTCCGTGCTGATGTGCCCGTACGTTGCCAAGGACGACACCCGCACCTGGTACGCCTACGGCTCCAACAAGCAGGTCATCTGCGAAAAGGACGTCCGCCTGGGCGACCTCCGCTTCCCGCAGGTCGTGTGGGTCGACTCTCCCCAGCAGTCCTCTCCGCTGGGCTACGGCCCCCCGCTGCCGGACCCCCTGACCGGTGAGAGCATCTCCATGGTCTCCAACATCTACGGCGCCGCGCTGGACTCCTATGCCGCCTACGCCCGCGACGTGGTCCGTCTGCTGACCGACCAGAACTTTGCCTTCGACGACTACCTGATCGGCGACTACCAGGCCGTCTGGACCGCCATGACCGGCCAGGGCATCCACAACAAGTCCCTCGACAGTCTCAACAACAACAAGTTCAACTGGCAGCGCACCGGTCAGGCCATGTCCCAGGACCGCATCCGCAAACTGTTCCGCAACATGGACACCTCCTGGTCCCACGGCCTGGCCCCCGAGGCCCCGCTGGCCCTCGGCCAGGGTGCAGCCGCCTTCAAGAACTCCCTGAACCGCCGCATGGCCGCCCTGGAAGTCTCCGGCGCCCTGGGCGACGGCACGGGCTACTATGCCGGTTACAGCCGCCTGAACCGCCTGCGCAACACGCCCATCGAGGATCGCCTGATGACCCGCGACGTGCTGCTGGCCTCTGCTGCGACCCTGCAGGCCGCCGGCTATGACCCCCAGACCGTCGACGCCGGCGCCCTGCCGTACGGCTCCACGATCCGCGCCAAGGTCTCCCCGCTGACCACCCTCAACCTGAAGTATCACCGCGCCATCAACGATCTCAAGTACAAGCACTTCGCCCAGAAGGGCTGCATCATGTACACCGAGTTCGCTCCGTTCGAGGACCCCGCCACCTACGGCGTGGCCAAGCAGTTGGTCGACACCTATTGCGGCGGCACCTGGGATGACGGCCAGGGTGGCTGGGACTGCGCCACCAAGATCTACGACGCCCTGCGCGCCGAGATCTACGTGGGCGTCACCATCCACGAGATGGGCCACAACCAGGGCCTGCGCCATAACTTCAAGGGTTCCTACGATGCGATGAACTTCTACGACGAATACTGGGAAATCCGCAACCACGACGGCACGGCCGGTCCGCGCACGTCCGACCCCATCACCCAGTACGAGATCGAGAACCGCCTGGAAGACTACGCCTACTCCTCCATCATGGACTACGGCGCCAAGTTCAACTCCGACTTCATGAAGCTGGGTCGCTACGACTTCGCGGCGATCAACTACGGCTACGGCGGCATGCGCCAGGTCTTCAACACCACCGGCACGGACATGCAAGGTCTGCAAGCGGTGCAGAACTTCTCCGAGTGGGGCTGGCCGACCGCGATGATCTTCTCGATCCCGCTGCAGGCCGTTCACTACACGCGCTTCCAGAACTTCGCCAACCTCAGCGAGTCCAACCGCTCCTGGGTCCCCAACAACTGGATCGTCTACAGCGAGTCCAACGACCTGCGCGTCACCGACGCCTCCCTGGATTCGGCCGGCACCGGCCGTCTCATGATCCCCTACGGCCACTGCTCCGACGAGTTCCGCCAGAGCCAGCTGGGCTGCAACTATTTCGACAAGGGCGCCGACCTGTACGAGATCTCCAAGACCCTCGAAGAGATGTATGAAAACTACTACATCTTCAACAACTTCTCCCGCGGCCGCTACACCTGGGGCTGGGACGAAGGCGCCTACATGAGTCGCATCGCCGGCCGTTACTTCGACGTCCCGCAGAACCACGCCCAGTACTACGCCCTCTACCTGGGCATCTTCCAGGATCAGTTGGGCCCGGATATCGGCGGCGACACGGCCGTCGAGGACTTCTTCACCGATCCGGTCAACGGATGGGGCTTCTGGACCGCCGCCGTGGCTGACATCTTCTCGATGTTCATGCGCGTGGTCACCATGCCGGTCCCCGGCTATTATGCCGAAGTCACCGGTCCCAACGGCGAGAGCTACTACAAGATGTCCGACGAAACCGGCGCGTATTGCGGCGGCCAATTTGGTCCGGGCACTGGTTGCGAGTTCCTGGTTCCCCTCATCGCCGGCAAATACATCGACGATTCGTGGGACTTCGACTACGGCTATGAGTGGTATATGAAGATCACCCGCCGCGGCCAGTTCTTTGACCGTCAGATCGCCATCCAGACGCTGGCCACCGCCGAGAACAACTTCATGGGTCGCGACACCCAGGAGGACAAGCGCCAGTACACGATCAACTTCGCCCGCCTGTTCCCCAACCAGATCCTCGACTACTTCGCGGGCATCCAGACCAACGACTTCTCCAAGATCGCGCCGGCCTTCTGCGGTACCGAGACCGTCAATGGCATCCCCTACGTCGCCCGCGTCGAGCATCCCTACGCGGCCGACCTCGACGCCCCGCGCTGCTCCACCCTCACCGGTGGGACGTACCTGGGCAACATCTACCCGAACAACACCTTCACGGTGCAGTTGTACTCCGCGGTCCTGGGCATGGCCATGTTCCCGATGAACTACAGCCAGGACTTCATCGACAAGTCCCGCATCTACGTCAAGGGCGGTGGCGAAGGCATCGACTTCTCCCATCTTGACCCGGCCATGGTCATCGAGTTTGAGGATCCCCTGTCCCACAAGGTGTTCGTGACCCTGCGCTATGACGACGCGGTGCAGAACGGCTCGACCTTCAATGTCAGCATCGGCGCCCGCATGCTCGACTACGCCGCAGACCTGCTGGGTCTGTACGAGACGGCTCAGGACGATTATGACAACACGGCCTCCGAGGCCAACTACAACGCCCTGCAGATCGCCTACCGCAACTACAAGAACTATGTCGACAACCTCGAGATGGTTCGCGGTCTGACCCGCATGCTTGAGTGGGCTGACTACACCGACCAGTAAGACGCTTCCCGGGCGGGGGAGGAGAACCTTCCCCGCCTCTTTCTTTCTCCCCAATAATTAATAATTGAAGCGCGAAGAGTTCGCGTCCCGCCCAAAACGGCGATTGACCAAACAGCGAAATCGCCGTACAAACGATCACTCGATGGAGGTTTGAACATGGACTTTAAAAAAATCAATGAAAAAGCAGCAGCCAGCCTCGTGGAATGCAAGGAATTCCTCAAGGACATCATCGCGATCCGTTCCACCAGCACCGAAGAGGCCGCCGTGGTGGCCCGCATCCAGCAGGAGATGATCAAGGCCGGCTTTGACGAGGTCAAGACCGATGGGTTCGGCAACGTCATGGGACGCGTGGGCACCGGCCCGCGCCAGATCGCCTTCGACGCGCACATCGACACCGTCGACGTGGGGAACCCAGAACTGTGGAAGACCAAGCCCTTCGAACCCGTCGAGGTCGACGGCGTGATCTACGGCCGCGGCGCCTCCGACCAGAAGGCCGGCATGGCCGCGATGGTCTACGCCGCCCGCATCATCAAGGAGCTGGGCCTCGGCAAGGACTTCTCCGTGTGGATGGTCGGCTCGATCCAGGAGGAGGACTGCGACGGCCTGTGCTGGCAGTACATCCTGCGTGAGAAGGTCCTCGAGCCCGAGGTGGTCGTCCTCACCGAGCCCACCAACCTGAACATCTACCGCGGCCACCGCGGCCGCATGGAGATGGAGGTCGAGACCTCCGGCATCTCCTGCCACGGCTCGGATCCCACCCGCGGGGACAACGCCGTGACCAAGATGGCCCAGATCATCATCGAGATCGACGAGCTCAACAAGAAGCTCCCTCCGAAGGCCTTCCTGGGCAAGGGCACCGTGGCGATCTCCCATATCCGCTCGACCTCTCCGTCGCTGTGCGCGGTGGCCGACTCCTGCACGATCCACCTGGATCGCCGCCTCACCGAGGGCGAGGACGCCGACACGTCGGTTGCCGAGATTCTGGCGCTGCCGTCAGCCAAGGCCGCCGGTGCCAAGGTGCGCATCCTCGACTACGACGTGCCCTCCTACAAGGGCACCCGGTACCCGACCAAGAAGTTCTATCCTACGTGGGTTCTCGATGAGAAGCACAACGCCGTGCAGAGCGCCGTGGAAGCCGGCGAGGGCGTCCTCGGACGTCCCCCGATCGTCGACAAGTGGGTGTTCTCCACCAACGGCATCGCCACGGCCGGCATGTTCAACATCCCCACCATCGGCTTTGGCCCCGCCAACGAGATCTACGCCCACAGCCCGATGGATCAGTGCCCGGTCGAGCATCTTGAAAAAGCCATGGCCTTCTACGCGGCGTTCGTCGACGCCTACTCGCGCCGGTAAATGCCATGACCACCGAGCGAACCTACGCCATGATCAAGCCCGACGCGGTCGCCGCCGGCCACGTCGGGGAAATCGTCGCCGCCATCGAGTCCTCCGGGCTGAAGATCCGCGCCCTGGAGTTGATGCACCTGACGCCGGCCCAGGCCCGCGGGTTTTATCGCGTGCACGTCGAGAAGCCGTTTTTCCCGCTCCTGCTCGAGTTCATGACCTCCGGGCCCGTGGTGGCCATGGTCCTCGAGGGCTCCGCAGCGATCACCCGCTGGCGCGCGCTGATGGGCCCCACCGATCCGTCACGGGCCGAACCCGAGGCCCTGCGTGCGCGCTTCGGCACCGACATCACCCGCAACGCCGTGCACGGCTCCGATGCCCATGACACGGCCGACGAAGAGATCGCCTACATGTTCGGGGGCCGGTTCCTCGATGGTCTGGTCTGATCCCACTTTTCTGGGATGGACCCCCGCCGACTGGCGGACGTGGTTTTCCACCCGCGGGCGGCCCGGGTTCCGTGGCGACCAGGTCTTCACCTGGATCCACCGCTTCGGCGTGACCGACCCTTTTGCGATGACCAACCTGTCCAAGGATCTCCGGGAGGAGCTGGCCCGGGAGCTGGTCTGGTCCGGACCGTTGAGCGTAGAGCGCGTGCAGCGCTCTGTCGACGGCAGCATCAAGTTCGGCTTCGGCACGGCCGACGGGCACCTCATCGAGAGCGTGCTGATCCCGGGCTCCGGGCGCGACCGCCGCAAGTTCACCGTGTGCGTTTCCTCCCAGATCGGCTGCGCGCTGGGATGCACGTTCTGCGCCACGGCCACGATGGGCTTTCTGCGGGATCTCTCGGCCTCCGAGATCGTCGCCCAGATCCACGAGATCCTGAAGTTCATGGCCGCCGAGCCCGACGCCTGGGACCTGGGGGAGCGGCCCCGCACCCAGTGGCTGACCAACATCGTTTACATGGGCATGGGGGAGCCGTTGCTCAACCTGCCCGCGGTGCTGCAGAGCGTCGCGGTGCTCTCCGATCCGGCGGGTCTGGACTTCTCGTCGCGGCGGATCACGATCTCCACGGCCGGCTGGGTGCCGGGCCTGCGTGAACTGGCCGGGCATCCCGATTTTTCTGGACAACTTGCCATCTCCCTGCATGCCTGCGACGATGGCATCCGCACGCGCCTGATGCCGGTGAACCGCCGGTTTCCGCTGGCGGACCTGCGGGAGGCCCTGCTGGAGTTTCCGCTGCCGGCCCGCCGTCGCATCACGATGGAGTACATCCTCCTGGCCGACGTCAACGACTCCCCGGCCCACGCGCGCGCCCTGGTGCGCTTCTGCTCGGGCCTGCGCGTCAAGATCAACCTCATCCCCTATCATGCGTACGGTCCGGCTTCGCAGTTCTCCGCTTCCCCGCCGGCCCGCAAGGCCGCGTTCACGGAGCTCCTGCAGGCTTCGGGCCTAACCGTGATCGAGCGGTCCAGCGCCGGTGCCGACATCGACGCCGCCTGCGGCCAGTTGGCCAGTTCGGAGAAATCGCGTGCACCACAGTAGCCTGTGGAACTGGCGCCGGCTGCGCTGGTGGCTGGTGTTCGCCGGGCTCGCCTGGGCCTCGATCTTCGCGGTCCTGCTGCACGTGAAGGTGTTCACCCGCACCCAGCTCGGTTTCGCCGTCGACGACGAACTGATCGTCACCTCCTCGGAGCTGGCCGGACTGGCGCGGGGTGACAAAATACTTGCCGCCGAGTACGGCGGTGGGGACACCGCGAACGGCGCTTCAGCCGCCGAGCTTGCCGGACACCGCACCCCGTTTCCCTCCGTGTTTGCCTGGCTGCGCTGGCTCGACGAGCCCATGACAGGCCCGGTCACCCTCCACGTGCGCACCCCGGGGGAAGCTGCGCCGCGCGCTCTGCTGGTCCATCCTGGCCGACGACCGCTCTTCCCCAAGGCCCTGTACACGATCATCCCGGGTCTGATCACGCTGCTGTGCGCGCTGTACCTGGCCCGTCGCCCCGACGTGAACCCCATCTTCCCGTTCCTGGTGCTCACGGAGGTGGCCACCTACGTGCTGGTGCTCTCCTACACCAACCTCGAGAGCATCGCCGCATCACCGCCGCTGCTGGTGCAGTTCTTCGCCTGGAACGTGCTGGCGCCGCCGGCGTTGGTGCTCTTTTTCCTGCGCACGCCCACGCCCATGGCGTGGGGCCGCTGGCCGCGGGCGGGGTGGCTGTTCGTGCCCTCGGTGCTGCAGTTTCTGGCCACGGTGGTCATGTACGTGCGGTTGCTCCTACGCCCTGACGAGGCCATGCAGGGGCAGTTCCTGACCTACACGCGTATCGCGCTGCCTGTGACCAACCTGGGGTACGGCCTGGCCGTCGTCGCGTTGATGGTCCTGCGCATCCGCTCCGGGAGGCAGGAGAAGCGCCTGGGCATCCTGTACCTTGGCTACGGCTTCGTCCTGTCGCTTCTGGGGCTGACCTCGTTCGTGTTCATCCACTCGCAGTCCACGGCGGTAGCCCAGATCCTGGGCGGAAACGACCTGCTGATGGTCCTCTACAGCGTCCTGGCCGTCTCGCTGACCATGTCCACCTCGTCGAAGTGGACGCGGATCCTCGATCGCTGGGTGCACCGCGGCTTCGTCTACGGCGCGATCTCCGCGGGCATCCTGGTGCTGTACATCGGCCTGAGCTGGCTCATCGGCCTGCTGCTCACGCAGATGTTCGGCCTGACCTCGCGCACGGTCACGATCTGGGCCGCCGTGCTCGCCACCGCCGGCCTCTTCTCGGTGCGGCACGTGGTGCAGGAGTACGTGGATCGCCTGTTCTTCAAGACGCGTTACCGCTACGCCGAGACCCTCAGGGAGCTCGGGGAGCGCATGTCCGCGATCATGGAGCTGCCGCGCCTGCTGGCCCAGCTCGTGCGCATCGTCGGTGAGAGTGTCGGGCTGACCTGGGCCCGCGTGTACCGCTTCGAGAACCACAGCCTGACGCTGCTGCATGGCTGGGGGGAAGGTTCAGGGCCCGCGAAGGTGGCGTGCCCCCATGCCCGTCTGGGGCGCTCGCGGGGCGTCCACGACCAGGGTACGGTGCTGTTGAAGTCCCGGATCGCCGGTGACGAGGGTAACGCGCCCCTTCTGGACCTGTTCGGTGAGCTCGACGCCGAATGCCTGGTGCTGCTGGAGTTCCAGGGCGACCTGCTCGGGGTGCTCGCGCTGGGCGCGCCCGCCGAGGCCAACGTGTTCTCGCGCGACGAGGTGGACCTGCTTGCGTCGGTGGGCAAGCAGGCGGCCGTGGCCATGAAGAACGCGCTCTCGTACTCGACGATTCTGTCGCTCTCGGAGAACCTGACCATCCAGAAGCGTGAGATCGAGCGACTCAAGAGCCGGCTCGAGGTGGAGAACGTATACCTTCAGCAGGAGCTGCTGTCGGCGGCGCGCTTCGGTGATCTCGTGGGCGCCTGCGACGGCATGCTGAAGGTGCGGCAGTTGATCGAGAAGATCGCGCCCACCGACGCCACCGTCATCATCACCGGGGAGAGCGGCACCGGCAAGGAGCTCGTCGCCCGCACGATCCACGGACTGTCGGCGCGGGCCGCCCGTCCCCTGGTGGTCGTCAACTGCGCGGCGATCCCGGAGAACCTGCTCGAGAGCGAACTGTTCGGCCACGTCAAGGGCGCCTTCACGGGGGCGGCCCGGCGCCGGATCGGCCAGTTCGAGCTGGCCGACGAGAGCACCCTGTTCCTCGACGAGATCGGCGAGATGCCACTCTCGCTGCAGTCCAAGCTGCTGCGGGTGCTGCAGGAGCGCGAGTTCCACCCGGTGGGCTCCGAGACCCCCGTCAAGGTCGACGTGCGCATCCTGACGGCGACCAACCGCGACCTGTCGGCCATGGTCAAGGCCGGCACCTTCCGCGAGGATCTGTACTACCGCATCCACGTGGTGCCCGTGCACCTGCCGCCGCTGCGCGAGCGCGGCGAGGACATCGCGCTGCTGGCGCAGTACCTGCTCGAACTGCACGCCCGGCGCATGGGACGCCGCGTGAATGGCTTCACCCGCGCGGCACTGGACCGCCTGCGCGCCTATGCCTGGCCGGGCAACGTGCGCGAGCTGGCCAACGTCATCGAGCGCGCCGTGGCGCTGAGCGAGGGCCCCGTGCTCGACGAGGGAGTCATCCTGCCGGTGACCGGTGGCGCAACTGGGCTGCAGCCGCACCCGGCGCAGGCGGGCACGTCGGTGGATGCGTCGCGCAGATCCTCACCGGAGACCGGCGAACTGGAGCTCCCCTACAAGGAGGCCGTGGAAGCCTTCCGGCGCCACTACATCCTGCGCTCGCTCGAGCGCACCGCGGGCAACAAGTCCGAGGCCGCCCGCCTGATGGGCGTGAACCGCCCCTACCTGCATCGCCTGATCAAGGAACTGGGCCTGGCCGAAGGCGGCGACGAAGGCGAATAGAAAACAGCTTGCAACGCCCGCACCCGGGTGGCAACATGGGGGCAATTCAAGCGGCTTCGTTTGAACCGAACACAACAGGAACACAGGAAAAAGGAGACACCATCATGTCCGAAGAAATGGAAAACAAAGTGGAAGAAGACGAGAACGAAGAAGAAGGAAGTGATGTCAACGAGTGGTGGAAAGGCGTACTGGGCGGTCTGTTCATGTTCGCACTGGCGGGCTTTCTGTACTGGTACTTCACCGACTTCGAGAACTCCCATGATCGTTCCCGCCGCATGAACGCCCTCATCGCCGCCCTGTACAACCTCGGCGGCAAGAACCTCGCCTGCGGTGTGGTCGCCGGCATCGGCGCGATCCTGGTCGGCTGGGGCTTCTGGGACTTCACCAAATCCCGCAAGAAATAATTCAGGTCAATCCGGTTCCGCTAAACTACAGTTCAGGGCAGCCGTCGGCGTCATCTTTGCCGTTGAGGTTCTCCGGGTCGTTCGGACACTGATCGTTCACATCCGGGATGCCGTCGCCGTCGTTGTCGGCGTCCGGGCAGCCGTCGCCATCCTGGAAGGCGTCGAGGTCCTCGGGATCGTCGGGGCACTTGTCTGAAGAATCCAGGATGCCGTCGCCGTCGCGGTCCCCGCCGCTGGATGAAACATCGGCGTCAACGGAACTTCCGAAGACCAGGGGCTCTTCTTTTCCTGCACCGGGCTCCGCCGGCAGCGTCGTCCGGGTGCCGGCCTCGGCGGTGCGCGGCGCGGTGGTGAGGGTCTTCTCCTCCGGGGAGGAGGCGCAACCGGACAGCAGCGGACAACCAAGAGCAATACACAAAATTAATTGAAAACCTGTTTTTTTCATTCATCAACTCCGTGTTCTCTTCGGCGCCATCGCCGAAGGGTGGACAGAAACAAGAGACCGGCCGGCCAGAGTGGCGGCCGTGAGGGGGGGGCGGAACCTGGGCCTGAGGCTCGGGAGCCTGGGCTCCCGGACCGGCACGAGAGCCTGTAGGCATCATCGCCTTGCGAAACTGGCATCTGCCGTTTTCCCGGCACGCCGGTGACGACCTCGACGACCCTGAAGTCACCGTAGGGTCGCGGCAGGTACAGCGCGTCGTCGCGCCAGCCGTCGCGTCCGGTGCCCCAGCGGGCACCGTGCCCGAACGCCTCCACGCCGGCCCACTTGTGGTAGAGGTGGGCGACGCCGTCGGGGGTGATGCGGTACAGTTCGTCCGGATAGGAGGGTACGTAAAAGTTGCCGCACACGTCCACGACCAGGCCATCGACCCCGCTGAAACTGCCGGCGACGTCCAGCCAGAAGACGGGGTCCCCCGCCGGGTTCAGGTCCGCATCGATGGGGACCCGGAAGAGCTGGTTCTCGTGGGTGCCGATGATCATGGTGAAATAATCAAGCGTAAAATTGACGATACGGGGACGGAACTCCCCCAGTTCGGGGTAATCCTGTCCGCGCAGCAGCACGGTGGCGGTGCCCTTCTTGGGATCGATACGATAGATGTTGGCATTGTCGCCGGCGTAGAACATCCCGTCGGGCCCCTGCAGGAGGCCGAAGACCTCGCGCAGGTCGGGCAGGAGGGAGTTGATGGCGCCGTCGGGGGTCACCGTGAAGACGCCCTGGTTCTGCGAGGCACCGAGGAGGCGTCCGTCGGGCAGGTACTCCAGGCCGTCGGGTCCCTCCCCTCCGAAGTCCGCCGTGGTCAGCACCTGCGTGTCACCGGCGAGGTTGGCGCGCACCAGGGAAAAACCGTCGAAGCCGGTCACGTACCCGAACTTGTCGAAGGCCAGATCCTTGGAGCCGCGCGGTGCGGCCAGTTCGTTGATCTCCAACGGGGCGGCCGGGATCTGCGAGCAGTTGGTGGGCTGTGATCCCGGCTTCGGATCGGCACCGGTGCAGCCCGCCAGAACCGCGAAGATCAAGAAACGAAGCCACAGACCCGTCACGCGCATGCATCGATTATGACCATGTGATGGTTGATTTCCAAGGAAAACCTTGTTCCGGGGGCGATGGTGGATGATCCGGGTTCAATCGCGTTTCCAGCGGGCAGGGACGAAGCTGCCTTCCTTCGGATAGACCGCCACGTAGGGACAGCCCGCCTCGAACAGCACCGAACAGGGGGTGTTCGGGGAGACGTCGAAGGGGCGCGAGGAGAAGAACTCGGCGGTGTGGGAGCTCCCCTCCACTTCAAAGCGCACCCTGGCGCGGGTGCCACGGGTCCGGGCGCTCAGGAGATCGGGCGGTTCGAAGGTGCCCGCGAGGACCTGCCCGTCCCGGAACAGGCGGCGCTCCAGCGGTCAGGTCATCCAAGTTGAAATCTGGCATTGTTTTCTCCTTCCCGGGAAGGTGCCGGGTCGCGTGCATTTCGTTCATCCGTGAATCTGTCCACCGTCTTCAGTCGTCCGATGCTGCCATGATGAAAAATCCGTAGGTCAGGATGGAAAAGAGCGTGACGGCTCCCAGCAGGAGGTAGTCCGCAGGCCGCCAGACGGTGCCGGGCAGGGGCCGGACCTCGACGGCGAACGTGACGCGGTTCTCGGGAACCGTTCCCCCGGCCAGCAGCGCGCAACAGATCCACCAGATCAGCATGATTCACCTCTGCACCTGCATGGTAGCCGCCCCAAAGCCAAACGCAACCCAAGAATTCAGGGATCGGAGGCGTGGTGGATCCGTCCCTTCCGTTCCCCTTCCGTCTTTTCCGTGGTCTCTTGTGCTTTCCTCGCGGGCAGGCGCCGGTCTACCAGTCGTAGCCGAGGTCGGAGGGCTCGGGCAGGTCGTACAGGACGTCGTCCATGGGATGACGGTACAGGCCCGAGCGCAGGCGCTTCTGATCGAAGAAGTGGCCGACCATGCCGATGGTGCGGCCGAGCATGAACAGGCCGTCGAGGATGCCGAACTCGATGATCTCGGCCTTCTCCTGATCGGTGAACAGGTCACCGCCGGAGGCCATCAGATCCAGGAAGAGGATGCCGATGGCGCCGTCGACGTTGAGGATCAGGTTGTTGCGCTTGGTCAGCGTGATCTTCTCGACCTCGAGGGCGAAGTCCAGGTGCGGGGTCTTCGGGAAGTTCTCCTTGGCGAACTTCTTCAGCAGCGTCACGCGGATGTCCGGATTCGAGGCGCTCTTGATCTTGTGGCCGATGCCCTGGATGTTCACGTTGGTGTTCTTCATGTGGTTGACGAACTCCAGCGGGGTCTGGCCCTTGCGGATGGCCTCGGAGAACTGCTTGGCCGCGCCCGAGACAGCGCCGCCGAAGCGGGGACCGATGGTCAGGATGCCGGTGGCCACCGAGGTCATCAGATCCTTGCCTGCGCGGGCGGTGACGATGGTGTTGTGCGCGCCGGAAACGCAGGGGCCGTGGTCGGCGGTGAGGCGCAGCACCAGTTCCATGAACTGGGCACCCCAGGCGGGCAGGCGCTTCTTGAACCACAGCAGCGCGATCAGTTCGCCCAGGGGCATGTTGTGCTCGACGACCTTGCTCATCGGGATGCCGCAGTACAGAGGCTCGTCGCCGGTGTCGTCGGTGATCGTGCAGATGAAGTTGGTGCCCTTGCGGACCTGGCCCTTGGCCTTGAGCGCGTTGTAGTCGGCCGGGATCGCCGGCGTGTCCGGCAGCGTGCGCTCGGGGATCTTCCCCGCGGCCTTCATCTTTTCGAAGGTCTCGGCCAGCTTCATGCCGTAGTCGTCAAACGATTTCGGGACGATGACGCCGGCCTCGGCAAGCGCCTGGTTCTTGGCTTCGGCGGTCTCGTTGGAGGCCCCGGCCTTGGCGCCGGCGTGGCCGAACTGGACCTCGCCCTTCATCTTCGAGGCGATGGTGCCGGTGACCCAGCAGACCAGCGGCTTGGTGATCTTCTTGGCCTTGATGGCTTCGACGATCCGGTATTCCTCGGTGCCGCCGACCTCGCCCAGGCAGGCGAGCATCTTGACCTCGGGGTTGGCCTCGAAGCGCAGCAGGTGATCCAGCAGCGTGGAGCCCGGATAGGCGTCGCCGCCGATGGCGATGCCCTCGTACAGGCCGTCGGTGTTGCAGGCGATGATGTTGTACGCCTCGTTGGACATGCCGCCGGACTTGGACACGAAGCCCACCGAGCCGGTGCGGTGCAACTTGCTCTCGATGATGTTCTCGATGGTGCCGCCGGTGTTGCCGATCTTGAAGCCGCCGGCGAGGATGCCGCCCACGGTGGCCGGGCCGATGACGACCTTGTTCCTGGCGATGGCCAGCGCGGCCAGTTCACGGGCGCGGCGCTCGGGCACGCCTTCGGCGATGATGACCACGGTCTTGATCGTGGGCTCGTTGATGCCCTCGACCGACGTGGCGTAGGCCGACCGGAAGGACGCGAAGTTGATCAGCACATCGGCGTCCGGGTGCCGCTTGGTGGCCTGCGCGATGGAACTGTAGATAGGGATGATGATCTCCTTGGTGCCCCAGAAGACCTTGTGGTTGCCGCCCTGCTTGGCATTGGGATCGATGATGGCGGCCACCGACGGCTTGTCGCGGCGGCAGACATAGTCGAAGTCCAGCATGCGCTGCACGGCGTTGACCTGCAGGTTGTAGATGATGGCCCGCGTGTTCTTGGAAAACAACTGATAGGACTGCGTCATGTTCGTTTCCTCCAGTGCCCGCTACTGCAGCGCCGCGATGGCCATGGGCACGATGTTGGTCATGTGGGTTTCGGGTCCGTACACTTCGATCGGGAGGTTCAGTTTTCCGCCCAGTGAGCGCATCTGCTCCAGACCAGCCTTGTAGTTGGGTCCGCCGCGCCGGACGTAGATTTTTACATTGCCCTCGCGCAGCAAGTCGGCGTACTGCGAGATCGCGCGGATGATGCCCTTGAAGGTGGCGGCCACATCCGTGAAGTTGGCGATGCCGCCGCCGATGAGCAGTGCCTTGCCCTTGGGGTGGGGCTTGCGGGTCATCAGGTCGAGGATGACGCAGGCGTACTGGTAGGTGAACTCCTCGTTCGGATCGCCGGAGTATTCACCGTACATACCCAGTTCGTCGATGTAGCCCAGGTCGGCCACGGTGTCGGCGAAGATGACCGAGGCGCCGCCGCCGGCGACCATGGGCCAGATGCGTCCGTCGGGATTGAGGACCGTCAGTTTCAGCGAGGCGCCGGTCTTGGCGTCCATCGCCTTCACTTTCGCCTCGTCCGGGCTCAGGTGATGGCCGAAGCCCGCCGGGAAGGTGAGGGTGGTGCCCCAGGTGTCCAGGTGCTCGAAGGCGGCCGTGTCGTCGATCTTGGCGACCAGGTCCAGGGGGATGACCTTGCCCTCGGCCAGGGTGAAAGGGTTGATCTCGAGGTAGGCGAAGCCCTGATCCGCATAGAACCGGTACAGCGCCGTCACGAAGTCCTCGATCTGGGCTTTCTCCGCGCCCTCGACGGGCAGCTGGCCGGCGAAGGAGATGGATTTCGCCTCGACGAGCTGGTTGTCCTTCATGGTGGGGATGTGGATCTCCTTGACCTGATCCCAGTTCTCCTCGACGTAGATGCCGCCCTTGAGCGAGAAGTACACGACGTCCTCGTCGCGGAAGGAGCGCATCGCGACGTAAAACTCCTTGTCCTCGGGGTGGGGAGTGAACGGCTCGATCAGGAACTCGGTGAGGCGGCCCTGCACGCCCGACACCGTGACGGTCTCCTCCCGCTTGGCCTTGATCCAGGCGGCGGCCTCGGCCCACGTCGCGTTGAGCTTCAGAAGGTTGTTCTTGCCGCGCTTGCCGAACAGCATGTCCGGCTTGACCACCAGCCTGGTGTTGTTCAGCCAGGGCTCGGAGACGGGCAGTTTTTCCAGATCCGTCTCCGGGGTGACCAGCGCGTAGTTGGGGTTCATGCCCAGGGGCTTGGACGAGAAGCGGTCCATGACCTGGGCCATCAGTTTCTTGCCGTCATACTCACGAATGCCTCGAATTGCCATGATGTCGGTACTCCTTTGGTAGCAGTTGGGATCAACTGTGCATCTTTCGGGTGTAGGCCAGCAGTCCGCCGCAGCGGAGGATCTCGCGGTCGCGTCCGGTCAGATCCGCACGCACAGAGAACGGCTGGTTCCTGGTCACGTTCTGGGCCTTCCATTCACCCAACTCCAGTTGGGTGATGTCGATTTCAAGGACATCGCCGAATTCGATCGCATCGGTGTCGGTGATCAGCGGCACCACGCCGGCGTTGACGAGGTTGGCGCGGTGGATCCGCGCGAAGCTCTTGGCGAGTACGGCCGACACGTCGAGCTGCCACGGTGCCATGGCGGCGTGCTCGCGGGAGCTGCCCTGACCGTAGTTCTCGCCACCGATGATGAACCCGCCGCCCTTCTCCAGGGCGCGCCGGGCGAAGCCTTTGTCGATGTAGTGGTACGTGAACTTGGCGATCTCGGGCAGGTTCGATCGCAGGTGCTGGGTCAGGCCGCCGGCGGGCAGGATGTCGTCGGTGGAGATGCCGTCGCCGACCTTCAGGATGACCTCGCCCCTGAGCACGTCGGGGGGCGCCGTCTGCGGACGGATGGGCTGGATGTTCGGGGCGCGCCGGATCTCGACCCGGGCGGCGTCGGCCGCGTCGAGGGGCTGGATCAGCATCGAATCGTCGACGAGGTAGCCGGACTCGTAGGCGTCACCGGGATCCACGGGTTCGAGTTTTCGCGGATCGGCCAGTTTTCCGGCCAGCGCCGAGGCGATGGCGGTCTCGACCGAGGCCAGGATCAGGCGCGCGTCGGAGGAGCCGCCGCGTCCGAACCAGTTGCGGTTGACGGTGCGGACGCTGTGGTGCTGGTAGCCTGGGACGTAGCCCATGCCGATGCACGCGTGGCAGCCCGGCTCGACCATGCGGAAGCCGGCGTCCACATAGGAGGCGTAGGAACCGTCGCCGAGCAGGTGCTGCTCCACCTGGCGCGAGCCCGGGGAGAGGATGCACTCGATGTCCGGGCTGACGTGGCGTCCCTGGAGCATGGCGGCCCCGCGGGAGAGATCGTGATGGGATCCGTTGGTGCAGGAACCGATGTAGACCTGCTGGATCTCAAAGCCCTCGACCGAACTGATCGTCTTGATGTTGTCGGGGGAGCCCGGCATGGCCACCAGCGGTTCCAGCGCGTCCAGATCGACGGTGAGCTCGCGGTCGTACACGGCGTCGGGATCGGCGGCCAGCGGGGTCCAGTCCTGTTCGCGGCCCTGGCGGCGGAGGAAGTCGCGCGTGACTCCGTCGGAGGGAAAGATCGACGTGGTGGCTCCCGTCTCGGCGCCCATGTTCGTGATCGTCGCGCGCTGTGGAACGGTGAGCGTGTCCACGCCCGACCCCGCGTATTCGAGGATGCAGCCGACCCCGCCCTTGACGGTCAACTGGCGGATGACGTCGAGGACGATGTCCTTGGCGGACACGCCCCACTGCAGTTTCCCGATCAGGTTGACCCGGACGATCCGCGGCACCTTCATGAAGAAGTATCCGCCTCCCATGGCCACGGCGACGTCGGCACCGCCGGCTCCGATGGCGATCATGCCCAGCGCCGAGGAGGTGGGCGTGTGGGAATCCGAACCCAGCAGGGTCTTGCCCGGCACCGCGAAACGCTCGTAATGGACCTGATGACACACACCGTTTCCGGGCTTGGAATACCATGCGCCGAACCGGCGGGCCACGGTCTGCAGGAACAGGTGATCATCGGCGCTCTCGCCCTTGAAGGCCAGCGAGGTATGATCGACGTAGGAGACGGCGAGCTCGCACTTGACCTTGGGCAGCCGCAGCGACTCGAACTGCAGCCAGGCCATGGTGCCCGTGGAGTCCTGTGTAAGGCACTGATCGACCTTCAGGCCGATCTCTTCACCCCTGGCCAGACGACCTTCTCCGATGTGCGTGGACAGGACCTTCTCGGTGACGGTCAGGCCCATGATTTATCCCCCAACGCCAACGAACGCCACCAATGAAGGTTCTCGTGAGTCAGAGCGTTCAAGAGGTTGAAAAAATGCATTCGCGACACCGGAATTCCGGGACGGTTTGGAAAACGGTTCTCTTATACCCAAGTATGGGGAAAACACAAGATGTAAAAAGGTCGGGCCTGGGACGGTATAAGGGGCAGAAACGTTCCTTCCACAAGGGAAGGGAGCCGTACCAGTTATTTCCGGCGTTTTTCATGTACACGGCAGCGTACATAAATAGACTTCTGGCCCTGGCCGGGCAGCAGGCGCTCCTCGATTTCGAAGGCGTCGGGCACCGCACGGATCAGGTCGGAGAACTTCTTGAAGCCGTACAGGCGGGAGTCGAAGTCGGGCCGCACCTTGGTCAGGTTGGAGCCCACCGAGCCAAGTTGGGCCCAGCCGCTCTCTTCGGAGACATCCTCGATGGACTTGGCGATCATCCGGACGATGGGCTTGGGGACGCCCTTCTCCACGGGCTTGGAGGCCGCCGCGGGCTTGCCCGGCAGGTCCTCTTCCGGGCGTAGCACCTCGGTGTAGATGAACTTGTCGCAGGCCTGCACGAAGGGCTCGGGGGTCTTCTTCTCGCCGAAGCCGTAGACCAGCAGACCCTCCTCGCGCAGTCGCATGGCCAGGCGTGTGAAGTCCGAGTCCGAGGAGACCAGGCAGAAACCGTCGAAGCGGCGCGTGTAGAGCAGGTCCATCGCATCGATGATCAACGCCGAGTCGGTGGCGTTCTTGCCCTGCGTGTAGCCGAACTGCTGCACGGGCTGGATCGAGTACTGCAGCAGCGTCTTCTTCCACGACTGCAGCCTCGTCGAGGTCCAGTCGCCGTAGATGCGGCGCACGCTCGCGACGCCGAACCTGGCGATCTCGGCGAGGAGGCCGTCGATGATGGCCGCCTGGGCGTTGTCTGCGTCGATGAGCACGGCGAGCTTGGGCTGGTGCTCTTCGGGCAGTTCGATCCTGGAAGGATACTTGGATGGTTCATTCTTGTGCATTTCAATCTCCAGTGGGACGGACCGGATGCGAGAGCATCAGATCCAGGAAGACAGTCTTCATCTTCTCCAGCCGGCCGGCCATCTGCCGGGCACGGGCGGTGAAGATCAGGTACGACAGCAGCACGACGCCCGTGAGCAGGGCGCCGACGGCAAACGGCAGGTAGGGAACGGGGAATCCGGCGAACCGGGGCGTGTTCCCGGGCAGCGCCGAGAAGCCGCCGAGTCCGGCGGTTCCGGCCACACCCGTGGCCGCGCCCAGGACCGCGACGAAGGGAAAGTGCCGCAGGCGCCTGCGGAACACGGCATTGCCGTCGGCCTCGATGCCGTTGAGCGCCTTTTGGGCGCGCTCCGGGGTGGCCGTGGCATAGGCGAGGGCGACGCGCGCCAGTTGGGCGAACGGGCTGCGTTTGGGCAGGGCCAGCGCCAGTTTCTCGGCGCGATCAAGTTTATTTTCTATCCATAGTTTGGTGATGATTTCAAGGACCAGGTACAGATTCATATTGAACATGAAAAACAGCACCAGGGCCCGCTCGAGCAGCATGGCCAGGGTGATGGTTGACAGGAACATCAGGACATACGACCAGGGCTCACACATTGCGAAGACTTGTTCAAAACCGGGACTCATGACGCTTCCTTCCACTTCCTTTCCAGAGGGGTCACGGGCAGCGTAGCCGAATTCACGCAGAATGACAATGAAGCTGACGCCGGTCCGTTATGGCCAGACTTCGGAGGGCAGGTCAGGGGCGATCCGGCCGGAGATGAAGGAACAATCAGGCGCGGACGCGCCGACGTGGAGAAACTCGGGCCCCCGCGGGATGAAGGAGAACGACACCTGGCCGTTATCGTCGGTGGGAACGGTCACGCGGAAGTCCCCGGGCTTGTGGAAGGTGACAGCAACGCCAGCCCGGGTGCCGCCGCCGGCCACGCGCACGGTCACCGTGATCGTCTGATATCCGGGGCCGTAGGTCGCGGGGGCCTCGAGCTCGAGTTTCAGCGGGTCCTGCGTCCACACCGGGAGGGAGGGGTCGCCGAGCAGGATCAACACATGATGGGTCCACCACTCGGAGTCGTCGGTCATCACAGTGCTGAGGTAGGAAAGGGAGAACGGGATCTCGCGCATGCGGGATCGAGCGTAGTTGAAGATCTCGCCGATGGTGGGCAGCGCCTGGGCAAACAGGCCTTCGAAGAACGCGTGCAGGAACTGGGAGCCCCCGATCGGACCCAGTCCGGTGCCGGTGTTGCCGATGTAGGCGACGCCGCCGCGGCGGCCGAGGATCCAGCGCTCGCCCGCGCTGTCGTTCTCGGGGGTCTGCGCCTCCCAGGGGGAGGAAGCGGTGGAGGCTACGTCGGCAAAATTGCCCGACAGGCACGAGCACGACGCGAACACGGCCGGCAGCTCGTTGGACAGGGCCTCGACGAAGTCGCGGTCGATGTCATTGGTCATCCACCGGTGGGAACCGTGTCCGTTATGAAACACCAGCGGCACATAGCTCTCCAGGGCCGTCTTGACGGCCCCGGGGCTGGTGGGCTCCGCGTCGTACATCGTGCAGGCCGTCGAGGTCGCGTAGAGTTTCTGCACGTGCGGTCCGAACGCCGACGGGAAGAACGCCGAGAACGTGCTCTCGATGCCCTCGGCCGCGTCGATGTCGCCGATCACGGGCAGGGTACTCGCGACGTCGGAGAGCAGCAGCGAACGCAGGGCGTAGCCGGGAATGTAGGTACGGTAGATGACGACCTTGTTTAAATAGTTGCGAACTTCTGCAACTGTGTCAGCGCTCACGCGGCCCACCGCCAGCTGCGCCTCGCGGGCGGTCGCCAGGGAGAAGTCCTGGTCCTTCTCGCCGAACCGGCCGTCGCCGTCGCCGTCCCAGGTGGCCTCGACGTTGGCGAAGTAGGACTCGGAGGGTCCGTTGGTGACGTAGTTGTCGCCCTGCACCGGGATGGAGATGGCGTTGTCCACGCGCCTGAACGGGACCCTTCCTGCGTCGCCGCCCAGCAGCACGAAGCGCAGCGTGCCTCGCTGCCACTGGTCGCGCAGGAAGTTCTGGAGGGTCTGGGCGTCGTCGATTCCGGCGAACTGAGGGGGAATCCCGGACATGCGAACGACCATGGTGTGCCGGCCTTCGAGGCTGCGCAGCACGGCGTACTCCTCCCAGGCCGGGGCGAGCTCGTCGTCGGAGACGATGATCATCTCGGGCAGGGCTTCGATGCGGTTGTCCGCGGTGGTCCGGCCCAGGGGATCGGGGGCAAACCATTCCGGCGGGATCGTCGGGCCTGTATGGGCGTCGGCGTCGGTGCCGGCGTCGGTGCCGGCGTCGGTGCCGGTGTCGGGCAGGTCCCGGTCCGGGCGGCGATCCGCGTCACAGGCGAGCAGCAGCAGGCTGGATAGAATCCACGCAATAATACTTTTCATGTGGTTCCCCGGTGGGTTGACGAAACGAAACCGAAATCAGTCGGGATTAATACTCGCAGGCACAGACGTCTTCGTAGGCGCCCAGCTCGCAGTAGCCGCTCACGTAGCCGATGTCATAACAATAAGCATCGCAGTCAAGGACGTCCCAGTTGCAGTCGTCGATGCAGGACTCACCCAGGTCGATGCTGTTGAGGCAGGTCGGGGCGTCGTCGTAGAAGCACTCGCAGGTGTCGTCGGTGACGACGCAGGCGGTCGCGAAAAATCCCATGCAGAGAGCAGCGGCAAATAATTTTTTCATGGCAATCTCCTCATCCGTAATTGTGGTTGGCCCTTCGTTGGGCTTGCGTTGTATTGTAGTATATTAACGACGCTCGGCAAGCTGAGATTTTTGCTGATTCTCATGCTACATTCCATGCGGAGGAAATCAGCCATGCCGCACCTTCTCGCCGTACTGATGTTTCTGGGCCTTGGTCCGATCCCGGTCGCGCCTCCATCCGGCGCGCCCCCGTCCGGGATGCTGCATTCCCGCGTGCCCAATGAATTTGTGCGGTCCCTCGAACGGGCCGTGACCCGCGGGGAACTCACGATCGCCGACCAGTTGCGCTTGCGGCGGCTGGCGGTCACCGCGCCGGGGCGGCTGCCGCCGATCTGGAGGGAGCGTCTTGCCGCTGCGCCGGTGCCCGCGTGGGCTGCCACCGCCGTGCTGGTGGAAAACTTCCAGTGGAGCGCCCGGATGGGGTTGCGTGATGACTCGCAGTTCCCGCCCCTGGGGTCGTTCCTGGACAGCGGGACGTTTCCGATCCGCGTCGTCTATTCTCTCGAGTCGGATCTCGAGCTGGCCCAGGTTGTGCTGGTCGCCGCCGAGGCCGCTTGGCAGAAGGAGATCATCGAGTGGGGGTTCTTCGCACCTCCGGTCGGCACCTCCGAGGGTCGGTACCGGATCTACGTGGATGACACCGGCATGGGCGGGGGTGGCTACATGTATCCGGTGGACCTCTTCTGGGACACGGCCTGGGACGACTGCACTTCCTACGTGGTGATCGATCGTCTGAACTCGACGGGCGATGCCGGACCCGTCGTCGCGCACGAACTCTCCCACGCGACGCAGGGCGCGATGGACTGTCTCGAGACCATCACCTTCTGGGAGAACACCTCCACGTTCATCATGGCCGAGGTGGATCCGTTCGGCCGCGGCTGGCAGGACGGCTTCCTGCCGTATTTCCAGGATTATCCGCAGGAGAGCGTCGCCGGCGGCAGTTATGAGGATCCGGAGCTGGGCTATTTCTGGTACGGAGGCTTTCTGTGGCCGAACTTCCTCGGCGGGCTCTACGGCGGCCAGGAGGAGCCGGCGGTGCTCGTGCGCCGGATCTGGGAAGGCGCGATGCAGGAGTCCGGCGGCAACGCCAATGAGATTAGTTACATGACCTCCATCGACGAGGTGCTGGCCGCCCGCGCACAGGCTTCCCTGGACGTGGCCTTCGCGCACTTCGCGGTGTCCCGGTTCCTCGTTGGCGAGCACTCGATGGCGCCGGCCGCGGACATGCCCCACGCCTCGGACTACACCAGCGTGCCGCCGATCGCAGCCGATCTGGTCGTGGACATGCCCGACGTCTTCACGCCGGTCGCGTCCAGGCGTCCGGAGCCCTATGCGGTGAACTACCTGACGTTGTCGCGTCCGGCGGATTTCACCCGGGAGGTGACGCTGCGTCTGGCCACGGACGATTCCGCGGGCTGGATCGCGGTGCTCTTTTCGACCAACAGGGCCGAGGTGCTCGAGGCGCCGGTGGTAGGCGGTGAGGCCACCCTGCGCTTTTCGATGGGCGAGGATCGCGTGCTGCATCTGGCGGTGGTGCGCCTGGGAACGCCGGGTTTTCACTCCGACGAAGCCATGAGCGGCGCCTCCTATACTGTCGAGGTTGGCCCCACCGACCCGGCACCGGTGATCCTGTCCGTGTCGCCGGCGACGATCACGGCCGGGGTGCCGTCCCAGTTGACGATCACCGGCGATCATTTCGTCGAGGGGGCGACGGTGCAGTTTTCGCCGCACCTCTTCGATCCGGATGCCGTCACGTTCGTGGACGCGCAGACCCTGCACGTCACGGTGACGCCGGGGGTCGACACCGGCCTGAACACGATCGGCGTGATGGTGATCAACCCCGACACCGGCAAGGACGTGCTCGAGGAGGCTTTCACCATTGAAGCCCCACCGAAGAAGAAGAAATCCGGCTGCAGCACGGGTGGGGCGCCGGTCTCCGGCTTCGGCTTCGGCTTCGGCTTCGGCGTGCTGTTCCTGGTTGCGATGATTCTACGGCGGAAGCGTCCAGTCTGACAAGTCACAGAAGTCGGACAGTTTACACGCGTCCGAATCGCCTGATGATGAACAGTCCAAGGCCCAGCAGCAGGAGGCTTCCGGGTCCGGAGAAAGGACCTCCGGGGCCTGAGAAACGTCCTCCCGGGCCGGTGGAGCAGGAGCAGTCGCCGTCGATCGCGGGTTTGGCCGCCGCGGGCTTGACGATGATTGCGCGATCGAACGATCCGGAACCCTCGTCGGGGTTGGTGAGCGTCACGGCGTAGGCGCCCAGCGGCGCGTCGGCGGGCACCGTGATCGACACGATCGCCTCGTTTTCGTTGACGATCTGCACGCCGGTCACCTCGATGGTGTCCGGGGCGAAGTCCACTGTTGCGCCATCCTGGAAGTACAGGCCCCGGAGGGTGACCTGGCCGGAGGTTCCCTGGAGATGCTCGAACGGGGACGCCTCGTCGACGATCGGATCGGGAACCAGCGGACCGTAGCTCAGAGTGTAGTTCACGCCGGACTGCGGATTTTCCGGATTGAACGACTCGGTCCCGCCGCGCACGACGGCCAGGCGGGGCCTCTGCCCGGCCGTGGGCGTGAACGTCAACTCAGCGACGGCGTCTTCCATGCGGACCGTCTGCACCGTGCTCCACTGGGGATGGAACAGCACCAGCGACCAGGGACCCTGGTCCGGCGAGGTCAGCGTCACCCGGAGTTCGCGGGTGTAGTTGGTCGGCCAGCTCAGTTCCCAATAGTTGGTTCCGTAGGCCTGGGGCTGCTGGCCTGCAGGAGGGGAGACCTGGCCGCGTTCGCTGACGATGAGGGTCCCGGCCACCGGAGGGATCGTGTTGTAGCGGTCGGCCCACTGGACCTTGGCCATCGAGGAGCCGGACCACTCGCCGATGAGCGTGCGCTGCACCGCGTAGTTTTCATACGCCGTGTTCAGATCAGCCTGCCGCTCCATCAGCAGCGTGTCGATGGATTCCATGTAGTCCACGGTGTTGCCGGCGCCACCGGATTCCTGCATCGCGCCTTCCCAGATCCGGCGCACGAAAACGGCCTTCTCGTCGTCACCGGCGTACAGCGAGGACAGGACGTGGGGCCAGAAGAAGCCGCCATACCAGTAATAGTCCATGTATTCGCCGGCCGAAACGGACCGGTGAGGCTCGCTCTGGAAGTATTCCAGCACCGAGTCCTGGAACCAAACACCCAGTTCGGGCTCGACCTGACCCTCCATGAAAGTGGAGGTGTTCTCCCAGAAACCGATGTGTTCGAGGCAGTCCATGGAGGCCTGTGTGGCGTGGGAGAGCTCGTGGGCCACGGTGTCACGCACCCACTGGGCGTCATTCCGCCAGTCGATCATGATCCAGGAAGTGCAGTCATCCCAGGCCGTGTCCCACCAGTAGTCCACGGGGCTCATGAAGCCGGAGGCCTGCATGCCGGTGTCGGCCACCAGGATGCGGTAGGGGTTCCCGGCGGTGACGTGGGGCGGCATGAAATAGCCCCATTCCACGATCTCCTTCTGCCAGGCGGTCTCGGCTCCGGCGAGCACGGAGCGCGCCAGTTCTTCGTAATATACATCGGTATATTCCACCCGGATCGGGAAAATCTCGGAGTCGAGAAAGAGGTCCAGGGGCGCGGGAAAATCTCCGTCAGCGCGCAATCCAAACTGCTTCCGGACCTGGAAATTCTCGACCAGGATGCCGGTGCCGGCCCAGCCGGGGATCCGCGAGGACAGCGCGCGGGTCCGCCAGGGCTCGGGCAGGGCCCCGGGGTTGCGCACGGCCAGTTCGCGGAGGTTCAGCGCGCGTTCGAGGGTGAGCTGCCCGGCGGCGAGCTCCCGGGTGACCGCCTCGGTGAAGGGCACCCGCATGGAGAACATCTCCGACCGGAATTCAGGGGAAGTGTTGGGGGAAAGAAGAAGCACAAACAGCAGAAACGACATGCGGTACACCTCGCGGTTGGAGCATACCGCATTTGCCCCGTGTTCCCAGCGCGTTTTTTCCGTTTGATCTCATTTCCGGCGGGAGTGTGCGCCGGCGCACACATCACCACTGGGTGATCTTGATGGATTCCTTGGGCTTGACCTCAAGGGTCAAGGTCTTGGTCTTGGACTTGTCGAACGCGTCGAGCTTCAGGGTGTAGGAGCCCACCGGCAGGCCGATCACGTCGAACAATCCCAAGTCCATGAACTGGGGCTTGGTGTCGGGGATGTTGGCCGCCGCCAGGATGCGCGCCCACGGATTGAGTTTCACCGCGATCGTGCCGAACGCGAAGTCCTGCGTGCGGTTCTCCTTGGCGGCAAGGTCCACCCAGATGCGGCGGGCGAGGTGCTGCTCCTGACAGACGAAGCCGATGCCATAACGGCCCGCAGGCAGGCTGAGCTCTTTGATCGGGGTCTTGAGGGCGCGGCCCTTGGCGTCGGTGAGGGACTCCGAACCGATGACGATGTAGCAGCCCCAGGAGGAGGTCAGCGTGATCTTCGCCAGCGTCTCGGTTGCGGCCTTGCTCAGTTTGGTGCGGACCTGGGCAGCCAGGGGGCCGGCCGGACGCACGCGCAAGTACCACAGGTAGAACTCGTCGGCCTGCTTCTGGTCCTTCAGTTGCTCGTAGACTTCACCGAGGTGGCGGTACACGCCGACGAGGTCGGGGTCGAGTTTGAGCGCCACGGTGAGCAGATCGCGTGCCTGCTCGAACTTGCGGTTCTTCTTCAGTTCCACGGCCTGGCTGAAGATCTTCGCCGCGATCTCGGGCACCTTGGCCGCCAGGGGAACCTGGTCGTCGGTGGCGGAGTCCCGCGAGATCTTGGTCAGGACCTCCTGATGCCGCTTGCACTCGGCTTCCTTGAGGCAATTCTCCTTGCAGCCGGTGCCGCAGAACTCGGTGGTGATGCGGCGGAAGTAGGGCACCGCCTGGTCGTTTCTGCCCGAGGACTGGAATAGTTCGGCCATGCGCACGATCACTGCGCGATCCTTTACGCTGAGCTGCAGGTACGCCTCATAAAGTGTGGCCGCGCGGGCCATGTCTCCATTGTTGTAGGATTTGTTGCCTTCTTCGAGCAGCACGGTCGCGGTCGGATCGGGCGCAGTGAGGATGAGGAAAGCGATCAAAAACGTCGTCATGTTCACTCCATTGGGCAATTCAGCTTGTCCCGCCGATGAATATTAGATGATTCTTGAGCATTTTGGAAGACTTCATTATACTGATTTCGTTTTTCGGGGTTCGACGATTGTCTGATTTTCGTTGGCCGCTTCACCGAACAGGATGCACCCATGACCGAAACGAGCAACAAGCCATCTATCCTGGCTTGCGACAAGGACGTGATGACGCTGCGGCGGCTGGAGAAGGTGTTTTTTGCCGCCGGCCTGAAGTGCCAGACCAAGGAGACGGCCCCCGCGGCCGTCGATTTCGCCGAAGGTACGCGCCTGCTGCTGGTGTCTGAATATTACCTGCAGTTCGCCCTTACCGTGGCGCCTCCGGACTGTGCGATCCTGGTGCTCGCCGAGGAGGATACGACCGGCGCGCTGGGCACCGCCGCCAAGGACGAGCGCGTGGACCACGTCTTCGGGCGCCGTGCCGCCAACCCGGTGCGGCCCTGGGAGGTCCTGCACGTCGTGCGCCGGCTGCTCAAACACTATGAACTAGAAGGTATCAAGCCATTTTTGCACTGGGGCGCCCGGATGCACGAGACGGTGGTCGCCTCCTCCGAGGACCTGCACCATGTGGTCGAATGGGTTCCCACGTTCTGCGAGAAGTTGGGGACGCCCCCCAAGGTGCAGGAGACCTTTGCCGAGCTCGCCCACGAACTGCTGATGAATGCCGTTTATGACGCGCCCGTGGACGCCGACGGTCAGAAACTGTTCGCCCACGATCGCAAGCAGGAGGTCGTCCTGACGGAGGAGCAGGCGGCGCTTTTCTCGATGGGCACCGACGGGGAGACGCTGGCCGTTTCCGTTCGGGATCCTTTCGGCCGGCTCGAGCGCCGACACGTCTTCGGCGGCATGCATCGGGCCCTGGCAGCCAACGGCCAACTGGACACCGAAGGTGGCGGCGCCGGTCTGGGAATGATGTATATTTATCAACATGGTTATGGCAGTTTTTTCACGATAAAACCTGGAATCAGCACGGAAGTTACGGTACTTTATGACTTGGGCCTGAATCGGAGAGAATTCACAACACTGCCCAGATCTGTGCATGTTTTTCACGAACGGTGAGCTGGATCGGAGCCCGGGTCCGATATTGATTGGAGTACACAATGGCAGACGAATCCCGTTTGGAAGTCCGCAAGGTAGTAGAAGACAAGATTATTGCCCTGCAGTTCAACGGCACCATCGACGAGAGCTTCAACGCCAAGCAGATTGCCGAAGGCATCAAGGACGTGCTCATCGTCGATCTTTCGGGCGTGCGTCGTATCTCATCGTTCGGCATCAGGGAATGGCTCGAGTTCCTCAAGATTGCCAATGAGAAATGCGAGAGCATCTATTTCATCAAGTGTCCGCCGCGCCTGATCGACCAGTTCAACATGGTCGCGAACTTCGGTGGCAAAGGCCGCATTCTGAGCTTTTTCGCCCCGTACCACTGCGACTACTGCGAACGCGACGACAGCGTGCTGCTGGAGGTGGCGGACCACTTCGAGACCATCAAGGACAAGAAGATTCCGGACCAGCCCTGTGAAAAGTGCGGCAACGCCGAGTACCTCGACGAAGATCCGGAGAGCTTTCTCTCCTTCCTGTCTGCCCAGGACAAGCCCGAGCCCGATCCGGAGGTCATCTCCTTCCTGGCCCACCGCTTGCGTTACAAGGTCAGTTCCAAACGTCAGAAGCTCAAGATCGACAAGCATGTGGGTGAAGCGACCTACATCCGTTTCATCGGTGATCTCGACGGGAGCTTTCCCGGCCGCAAGATCGCCGAGGGCGTCGAGGGCGTCGTCGTGATGGACCTGCATGGCCTCGGCGACATCCTCGACGAGGGCGCCTCGATCTGGATCCAGATGATGAAGACCATGGAGCCGCTGGTGCAGACCGTCTACCTGATGGGCGTGCCGCACCAGTTCCTGGAGAAACTGCTGATTCCGGAGGCCATGGCCGGCGGAAAGGCCAAGATCGTCGATTTCTTCCTGCCGTACACCTGCACGGCCTGCAACACCACGACGGACCTGCGCGTTCCGGTCGACGAGCACTACGAAGTGCTCAAGTTCGCCACCGCGCCGGAGCTGCCCTGCCCGGACTGCAAGGGCAAGGCGTTTGCCCAGGCGCAGGAGGGGCTGCTCGCAAAACTGGCCCAGCTTCCCAAGCCGGACTTCGGCAAGAGCTGGGTGAAGTTCGTCGAGAACGTCAAGGATGAACTGAAGAAGTCCGCTTCGGCGACCCCCGCCTCGGCTGCTGCCGCCGAAGCCGGCGCCGTGGGCAGCGGCATCATCGGCCTGGCCATCACGATCGTCCTGCTGATCGCTGCGGTCGGTGTGGGCGGCTGGTTCCTCTACAACAAGATTTCGAAGAAGGAGGCCAGCGACGAGGTCATCACGGCGAAGGCCAACGCCAGCCAGGACGTCCCTCCCGAGTGGATCAAGGAAGAGTCCCTGGTCATCGAGAAGGACGGCAACCTGAACATCTATACATCCGTGCTCGAGGCCGAGGACGAGAAGAGCGGCGTCAACGACGCCGAGGGCTGGGCCTTCGACCTGCTCGTCGAGCACATGGGCAACAAGATCGCGGAGAAGGACGGCGTGTGGAAGGCCGTCGTGCGCGGGCTGTATTACCAGCCGCGGGAGGATCTGCTCAGCCGGTACAAGAGCATGGGCAAGAACCGGGACCGCCAGCGCGACGTGCTGAACCTGATCCGCGACATCCACCGGGACATCGCGACCTCGTTCAAGATCGCCTACGGCCGCGAACTGAAGGCCAAGGAGACCTACTGGGAGAAGTACACCGAGACCCAGAACAAGGTCGTACGCCGCGAGTTCTACAAGGTCTACATCCGGATGGAGTTCCCGCTCAAGGCCGTCGACGCCATGATCGCGTCGCTGTCCGAGCGCAAGGAGATCGACGGCATGACGCTGGTGCGGTTCTTCCCCGGCCTGAACTGGGCCTTCCAGAAGACCGCCAAGGGCCTGATCGTCCTGTCGATGAAGCCAGAGAGCAAGTTCAACTCGCTGCTGAAGCCCTCCTGGATCCTGACGCACCTGGGCAGCAACGAACTGATGGTAGCCACAGAGTTCGAGAAGCAGTTCGAGTCCGAGAGAAAGCTCGGCGAGGAGAAGAAGGTCTGCTCGATCCCAATCTCCTACAAGTACTGGAAGCCCGAGGAGCGCATCGCCCAGGCCCATGCCGCAGCTTACACATGGGCGTGCCCGAAGGATCCGACGATCATCGTGCGGCCGCCCTCCAACAACACCAACACCGGTCCCGGATTCCAGGGCAACATCTGGGACGATCCCACCAAATGATCTGAAGCGGCCCCGGCCGGCAGGCGCGCGGGTCGCTCCGTTCGATCCCATGCGGAGCATTTCATGAAAGAACCTGGCCTTTTATTTCAGGAGCGTGTCAAGCGCATCCACTTCGTCGGCGTCGGCGGCATCGGCATGTCCGGCATCGCCGAGATCTTCATCGAGCTTGGCTACACCGTCACCGGCTCGGACCTGCGTGAGAACGACAACGTCGAGCGCCTGCGGGCGCATGGCGCACAGATCAACATCGGACACAACCCCGACGCCGTGGAGGGCGCCGCCGTGGTGGTGTACTCCTCGGCGATCCGCCCGGAGAACCCCGAACTGATGCGCGCGCGCAACCTCGACATCCCCGTGATCCCGCGCGCCGAGATGCTCGCCGAGCTCATGCGCTTCGGGGACGGCATCGCGGTGGCCGGCACCCATGGCAAGACCACCACCACCTCGCTGTACGCGACGCTGCTGGCGGATCTGGATCCGACCGTGGTCATCGGCGGAAAGCTCAACGCCATCGGCACCAACGCGCGGCGCGGCACCGGCGGCCTGATCGTGGTCGAGGCCGACGAGAGCGACGGCTCGTTCCTGTTTCTGCGTCCCCTGATCACCTGCGTGACGAACATCGACGAAGAGCACATGGACCACTACGCGTCCCTCGACGAGATCGTCGACAGTTTCACCCAGTTCTGTTCGAGCATTCCCTTCTACGGCTTCAACATCATCTGCATCGACAACGAAAATTGCCGCGAGGTGGTCGAGCGCGTGCATCGCCGCAACATCACCTACGGCTTCTCCAAGAAGGCGCACTATCAGGCTGTGGACGTGCACCTCGAGGGCAACGGCAGCCGGTACACGGTGGTGCGCCACGGCAAGATCCTCGGGGAGATCCGCATCCACATGCTGGGCCGTCACAACGTGCTCAACTCCCTGTCCGCGGTCGTGCTGGGTACGGAGCTGGGCCTTTCCTTCGAGAATATCGCCGCTTCACTGGCCTCCTTCCAGGGTGTGGATCGCCGCTTCTCGATCCGCGGGGAGGTCAACAACATCCTAGTGGTGGACGACTATGCGCACCATCCGACGGAGATCGCCGCGACCCTGTCTGCGGCCCGACAGGGCTACCCGCAGCGCAGGCTGTGGGCCGTCCTGCAGCCTCACCGGTACTCCCGTGTCAAGGCCCTGTTCACCGAGTTCGGCCGTGCGTTCTTCGCCGCCGACGAGGTGCTCGTCACCGACATCTACAGCGCCGGTGAGGCTGCCATGCCCGGGATCGGCGCGGATACGCTCGCCGAGAGCATCAACCGCCTGAGCAACAAGAAGGCCATCGCCACTGGTGACCTGGACGCCACGCTCGATCATCTGGCCGGCCGTGTGGAACCCGGGGATCTGGTGCTCATGTTGGGTGCCGGCTCGATCACAACCCTGTCCGCCCGGCTCCTCGAGCGCCTGCGGAAGTGATGAAACTCAGGAGGCCGGGCCGGGAGACGCCACCGAAACGCCGTACGACCGGCGTCGTGCCGGTGAGGCCCGTGTCCCGTGAAAACCGCCCGATCCAGGAGGAAGCGACCGGGGACGTCAAGGCTGGCCCAAAGCAGGACAGACCGTCCAGGCCGTCGCTTGGGGAGCGGCTCGCCGGTTCGGGGCTGGTGCGGATCCTCAAATCGCGTCGACTGCACTTCGGCATCGCCGGTCTCCTGTTCTCGGCGGTGCTGGCACTGGGAGCATACCGTGGCTACCGGTACCTGTACCACTCGCCGCACTTCGGGCTCAAGCACGTCGAAATCAGTCCGACCTACCATGTGGATCGGGAGACGATCATCGCCATGGCAGGACTGGCCCACGGGCAGAACCTGTTCGGCATCTCCCCGGCGCAGGTCAGGAAGCGGCTGGTCAGGCACCCGTGGATCCGCTCCGTCACGGTGTCGCGTACCCTGCCCGACACGCTGCACATCGAGATCACTGAACACGAGAGCGTCGCGGCGATCCTGTTCTCCGGGGAGTCGCCCTGCAGCGCGCAGGCCTGCTCGCTGGAGAATTCTCCATTCTACCTGATCAACACCGAAGGGGAGATCTTCAAGCGGGCCACGCCCGAGGAGCTGCGGCAGAAGGTCATCATCACGGGTGTCCACCGGGACCTGTTCCACAAGAATCCACGCAGCGTGCAGCGCGTGATCCGTCGTAGCCTGGATTTGCTGAAACTGTATCAAGAGAATCCGTCGCGTCCCGAGCTCAGCGAGATCCACCATGCCCACGACGTGATCGTGCTGTTCCTGAAGAACGTGCCCTGCGCGATCCATCTGGAGTCGACGGACCTGCCTCGCCGGCTGGGCTACCTCGACGATCTGCTGGCGAAGATGGATCTGCCGCTGGAGAAGGTGCGGGTCATCTACATCGACGACCGCGAGAATCCTTCGCGGATCGTGGTGATGCCCGAGCCCGAGCCTGCGCCGGACTCCGAGTCCGAGCCGCCATCAGTGGAGAACCCGCCGATGGCACCTGCGATGGCACCTGCGATGGCACCGCCGATGACGCCGGTGATGGCACCGCCGATGACGCCGGTGATGGCACCGCCGATGACGCCGGTGATGGCACCGCCGATGACGCCGGTGATAGTGCAGTGATTAAAATAGACGTCCGACGACCACCGTTTTTGTCTTCCATCGCACACCAAAGTGCGTTTTTTGCCTACATTCTCTCATTTATCCTTGACAAAACCGGTTCCTTCTACTAAAGAGCGCCACTTGTGTATGTGTTCATGATGAACCGGATACTCAACTTTCATTCGATACGAGGTGTACAGTGAAGACGACACGGATGTTACTTTCCATGGTCCTGATGTTCGCGCTGGCCTTCCCTTCGCTGGGTTGCGAAGAGGAAAAGAAGCAGATCACCGCCGATCCTAACGACAGTGAAGCCCCGCTCTCCGACGAGGCCGCCCTGTTCGAAGGTGCACCGACCAACGATGAGCTGCCCGAGGATGGCAAGTTTGACGCGACCTATCCGGCCACGTTCGACCTGATCGCCACGCAGAGCCCGGTGAAGAGCCAGGGCAGCCGCGGCGTCTGCTCGATCTTCGCCACCGTGGCGCTCATGGAGCATCTGTACATCAAGGAAGGCACCCTCCCGAACCCGGACTTCTCCGAGCAGTTCCTGCAGTGGTCCGTGAAGAAGGAAGTCGGCGCGTTCACCAACACCGAGGGCTCCTCGGCCCGTGACAACCTGGCCGCGATCTCCCGCTTCGGCATCGTCGATGAGCCGACCTGGCCGTACCAGACCAGTCCCTGGAGTGCCTCCAACGACGCGCGCTGCACCGGGGATGAAGAGACCCGCCCGGTCGAGTGTTTCACCAACGGCAACCCGCCCGAGTCCGCCATGAGCGCCATCCGCTTCAAGCTGCCGGCCGGTCGTTACGTCAACTCCAACACCCGTTCGATCAAGGCGTTCATCACCGAGAACCAGGGCGCCGTCATCGCCGGCATGACCTTCTTCTACCAGTCCTGGAACCACCGCGCGGGCACGCTGCCGGTGAACTCCTCCTACTGGAGCGAGGGCTACGTCACGTATCCCAACGAGAAGGACAAGGAAGAGAGCCTGAAGAAGCGCGCCGGTCATGCGATCGTGCTGCTGGGCTGGGACGACAACCTGGAAGTGCCGATGCGCGATGGCGACGGCAACATCATCAAGGACGCCGAAGGCAACCCCCAGCTGGAGAAGGGCTTCTTCCTGTTCAAGAACTCCTGGGGCACCTCGGGCTTCGGCATCCGCAACAAGTTCGGCGCCGGCTACGGCTGGCTGTCCTACAAGTACGTTCAGGAATACGCCTCCGTGTACGGCTCGGGCACCCCCAAGCTGGACCTCAAGGAGACCTGCGACGACGGTCGTGACAACGACTACGACAACCAGATCGACTGCGACGACTCCGACTGCGCCGACGACGCCGCCTGCCGCACCGCGGGCCTGATCTTCTCCAACAACACGCAGACGACCATCCCCGACAACAACGCCACGGGCATCAACTCCGTGATCACGGTGGACCAGCCCGGCACCATCGGCACCTTGAACGTCACCGTGGACATCACCCATCCGTACACCGGCGACCTGACCGTCGCGCTGGTGGGCCCCGACGGCACCACCGTCACGCTGCACAACCGTGCCGGCGGCTCGGCCGACGACATCAAGAAGACCTTCGCCCCGACCGAATTTGCGGGCAAGAGCATCACAGGCGACTGGACCCTGCGCGTCTCCGACGGCGCCGCCTCCGACGCGGGGAGCCTGAACTCCTGGAAGATCGAGTTCGTGCTGACGGGCGAAGTCCCCGCCGAGGTCTGCGACGACGGGATCGACAATGACGGCAATGGCGCGATCGACTGCGCCGACGCCGCCTGCACCGACGATCCCGCCTGTGCGACGGCCCAGAACGTGGATCTGTCCAACACCACGCCCGTGTCCATCCCCGACGACGACCTCACCGGCGCCACCTCCACGATCAACGTGTCCACAGCCGGCACCGTGGCGGGCATCACCGTGGACGTGGACATCACGCATCCCTTCCGTCCGGACCTGATCGTGAAGCTGCGCGCCCCCGGTGGCGCCGAATTGACCCTGTTCGACAACGACCAGGACTACGAGGAGAACCTCGTGCGCTCCTTCACCGTGACCGACCTCAACGGCCAGGCCGTCAACGGAGACTGGCGCCTGATCGTGATCGACCGCGCCGCGCGCGACACCGGCACGCTCAACTCCTGGCGCCTGCAGATCACCGTGACCGAGTAAGATATCCCGTCTTCCGTACCGCCTCCCGTGCGGCTTTCTGAACATCCCTAATAAAAACGAAGAGGAATAAGAAGGACGATGCAGTCACTTCGTTCCTTCCTGTGGCGCGGGTTTCCCTTTTCAAAACGGATCGTTTGCGCTACACCCGGGGCCGGGGGTCTGTTGGCCCCGGAAAGGCGATTCTCCCATGCAGACCGAACACATCCACACGCTCGTGCTCGGCGGAGGCCCCGCCGGCTATGCCGCCGGCATCCGGCTCGGCCAGTTGAAGGTGCCCGCCATCGTGGCGGAGATGGACAACGTCGGTGGCGTCTGTCTGAACCGCGGCTGCATTCCTAGCAAGACGCTGATCTCGGCGGCACGGCGGTACTGGGACGCACGGCACGGCGCCGAGTTCGGTGTGGAGGGCGGCGAAGCGCTCACGGCGAACCTGGAGAAGATCGTCGCGTACAAGAACCTCGTCGTGAAGAAGCTCACCGGCGGCATCGCCCAGTTGCTCAAACTCAACGGCACCCGCTGGTTGAAGGGCAGGGCCGAGTTGACCGGTCCCCATGCCGCGCGTGTGACCCAGGCCGACGGCACCGTGCAGGAGATCACCTTCGACTTCCTGCTGCTGGCGCCGGGCAGCGTGCCCGTGTCCATACCCTTGATGCCTGTCGACGGCGTGCGGATCCTGGACTCCTGGCATGCGCTGGATCTGACGAGCCTGCCCAAGAGCCTGCTGGTCGTCGGCGGGGGCGTGATCGGCCTGGAGTTGGGTGGATTCATGGCCACCCTTGGCGCCCAGGTGACCGTAGTCGAGGCGATGGAGCAGTGCATGCCGGGGACCGATCCCGACCTGGTGAAGGTCGTGCTGCGCGCGCTGAAGAAACGTGGCGTCAACGTCCTCACGTCAGCCAGGGTCACCCACATGGAGAACGCCGGAGATCGCGTGATCACCCGGGTTGCCACCGCCAAGGGTGAGCAGGAGTTCGTCTCCGATCTGACGCTGATCACCGTCGGCCGCAAGCCCAACCTCGCCGGCATCGGTCTGGAGCACGCGGGGCTGGATCCGCAGGCCCGCTTCCTCGAAGTGGACGCGCACCTGCGCACGAAAGTGTCGCACATCTATGCCGCCGGCGACGTCACCGGGGCGCCGCTGCTTGCGCACCGGGCCACCAAACAGGCCGAGATCGCCGCCGAAAACATCGCCCGCCTGGCCGCTGGCGATACCGCCGGAGATGCCGCTGGCGATACCGCAGGCCACCTGGCCGTGTACAATGGTCATGCGATCCCGGCGGTGGCCTACACCGATCCGGAGGTCGCCTGTGTTGGGCTGTCGTCTGCGGCCGCACGGGAGGCTGGCTACGAGGTCGTCTGCGGGCGCTTTCCCTTCGCGGCCTGCGGGCGCGCGATGGCCGGCGGACACACCGACGGTTACATCGAGGTGGTGACCGACGCGAAGACCGACGTGATCCTCGGTGTCCAGATGGTCGGCGCCGAGGTCTCCGAACTGATCGGGCAGGGCGTGGTCGCCGTCGAACTGGGCCTCACGGCGCGGGCCGTCGGTGGTGCCGTGTTCGCCCACCCGACGCTGTCGGAAAGCTTCATGGAGGCGGCCAAGGCCGTTCACGGCGAGGCGATTCACGTGGCGCCGGGAAAGTAGGCCGAAATCATGATCACCCGCATCCAACTTTCGTCGATCCCGGTTGTCGCGCTCTGCGGCTGCCTTCCTGCCGAGCGCGAGCTTCCCATCACGCTTCTGGCCACGGTCCGGGTCCGGACGGAGCTTCATTTCGGCGAGGATCCCGCCTTCGACGGCATCGACCACACCCTGGACTACCGGCTGATCCTGGAGACGATGCGGACCGTGGCCGCTTCTCGTCATTTTGCGCTCGTGGAGAGCCTCGCCGAGACTTCCGCAGCCCACATCCGGAGACTGCATCCGGCGATCCTCTCGGTGGAGGTTGAACTCTCCAAGCCAGGGGTCCTCCCTGACGGCGTCCTCCCCACGATCACCGCCCTCTGCGAAGGCTGAAAACGCCAGGTGCCCCCTGCACCGCCGGGGATATTCCGTACAATGCAATCAGCCTGTCGGGAAATCGCGCAGCGGGCTGCCATGATCTGGATCGAGGTCCCCTGAGGACCTTTACGGATGGTCCACGGGAGCGGTGACGGAATTCCCCCCGGGACCTGTCGTTTTCTCTTGACTTTTTTTGTCTGGTCCCGTAAGAAAAAGCGCCTTCCGGGAACGTGATCGCCCGGCGGCGGATCGTCTTGGGACGTTCCGGTTTCGACCCACGGATCATGACGGGCGCGTAGCTCAGTGGGAGAGCACTACCTTGACACGGTAGGGGCCAACAGTTCAATCCTGTTCGCGCCCACAAGGTTTATTGTATTATAATTGTTAATGGACCAATCATCCCCGTTTTCTCCCACCAATCAAAATCCCCAGGGAAAACAGCTGGAGTACCATCATGAGTGAGCATGCACCCACCGCTCTGGAAACCCTGCGCCACAGTTGCGCGCACGTCATGGCCGATGCCGTCAAGACCCTCTTTCCCGAGGCGAAGGTCACCATCGGTCCTTCCATCGAAAACGGCTTCTACTACGACTTCGACGTGCCCAGGCCCTTTTCCGAGGATGACCTCAAGGCCATCGAGTCCCAGATGCGCAAGATCGCCGGCAAGAACCTGCCGTTCGAGCGCCAGGAGATCACGCGTGAAGAGGCCCGGGAGTTGTTCGAGAAGCTGGGCGAGTCCTACAAGCTCGAGATCCTCGATGCGATCCCGGCCGGCGAGACCGTGACGCTCTACCGCCACGGCGAGTTCGTGGATCTGTGCCGTGGCCCGCACGTCGAGCACACCGGCAAGGTGCGAGCGTTCAAGCTGCTCAACACCGCCGGCGCCTACTGGCGCGGCGACGAGAACAACGCGATGCTGCAGCGCATCTACGGCACCGCGTTCCCCTCCCCGAAGGAGCTCGACGAGTACCTGGCCTTCCTGGAGGAGGCCAAGAAGCGCGATCACAGGCGCCTGGGCAAGGATCTGGACCTGTTCTCGATCAACGAGACCATCGGCGGCGGGCTGGTGCTGTGGCATCCCAAGGGCGGCCGGATCCGCATGACGCTGGAGGACTTCTGGCGTCAGCGGCACCTCGAGCACGGCTACGAGATCGTGTACACCCCGCACATCGCCCGCGAGGAACTCTGGCATCAGAGCGGCCACCTGGGCTTTTACAAGGAATCGATGTTCTCCGGCATGGAGGTCGAGGGGCAGCCCTACCTGATCAAGCCCATGAACTGCCCCTACCACATCCAGATCTACAAGAACAACCTGCACTCCTACCGTGATCTGCCGTACCGCTGGGCCGAACTGGGCACGGTGTACCGCTTCGAGCGCTCCGGCGTGCTCCACGGCCTGTTCCGGGTCCGCGGCTTCACCCAGGACGATGCGCACATCTTCATGCGCCGGGACCAGATGGCTGAGGAACTGACGACCGTGTTCCATTTCAGCCTGAACATGCTCAAGGCGTTCGGCTTCACCGATTTCGTCTGCAGGCTGGCGACCCGTCCGGAGGGCAAGAGCACCGGCTCCGAGGAGATCTGGACCGAGGCCACCGCGCGGCTGCGCGAGGTGCTTGAAGCCTGGGGCGGCGAGTATGAGGTCGACGAGGGCGGCGGCGCGTTCTATGGTCCGAAGATCGACATCGCCCTCAAGGACAGCCTTGGACGGCAGTGGCAGTGCTCCACGATCCAGCTCGACTTCAACCTGCCGGAGCGCTTCGACATGACGTTCATCAACGCCAACAGCGAGCGCGAGCGCCTGATCATGGTGCACCGCGCCCTGCTGGGCTCCATCGAGCGTTTCTTCGGGATCCTGCTGGAACACTACGCCGGCCGTCTGCCGTTGTGGCTGGCTCCCGAACAATTCCGCGTGGTCACCGTCACCAACGATCAGGACGCCTGGGCCAGCGAAGTCGCCGGGCTGCTCAACGCCCGGAAGTTCCGTGCCACGGCCGATCTGCGGCCGGAGAAACTGAACTTCAAGATCCGCGATGCCCAGATGCAGAAGATTCCCGTCATCCTGGTGGTGGGCAAGCGTGAAGTCGAGGAGCGCGCGGTCACCCTGCGCACAACCGACGAAAATACGGGAAAAATGATACCCATCGAGGAAATTTTCGCTATGATGGAGCCGCAGGCCGAGTGGCCCGTGATTTTATAAACATCTGCCCTCGTGGCGCCAACTGACCCAAGGAGGTGTCGTCATTCGTCCTCAACTCAAACAAAATCGTCCCGAAGAGGCCTTTCGCATCAACCATCGCATCCGCGTCCCTGAAGTGCGGGTGATCGATGAGGATGGAGAACAACTGGGCATCATGAGCACCTATGATGCCATCCGCAAGGCCGAAGAGAAAGGCCTCGAACTGGTGGAAGTGAGCCCCAAGGCCCAGCCGCCGGTCTGCAAGATCATGGATTATGGCAAGTTCAAGTACGAGCGTGCCAAGCAGGAAAAGGTCAAGCGCCAGAACGCCACCCAGATCAGCATGAAGGAAGTCAAATTCCGTCCCAAGACTGACGATCATGATCTGGATTTCAAGATCAGGAACATCAAGAAGTTCCTGGAAGAGGGCGACAAGATCCGCGTGGTCGTGTCGTTCCGCGGTCGTGAAATCGTGCATCCTGAGTTCGGTTTCCAGTTGCTGGAATCCATCCTCAAGGATCTCGGTGACGGAGTGGACGTGGAGCAGAAGCCCACCCACGAAGGACGGGCGGTCTCCATGCTGCTGGCGCCGGTGGCCAAGTTGAAGGTGAAAAAGCCCGAGACCGTGCGGCCCGAAGAGGAAGCCCGGCCCCTGCCCTGACAACCGATCGGTAAGATAGGACCCGAATATGCGTCTGTATCAAAAGAAGATTCCAGTCATAGCTCAGGAAATCGTCAAGCGGCTGACCACCGAGGACGACATCGAGACCCGCAACGGCCCCGAGGTCCAGTTGGACATCGAGAGCGTCATGAATGAATACATCCGCCTGGAACGGGAGATCACCGACAAGGCGCGTGAGCATCTGAAGAACACGGGCCTGTCCTTCGAACACTTCGGCCGCGTCAAGCGCGCCAAGGCCGAGGAGCGGGACTTCGCGATGGGTGAGGAGGGCATCCGGTACATGAGCACGCAGATGCTCGAGATCCTGATGCAGTCCACCCACGTCGACGAGATCTATTCCGATGATCGGGAGATCCGGTCCAAGCTCGAGGCCGTGCTTCAGAAGTACATGACCCTGGACGAGGAGATCGAGGAAGAGGTGCGCAAGCGCCTGAAGAACCTCGAGGAAGGCTCCTCCGCCTGGGACATCGAATACAAGAAGATGCTCCTGAGGATGAAGTCGAAATACCAGCTGGAGTGATCCCATTCTCCGGTATGAGGATCGAACCGTGGCACTGATTCTGACCGTCGTAGAAACCCACAAGGGCGTCCTTTCCCAGGCTAGCCTGGGGGCCCTCGAGGTTGGCAGGCAGGTCGCCTCTTCCCGTGGTGCGACGCTCTACGCCGTGCTGCTCCTGTCCTCCTACGACCGGCTGCAGCAGGATCTCGTGGCACAGTTGTCGGCATATCGCGCCGACCGGGTCGTCCTGGTCACGGGCGTGTCCGACCCGCCATGCCATGCCACCTGGGTCCGGGCGCTGATCGAGGTCGTCGACCGGTTTCCACCCACCTTCCTGCTCTGGGGCGCCACGAGCCTCGCCGCCGAACTGGCGCCGTTCATCTGCATTCATCTCAAGGGAATCTATGCCCCGCTGTGCACCATCGACACGGAGCCACAACTGAAAATCAACTGGTATCGTCCGGGCACCCGGGAGAGCACAGAGTTCTTCGAGGAGGACCTGGAAAACGCGGTCGTGGCGCTGGTGCACCATGGTCCGAAGATCGCTCCCACGGCCACCTCCGAGATCGAGGTGATCGCCCTGCTCGCCGCAGCGTCGGAATTGCCAAAGATCCGGACCGTTCCGGTGCCGGACATCCCTTACGGATCGGATACGCTGGTTGCAATCGGTTCGCTGGCCAGCGAACACGAGGCCGCCATCGCCGCCTGGTGTGAGCAGGAGGAATGGCCGCTGCTGCGCTTCAACGAGGGTAGCGGACCGGGGATCGCCTGGTGGAAGACCTCCGTGCTGGCCATGGACCGCGTCATCCTGATCGGCTGCAATCTTGAAGAATACGAGTTGTGTGAATCCGTGCTGCCGTCCGCAGCCCGCTGGCTTTGCCTCGGGTGTGAGCCAGTGCCCACCGAAACCTGGATTCCCCGAATCCGCTTCGTCCCCGGCTCCCTGGCCACCCGCCTGCCGGTGCTGTTCGAGCAGGAGCTGTAGATGGCGCGCCGGGTGATGGCCTTCCTCGAGACCTTTTCCGCCGGGCAGGAGCACCGCCAGCGGGAGAGGTCCATGTTGCAGGCCACCGCATGGCTCGTGGAGCGCTGCGGTTTCACCGCGGATCTGGTGCTCTGGGGCGAGACCCGCATCTCCAGGCTGCCCGGGCCGCTTGCGAACTGCCGTGTGCACCGCCTCGAGGACATGCCGCCGTCGAGCCTGATGTCCACCGTCGACATGGCCGCCTGCGCGACCGGCTTCATCCGTTCGTTCAGGCCCGACGCGGTGCTGGTGTCCAGCTCCCAGATCAACAGCAACATCCACCTGCTCGCAGCGGCCTTTGCGTTCCTGCAACCGGCGGAGTTTTTCTTCGGCGTCACCGAGTTCGAGGCGGCCGCTGACGGTCGGTTCATCTGTCGTCGACCGGCTTCCGGCTGCCTGTTCGAGACGACCCCGGAGTTCCCCGTCGTGCTGGGGATCACCCATTGCGCCGGCTTCCCCCCCTATCCGCCGGTGGCGGCGCCCGAGGCTGCTGTCCTCCCGCTGTCCGAGCTCGGTCTCGAGCTGGAGTTGATCCAGATGCGCTCAGCGCTCTTTCCCGAGCCGGTCTCCATCATCCATCCAACTGATTCCCGTCTGACCGACCTGCAGACGGCTGTGTCCTGGCTGACCGCGGATGAAGACACGGACTAGCCTGTCGGGAAATCGCGGCCCCCGCGCCGCATTCATCATCTTCCTTTTCAGCCTGGTCATCCTGACCGGTGCCTGCTCCACTCAGAAGAAGAAGCCACTCTATCCACGGTACCTGACGCCTCAGTCGCGGCTTGTGGCGGCCAGGAAGATCTACGAGAAGAGCCAGTCCAGGAAGGTTCCCCGTTCCCGCAGGGCGGACTGGCAACTGACCTCGGCGCGCCTGTACCTGGATTCGAACCAGGTTCAGCGCGCCCTGCCGATTCTGGCCAGGCTGGCCGCCGATCCGAAGGTGCCGGAACGGACCCGTGCCCGTGCGCTGTGGCTGACCCTGCGGCACAATCAGGAGGGTGATTCCGAGCGCTACTGGGATCTGGTTCAGAGGTTTCCCGAGACGGTGGCTGCCGAGGATGCGCTATGGAAGGTGGTGGAACTGTCCCGTTCACGGCCCGGCGAGCTGGTCCGCCGGCTGCTGGCGTTCTACGGGAAACACCGGACCAGTTTCATCGCCAGCCTGTTGTTGATGGAAGCGGCCAAACTGGCCCACGGCATTGATAGCCCGGAGTGGAAGCGCTATGCGGTTCACCTGCTGTCGTTTCTGGCCCGCAGGCATCCCGACAGCCCTCGTTGGGACGAGGCGCTTTACAAGGCTGCCGGCTGGAACCGCGAGCTCGGAAAGACGAAGGAGGCCATCGCGTTTCTGCATCAATTGATGAAGACGCGGGAGAGCAGCCTCTTTTTTGGGGATTACAACTCCCAGTGGCTCGACGATGCCCAGTTGCTGCTGGGTGATCTGTATCTGGAGCGCAACGAGCCCAAGGCCGCGTTGAAGGCCTGGTCGGATCTGCCCGCCAAGTTCCCTGATTCCCGGCTCCGGGATCGCGCATGGATCCGCCTGATGGAGCACTACGCCTCCCATGGACTACCCAAGCTGGCCTGCGCCACGGCACGGGAGCTGGTGCGGAAAATACCTGCCAGCCGCTTCGCCCCGCAGGCGAAAAAACTGCTTGCCGGATGCACTCCCAAACCGTAGATTCGCATTCATGATCCACTGTGACGGCCTTTGTCTCCAGCTCACCCACCGGCCCGTGTTGGCTGACGTGACCTGGCACATCGAGGCCGGAAGCGTCTGGGGTATCATCGGGCCGCCCGCCTCGGGCAAGAGCGTCCTGGCCAAGACGCTGTGCGGCCTGTTCACGCCCCGGCAGGGCCGCCTGATCGTCGACGGTGTGGATCTGCCCGGCCTGCCCGAACCCGACCGCGTCCGGGTGCGCCGGAAGATGGGCATGCTGTTCCAGAACAACGCCCTGTTCGACTTCCTGCGCGTTCTGGAGAACGTCGCCTTTCCGCTGGCCCGCCAGAATCCAAAGATGCCGCAGGACGAGCTGGTTGCCCGGGCCCAGGAGAGGCTGCGGGCGGTGGGTCTTTCCGGCTCCGAAGAGAAGTGGCCCTCGGAGTTGTCCGGCGGCATGAAGAAGCGCGTGGGCATCGCGCGGGCGACGATCTGCAACGCACCGGTGCTGATCTATGACGAGCCCACCGCCGGGCTGGATCCCGTCACGACCTCGAAGATCTACGATCTGCTCACGGGCCTGCGCCAAAAGCACGCGTCCACAGTGATCGCCATCTCGTCGGACATCCCGGCGCTGCGCCACTTCGTGGACCACATCCTGTTTTTGCACCAGGGACGGATCCGGTACTGCGGTCCCGAGTCCGGCCTGGAGGCCTGCGAGGATCCGGTCGTGTACCAGTTCGTGCGCGGCCAGACGGAGGGTCCCCTGTGATGGCGGGCAATTTCTTCGCGGCCGTCGGCGCCTCGGTGCTGAACCTGTGCGCCGAGGTCGGCGGCATCCTGACGTTGTTGTTCCGCGTGCTGATCTGCCTGCTCCCGCCGCGCTTCGATCTCGACGAGACCTGGCGCAACCTGCACAAGATGGGCGTCAGGAGCGTGCCGATCATTGTGCTGACGGCTTTCTTCACCGGCGGCATCATGGTCATCCAGGCGGCGGTGTTCGTGAAGAAGTTCGGCGCCACCTCGCTGGTGGGATGGGGGGCTGGCTACGCCGTGTTCCGGGAGATCGGCCCGATGCTGCTGGGGCTGATGTTCTCCGGCCGCGTGGGCTCCAACAACACCGCCGAGCTCGGTACGATGGTGGTCACCGAGCAGATTGACGGACTGCGGGCGCTGTCGATCGATCCGGTGCGCTACCTGATCGTGCCCCGCGTGCTCTCGATGATCGTGATGCTGTTTTTGCTCACGATCCTGGGGGATGTCGTCGCGATCGTCGGGGCTGCGCTGTTCGGCACCGTGCTCGCCGATGTCAGCCTGGCGTCGTTCTGGGTGTCGTTCTCGCAGAACGTGCACGTGGCCGACGTCACCCACGGCCTGATCAAGGCGGCCGTGTTCGGATTCATCGTCGCGCTCACATCATGCCACTTCGGCATCACTGTGAAGGGCGGGGCCGTCGGCGTGGGCCGTGCGGTCAACAACGCGGTCGTGGCGGCCGCGCTGGGCATCGTGCTGTCGGATTACCTGCTGACGTACGCGCTGCCTTAGGAAAGATGCCTGTATGATTTCGAACTTCTTCGCCTCCGTTGGTGCCTTCGTGCTGGGCATGGTGGAGGCCTTCTTCCAGGCCCTCTCCATCGCGGGCCGCACCTTCCGTGGCGTGTTTCACCCCAAGGGGCGTGCCCGCGGCGAGGTGCTGCACCAGATGTACCAGATCGGCAACCGCTCGCTCTTGTTCGTGACGGTGACGCTGGGCGCCCTGGGCATGGTCCTGGTGTTCCAGGTGTGTCTGCAGATCAACAAGATCACCGGCGATCAGAGCCAGGTGGGTCCGGAGTTCATCCGCGGCATGGTGCACGCCTTCGTGCCGATCCTGACGGCCATGATGCTGGCGACCCGTGTCGGCGCCGGCATCGCCGCCGAGATCGGCTCCATGACCGTGACCGAGCAGGTCGACGCCCTGCGCATGACCGGCGTAGATCCGGTGGACTATCTGATCGTGCCGCGCTTTCTGGCCTCGATGATCATGACGCTGGTGCTGGGCATCTATGCCACGGTGATCGTGGTGCTGGCAGGCGCACTGATGGCGCACACGGCCTTCGACGTCAACTACAATGTCTTCTTCGTGTTCGAGAAGATTACCTGGGGCGATCTGGGCGTGGGCCTGACCAAGCTCGTGGTCCACGGCGGCGCGATACCGATCGTGTCCGGGTACTGCGGGCTCTCCACCACCGGCGGCTCCGAGGGCGTGGGCACCGCCACCACGCGGGCGGTCATCAACTCCTCGCTGACCGTCATCATCCTGGACTTTGTCATCTCGGCGATCGGCCTGATGACGGTCCAGTCGGGAACGTGAACCCATGGCCATCGAGTTTCTCGACGTCGTGAAGACCTTCGGCACCCGCACCGTGCTCTGTGGGATCACCATGCGCGTGGAGCGCGGCGAGATCCTCATGGTCGTGGGCACCTCAGGCGTGGGCAAGTCCGTCACCATCAAGCACATCATCGGCCTGCTCTGCCCGACCTCGGGCGAGATCCGGGTCGACGGCGTCCTCGTCAACGGGCTCTCCGAGAAGGCATTTTTCGGGATCCGCAAGCAGGTGGCGATGGTGTTCCAGGCCTCGTCGCTGTTCGACAGCCTCGACGTGCTGCAGAACGTCATGCTGCCGCTGCGCAAGGTCGCCCGCTTGTCCGAGAAGGTCGCCCGTCCCCGGGCCCTGGAGCTGCTCGCCGAGGTGGGCATGTCCGACTGGGCCCATGCGTATCCAGCCGAGATCGGTGACGGCATGAAGAAGCGGGTGGCCATCGCCCGCGCGCTGACGCTCAAGCCGAACTACGTGCTGTTCGACGAGCCCACCACCGGTCTGGATCCGGTCTCGGCCCGGCGCGTGGACCGCCTCATCGCGGAGCTGGCCGCGCACCACAACGTGGGCTGCATCGTCGTTTCCCATGATCTGCAGTCGATCTTCAGCATTGGCCAGCGGATCGCCATGGTGTACCAGGGGAGGATCTACCTCGAGGGCTCCGCCGCCGAGTTCACCGCATCGACCGATCCGATCATCCGCCAGTTCTTCTCCGGCTCCTCGACGGGGCCCATGGAGACCCCCGGCTTTTAGGAAGAGACGGGGTTAAGGAGAAGAGATCGCGGATCACGCGGAAGCGGACGCGGAAAAAAGGAAACGAGTTGGGAAGAGACGATCTCTTTTTACCTGTTTCCCCCTTCAGCGACCTCCGCGATCTTCTTTTCCGCGTGATCCGCAATCTATTTATAACCTTCTTTTCCGTGGTCTCTTCTCTTCTTTTCTCTTCTTTTCTTTTCGGATTCACAGGGCGTTGAGGATGACCTGCACCCGGCCGGTGGCCGGGGCGGCGTAGGCGGAGACGACAAGATAATAAGGTCCGCCGGCGGGAAGCTCGGTGGTCTCCACCGTGGCTCCGATGCCGGGGGCCGGCACGCCCGTGCACAGATGGACCGCGTCGAGGCACCCCGAACCGATGCCGGCCGGGACCGAGAGCGCCAGGGCGGGATCGGAGAAGTCCTCGGGCAGCAGGCGCAGGCGCACCCGGGCCGCAGAGGGCAGGGAGAACGAGAGGATCCAGGCAGGGAGGGAGTCCGCAAGACCACAGGGCAGGGAGGCGGTCCCGGGCCCGTCGGACAGATTCACCCACGCCGAGAGGGGATGGCCCGGGGTCAGGGCTCCCAGCGGGCGATCGACGACGCAGGTGCCGGGCCCGCAGGCGGTGGTGCCCATGCACTGCACGTCGGCGCAGTCGATCCAGCCGTCGGTGTTGTCGTCGAGGCCGTCCCTGCAGCGGGTCTCGCCCTGGCAGAACGACAGGTCCGCGCAGGCCGCGTCGTCACAGTCGGTCTGGCCGTCGGCGTTGTCATCGACGCCGTTGTCGCACCACTCGTCGAGGGGGCCGGCGACCTGCAGTTCCATCTGCCCGAGGCCGGTGGCGTCGGTGGTGACGGCGTCGGCAGTCACGAAATATCGGGCCGGCGGCAACGTGGAGAAGGACCAGGTGCCCGGCAGGTGGAGCCCGGGGGAGGGCTTGCAGGTCAGTTCACCGGCGCCGCAACCGCTGCCCGGACCCGCCTCCGTCGAGAGCGTGACCGAGTGCGAGCCCGATTGCGAGAAGTGCAGCAGGACGTTGGACGGGGTGTCCAGCGAAAACGACGCGGTGAAGTCGGGTCCGGCGCCGCCGCAGGAGGCGATCAGGGCGTTGGGCGTGCTCACCGTGCTCCAGTCGGCCGCGGCGACCGCGCCCCGGTGCAGGGTGCCGAAGTCGAAGTGGACGATACAGGAGGAGCCCGTGCAGGCCGCGGAACCGGCGCAGTCGAAGTCCCGGCAGTCGACGCGGCCGTCGAGGTCGTCGTCGAGCCCGTTGTCACAGATCTCGTCGGGCGCGCAGGACTCGGCGCAGGACTCGTCCTCGCAGTCGGTCAGCCCGTCGCCGTTGTCGTCGAGCCCGTTGTCGCAGATCTCGGGCATGCAGGCGTTGGCGGCCACGCAGTCGAAATCCTCGCAGTCCACGTCGCCGTCAAGATCGTCGTCGAAGCCGTTGTCACAAACTTCGTAGATTGCTTCCACCAGGGAAAGGGAGACCGCCTGGCCCGCCGGCGCCGTGAACCGGTACACCCCCGGCGGCAGCAGCGGCAGGTCCAGCGAGCCCGCAGGCAGCAGCACACAGGCCAGGGTGTCCAAACCGCAGGTGCCGTCGGGATCCTCCTCGCGCGCGAAAAACAGGAATCCATCCGCGCCACCCGGGAGCAGGCGCAATCCCGCCGGCTCCGACAGGTGCAGGCGGAACACCCACACCGGCTCGGCCGACGCCAGGCACGGCACCGCGCGCACCACGGTGTCGGCGTTGCGCGGCAGGTTGAAGGCATCACCCACCGCAGCCGAGGCCCCGTCGGTGGGATCGCAGGCGCCGCACAGCGGATGCCCTGCGCAGGCTGCGTCGTCGCAGTCGGAATAGCCGTTTCCGTCATCGTCGAGGCCGTTTTCGCAGTCCTCAGGGCGCTGGCAGGTCACGTGGTGCAGACAGGCCGCATCGTCGCAGTCGATGCTGCCGTTTTCGTCGTCGTCGAGGCCGTTTCCGCAGATCTCGCCGGTGCAGGAGGGATCGCCTGCACAGGCAGGATCGAGGCAGTCGATCCAGCCGTTCTCGTCGTCGTCAGTCTGGTTGTCGCAGATCTCGACGCGCTCGAGGCGGCAGAACCGGCTGCAGCCGTCGCCGTCGAGGGTGTTGCCGTCGTCGCAGACCTCGGTGCCCTCCGTGCGGCCGTCTCCGCACACGGGTCCCTCATAGCGGATCTTCTCGTCACAGGCGGAAAGCGCCAGCACGAACACCCCCACGGTGATGAGACGGTGGAAAAGGGAAGAAAGAGAAATCATTCCAGAAGGACGGGCCATAATTGATCAATATCCATTGCGTTCTGCTGCATGATGACCAGCCGGTCGATGTGCAGCCGGGCCTCGGGCGCCAGATACTCGAATAGCACGCCGAAGCCTGCGGGCAACACCTTTCCGTCCAGTGTGACGTCCTCGGTGCGGCGCCACAGGATCCAGCCGATGGCCTCTACCCGCGCGAAGCCGGGAATGCCGAAGATCAGGCCCACGCGGGTCAAAAGCGGCGGCGGCGTCCCGGAGACGAAGGCGCCGGTGGAACTGAGGTCCCGCAGGCGTCCCTCCACCTTGCGGCCGAGGCCCTCCTCGGAGGGCGTCACGCGCTGGAAGACGCGGGCCAGCTCCGGCGGCAGGGAGATCATGTGGGCCGGCAGGACTTCAAATGATACTGGCAAATCAAAGTAGAGACGCGGACTTTTTCTGCGGTTGCTCATGGCGTCATGCTACGCAAGCCGGCGAAAAAATCCAAGCTGAAACTGGTTTCCGGGAACATGAGCGCGAAAAAATCGGCATACTCCGAGCTTCGATAGACTTAGTTGGCAGGCAGGCCAAGGTTAGATCACCTGAAAAACTTGCCGGGTTGGCGTTAAGGAGTTGTTCACGCATGATGCGGGCTGCACGGAGTCCGGGGAACTCGATCACCCCATGCCATGAAGGGTTTTGCTTGCTTTTTCCCGGCATATCGGGGAAAAACGGGGCCACTTCCCCACAGAACGGGGAGGTGGAAACCGGAATCTGATTCATGACCGACACACCGACCAAAGACCCGTGCTCGACGCCGAAAGACCATGACTGTCCGAAGAAGGAGACCGCTTCCTCGCGCAGCAAGAAACGCCGGACCTCGGCCGAGGACAAGGAACTGCTCTCCGAGATCATGATGTCCCTGGGCATCGGTGAACAGGAATCGCCGCCACCCCAGGAGGAGTCCTCGCGCAAGGTCGAGGAGCTCGTGGCCGGGCTGCCGCGCCTGAGTCCGCGTGACATGGATCAAAAATTACAGGAGTTGGGCTACCGCGGCCAGATGCGCGCCCGGCGTGCGGTGACGCTCATGGCGTACCGACACATCTCCCGGCTGCGCTGGCTGTTCCTGGACAAGCGGCCGGAGAACTCGGTCGGCGGCAAGCAGAACCTGCTGCTGATGGGCCCCACCGGATCGGGCAAGACGTTCCTGATCGAGTCCCTGTTCGGCAGCATCCTGAAGCTGCCCACGGTGATCATCGATGTCACGCCGTTTTCGGAGACAGGGTACGTCGGACAGGATCCGAACAACATCCTGACGCGGCTGTATCACGTGGCCGACCGTGATCCCGAGCTCACCCAGATCGGCATCATCGCCCTCGACGAGTTCGACAAGCTCGCCTCCAACCAGAACAACGCCGTGTTCGCCGGCGCCGGGACGACCAAGGACATCACCGGCATGGGCGTCCAGCGCGAGCTGCTCAAGATGCTCGAGGCCGCCGACGTGACCGCCCCCGTGGAGATGACCCACTCGTCCTATGTCGAGACCGTCACGATCAACACGCGCAACATCGCGTTCATCGGCATCGGCGCGTTCTCGGGTTTCGCGGGTATCGTCAACCGCTTCCGCTCCGGCAAGGTCACCGGATTTTTCCAGACCAACGCCGAGAAACGTCGCTTCGACGAGACGGCCATCGCCGTGGATCTCGACCCCGAAGAGGTCGAGAACGTCGCGTACTTCCAGACCTACGGCTTCCTGCCCGAACTGATCGCGCGCTTTCACCGTGTGGTGCCGTTCGCGCCGCTGGACAAGCCCGTTCTGCGCGAGATCCTGCTGGACAACTTCATGAAGAAGGCCATCGCCGAGTTCCAGCTCGAGAACATCGAGCTGCGCGTGCCCGACGCGGTCGTCGACCACCTCGTCGAGGCTGCGCTCAAGCGCGAGACCGGCGCCCGCGGGTTGAACACCTTCCTGTTCACGTTCCTCGAGGAGCAGGCCTGGAACTGGTTCGGCTCCGGCGTCGAGAAGACCGTCGAGCTCTTCCTGGAAGGCGAACGGATCCGTTCCCGGGCCATCTGAGCCGAGGAGGCCGCATGGACAAGATCGTCATCACCGGTGGACGCACCCTGAACGGCACCGTCCGCGTCTCGGGCGCCAAGAACGCCGCCCTGCCGCTTCTGGCGGCCTCGCTTCTGGCGCCGGGCCGCAACGTGTACCACAACGTGCCCCGTCTGGGGGATCTGCGCACCATGGCCAAGTGTCTGGCGATCATGGGCGCCGACGTGGACCTGCAGTGGCCCGACGTCGTCGTGGACTCGACCGACATCGTGAGCACGGTGGCTCCGTATGAACTGATGAAGACCATGCGCGCGGCCATCCTGGTCCTCGGACCGCTGGTGGCGCGCTTCGGGAATGCCGTCGTCTCCCTGCCCGGCGGCTGCGCCATCGGCGCCCGGCCCATCGACCTGCACCTGATGGGCCTCGAGGCCATGGGCGCCAAGGTCGCGATCAAGGGCGGCTACGTCGAGGTCACCTGCCCGCGGCTTCAAGGCGCGCACATCCACTTCCCGCAGCCCACCGTGGGCGGCACCGAGAACCTGCTGATGGCCGCGTCCCTGGCCGACGGCGTCACCACGCTGGACAACGCCGCCTGCGAGCCCGAGATCGTCGACCTGGCCCAGTTGCTCAACAAGATGGGCGCGCGGATCAAGGGAGCGGGCACGCCGTTCATCACCATCGAGGGCGTCGACCAACTGCACCCGACCGAGCACGTGGTCATCCCCGACCGCATCGAGACCGGGACGCTGATGATCGCTGCGGCGATCACCGGCGGCGACGTGGTCCTAGAGGGCATCTGCCCGGAACACCTGGCGGTGATCATCGAGAAGCTGCGGCTGGCCGGCGTGCAGGTCGACCTCACCGGCGACAGCGTGCGCGTGCGCGGCGGCTCCACGTTGCACCCGCTGGACATCATCACCCAGCCCCACCCGGGCTTCCCCACGGACATGCAGGCCCAGTTCATGGTGCTGGCGCTGGCGGCCTCGGGCCAGAGCATCATCACTGAGAGCATCTTCGAAAATCGCTTCATGCACGTCCCCGAACTGATGCGCATGGGTGCGGACATCTCCATCCGCGGCCGCACCGCCATCATCCGCGGACCGGCCAACCTCTCCGGTGCCACGGTGATGGCCACCGACCTGCGGGCCTCGGCGAGCCTGATCCTGGCGGGACTCATCGCCCAGGGCGACACCGACGTGCTGCGCGTCTACCACCTCGACCGCGGCTACGAGCAGATCGAGAAGAAGCTGCAGGCGCTGGGCGCCGCGGTCGTCCGCGTCTCCTCTGAACAATATTAATTCATGGTCCTGCACCCTTTTGCGGGTGCCTCAAGTGGTGGGCTGACGCCCGGTTGGACGCAGCAAGGGTCTATTTTCTTCCACGGGTGGACTCGGTGAATTGATCTCGAACTTGAGTTTGCCCCCGGTTGCGATATTCTTTTACCATGACACATAAAATCATCTGGTTCGCGTGGTCCCGGTTGCACCTGTTCTGTTTTCGGGTGTGAGGGCGGGATCGGAACTGCCGGGGGAGCGTCCGCTCGCCCGCGTCCGGGTCGTGTGGCGGTGGGGAACGCCAGGCAAACGGAAGCTTTCCAGAATAATTAATCGTCATCTTCGGAGAGCTGCATGGGCATCGGCGGGGGCGGGGCCGCCATTTCGACGGGCTTCTCGATGACCACGGGCATGGGGGGCGGGGGCGGGATCTCGGGCTCGGTCATGTCAGCCTCCATGGCCTTCTCCTTGTCGGGGGCCTTCTTGGCGGCCTTGTTGTCGCCGGCGGGCTTCTTCTGGCCGCGCAGCGTCGACCAGCCGGCGGCGAGGGTGTAGCCGCGCGGGGACAGCACCGAGGTGTACACGAACACGGCCAGGGCCCCGAGCACGATGTACACGATCAGGTATTCCAGCCAGGTCGGTTCGTTTTTGGTCGTGGTGGTGGTCATCCGGAACTCCTCGTCTCTCCTAAAATGAAAAAAATGCGGAAAAAGCGCAACCCTTTTAACGCGGACCCGATAATGAAAGTGACCACGAAAGGAGGTCACCGATGAAGATACAGAAGAACGTCCAGATGCAGTTCGGGTCGTCTGTCCAGCGGACCCGGTCCCCCGAAGCCTTCGAGCAGGCCGTGAAGAAGGCCAAAGGCGCCGTGGGTGCCGGACTCTCCACCCTCGCGGGCGTGGTGCCGTCGCTGACGGTGGGCACACCGACGGGCTCGCTGTTGGCCTCGGTGGCAGGAGGCGGTGGTTCCGCCGCCAGCGACATGTCCGTTCTCCAGAAGCAGCAGCAGGATTCGAACATGGAATACCTGAAGTTGCAGATGGAGGTGCAGGACGAAAACCGGCAGTTCTCCACCCTGTCCAACGTGCTCAAGAGCCGCCACGACACGGCCAAGGCCGCGATCACCAACATGAGGGTATGACATCATGGCATTCGTCGCGCTGAAAAACCCCGTTTCCGATATCTTCACCACCGCGTTCTCCCTGCGCCGGGCCGTGCATCACGCCAGCGTCGACGAGCGGCGCAACCCCGAGAGCGCGCGGTCGCTCGTGCAGGCGGCCGACCGGCTGATGCGCATCATTCTGAGCCGCGACGCCGAGCACCGCAACCTGCAGATGTACCAGATGAATCTGGCGCTGCGTTCCCTGGTGTACGATCTGTTCGACTCGGGGGCCATCGGCGACGGTGATGCCGACGAGATCCTGGCGCACTCGTTCAGGTTCGAGACCCGGCACCTGGCGCGGATCGCGGCTCAGACGGACTGGTCGTCAGAGGGTTTTGCGGGATGAAAGGTGCGGTCCAGCCGGGGTGCGTCATCGTGCTGCACGAGCCAGGGGGGCTCCTCGATGATCAGCGACTCCATGGGCGGAGGATCCGACGGGTCTGACTTGTCCGACTTGTCCGATGGGTCTGACAGGTCCGTCGTGTCCGACTTGTCTGGCAGGTCCGTCGTGTCCGACACCGATGCCGGTCGCTGCTCGAGTGGAGACATCAGCGGCGCGCTCAGTTCGCGCACGACGTGGCGCACGTTCACGGCCTGCGAGATCTCCTGCATGGTCTGCTGCATCTGCGAGAACGCCTCGGCTGCCTGGGTGTCCGAGGTGACGTCCTCGCGCACCTTCATGATGGCGTCCTTCACCGCGCGGGTCCATTCGCCGATCTTGCGGGCCGCCACAGGGATCCGGTCGGGGCCCAAAAAGGCCATCGCCACGAGCAGGACCAGGATGAATTCGCCGAAGGATACATCGAGCATGAAAGGTCTCGCCTTATCCGGGCACGGGTTCGCCCAGCGCCAAAGCCAGTTGGGCCCAGGCGATCTCCAGTTGGGCGCGCACCTCCCAGTAACTGAACTGCAGTTTGAACAGGGCCGACAGGGCATCGGCCATGTCGCGCGGCTTGAGGACGCCCAGGGCCTCCTGGTCCGAAAGCGCCAGCAGCCAGGCACGGGCCAGCTTTTGCCCCTTCTCGATGAGCACCAGTTTGTCCAGGGCGAGGATGACGTCCTGCCGCACGGAGGTGATCTCCAGCGTCAGCGCGTCCTTGGCGGCCGCAAAGCGCGCCTCGATCTCGCGCTGCTCGATGCGGGCCAGCCGCACCGCGGTGATCTGCGCGCCGAAATCCAGGTTGCCCTCGATGCCCAGACCGAAGGCGAGGGTGTTGCCGTGCAGCGGGTCATTGGCATAGGCGCTGGTCGGATTGTCGGAGTTGCTCAACGATAGCCGGTAGCGCACGAAAAGTCCCAGGTCGGGGAGCATCCGCGCCCGGGCAAGCCCCGCCTGCGCCACGGCGGCCGCGCGCGCGGCGGCCAGCAGCCGGAGCTCGGGACGGCGTTCGACGGCCCTGGCCACGAGCCGGTCCACCGGGTCCGGGCGGGTGGTGACGGCCTCCCAAGGGTCGGACTCGCGCACCTCGACGGGCCTTCCGGCCAGGTAATGCAGGGTCGCTGCGGTCAGTTCACCGAGCCGCTCCAGCTCCAGTTGCTTCTGGGAAAATTCGTTTTCTCCGAGCTTGAAGCGCAGCAGGTCCGTGGGGCTGATCCGGCCGTTTTCCTCGTATTCCTCGGCCTTGGCGCCGGCCTCGTCGAGGAGCTTCCGGGCGCGGTCGGACAGTCTGCGGGACTCCAGGTACGCCCGCCGGGCGAAGTAACTTCGACGCACGGTGAGCCACAGTTTCTGCCGGGTCAGTTCCGATCCGGCATGGGCGGCGGCCCGGGCGGCCCGGGCCTGCGCCCTGGCGTAGTCGAGCTTGCCGAAGGTGTACAGCGGTAGCACGGCCTTGACCTCAAAACGCAGGGCATAGCCGTCGAGGTTGAGGGTGATCGAGTCGTCCCGGTCGGTGCCCACGCAGAAGGTCTCGCGGAACTCCTGCTCGCTCATGCCCGTGGGCAGCGTCGAGGGCATCCAGGCCTCGGGGACGGTGCATCGGTAGGTCGGCGAGGGGGCACCCTGGACAGAGTATGAAATACGAGGAAGCCAGAGCAGGTTCGATCCCTTGACCAGCGCCTGAGCCCGGGCAAGTTGAAAGCGTGCCTTGTCGGCGTCGGGCGATTTATTTTTTACATTATGCCATAAATCCTTCAGGCCCATGGCCTCGGGCGCGGACGCGGGCGCCGCGAGCGGGAAGGAAAAAAGCCAAGTCAGCAGCCAAAGGTTCATTCGGGCCTCGCTTCGTCAGGGGCAGCATGGTCAAATCCGCCCAAAAAAGCAAGTCAGGAAAAAACACTCGGCAAACATAGAAAATAGAGTTGTCCATTTGAAGTTTGGCCTGTTCCATGCTACATTCCGCCGGGGTTAACTCCACCCGAGGAGACCTGGGGTGCGGGCGAGGATGCAACCGAGAAATTTTTCGCCGTTTTCGCCGTACACCACGGGGCCCGCAATTCACCGACGGCTGCACGGCCGCCGGAAGGTCGGTCGCCGGCAGCCGGAATCGACCCGCGCGCGAGGTATTCAGTATGAAGTCATGTCCGGCCTGTAATGCATCGTATGATGACAACGTCACGTTCTGCGCCAAGGACGGAACCAAGCTGCTCGAAGCGGGTTCGACCAACGAGAACAGCCGCATCGGCATGGTGCTCGACAACCGCTACAGGCTGATCAAGCTGCTGGGCGAGGGCGGCATGGGCGAGGTGTATCTGGCCGAACACGTATACATCAACAAAAAAGTCGCCATCAAGCTCCTGCGTTCGGAAATCACCTCGTCCACCGAGGCCGTGCAGCGGTTTTACCAGGAGGCGCGCTCCTCCTCGGCGATCGGCCACGAGAACATCATCGAGATCGAGGACTTCGGCAAGCTCGACGACGGCACCATCTACCTGGCCATGGAGTTCCTCGCCGGACATCCCCTGGCCGACCTGATGCTCGAAGGCGCCATGGACCTGGCCCGCGGCTTTGATTTCATGGTGCAGATCGCCGAAGGCCTGGGCGCGGCCCATGCCAAAAGCATCGTGCACCGTGACATGAAGCCCGAGAACGTGTTCATCATCCGGGACAAGCACGGGCGCGAGAAGGTCAAGATCCTCGACTTCGGCATCGCCAAGATGACCTCGTCGGACGGGGAGGGCCATGGCCTGACCAAGACCGGAACCATCTTCGGCACGCCGCACTACATGTCGCCCGAGCAGGCGATGGGCAAGGCGCTGGATCATCGCACGGACATCTACTCCGTGGGCGTGATCATGTACGAGATGTTTACAGGAAGCGTGCCCTTCAAGGCCGAGTCCTTCATGGGCATCCTCACCCAGCACATCACAGCGGCTCCCCCGGAGCCCAGGAACCTGCGACCGGACCTTCCGCAGGCGGTCGTGGACCTCATCCTCAAATCCATGGACAAGGATCCGAACAAGCGGCACCAGGACATGGGCGAGATGATCATGGATCTCCATCGCGTGATGGTTGAGCTGGGTCTTGGCGAGCCCGTGCCTCCGGCGATGATGAACCTCCCGCCGCCGCCTGGATCCGCGGCCACGGGGACCTTCCAGCCCGGACAGAGCACCGGTCCCTACGGCATGGCACCTCCGCCTCCGGGCCAGAGTTCGGGCGCCTACGGCATGGCACCCCCACCTCCGGGCCAGAGTTCGGGCGCCTACGGCATGACTCCGGCGCCTGCCGTGACGGGCAACTTCGTGCCACCGCCTCCTGCATCGGCCAGTGGCACCGGGATGGGCATGCCCAGCGCCTACCAGACACAGGGCCCCTTCGCCGGCCAGAGCACCACCGTCTCCGGCACGCGTGAAGGCGGCGGCGGCAAAGGTGCACTGATCGCGGTCCTGATCATCTTGTTGCTGGGCGGTGGCGGTGCGGCCGGTTGGTGGTTCTTCCTGCGCGACAAGGGCGATTCCGGCCAGAGCAAGCCCGCAGCCAACAACGCCGTGGCCCAGGCCAACAACATGACCGCCAACAACGGCGACATGCCGGCGGGCAACAACGCCGACATGCCTGTGGATCCGCCCATGCCGGCGGGCAACAACGCCGATATGCCGGTGGATCCTCCCATGCCGGTGGATCCTCCCATGCCGGTGGATTCCCCCATGCCGGTGGATCCCCCCATGCCCGTCGTGGAGACCACGGCGATCATGGTGCTGACCAACGTCGACGCGCTGACGCCGCCGCCCCGGATCACGGTGCTGTCGTCTGGCGAGGAGATGGACTCCCCGGCCACGATCAAGGTGGAAAAGGGCACCAAAATCCAGGTTGAGATCAAGCGGGACGGGTACAAGACCGTCACGAAGGAAATCGCGGCCACCGGGCCCGCCCGCGTGAAGGTCCCGCTGGACAGGATCCGTTCCGGCAGCATGGAGCCGTCCATGACGCAGGTGATGAATCCCGTGATGGATCCCGTGATGAACCCGGTGATGAACCCGGTGATGGACCCGGTGATGACCACGCCCATGGGCATGGACCCCGATATCTGGGACTAGGCAAACCAGCCAGGGTGAGCCTGGGTCCGTACGGCCCCAGGTAAGGAAGGAATTTCATGAAATACCTATTGATGACTTTGACAATGATGGTGGCGGTACTCGGAACCCGGGCCTCGATCGTCTCGGCACAGAACCCCCCGATCTACAAGTCCATCTACGACAGCGCGAAAGCCAAGTACGAGAAGGGTGAGTATGTCGAGGCCCGCGCCCTGTTCCTGGAGGTCAAGCGCATGGCGCTGGAGGACGAGACCTACAGCGAGATGATCGATTACCGGATCGCCCTGTGCCTGGAGCGCGAGGGCAACTTCAAGGAAGCCATCAAGTCGTTCAAGATTTATGCCAATAGTGAAAAGATCAACGACAAGATCGCAAGCCTGGAGTCTGTGGAAGCCAAGATCCGTGAGCTCGAGGCCAAGCTCGCCCAGGAGACGAACAAGACCGTCGAACTCGAGAAGGCGAAGAAGACCGTCGCGGACCTGTACAAGCGGGCCGACGACTACGCCACCAAGGGAAATCTGACCAGCGCCCTGGCCCTGTACCAGGAGGTCAAGGATCTCGCCCAGCGGGCCAGCATCTATCAGGAAATCATCGATTTCAAGATCGCCTACTGCTATCACCAGCAGAAGGACTACGTCAACGCGATCAAGCACTATCGCCTGTACATCGCGGCGTCCAGCATCCAGAAGGGCTGGCCCGACCGTGCGAGGGTCCAGAAGCACATCCTGGATCTCGAGAAATACCTGGAGAAGGAAGAGTCCTCCACGTCCTCCCTGTTGATAGACGCGAAGTCCAAGGCCCTGTGGGCCGAGGGCCAGAACTTATATCGTCAAAACCAGATAGTCGAAGCGCGCAAGCGGTTCATCGCGGCCCGGGCGAACATGAAGGCCATCAGTCAGTACCAGGAGTGGATTGAATACTACATCGGTCTCTGCTACGAAGCTGAAGGCAAGCACGCCGAAGCAGTGGAATCTTATAAATTATACACAGAATCCAAAACAGTATTCAAGAATATGCCCTCCAAGGAGGATGTGTTGAAGGCGGTCGAGCGGCTGGAGAAATCGCTGCAGGCCACGACACCCTCCAAGGTCGCGTTACAGAAGAAGTTGAAGGAAATGCTTGAACAGGCCCGTCGTCTGGTGGCCGAGAGCAAGCCTGCCGAGGCTCGCCAGATTCTGGAACAGATCAAACAGGAAGCCACCGCTGCCAACCTTTACACGCACAAGATGGATTGGGACATTGGTGTGACCTACGACCGCGAGGGTAACTACAAATTGGCGGTGACGCACTACAAGACGTATCTGAACGCTCCGGCGATCCAGCCCGGCTGGCCTGACCGCTACTCGGTGCAGAACCGCGTGCAGTTCCTGCAGGAAGAGCTCAACTCCAAGGGCGGCGGCACCTTCAGCGGTGGCGGCAGCTTCTATGGCGACGGTGGCGGACCTGGCATCCTGGGTCCTGCGGACTCGATCACCGGCAAGTGGTGGTTCTGGGTCGGCGTGGCCGTGGTCGGGGTGATCGTGATCGGGATCGTCTTTTCGGGCCAGGGTCAGGCCACCGACACCGGCGGGGGCAAGAGCCGTCCGCTGGGCTTCGGCGGAGATCCCGTCCTGACCCCCGGAATTCCTTTGCTGAGGTTTTAGCGATGAGCCTGAATCCGAGAGAAGCACTCGCCAAAGGAGAGCATTTCGAAGCGTTGCACCTGGCCACCTGGAAACTGGGGCTCGTCCCTGCGGACCCAGGCGCCCATCTGGACCTGCTCGCGGCCCTTTCCGTCTGCTGTCCGGACAAGGTTCCGATGGCGTGTGCCACCGGATTGTTTGATTATTACTTATCTACAGCCAACTTTCCGGCGTCTCTCGCGGTGCTGGTGTTCCTGGGCCGGGTGCCCGATGAGCTCGACGACCAACTGACGGTGCGGTTCCTGAAGACGTTCGGCCCGGACAGTCCGGTCGAGCACCGGGCGCCCCCGCCTGTTTCGGCAGCCGCCGATCCTGACGAGGAGCCTCCCCTTTCCTCGGTGGACGAGGATGAACTCATCTCCGCGGCCGTGACGGCCTGGGAGGGGGCCATCGGGAAACTGGGTCTCCTTCCGCCGGCGCAGGGATGGAAGGTCCCGTTGTTCTCGGCCATGGGGGACAAGTCCCTGCAGTCGATCCTGCGCCGCGGAGAGGTCACGTTCCACTCCGCGGGCGATCTGGTAATGAAGCAGGGCGATACCGACAGCAACCTGTTCATCCTGGTCTCGGGCCTGCTCGAGGTGTTCCGCGCGGAGCAGGACATCCGCAGCCGCCTTGGTTTCCTGCGCTCGGGCTCGTTCTTCGGCGAGATGGCGCTGGTCACCCAGAGTCCACGCTCGGCATCCATCGCCGCGCAGGAGCCCTCGGTGGTGCTTCGCATCCCATGGGACCTGCTCGAGAGCGTGCTCGAAACCGATCCGAAGCTGGCCGACGAGCTGGCGAGGTACACGCGGATGAGGCTCCTGCAGAACCTGCTGGCCACCTCCCCGCTGTTCAAGTTGCTGTCACGGGAGGCCAAACTGGCCGTCGCCTCCGCCTTCGTACCCGAAATTTTCGATTCAGGGGCCGAGGTGGTGTGCGAGGGCATGCCTTCCGCCGGCCTGTACCTGGTGGCTTCGGGGGAAGTGGACGTGCAGACCGGCAAGGGCAAGGATCTCCTGCGGCTGACCACGCTCTCCGCTGGCGAGGTGTTCGGCGAGATCTCGCTGATCCGGGAGAGCGCCGCCACGGCCACCGTGAAGGTGCGCTCCGACGGAGTCGTCCTGCTTTCGCTCAAGCGCGAGGCGTTCCAGCAGCTGGCCGTCCAGTATCCGGATCTGCTCTCGCATGTCTACTCGGTGGCCATCGAACGGACCCAGCACACCGTGCGGGCCCGCTCCGAGGTCTCCATGCCCGCCGAGGACCTGCTGGTCTGAGCCCTGGTCCCGACCGCGCACGAGGTGGTGCCGCTTCATGAAACGATTCTTTCTGATATCCGCTTCCCTGTTCTGCTTCCTGGGTTCCTCTGTGGCGTTCGCGCAGGGAGACCCGACTCTTCCGCCCGGGAGTGACAGTTCCGTGGTGACCGTGCCGCCGTCCGAGAGCCCGACTGGCAAAGTGTCCGTCCCCGAAGGCGTCGGTACCGTGGATGCCACGGGCACCGTGGACGCCACAGCTGTGACTACCACGACCGAGGAGACCACGATCCTTACACGCACGGTGGATCCGGGCTACCTGAAGGTGACCCTGCCACGTCTGTCGGCTCGGGGTCCGAACCTGGTTTCGGCGAGCCTGGGTCTGCGCGCGGGGTTGACCGACAACAGTCCCGGCGGCTTTCTGTTCGCCGTGCAGTATGCCTGGCAGGTCAGCCGTGCGTTCTGGCTGGACTCGCACTTTGCCGCCGCCTTCGGCGGGCGCTGCGAGCCCACCGACGAAATCGGCAAGCCCACAATCTGCGGGGGTCTGAGCGGCTTCGGTGCCGACGCCCTGGTCGGCATCATGATGCAGTTTCTGAACTGGCCCGCCTGGAACATCCCGCTCAATCCCTATGCGCGTGTGCTCACCGGTGTATCTTTCATCATCTCCAACGGACCCAACGACGGGGCGGCCATCGTGGTGCGAGGTGCCGGCGGACTCCGCTACGCCTTTTCCGACGAGTTCTCCGTCGGCGCTGAAGTCGGCCTGCTGATGGGACCCTCCTTCCGCAATGACGTGGGCAGCGGCGGCTTTGCTGCGTTCGACTTCCTGCTCTCGGCCGAATTTTCCTTTTGATCTTCCCATGAACCGGCCCGTCGTCGCCTTTCTGAGCCTTGGTTGCCGGGTCAACCAGTATGAAATCCGCAGGTTCATCGAGCGTCTCTATCCGCTCGTGGAGATCACCGAATTCGGCCATCCCGCCGACCTGACAGTGATTGACACCTGCGTGGTCACCAGGACCGCCGAGCGGGACACGCGGCAGATGATCCACCGGGCCCGCCGGTCTTCCCCCGACGGACTGATCGTCCTGACAGGCTGCTATGTGGATATCCACCCTGGGGCGGCCCGGGAGATCGAACCCGGCGTGTTTGTGTTTTCCCGCGATCGCAAGGTGGAAATTCCGGAGTGGATCGCCGACCGGTTCGGTCTCGGAGCGCTGGTCGAGACCACCGGGGCACCCCCCCTGTGGCCATCGGCCGGGCGTCCCCCGCTGATGGTGCAGAACGGCTGTGACAACCGTTGCGCTTATTGTGTGATCCCGCTGGCGCGCGGCCCGTCCGTGTCCCGCCCTCCGGAGGAAATCCTGGCCGAACTGGGAAGGTTCTTCCGCGACCCCGTGGCCGAGGTCGTGCTCTCCGGGATCAATCTTGGCGCCTGGGGACGGGACCTGCGGCCTTCGCGGAAGCTGGCAGAGCTGGTGGAGTTGCTGTTGGACCACACCCCCGATGGTCGACGGCTTCGCCTGGGATCGGTCGAGCCAGAGACGGTTGATGAGGAACTTGTGGCGCTGCTGGGCCATCCCGGGCTGGCGCCCCACCTGCACCTGCCGCTGCAGGGCACCACCGACGCGACGCTGGCAGCCATGCGCCGCCCCAACCGGACCGGTGCGTACCTGGAACTGGTGGAGTCGGTGCGGCGGAGCGCCCCCGGCTGTGCCATCGGTGCGGACGTGATCGCCGGCTTTCCGGGAGAGACCGACGAAGCCTTCTCCGACGGGCTCGAGTTCGTGAAGCGCTGCGGCTTTTCCTACCTGCACGTGTTTCCGTTCTCTGCGCGTCCGGGGACGGCGGCCGAGTCCATGAAGGCCTTGCCGTCCGAGATCGTCAAGGCGCGGGCCGCGCGACTGCGCGAACTCGCGGCTGGGCTGCGGGCTGCGTTTTTGGCAGGGCAGCAGGGACGTACGGTGGCGGTCGCGGTTGAGGAGATCCGTGCCGATGGCCGGGCTGCCGGCATGGCTGGTCCGTTCTTTCCGGTCCGCTTTCCTTTTGATGCCCCGATGCCACAGCACCTGGTGAAGGTGCGCTGTGTCCGCCAGGAAGAAGACGGATTTGCAGGGGAGTACGCATGCGCGCCGAAGGCTACCTGACCACCCAAAATCGCGTGGAAAAAACACGCGCCTGGCTGGATGAAATCCATGACAGAACACTATCCAGGGATCACTGGCGGCTGGACCCGGCCGTCGCCGCCCTGCTGGTGATCGACGTCCAGCGTGTTTTTTGTGATCCATCCGGCTCCCATGCCCTGCCTGCGTTTGCGGCCTGCGTCGGGCCGCTGGCGGAGTTGATCGGGGCCTGGCGTACCGCGGGGCGGCCCATCGTCTTTTCCCGGCATGGACATGGGGACCATCCGAATAGGAGCGTTCATGGCCGGTTCTATAAAAGCGTGCTCGATGTGCGCGATCCTGAGGCTGCGCTGGTACCGCCGGCCTGCCCTGAACCCGGAGATCTCGTGCTGGACAAGGACACCTACGACGCGTTCTACGGGACCTGCCTGTCCGACTGGCTAACGCAGCGTCACTGTTCCCAGATCCTGGTGGCCGGCGTGCTCACGCACCTGTGCGTGGAGTCCACCGTGCGCTCGGGTTTCGTGCAGGGCTTCGAGCCGTTCGTGGTCCTCGATGGCTGTGCCACTTCATCCGAGCGAATGCACCTGGGGTCACTTGTGGCGATGGCCTCGGGTTTCTCAGGGATGCTCACAGCCCAACAGGCGGTGCAGTTGTGCCGTTGAGCGTGCTGGTGGTCGGAGCCGGACCGGGTGGAGTCGCAGCGGCGGTTCAGTTGCACCGGCTCGGCGCGCGGGTGCTGTGGTGGGATCGAACCGGCGTCATCGGTGGCCTGCTCCGCAATGCGCGGTCCGTCGAAAACTGGCCGGGCATGCCGGTGGGGACTTCGGGGGCGGAATGCTGTGTTCGCCTGCGGGAGCATGCTGCGGCGTTCGGCCTGCTCCCGGAGACGGTCGAGGCGACGGGGTTTAGCGAGTCCGGGACCGCCGTGGAGGTGGTGCGCCCAGGGGGTGTGACCGAGCAGGTGGACGCGGTGGTGTGGGCGATGGGGACACGACCACAGCCGTGGGCCATGGCCCGGCCTGAGCTGCCGGTGTTCTACGAGTTTCGGGACCTGCCCACGGCGGCGCGCCGCGTGCTGATCGTCGGCGGCGGAGAGGCCGCCTGTGACGGCGCCCTGCACTGGATGCAGTCGGGCGGTCAGGCGGTTCTGGCGGTCCGTTCGGCGTGCCTGCGTGCCCGGGGCCGGCTGGCCGGCCAAACGCTGGACCGGGCCGGTCTTGACCTGCGCTTCGACACCGAGGTAATCGGCCTTGCATCCGATGGCACCGGGGTGAGTGCAACCCTGCGGACCGCAGCCTGTTCAATCGCGGAGCCCTTCGACGCCGTGCTGTTCTGCGGCGGCCGCACCAGCCGTCTCCCGGAATTAGGGTTCACCACGCCTCCCACCGGGAGCTTGCGGCTCTCTGCCCGCACCTGGGTCATCGGCGATGCCCGGCTGGGCAGCCTAGGTCAGGCCTGCATCGCCATGGGCGACGGCCTGCTTGCCGCCAGTGAGATATCAGAACTTATTCGATGGGGTTGATGATCTTCACGTCGGAGCCGCCGGGATAGGCGTAGGAGCCGACGTTGTAGTATCCGTACACGGAGAGGCCGACCGGATTGGACGACTCGATGGTGTGGATGCCCTCCGCGAGGCGGCAGGTGATCTGGCTGTAGTTGGTCGTGTCCAGCATGCCGATGTTGGCGGTGGTGCAGTTGGCCGGAAACTCGCCCAGGGAGGCGCCATCGAGGATGATGTCGGTGCCGTCGGGCTTCACTACGACCATGTAGTTGTCCTGGAAGGTATCCGGGATCAGGAAGACGTAGGAGTCGCGGTGCTGATCGGCGGCCGGGAACACGATGAACGACGGGTCGCCGATGCCGCCGGGCACCAGGCCCTGGCTGACGAGAAACTGGCCGACCATGACCGCGCCGCCGGTGGCCGTGAGGGTGAAGCCCTCCTGGGCGTAGAAGGCCTCGAACTCGCCTGCGTTGAGGGTGAACGAGTTGAAGGGGGCTGACAGGCTGGTGTTGACCACGGTGCCGTTCTCGGTGGCCAGCACGCGGTAGATGTCCGGCTCCTTGTAATTGCCGTCGGTGGAGCGCACCGGGCTGCGGCTGATGACGTAGTTCCAGCCCAGGGCCTGGGTCGGGAACATCTGCTGTTCCAGGTGATCGGTGCAGCAGGTCTCGCCGTCCCAGCCGGGCGGATCCGGAATCTGCACGCCGAGGGCGCCGCCGCCGCGCTCAAGGCTGGAGAAGACCGCCACAGGGGCCGTGCTCTCGATGCGGGTGCCGGTGAAGTCCCCGTCAGTCTCCATGGCGGCCTGGACTGCGGTGGGATCCATCTGGTCGACGTTCTCGGCCTGCCAGCTCTCCAGGTTTACGACGTCGTAGGGTCCGAGGGTGAAGGTGATCATGCCACCCTTCTCCGTCTCCGGGATCACGAGGCCGGAGTCGCCGCCGGAGGCCATCACCTTGTGGGTGGTGTAGACGTTGACGATGGTGTTGGGCATCACGCCCATGATGGTCACCGAGGTGTGGTCAGGGATGGACTCCTGGGTGAACCCCGCCATGCTGAACGGGTTGGCGGTGGGAGCGCCCAGGACGTAATAGTGCTGGCCCAGGGCCTGGGTCGGGATCAGGATCGAGGCGTCGTTGGAAAACTGCTGGATGATCGGGTTGAACTGGTAGGCGACCACGGGGCCATCGGTGACGACGCGGTAGGCGTGCGAGGAGACGAAGGTCCCCGGGCCCGAGTACATTTCGTACGAACCGTTCTGGCCCATGCAGCCGTCGACCTCGCGCTGGGGCAGGTCGATCTGCACCAGGCTCTTGGCGGCGACCTGGATGGGCATGCCGATGTCGTTGTCGGGCTGGACGGCCGTCTCGGCCACAGGCTCGCCGAAGCGGGCGACGTTCTTGTACACGTAGGCCGTCACCGGGAAGTTGTTCACGTTGGCGATGACCACCGCGTACTGCTGGGCGGCCGCGTCGTTGGTGCCCATCATGGTGACGACGGCCTCGTTGTCGAGATCCACAGCCCAAAACTCGCATCCCACGTTGGAGGTGGTGAGCATCGAGGGATGGCAGCGGTTGACGCACTGGCCGAACAGGCAGGCCTCCTGCTCGGGGCAGTCCATCACGGGCTCCAGCTCATTGCTGGAGTTGCACTGCATCACGGTGTTGTCCTGGCAGTACCGCTCACCCTCCGAGCAAGCCACACAGCCCTCTCCGTAGACACAGTTGACCGGGCATAGCTCTTCGCTCCAGGTGTGGTCGGCCTGGCAGGTGCGGGCGGTCCAGCCATCGCACTCGATGGTACCGGGCGCGCACTCTCCGTTGTTGCTGTTGTTGCTGTTGAAGGGTTTGTTGCTGCCCGAATCGTCGCAGGCGGACGGAATGAATGCGATCAGAAAGAGCAGGGGAGCGATAAGATGGTGTTTCATGGCATACTCCTGGTTTGCGGACCCGACCGAACCATACCATATTTTATAATGCATTCCAGTGGTTTGGATGCGGGGAAAAATCATTTCCATCTGGCCGTCCGGCCGGGCCGCTCACAGGAGGCCGGGAATCCCGGCTTTTCCGCGTCAGTTGGCCGACTCGACGGGGACCTTGCGCCGGACGATGCTGGTGTCCCCGGCGGTGGCGATGAAATCCTTGATCTTCTGGAACAGTTTCAGGTTGATGCCCTTGACCTTCATCAACTCCTCGGGCTGCATGAAGGGCTTCTGCGTGCGGTAGGCGATGATGGACTGGGCCTTCTTCTGCCCGATGCCCGGCAGCAGGCGCAGCTTGGCCTCCGGCGCGGTGTTGATGTTCACCACGCCCGAGATCTCGACGCGGTTGACGTTCTTCTTGGCAGCGTGGGCGTCACGGACGTGGCCCAGCGAGCCCAGTGCAAGAACGAGGGTGAGGACGGCGGCGGAAAACAGGGACCAGGATTTGCGGTGCATGTGATTTCTCCTTCAGGGTGACTGAACGTTGGGTTTTCGATCCGGCCCCATTGCCGGACGGACTTCTCATTCGCAAGGGATGTGCCAACAAGAAAAGTCATTGATAAATATCGAAATTCCAGGGTCTTCGTCGGTTCCACGGCGCCCGCCTCCGACCGCGAGCGGTGTTTTTGCGCCGGAAACGGTGAATGCGTTGACCCACAGCCGGTTTTTGATTAGTCTCCGTGGCCGGGAAACGAGGTTTTTACATGGCCATTTTCACCGGACTTCTTGTTTTGTTGTTCTGGGGTGCTGATCCGCAGTCGGGATCCGAGCCGCCAGGGGACGTCGTCGTCTCCACACCAACCTCCGATGCCACGCCGGCGGCCGCTCTGGTCCCGGAGGAAAAACCTCTGACCGTGGAACCTGCCAGGCAGGATCCCCCGCCGGCGGAGAAGCCCGGCGCCCTGAAGGACATCCGCCCCCTGCGCCTGCATGTGCCGCTGCAGCCCCGCGAGCGCAGCGGCTTCGGCTTTGGATCCTATGGCCGCGTGACGCTGGGCACCAACATGGACGGGGAGCCGGTGTATCCGGTCAACATCACCGGCCACGGACCCCGGCTCGAGGAGAGCACCTATGTCGAGTTGGATCTGTACTACCGGCTGCATCCGATGCGCGGCCTGCGCTCCAAGATGGTTGCCACGCTGGCCCTCAACGACAGCCTGTTCCATTACAACGGCTCGTGGGAGTCGGGGATGGCCGTGCGCAACCTGTACCTTGAAATGACCCCGCAGGCGCTTCCGGGCGTCTCGTTCTGGGCCGGTTCCCGCATGTACCGCGGTGATGACATCTACCTGCTCGACTTCTGGCCGCTGGACAACCTCAATACGCTGGGTGCCGGTGTCTGGTATGACCGCCGGCCGCTGCGCGGAGGCCTCCACGTGGGCACCAATCGCGTGCTCGGCCCGTACCAGTACCAGGAGGAGGTGGTCAACACGCCGACGGTTGGAGAGACGACGATCGCGACGCTCAACCGGCAGCGCTTCATCGCCTCGGCCAAGCTCGAGTTCTGGCATCAGGTCAACGACACGCTGGGCTTCAAGATCAAGGGCTACGGGGAGTTCCACAAGCTCCCCCAGGGCACCTACAACGCGCTGGGCGAGCCCGAGGAGCGCATCGACCTGCCCGCCGAGAGCGGCTACGTCGTCGGCCTTCAGGGAGGCCTGTGGGGCTTCTCCCCACACTCGTTCGTCAACGTGTTCGCACGCTACGCATCCGGCATCGCAGCCTACGGCGAGTTCTCGCAGCCGCTGGGTCTGGGTTACATGCCCGACCTGGGGACCGACTACAGCGCCTCGACCGCCCGCGACTTTGTGCTGGCCCTGGTGGGCAACTACGTGCTCCCGGGCCGCCTGGGCGTCCAGTTGGGAGCGTACTGGCGCACGTTTGAGGACGCCGACGGCATGACCCATGACTGGGACGACGGCAACGAGCTGGTCGTGGCCCTGCGCCCGATGCTGTTCGTGCCCGAGCTCGTCGGACGCCAGTTCGCGCTGGGCGCGGAGTTCTCGTATCAGCGCACCGAACGCGCCGGCCTGCACCCGGAGACGGATCTGCCCGCCCATCCGTCAGTGTGGAAGATCTCCATCCTGCCGACCTGGATCTCCGGCCCCGACACCTACTCCAGGCCGGCGGTCCGCCTGTTTTACACAATCGCGATGCCCGACGAGGACGCCCGCCTGTGGTACCATCGCATGGACTACCGGCGCACGCGCACGATCGAGCATTTCGTCGGCATCAGCGCCGAGTGGTGGTTCAATTCGTCGACCTATCAATAGGGACTCCGGAGGTCACTCATGAAACGCTTTTTCCTGTTCCTGGCATTTTCCCTGACGATCTCCGGCTGCGTGGAAACCGATCCCGAGTCCATCCTCGGACGCGGGTTCGTCACGAAGGTCGAGGTCGGTGACTGGCGGGACGAGATCATCTACCAGGTGCTCGTGGACCGCTTCGACAACGGTGACGTGAACAACGACTACAACGTCGACCGGCGCGCCATGGCCCGCTACCACGGGGGTGATTGGCAGGGCCTGATCGATCGCATGGACTACCTGGAGAACCTGGGCATCACGGCGCTGTGGATCAGCCCCGTGGTGAAGAACGTCGAGGAGGACGCGGGCTTCGCCTCCTATCACGGCTACTGGACCCAGGACTTCCTGGCGGTCAACCCGCACTTCGGCAACCTCACCGACCTGCGCCGCCTCGTCGACGCGGCACACAAACGGAACATCAAGGTCATCCTGGACGTGGTCACCAACCACGTGGGACAACTGTTTTTCTACGACATCAACGGCAACGGCTCCCCCGACGACACCCTCATGGGCTCGGGAATGAGCTCGCCGCTGGAGCGCATCACCGAGTGGGATCCGGATTATGACACCCGCGGCATCCAGGGCTGGACATCACTGGGCGAGAGCGGTCCGGCACCGGTCATTTGGTTGGACATGCCCGGGATCAACCGCATGGCGCCCAACCCGGCCGAGTTCCACAACGAACTGTGGTTCCATCGCCGCGGCCGCGTCACCGTGTGGGGTCGCGAGCAGGCCGCTTGTGACGAGCTCGGCCTGGCGGGTTCGGCCTACGAGGACGGCTCGGCGTGCTACAACTACATCCGCGAGCAGGAGGTCTTCGGCGACTTCCCCGGAGGTCTCAAGGATCTGGCGACCGAACGCGACGACGTGACCGAAGCGATGATCAAGGTGTTCAAGTACTGGATCAAGGTGGCCGACTTCGACGGCTTCCGCATCGACACGGTCAAGCACGTGGATTACCCGTTCTGGAAGAAGTTCAACAAGGCCATCCGCGACTACGCCGTCGAGGAGCTGGGCAAGGACAACTTCCTGATCTTCGGCGAGGCCTTCACGGGCAGCGACTGGCTGCTGGCCTCCTACACCGGCGGCGACATGTTCGACGGCGTGTTCTACTTCTCCCAGAAGTTCCAGGTGTTCGACAGCGTGTTCAAGTACGGCAACGCCACCGCCGGCGTGGAGAGCCTGCTCAACGACCGGCTCAACGGCGTCGACGGCCACCCCGGCTACGCCGCGTCGGGCAACGCCAACGGTCCCAAGGACGACAACGGGAACCTCATTTCGCCGCGCTCGCTGCTGGTCAACTTCATGGACAACCATGACGTGCCGCGCTTCCTGTATGACGTCTCCCAGACGATGAACAGCGAGCGCGCCAAGGCGGCGTTGCACAGCGCCCTGGTGTACCTGCTGACCTGGGACGGCATCCCCTGCATCTACTACGGCACCGAGCAGCAGTTCTCCGGCGGCAACGACCCGATGAACCGCGAGGACATGTTCGAGCCCGCCAACATGCCGGCGCGGGAGTCCGGCGGCCGGTACGGGATCTTCAACACGGAAAACCCCACGTTCGCCCGCATCCGCACGCTGATCACGCTGCGCAAGACCTATCCGGCCCTGCGGCGCGGCGGCGCGGCCATCCGGTGGGTGAGCTCGGTGCGTTCGGACAACAACCAGCTCGACGGCGGCGGCTTCCCGCTCAACCC
>Ga0180007_10000388_pt1 | contig 76764 bp, 61 predicted proteins | sample MM_PC_MetaG_FD_121122 | JGI IMG/M metagenome (GOLD analysis project Ga0180007, IMG submission 121122) | Groundwater microbial communities from the Aspo Hard Rock Laboratory (HRL) deep subsurface site, Sweden - MM_PC_MetaG | ecosystem: Environmental > Aquatic > Deep subsurface > Groundwater... | reverse complement strand
GTCTGCCCTTGAACCGGAAGACCCTGGCCGTGGGGGGCGTGATCCTTGCCCTGGTCTCCGCTCTGGTTCTGGCCGCCACGACCTTTTCCAAGACCAAGCCGCCCCGCAGCGCCCCGGTGCCTGTGCGGGTCCAGCCTGTGGAGGGCGCGCTGGGGCCTTCCGGCCTGCGCTATTCGGCCAACATCAACCCGCGCGAGCAGGTGGAGCTGGCCTTCAAGGTCGGCGGCTACGTGCGCGAGATCGTGGCCGTGCCCGGCCCGGACGGCGCCAAGCGCGAGCTGCGCGCAGGCGACCGCGTGAGCCGGGGCATGGTGCTGGCCCGCCTGGACCCGCAGGATCATGCGGCGCGCGCCAACCAGGCCCGTGCTGCCATGGAGGAGGCCAAGGCCTCCCTGGTGCAGGCGAATAAGAACTTCGAGCGCTCGCAGGCCCTGGTCGCCGGCGGCTACCTGGCCAAGAGTGAGTTCGACCTCTCGCAGGAGCGCCTGGGCGTGGCCCGGGCCAAGCTCGACGGCGCGCGCGCCCAGCTGGAGCAGGCCAACATCCAGCTGGCCGACAGCCAGCTCAAGTCGCCCCTGGACGGCGTGGTGGCCAGCCGCAGCGTGGAGCATGGCACCCTTGTTTCCAGCGGCACCAAGGCCTTCGTGCTGGTGGACCTGTCCTTGGTCAAGGCCGTGTTCGGCGTGCCGGACACCATGCAGGGGCGCATCAAGCCCGGCGCGCCCCTGTCCGTGGTGGTCGACGCCCTGGGTGGCCGCGAATTCGCGGGCAAGGTCACGGCGGTTTCGCCCTCGGCCGACCCCAAGAGCCGCGTCTTCGACATCGAGCTGACCATCCCCAACCCGGACGCGCTGCTCAAGGACGGCATGGTCGCCACGGTGCGCCTGGATGGAGTCGACGGCTTGGACGCCGCTGCGTCCCAGGCCCCGGCTGCTGCCCAGGCCAGCGTGCCCTTGCAGTCCGTGGTGCGTCCGCCGAGCGATCCGAACGGCTACATGGTCTACGTGGCGGTGGATGAGGGCGGGCAGACCGTGGCCCGCGGCCGCCGCGTGGAGCTGGGCGATGTCACCGGCCGCAGCGTGCTGGTGCGCGGAGGCGTCAAGCCCGGCGAGCGCGTCATCACCGCCGGGGCCACCCTGGTCAGCGACGGCGCGGCCATCACCATCGTGCCGTAGGCCAGAGAGCGCAGCTCCCCTCCCACCCCGCGTTTCAGGCGGGCATTCAAGGATTCCGCATGCACGGCAAGGACGAGAGACTCATGCTGGAGAAGCACAACACGGCGCGCTTCTTCGTCGAAAACCGGCAGATCGCCCTGGTGCTGCTGGTGGCCATCTTCATTTGGGGGGCTGTGAGCTACTTCCGCATGCCCCAGCGCAAGGACCCGGACATCCCCATGCGCGTGGCCGCGGTGACCTGTTCCTGGCCCGGCGCCGCCGCCGACAAGGTCGAGGATCTGGTGACGCGCCGCCTGGAGGAGCGCATCGCCGAGAACGACAAGGTGGACCGCATCGAGTCCACCACGCGCACCGGCCTGGCCGTGGTCATCATCAAGCTGCACGACGAGGTCAAGAGCCCGGGCGACGTGTTCGACGACCTGAACCTCAAGCTCAACGCCGTGAGCGGCCTGCCCGACGGGGCCGGACCTGTGAATTTCATCAAGGATTTTGGGGATCCCACCACGCTCATGCTCACCGTTGCCTCGCCGCTGGAGGGCGAGGTGGAGCTTTCCCTGCGGGCGAAGCAGGTGCAACAGAGCATTGTGGATCTGCGCGGCCCGGCCCAGGTTACCACGCAGGCCACCGCCCAGGCCAGCACTCAGTCCAACAGCACCTCTGCCGACACTGGACGCGCGACCCTGGTGGAGGTGCTCCCGGCCACGGCCACGGAGCCGTCGGTGCGCCGCAAGGTGGAGCTCTTCGCCCGCTTCCTGGCGGACAAGGGCCTGGGCCGCGACGTGCGCACGAGCTATACCCCGGGCCTGGCCCTGCTTGATGTGCGCACGGACAGGACCGATGCGGAGTTGCAAGCGGCGGTGCTCGGCTTTGTGGCCGAGCGTCTGCGGGCCTCGGAGTTCCACCCGGACGCCTGGCCCGTGGCCATCGTGCGCGACCCGGCCAAGACCGCCGAGGCGCTGGCCCTGGTGGCGGGCAGCCGCTACGGCTTCAGCGACCTGGAGAAATACACCGACGAGATCATGCGCACCCTGCAGGCCCTGCCGGACGTCTCCCGCGTGACCCGCTGGGGCGTGCGCGATGAGGCCGTGTACCTGAACTATTCCCAGGAGCGCCTGGCGGCCTATGGCATCGGCCCCTTGCAGATCAAGAGCGTGCTGGGCGAGCGGAACATCCGCCAGGGCGGCGGCGTGGTGGAGGCTGCGGGCAAGTCCATGCTGGTGGACCCCTCGGGCGAGATCACCAGCGAGGACGAGCTGGGCGGCGTCACCGTGGGCCGCGCCAAGAACGGCGCCCTGGCCTATCTGCGCGATCTGGTGGACATTGAGCGCGGCTACGTGAGCCCGCCCGCCAAGCGCCATTACCACGTGGTGCGTGATGCGCGCGGCAACTGGTCGCGCATGCCCGCCATCACCCTGGCCATCACCATGAAGAGCGGCGAGCAGATCGGGAAGTTTTCCAAGGTGGTGGACGCGACCCTGGCGAACCTCAAGGCGCGGCTGCCTGCGGACCTCATCTTCTCGCGCACCTCGGACCAGCCCCAGCAGGTGGAGGACAAGGTCGACCTGTTCATGACCAGCCTCTACGAGGCCATCATCCTGGTGGTGCTGGTGTCCTTCGTGGGCTTCCGCGAATGGCGCTCGGCCCTGCTCATGGCCCTGTCCATCCCCATCACCCTGGCCATGACGTTCGGCATGATGAACCTGCTCGGCATCGACATCCAGCAGATCTCCATCGCCGCGCTGATCCTGGCCCTGGGCCTGCTGGTGGATGACCCCGTGGTGGCCAACGACGCCATCAAGCTGGAGATACGGGCGGGCAAGTCCTATGATGTGGCGGCCTGGCTCGGTCCCACCAAGCTCGCCAAGGCTATCATGTACGCCACCATCACCAACATCGTGGCCTATCTGCCGTACCTGATGCTCTCCGGCGACAAGGGCCTCTTCCTGTACTCGCTGCCCGTGGTCATAGGCTGTTCGCTTGTGGCCTCGCGCATCGTGTCCATGACCTTCATTCCGTTCATCGCCCAGTATCTGCTGCGGCCCGGCAAGAACGCGGGCAAGAGCGTGGAAGATCTGCGCAGCCAGGGCTTCACCGGGCGTTACTACCGCCTGGCCAGTTCGCTCATCGAGCACCGTTGGAAGGCGCTGGGCGTCTCGCTGGTCATCGTGGTGGTGGCCTTTGTCATGAAGGCCCAGCTCAAGGACCAGTTCTTCCCCTACGACCTGTCGCACCTGGCTTACGTGGACCTCTGGCTGCCTGAGGACGCCTCGGTGCTGGCCTCGGACCAGGCCGCGCGCAAGGCCGACGCGGTCATCGCCCAGGCAGCGGACCAGTATGCGCAGGAGCATCCGCAGAACGGCGGCAAGGACAGGAAGGTGGTCAAGAGCATGACGGCCTTCATCGGCGCGGGCGGGCCACGTTTCTGGTTCTCCGTGACCCCGGAGCTGGGGCAGCCCAACTACGCCCAGATCTTGCTTGAGATCAACGACGTGAAGGATACCGAAGGCTTCATGGAGTATCTCCAGCCCCGGCTCACCGCCGCCATGCCCGGGGTGCGCGCCAGCGCCCGCAGGCTGGAAAGCGGCCCGCCCGTGGGCATTCCGGTGCAGCTCAGGCTCTCGGGCGACGACATCCCGACCCTGCGCGCCCAGGCCGAGAAGCTTAAAGGCATCCTGCGCGACAGGCCCGACACCGACCGCGTGCAGGACAACTGGGGTGCGGAGATCTTCCGTGCGCACCTCAAGATCGACCCGGACAAGGCGGCGCTTGCCGGGGTGACCAATCAGGACGTGGCGCGGTCCTCGGCCGCGGGCATGAACGGCTTTATGGTCACGAGCCTGCGTCAGGGCCGCATCGAGGTGCCGGTGTACGCGCGGCTGCGCATGGAGGAGCGCGCGGGCATGGAGGACATCAAGAACCTCTACGTCAGCTCCTCCGACGGCGCGACCAAGGTGCCGCTGGGCCAGATCTCCACGGTGTCCTGGGGCCTGGAGACGGAGAAGATCGCTCGGCGCAACCACTTCCGCACCATCACCGTGTCCTGCTTCACCGCGCCCGGCGTGCTCACCAGCGAGGTCATCCAGGCCATCAAGCCGCAGCTCGACGCCTTCACGGCCCAGCTGCCGCCGGGCTACAGGGTGGAGATCGGCGGCGAGTACGAGGAGCAGACCAAGGGCTTTGGCGAGATGGCCATGGTCATGGGCGTGTCCATCCTGTCCATCTATCTGGCGCTGCTGTTCCAGTTCAAGAACGCGGTGAAGCCGCTTATCGTCTTTGCCGCCGTGCCCTACGGCATGTCCGGGGCCTTCGGCGCGCTGTATCTCGCAGGCTCGCCCTTCGGCTTCATGGCCTACCTCGGCATCGTGAGCCTCATGGGGGTCATCGTCAGCCACATCATCGTGCTCTTCGACTTCATCGAGGAGCGCCGTGCCGAGGGCGACGACCTGCGCATGGCCATTCTGGACGCGGGCATCATGCGCCTTAGGCCCGTCATGATCACCGTGGCGGCCACCGTCTTCGCCCTGGTGCCCCTGGCCCTGCATGGCGGCCCGCTCTGGGAGCCCCTGTGCTATGCCCAGATCGGCGGGCTCACCGTGGCCACCTTCGTGACCCTGCTCATGGTGCCGGTGCTCTATTCCATCGCGGCGTTTGATTTGAAGATCGTGGACTAGGTTCCAGGCCGCTGATAATTCATCATCTGCTGCGTTGCCGCGAAAATTTCAAGCCCTCGCGTATGTCGAATACGCGTCGGGCGTGAGAATTTTCTTGCGCCTTGCATCTGACGTTATTTGAGCGGCCTGGGAACTTGAGTGTGCCGACGGTCCGGTACTGAGGCGTCTGGACTTCCGTCCCGAATCAAAGGGCGGGTTATCGAGCGGCAGCTCGCAGCCCGGACTTTTGACTTGGATGGAGGGAGTTCGGGGAGAATCATTCCCCCCGGCGGGGTCCAGGGGCGTTGCCCCAGGCGGTTGCACGGAAAATAATTGGCCCCTGCCTGGGCGTTACAGGCAGGGGCCGGAGAGGAAGGCGGCCGCGCGCGTCCCTCAACACGCGCGGCCGCACCGCATGGGAGGGAGAGTTATACTGCCGTCTCGCCGCGCTCGTTGGTGCGGATGCGGACAGCTTCTTCAACGTTGAGGACGAAGATCTTGCCGTCGCCGATGGCGTTGGTGTTGGCGGCTGCGCGGATTGCGTCCACAACCGAGGCCGCGATGGCGTCGGTCACAACCACTTCGATCTTCACCTTGGCCTTGAACACCACCTGGTATTCAGCGCCGCGGTACATTTCCACATGACCCTTCTGACGTCCGTAGCCCTTCACTTCCGTGATGGTCATGCCGTGGATGCCGGCCTTGTCCAGGGCGTCCTTGACCTCGTCGAGCTTGTGGGGCTTGATGATCGCTTCTATCTTCTTCATGGCGTAATCTCCTAAAACCTAGCGGTGGGTCTTGTTGATGGAGAACTCGGGGTAGCCGATGACGGCCACTTCCGCCATGTCCAGGCCTTCCTGTTCGAGCTCGGGGGCCACGCGCATCTTCACGAACTTGTTGGAGACCTTGAAGAAGATGAACATGACCACGAACACGAAGATGATGTTGACGCTCACGCCGACGACCTGTGCCATGAACTGACTCGCGTCGCCGTAGAACAGGCCGGTGACCGCGCCCTTCACGCCGTTGGCGCCGTCGCCGTAGGTGCCGTCAGCGAAGAGGCCGAGGGCCAGCATGCCCCAGGTGCCGCAGACGCCGTGGACCGAGATGGCGCCAACGGGGTCGTCGATCTTCAGGGTGTTTTCGATAAAGAGCACGCTCATGCACAGGATCACGCCGGCGATGCCGCCGATGACCACAGACATGATGGGGGTGACGAAGGCGCAAGGGGCGGTGATGGCGACCAGGCCAGCCAGCAGGCCGTTGGCGGCCATGGAGACGTCGGGCTTGCCGAAGCGCATCCACATGTAGAGCAGGGCGGTCATGCACCCGCCAGCGGAGGCGAGCATGGTGTTGGCGGCCACGACGCCGATGCGCAGGTCGCCGCCGGCCAGGGTGGAGCCGGCGTTGAAGCCGAACCAGCCGAAGGCCAGGATGAGACAGCCGGCAATGGCCATGGGGATGTGGTGGCCGGGAATGGCGTTGGCCGTGCCGTCAGCGCGGAACTTGCCAAGGCGCGGTCCGAGGACCATGGCGCCGGCCAGGGCCGCGACGCCGCCGGTCATATGCACGACGGAGGAGCCAGCGAAGTCCATGAGGCCGTGGCCCAGGCCAAAGTTGGCGCCGAGCTGCGACAGGAAGCCGCCGCCCCAGACCCAGTTGGCGTACAGCGGGTACACGAACATGGAGATGAAGAAACCGTAGAGGCAGAAGTGCTTGAAGGTCCAGCGCTCGGCCATGGCGCCCGTGGGGATGGTGGCCGTGGTGTCCATGAAGACCATCTGGAAGAGGAATATGGTCAGCACGGTGCCATCATACACATCGCTGCCAAGGAAGAAGCCCTTGGTGCCGAAGAGGCCGAAGTCCTTGCCGAAAATGTTGACGATGAACTCGGAGTTAAGCACGCCGCCGCCACCAAGGGCTGCCGCGCCGCCGCTGCCGCCCATCTGCAGGCCGAAGCCGCAGATCCAGAAGCCGAGCATGCCGATGGCGTAGACCATCATGTTCATGCCCATGGTGTGGCCCGCGTTCTTGGCGCGGGTGAAGCCAGTCTCGGCCAGAGCGAAGCCGCACTGCATGAACATGACCAGGAAGCCGCAGATGAGCGTCCAGACCATGTTGATGGCGATGCGGTTGTGCCCGATGACATCGGCGAGCTTGGTGGCCAGCGGTTCAGCCGCCGCCATCTTTTCCATGTCCTCGGCCGTGGGCGCGCCGGAGGTGGCGTTGACCACGTCAGAAGCGGTGCCGATGGATGCGCCGGAGGGGTCCGGCTTCGGGGGATCGCCCGCGAAACACGTACCGGTCCCCACGAGGACGACCAGAGCCAAAGTAAGAGCCAGGAGAATGTTCTTGAACATGATGCCCTCCAAAATGAAGTAATGAAAAACGTATGGACGGGCTCAGGCAAGAAGTGGGCCAGTAGTATAATGCGCTGATATTATTAATTGTAAATATTTTACAACACAATTTGCTTAGTGTTCATATTGCAATTATGTTCAATTCGCGCGTTTTGAATTATGCCAGCATCAGCCAGGCACACTGCTGGTATTTATATATTACTTGTAAATTCGGTATGTTATTTCGATGTTCGCCGTTTGACATCTTGCATTGCAGTTTGTCGCCAGCCTTCTGGAATGTCCTGGTTGCGAAAATGTAGAATGCTGCCCGTGTTGTCGCAACTACGAGAATCGCTGCGGTATGTGTTTGAATTAATAGGTTTTCACGGTCAGCCATTGCAGGTTAGCATGTTGGTAATGAGCCGTGTCACCCCGAAAATCACTGGATCAACCGCCTTAAGGTTGTTATGGAATGCTGCTATGCTAAAATTGTAAATTTATAACATTTCAGTTTGCCTGCAGTTCCTCTTCATTGACAGTACAGCTGAGCTTTCAGTAAGGATGCGTTCCGACCCTTGCTTGCAGCCGCTGGCCGCACCTTTTACGCCTGCCCCTTATATACCCGGAGGATATCCTCATAGTGTCAAGCGATTTGCCAAGCGCCAAGACTGCAGAAGCGCCAAAGCCAGCCGCCCCGGAGGTCACTCAGCAGGGGGGGCCTGACGCAAACGTTGGCCACGACTCTTCTGGCGGCCACGACTCTTCTGGCGGCCACGACTCTTCTGGCGGCCATGGCCGGACCATGGCTCTCGCCCTGGCCGCCCTGGGCGTCGTCTATGGCGATATCGGCACCAGTCCGCTTTACGCCGTGAAGGAATGCTTCCACGGTCCGCACGCCATTCCGTTGCTGCCGGTCAACATCATGGGCGTGCTTTCGCTCATCGTCTGGTCGCTGACCATCGTCGTCAGCGTCAAATACGTCATGTTCGTCCTGCGCGCCGACAACAAGGGCGAGGGCGGCGTGTTCGCGCTCCTGGCGCTTTTGCACACCGCCGTGGAGGGCAAGAGTAAGGCCAGGTATGCCGTCGTCATCTTCCTGGGCATTTTTGGGGCGGCGCTCTTGTATGGTGACGGCATCATCACCCCGGCCATCTCCGTGCTCTCGGCCATGGAAGGCTTAAGCGTCGCCACGGATGCCCTGACCCCTTTCATCATTCCCGGCACCTGCCTGGTGCTCATCACGCTGTTCATGATGCAGCGGCACGGTACCGAGAAGATCGGCAAGGTCTTCGGGCCGATCATGATCCTCTGGTTCTCCACCCTGGCCATCCTCGGCCTTGTGGCCATCGCCGATAATCCCGTCATCCTCGCGGCGGTGAATCCCTACTATGCCGTGCGCTTCTTCATGGAGAACCATCTCCATGGCATGGTCGTGCTGGGCTCCGTGGTCTTGTGCATCACCGGCGGCGAGGCCCTCTACGCCGACATGGGCCATTTCGGCCGCGTGCCCATCCGACTGTCCTGGTACTGCATGGTACTGCCCTCGCTTTTGCTCAACTACTTCGGCCAGGGTGCGCTGCTTTTGACCGATCCCACAAAATCATTCAATCCGTTCTACGGGCTTGTGCCGGGCTTCCTGCTCTACCCAATGGTCGCCTTGTCCACCATGGCCACGGTCATCGCCTCCCAGGCCATGATCTCCGGCGTGTTCTCGCTGACGCAGCAGGCCGTGCAGATGGGCTTCTGTCCGCGCATCCGCATCGTCAACACCTCTGCCCACACCAAGGGCCAGATCTACCTTCCCGGCGTGAACCGGGCCATGATGGTGGCCTGCCTCGGACTCGTGCTGGCCTTCAAGAGCTCCAGCGGCCTTGCGGCGGCCTACGGCATCGCCGTCACCATCGACATGACCATCACCTCCATCTTCTTCTTTTTCGTCATGTCCTTGCTGTGGCGCTGGTCCGCCTGGAGAACCGTGCCCCTGGTGGCGCTGTTCCTGCTCTTCGACCTGTCGTTTTTGGGCTCCAACCTGCTCAAGATTCTGGATGGCGGCTGGTTCACCCTCACCGTTGCCGCGGTCATCATGACCTGTCTGCTCACCTGGCGCGACGGCAAGAAGGGGCTGGGCAAGCAGTTCGCATCCATCGGGCTGCCCATCAACCTGTTCCTGGAAAGCCTTGTGGCGCTGGACCGGCCCATCCGCATTCCCGGCACGGCGGTGTTCATGTCCGTGTCGAGCACGGGCACGCCCATCACGCTTTTGCACCACTACAAGCATATCAAGGTGCTGCACGAGCAGGTCATCCTGCTTTCCATCACCTCCACCGAGATGCCCTTTGTGCCCGAGGCCTCGCGCCTTGAGGTGACCAGCCTGGGGCACGGGTTCTTCCGTCTCATCGCGCGCTACGGCTTCATGCAGACGCCGAACGTGCCGGAGATCTTGAGCTTGGCGCGGGCCCATGGCCTTGACATCGACCTTTCCAGCACCACCTATTTCCTGGGGCGCGAGACCCTGCTCACCGGCGGGCCCACGAAGATGGCCGCCTGGCGCAAGTCGCTGTTTGCATACATGTCGCGCAACGCCTGGAACGCCACGACCTTCTTCGGCATCCCGCCCGGGCGCGTGGTGGAATTGGGCAGCCAGGTGGAACTCTAGGATTTCCGCGCTCCGGTAGCCTGCGGGGGGTTTTCAAACCCCGGCAGGTAGGATATGAAAGATTCCAGGTAAACCCCTTGGAGGCCATCATGATTGGCGAACTGTTTCAGCCCATGCATCTGCTTCTGATTCTGGTCATTGCCCTGCTGTTGTTCGGCCCGGGCAAGCTGCCGCAGATAGCGGCCAACCTTGGCAAAAGCATCCGTGAGTTCAAGGGTGCGCTGTCCGCCCAGGAAGAGGTCGTTGTCGCTCCGCCGGCCCAGCAGCCTGCCCCGGCCCAGCCCGTGCAGGCTCAGGCCCAGGCCCAGCCCGAGCAGCCGCAGGCTGCCCAGGCCCAGGCCCAGGCCCAGGCCCAGGCCGAGGCGCCGAAGCAGGAGCAGAAGAACTCCTAGTGGCTGCTCTGCATTCAGATAATCGCGTCGCGCAGGGCGTTCCGGTCCGGGCTTTCCGGGCCGGGCGTCCTGGCCTTTTGCTCGTCGCCTGATGAACTCTATGGCGGCAGCGTGGATCTGACCTACTACCTTTCCACTTACGGCTATCTGGCGCTGTTCATCGGAACCTTCCTGGAAGGCGAGACCATCCTCATTATCGCCGGTTTCGCGGCGTTCAATGGGCACCTCTCGTTGCCGTTGTGCATCCTGGCGGCGTTTTTTGGCAGCTTCGCGGGTGACCAGACGGCCTTTTACGTGGGGCGTTACAACAAGCGCTTCCTGGAAACCAGGCTCAAGAAGTGGGAATGCCGCATCGAGAGGGTGCACCGGCTGCTGGAGAAGCATCAGGTGCTGGTCCTTGTCTCTTTCCGATTCTTTTATGGATTCCGCAACATCACGCCGTTCGCCGTGGGCACCTCGAACATCTCGCCCTTGCGCTTCTTCTTGCTGAACGGCATCGGCGCGGGGGTCTGGGCTGTGTCCTTCGGCCTTGGCGGATACTATCTGGGCGATGTCCTGGAGCGTTTCCTCCAGGAGGCCAAGTGGTGGGTGGCCGGCGGCCTGTTCGGCGTCATCATGCTCATCTGGCTCATCAAGACCTTGCGCAACCGGGTGCGTCCTCCCGCCTGCTAGCCGATCTCACTGCGCCTTCGAGCCCCGGTCCTTGGGCGGGTCCACGCCAAGCGCTCCCCAAAGCTCGAAGACCTCAATCCCCGGGGCGTTCACGCCCTGCATCACGGCTTTGGCATCGCCCAGGTCCTGGCCTTGGCCCTGGCCGTAATAGGCTTTGGTCAGGCCCTCGTTCAGCGTGAGCACGGCTCCGCGCATGGCCACGCCCACCATGAGTCCCACCCCGTCGCTGAAGGCCAACACCGGGCGGTGCGCCGTAAGCGAGCCCTGGCCCGTTTCCTCGCGCACGCTCAGCACGTCGTATTTGGCGATGACGTCGAAGTTGAGCCCGCCCTCAAGGATGCTCTCAAGCATCTCCTGATCCTGCACGACGAGCACAAGACGCTGCTTTTCCAAGCCGATCTGCATGCCGAGCCCGGCTCCGCCGACGCCGACAAAGGCTGGGGCTCCCCAGCCGCCGTTCTTGGTGCGCGACACGATGACGCCGCTGCCGCCGTGCACGGAGTAGTAGAACCCGGCCTGGTACACGCCCGGCAGCACGATGACTCCGCAGGCGTCGGCAAGGGCATGGTCCAGGATGTGTTGACGCGTGGCTGCGCGCAGCTCCTTGAGGGCGGTGGCGGAATCGGCGACCAGTTCCGCGCCCAGTGTGCCGCGCTGGCTCTGCTGGTCAGCGCGTGTGGCGGTGGCTGGCCTGGCGGCGCAGGACGCCAGCGCACAGATCGAGAGCAGGAAAAGTGAGATCAGGCAGAGTGAGGTAAACCGGAGGTGCGGGCGGGGCATGGCTACTCCGGCGGGTGTGCGAGCAGCATTTCGAGCGTATTCAGGAGCTTGGGCATTTCTGCCGGAGCCGGGCCGCAGGGGTCGCAGAGCAGGTCGCGCAGGAGGTCCACGCCGTCGAGCAGCGCCTGGGTCACGTCCGCGCGCGGGGCGAGCTGGCCCTTGCGCAAGCTGTCCAGCACGTTCTCCAACCGATGGGATGTGGTCTCGATGCTCTTCAGGCGCAGCAGGTTTGCTCCTGCCTTGATGGAATGCGCATCGCGGAATACTGCGTTCAGCAGTTCCTGCTGCGGGTTTTTTGATGCGCGCTCAAGCTCCAGCAGGCCGGCTTCCAGGGCGCTGACGCGCTCCGCGGACTCCTCGGCAAAGGCGGCCAGAACTTCCGGATCGGTTTCAAGCATTGCGTTGTCTCCGCTTCTGTTCATACTCCTGCACCAGCTGCACCGCCGTTTCCGGGATCGTCTCCAGGTCGGGCTTTGATATCTGGCGGTCAGCGCCGACGGACTGGCCCTTGTGCCGCAGCTCGTCGGTGATGATGGAGGAGTACAGCACAACGGGCAGATCGCGCAATACCGCGTCGTGCTTGAGATTTTTTGTCAGGGTAAAGCCGTCCATGAGGGGCATCTCGATGTCGGAGATGACGATGTCCAGAAAGTCTTGGATGGGCCTGCCCTCTGCCTGGGCCTGGCGCGCCAGCGCGCGCGCGGTCTCCAGGGCCTCCTGCCCGTTTGAGGCGATGGTGGGGGTGATCCCGGCGCGGGTCAGGCTTTTCTTGAGCATCAGGCGGATGGTCGCGGAATCGTCGGCCACCAGCGCCTTGAGCTCGCGCGTGGTCACAAAGGCCGGGGCGTCGTCGCTCTGGTCGGCCGAGGGCGAGAGGTCGGCTATGATGGTCTCCAGGTCCAGGAGCTGGATGAAGTGGCCGTCGCGCTCCACGAGGCCGATGATGGCCTGGACGCCGGTCTTGGGCATGTAGTTGTCGGGCGGGATGACCTCGGGCCAGCCAACGCGGTGGATGCCCGTGACGCCGGAGACCACGAAGCCGGTGACGGCCTTGCTGAACTCGGTGACGATGACGTTGTCCAGCGGGGCGGGGGACTTGGTGATGCTCAGCCAGACTGCGAGGTCGATGACGGGCAGGATGTGGCTGCGCAGTGGGATGATGCCCCGGAAGCTTGGGTGCGTGGCGCCAGGCAATGGCTCCAGCCCCGGGCTTTCGATGACTTCCATGACCTTGGCCACGTTGACGCCAAAGGAATGCCGCACGCTCGGATCATCCGGGCCAGCGTCGCTGTCGATGTGGAACTCAAGGATTTCGAGTTCGTTGGTGCCGGTGTCCAGAAGGATCCCGGTCCGCATGACATCAGCGCTGGTGTCGACGTTCTGATTTTTCATAGTACGCATTTACCGCGCCAAGACGGCCATGTCCAGCATGGCGAGTGAAAAAGTAAGGCGGTCGCTGCGGTTTGTGTCCCGTGCGAGGTTCTGCTAGAAGTGGCGTGCCCGGAAGGACTCGAACCTTCGGCCGTCAGCTTAGAAGGCTGATGCTCTATCCAACTGAGCTACGGGCACGCACGAGGAACCATTCACTAATCAAGCTCAGGGGCGCGGTCAAGGCCCGTGTCCGCAAGGTCGTCCGTGACGCACTCCCAAACCTTCCAAGAATTTCTGGACCGCCTGGACAGCCTGGGCCTGTTCCACATGGACTTGAGCCTGGACCGCATGGACGCCTTTGTGAAGCGCTGCGGGCTGCCGCGCTTTCCGGTGCTGCATGTGGTGGGCACCAACGGAAAGGGCTCCACGGCCACCATCCTGGCCGAACTTCTGCGCGCCCACGGCCTGCGCGTGGGGCTCTACACCAGCCCGCATTTTGTCAGCGTGCGCGAACGCGTGCTGGTGGACGGGGCCATGCTCTCCGAGGACGCCTGGGCCCGCCTGGGCGAGGAGGCCTTGCGCCAGTCCGAGGGCCTGGGCCTGACCTATTTCGAGCTGCTCACGGCCCTGGCCGTCCTGGCCTTCAGCGATGCCAAATGTGATGTGGCGGTGATGGAAGCTGGCCTGGGCGGACGCTTCGACGCCACCAACGTCCTTGACCCAGCGCTCACGGTGTTCACCCCCATCGGCCTGGACCACATGAACGTGCTGGGCAACACCCTGGCCGAGATCGCCCGGGACAAGGCCGGGGCCATGCGTGGGCCTGCGCGAGGCGGCGGCCTGGCCATTTCCGCGCACCAGGAGCCTGAAGTCATGGAGGTTCTGCGGCGCCAGGCCGGGGATGTCGGCGCGGAGCTGGTTGGCGTGGGCGAGGTGCTCTCGTATTCGCGTGCCAAGGGCCGCGTTACCCCGTCCGCCAAGGGCAAGGTCTTTGTGCCGCATATGACGGGCCTGTTCTTGAGCCTGCCGGGCCTGCACCAGCAGGAGAACGCCCGCCTGGCCTTGGCGGCCTTCTCGCTCTGGGCCGCGCGGCTGCGCCTGCCGGTCATCGAGGAGGCCTGCCAAGACGCCTTCCGGCGCGTCTTTATTCCTGGCCGCATGCAGCGCGTGCCCGCAGGCAGCGGCCTCCCCGAGCTCATTTTGGACGGTGGACACAACGCCCACGGCCTGGCGGCGCTCAAGGCGTCGCTGGACGCCGACGCCATCCGTCCGTCCGCCGTCATCTTCGGCTGCCTGCGCGACAAGCCGCTGAGCACCATGCTGCCGCTGGTGCGCACCCTCACCGAGGGCGCCGTCTACGCCACGGGCATACCCGGCTGCCCGCGCGCCTGCGAGCCGCAGGAGCTGGCCGGGCTTCTGGGGCCGGGGGCCGTGCCTGCGGCGGATGTGCACGCGGCCCTGGAGCAATGCCTGGACTCGGGCAGTGCCGGACCTGTGCTTGTCTGCGGTTCCTTGTATTTGCTGGGCGAGTTTTATACTAGACACACGGGGCTGCTGGAGCGTCCGGAGTGATCCCGTCGCCGCGCCGCCCCGTTTTATTGGAGGATATGCCGTGAGCAAACTGTTCCGCCACCTGCCCGCCGTGGACCAGTGCCTGGGCGCCCTGGCCGCGGATTCGTCCCGCCAGGCCGGGAGCCCGCGCCCTGTTACGGAAGGCCTGCCGCGTCCCCTGGTCAAGGACCTGGTGAACGGCTTTCTGGACCTCGTGCGCGAGGAGATCCGCGCCGGGGCCTTTGCCGAGGAGGCAGAGCTGACCCTGGCCGCGCTCTATCCGCGCATGCTGGCCTTTGTGCGCAGGGGCGCAAGACCGCGCTTCCGCCGTGTGCTCAACGCCACGGGCGTGGTGGTGCACACCAACATGGGCCGTTCGCTCCTGGCGCCGGAGGCTGTGGCCGCCGTGTCCGAGGCCGCCGCGCATTATTCCAACCTGGAGTTCGACCTGGCCACGGGCGAGCGGGGCAGCCGCTACACCCATGTGGAAGCCCTGCTGTGCCGCCTCACCGGGGCCGAGGCCGCGCTGGTGGTGAACAACAACGCCGCCGCCGTGCTCATCGTGCTGGACACCCTGTGCAAGGGGCGCGAGGTCATCGTCTCGCGCGGGCAGCTGGTGGAGATCGGCGGCAGCTTCCGCATCCCCGAGGTCATGGCCAAAAGCGGGGCCGTGCTGCGCGAGGTCGGGGCCACCAACCGCACGCATCTGCGCGACTACGAGGCCGCCATCGGCTCGGAAACCGCAGCCCTCATGAAGGTCCACACCTCCAATTTCCGCCAGGTGGGCTTCGTCAAGGAGGTGCCGCTTGGCGAGCTCAAGGCCCTGGCCGCCACCTTCGGCCTGCCGGTCATCGAGGACCTGGGCAGCGGCAGCCTGCTGCGGCTTGACGTGGACGGCCTGCCCGGCGAGCCCACGGCGGCGGAGTCCGTCGCCGCTGGCGCGGACGTGGTCACCTTCTCCGGCGACAAGGTCCTGGGCGGACCCCAGGCGGGCATTATCGTGGGCCGCCGCGAGATCATCGAGTGCATCAAGAAGAACCCGCTGAACCGCGCCCTGCGCATCGACAAGATGACCCTGGCCGCGCTGGAGGCCACCCTGCGCCTGTACCTGGACCCGGAACTGGCAAAGGGCCGCGTGCCCACCCTGGCCATGATGACCCGCCCGCTTTCGTCCCTGCGCGCCCAGGCCGCGCGCCTGGCCGGGGTCTTGAAGAAGCGCCTGCCCGCCTGCCTTGACGGGCGGCTTGGCGTGTCCGTGCGCCAGGGCGCGTCGCGCGTGGGCGGCGGGGCCTTCCCCGAGGCCGACCTGCCCACGGCCCTGGTGGCCCTGACCCCGCTTGCGGGCGCGGGCAAGAATTCCGGCCTCTCGGTCGACGCCCTGCGCCAGGCCCTCTTGTCCACGGACCCGCCGCTGGTGGCGCGTGTGGAAGACGGCGCGCTCTGCCTGGATCCGCGCACCCTGGATGCTTCCGAGCACGCCCTGGTCCTAGGCGCTCTCAATCAGGCGCTGGGCCAAGCCCTGGGCGATGACTGAACCATTAATAACGACACCTGAACCCCCCGGAGCATATTCGTGAGCAAAGTAAAGCCTGAACTGGAACATTCCTCCCGCAACTGCTGGGACGTCTACGCCTCCGCAGCCGATCGCAAGGCGCTCAGCGCCTGCGCCGACGCCTACATGCGCTTTCTCTCCACCTGCAAGACCGAGCGCGAGACCATCGACTACGTGCTCGATGCTGTGAAGAAGGCCGGGTTCAGCGAGACGCTGACCGCAAAAACCAAGGCCTATGCCCGCGTGCTGCGCGGCAAGTCCATCCTGCTGGTGCGGCGCGGGCGCAAGCCCTTGTCCCAGGGCTTCCGGCTCCTGGGCGCGCACGCCGACACCCCGCGCATCGACCTGAAGCAGCATCCGCTCTACGAGGACACCGACCTGGGCCTCATGAAGACCCACTATTACGGCGGCATCCGCAAGTACCAGTGGCTGGCGCGCGAGCTGGCCCTGCACGGCGTGGTGGTCAAGAAGGACGGCACCGTGGTCAAGGTCACGGTGGGCGAGGAGCTTTCCGATCCTGTGCTGACCATCACCGACCTCTTGCCGCACCTGGCTCAGAAGCACTCGGAGCAGAAGGTCTCCGATGCCTTTGAGGCCGAGAAGCTGAACGCCGTGGTGGCTCATGAACCGGCCAAAGCGGGCGACGTGAAGCACGCCAAGGACAAGGACCGCGTGCGCCAGCGGGTGCTGGAGCTCTTGAACAAGCGCTACGGCATCACCGAGAGCGACCTGTTCAGCGCCGAGCTGCAGCTTGTGCCTGCCGGGCCTGCTCGCAGCGTGGGGCTCGACGGCTCCATGATCGGCGGCTACGGCCACGACGACCGCTCCTGCGTGTTCGCGTCGCTGCAGGCCCTTTTGGCAGAGAAGACCCCGGAGCACACCCAGTTGGTGCTGTTCTGGGACAAGGAGGAGATCGGCTCCGAGGGCGGCACGGGCGCGCAGTCCCTGTTCTTCGAGTACGCCGTGGCCGACCTGCTGGCGGCCTGGGAGCCCAAGGCCCGCCTGTCCGAAGTCTTCCAGCGCGGCATGGCCATTTCTGCGGACGTCAACGCCGCCGTGGACCCGGACCATCTGGACGTCTTCGAGAAGCGCAACGCCGCGTACATGGGCTATGGCCCGTGCTTCAACAAGTTCACCGGGCACCGGGGCAAGGTCGGGGCCAACGACGCGCACCCGGAATACGTGGCCTACCTGCGCAATATTTTGGACAAGGCCGGGGTGCCCTGGCAGATGGCCGAACTCGGCAAGGTCGACCTGGGCGGCGGCGGCACGGTGGCGAAGTTCCTGGCCGTGTACGGCATGGACGTCATCGACATGGGGCCGGCGGTGCTGTCCATGCACAGCCCGTTCGAGGTGCTGGGCAAGGCCGACCTGTACGCCACGGTCCTGGCCTTCCGCGCCTTCCTCAAGAGCTAGGAGCATACATGCCGGTCATCATGGGCACCGCCGGGCACATCGACCACGGCAAGACGACGCTGGTCAAGGCTCTCACGGGCATCGACTGCGACCGCCTGGCCGAGGAGAAGAAGCGCGGCATCACCATCGAGCTTGGCTTTGCCTTCATGGAGCTGCCAGGGGGCCCTTCCGGTCCGCGCAAACTCGGCGTCGTCGACGTGCCCGGGCACGAGCGCTTTGTGAAGAACATGGTGGCGGGCGCGGCGGGCATCGACTTCGTCGTGCTGGTCATCGCCGCGGACGAGGGCATCATGCCCCAGACCCGCGAGCACCTGGAAATCTGCTCCCTGCTCGGCATCACCGCCGGCGTGGTGGCCCTGACCAAGGTCGACATGGTGGAGCCGGACTGGCTCATGATGGTGGAGGAGGAGGTGGCCACCTACCTCAAGGGCTCGTTCCTGGAGGGCGCGCCCATCCTGCCCGTTTCCGCCCACACCGGGGCGGGCCTGCCCGAGCTCAAGGCCGAGCTGGCCAAGCTGGCCGACGCCTTCCAGCCGCACCGCCGCTCGGACCTGTTCCGCCTGCCCGTGGACCGCGTGTTCACCATGAAGGGCTACGGCACCGTTGTCACCGGGACCCTCGTGTCCGGCAAGGTCAAGGTGGGCGAGGACGTCACCGTGTACCCCGGGGGCCTGCCCTCCAAGGTGCGCACCCTGCAGTCCCACGGCGCACAGGTGGAGGAGGTGGCCGCTGGCAGCCGCACGGCGGTGAACCTCGCCGGTCTTGAGGTGGAGGAGCTTTCGCGCGGCGATGTGCTGGCCCGGCCCGGCTCGCTGTTTCCCAGCCTGCTCTGGGACGTGGAGCTGACCTGCCTCGCGAGCTCGCCCCGGAGCATCAAGCACCGCAAGGAGGTGCACTTCCACCACGGCGCGCGCGAGGTCATGGCCCGGGTCTACATGCTGGAGGGCGAGGCGCTGGAGCCCGGCCAGACCGCCATCTGCCGCATTCGTTTCACCGAGCCCCTGGCCGGTGTCTACGGCGACCGCGTGGTGGCGCGCTCCTTCTCCCCGCTGCGGACCATCGCGGGCGGGCGGCTTCTGTCGCCCCTGCCGCACCGGGTCAAGCGCTTTTCCCCGGCGGTGGAAACCCTGCGCAGCCTGGGCTCCGGCACGCCGGAGGAGATCGTGCTGGCGCAACTGGAGCTGGCGGCCAACGCCGGGTTGAGCTTTGCCCAGTTGCTGGTGGCCAGCAGCATGGAGACGAGGGCGCTGGAAAAGGCCTTGCAGCTCATGGGCGGGCGCCAGGAGGCCCTGCTCGTTGACCGCGAGGCCAGAATCTTTGTTGCGGGCAAGGTCGTCCATGCGCTGTCCGATGGCCTGCTGGCGCATCTGGCCGACTTTCATGCGCGCGAGCCCATGAAGCCCGGCGTCGCGCGCGGCGGGCTGGCCTCCACCTGGGGCAGGCGGCTTTCGCCCAAGCTCTTCCACCTGGTGCTGGAGGGCCTGCTGCGGCGTGGCGCCATCGAGGCGGACCAGGAGATCTTGCGCCTGCCGGGGCACAAGGTGTCTCTGGCGTCTGATGCCTCGGCCCTGCGCCAGAAGCTCGTCGAGGCCTATAGCGCGGGGGGCCTGACCCCGCCGAACATGAAGGATGTGCTTGACCCGCTGAATCTGACCTTCAAGGAGGCGGCGGCGGTGTTCAAGCTGCTCCAGGACGAGGGGCAGTTGGTGAAGATCAAGGAGGAGATGTATTTTGACGCGGCCTCCGTGGCTGGCCTCATCGAGAAGGTCGTGGCCTTCTTCGCCACCCATGAGGACATGCACCCGCAGGATTTCCGCGAGGTGTCCGGCCTGTCGCGCAAGTTCGCCATCCCGCTCCTGGAGTATTTCGACAAGGAGAAGCTCACCGTGCGCGTGGGCGACAACCGCAAGCTGCGCAAGCGTTGAGGCGCGCCGCCCAGTCAGAGGTTTGGCTGGGCATTCGACTTGATTTTTCGGCTGGCCTCAAGCACAGTCCGGGCGCTGCGGCGGGCAAAAGAAAAGGCCCCGTGCGAAACGGGGCCTTGGGTTTCTCGAGTGGGGTGAGTGAAGGGGCTTGAACCCTCGGCCCCCAGGGCCACAACCTGGTGCTCTGCCAACTGAGCTACACCCACCACAAGAGGAAGACTGTCTATACGACACCCCCCCGGACGGTCAAGGACTAATTCCAGAAATAACGAAACTGGCCACGACTCAGGTCTGGCCGGGGAACACAAGGACACAACATGGACAAGCTCATCATCGAAGGCGGCACGAAACTCAAGGGGACCATCCAGGTCAGCGGCTCCAAGAACGCGGCCCTGCCCATCCTCATCGCCTGCCTGCTGGCCAAGGGCACCGTGCGCCTGACCAACGTGCCGCGCCTGCGCGACATCTTCACCACCTTGAAACTCTTGAATATCCTGGGCTGTGAGACCACCTTCGAGGGCAACACGGTGACGGCCAGGGTCACGAACCTGAAGCACGAGGCCCCCTACGAGCTGGTCAAGACCATGCGCGCCTCGGTGCTGTGCCTGGGCCCGCTTTTGGGCTTTCTGGGCGAGGCCAAGGTGGCCCTGCCCGGCGGCTGCGCCATCGGCGCGCGGCCCGTGGACCTGCACCTGAAGGCCCTGGAGCGCATGGGCGCGCGGTTCATGCTTGATTCCGGCTACATCCACGGCGTGTGCGGCGGGCTCATCGGCGCGCGCATCGTGTTCGACTTTCCCACCGTGGGCGGCACCGAGAACCTGCTCATGGCCGCCAGCGTGGCCAAGGGCTGCACCATCCTGGAGAACTGCGCCCGCGAGCCCGAGGTGGTCGACCTGGCCAACTTCCTCACCGCCTGCGGGGCGCGCATCCGTGGCGCAGGCACCGCCATCATCGAGGTCGAGGGCGTGCGCGAGCTCACGGGTTGTGAGTACCGCGTCATGCCCGACCGCATCGAGGCCGGGACCTACCTTGTGGCCGGGGCCATCACCGATGGCGAGCTCAACCTCATCGACTGCCCCCTGGACGAGCTGGACGCGGTGGTCTCCAAGCTGCGCGAGATGAACGTGCTGGTGGAGCGCCAGGAGGACGGCACGGTGCTCGTGCGCCGCAATGGCGAGCTCATGGGCGTGGACCTGACCACCCAGCCGCACCCCGGCTTCCCCACGGACATGCAGGCTCAGCTCATGGCGCTGATGTGCGTGGCCTCGGGCTCGGGCTCCATTCAGGAGAAGATCTTCGAGAACCGCTTCATGCACGTGTCCGAGCTGGGCCGCATGGGCGCGCGCATCTCGCTCAAGGACCGCACGGCCATGGTGCGCGGCGTGCCGGAGCTGGTGGGCGCCCCGGTGATGGCCTCGGACCTGCGCGCCAGCGCCTCCCTGGTGCTGGCCGGGCTGGTGGCCCAGGGCACCACCGAGGTCCAGCGCATCTACCACCTGGATCGCGGCTACGAGCGCATGGAAGAGAAGCTGGCCGCCGTGGGCGCGCGCATCCGCAGAGAGCAGGAATAGCCCGGCGCGCGAAGACGCAGCCCGATCAGGGAGAGTATGCTCGCCAGCCAACGCCAGGACGACCCCGGGGCAACTGGCCAGCCGCCCGGCTTGCTGGCCTGGCAGGTCTACTTTCTGGCCTATGTGGCGGGCATCTGGAGCCTGCGGCACCCTGAACCGGCCCTGGCCGCAGCCGGGCTGCTCTGGGTCGGGCTGGCGGCTTTCCGGGCCCAGGGCTGGCGCAGGTGCGTCCTGACCCTGGTCCTGGTGGCCGCAAGCTTCGTGCTTGGCATGCAGCACGCGCGCATTGTCCTGCCGGAGGTGCCGCCTCTCTCCCCGGCCGCCACCGATGGCCGGAGCCGCGCCCTGCTGCGTGGCCGCGTGGCCGAGGTCACGGACAAGCCTTTTGGTCGCCTGGAGATTCTGCTGGAGCACGTCCGGGCCACGACTCAGGACAACGCCACCGTTACACTGCCCGGCCAGGTGTCCTTTGACTGGGACGAGGCGGACTACCGGCCTGCGCCCGGCCAGGAGGTCGCGGTGCTGCTGCGGCTCTGGCCCGTGCGCGGCTTCCAGAACCCGGGCGGTGCGGACTTCGACTGGCAGCAGCGCCTGCGCGGGGTGTTTCACCGGGCCTATGCGCGCGGAGCGCTGCCAGACGTCCAATGGGGACAGCGGCCTGCGCACTTCTGGTGGGACCTGCGTGAATCCCTGCGCGCGAATCTGCTGCGGCATCTGCCGCCGACCCAGGGCGGGGCCGTGGTGCTGGGCCTGCTCCTGGGCGACCGCTCACACATCGACCTGCCCGTCACCGAAGAGCTGCGCGCCGCCGGGCTGGCGCACACCCTGGCCCTGTCTGGACTGAACGTGGTCTACGTGGCGCTGCTGGGCTGGGGCCTGGCCTGGCTGGCGGGGTTTGCCCGGCCCGCGCTGTTCCTGCGCATTCCCCGTCAAAAGCTGGCGATCCTCATCTCCTTTCCGCTCATCGCGGCCTACGTGTGGGTGGGGCAGGCCAGCCCTTCCCTGGTGCGCTCGGCCTGCATGTTCGGGTTCTGGGGTTTGCTCCTGCTGCTCGACCGCAGCCGCGCGCTCATCGACGGCCTGTTCCTGGCCCTGGCGCTGATGATCCTCGTCGCGCCGCTCTCTGTCTTTGATGTGGGCTTGCAGATGTCGGCCCTGGCCGTGGCTGGACTGGCGATACTGTTCCCGTGGCTGCGGGGTATTTGGCCGCGCCGGGAGGGCCATTCGCTGCGTTGGCTGAATCGTCTGCTGAAACTTGGCTGGGACGCCCTGGCCATGAGCCTGGCCGCCAACCTGGCGCTTCTGCCCGTTGTGGTCACCTATTTCGGCGTGTTCCAGCCAAATTTCCTGTTTAACCTGCCCTGGGTGCCGGTGCAGGGGATGGTGGTGCAGATGCTCGGCATGGTCGGTCTTGTGCTTGCCCTGATTCCCGGGCTTGACCCTGCCGCTGGCTGGCTGCTCCAGGCTGCGGCCCAGGCGCAGGAGGCCATGCTGCATGTGCTGCACGCGGCCTCGCAGGCGGGCTGGCTGCCGGTGTGGGCGCTCTTGCGGCCCCGCTGGCCGGAGCTGCTGGGCGCTGGCCTGGTCACGGCCCTTGCGCCGTACTGCTGGCGCAGGCGGAACAGCCGGAACGGTCAAAACAGTGCGCCGCTGCTGCTGGCGCTGGCCGGGCTGCTCCTCATGGCCGTGGCGCAGGGGCGGCTGCTTTGGGACGAAGCCAAGGCCGAGGTCCGTCTGACCTTGCTGGACGTGGGCCAGTCCCAGGCCCTGCTGGTGACTGCGCCAAACGGTCGGCGGGTGCTGGTGGACGGCGGCGGCACGGCCAGCCCGACCTTCGACATGGGCCGCTCCGTGGTGGGCCCGTCCCTGGCCTGGGGGCAACCGCCCAGGCTCGACGCCGTGGTCATGAGCCACCCGGACCTGGACCACGCCCAGGGCCTTGCGCACATCCTGCGGCGCTTCCGGGTGGGGCGGTTCATCACCAACGGGCAATGGCCGGACGGAAGGATCGGGGAGAATTTCAAGGCGGCCCTTTCTGCTGGGGCGCCCAGCCCGGAGGTGTTCGGCCCTGGAGACCGCCTGGACCTGGGCTCCGGGGTCTGGCTGGAGGCCCTGCATCCGGCGGCGGCTTTCGACGGGGCCAAGACCAATGAGCGCTCGCTGGTGCTGCGGCTGGGGTGGAACGACACGCCCCTGGCGCTCTTGCCCGGGGACGTGCAGCGTGCGGGCATCGAGGACATGATCGAGCGGGGACGCGATCTGCGCGCCCAGGTGCTGGTGCTGCCGCACCACGGGTCCAAGTCGAGTCTGTCGGGGATGCTCTACGAGGCCGTTGCGCCGGTCCAGGCCGTAGTGAGTTGCGGGTACCTGAACCACTTCCGCTTCCCGAACCAGGCCGTGGTCGACGAGCTTCTCCAGCGCGGCATTCCCCTTGCCAGCACGGCGGAGCGGGGCAGCCTTGAGCTGGTGTGGAGCGGGCCCGGCCAGGGCTTCCGGCTTTCGGGCCTGCGGCCCTGAGCAGGGTTACCTGCAGCCGCCGACGCAGCCCAGGAGAAAGGCCCAGGCCTCCTGGGTGGGCAGGGGCTTGGCGTAGAAATAGCCCTGGGCGAATTCGCACTGGAGCGCTGTGAGGATCATCTGCTGCTCAACGCGCTCCACGCCCTCGGCCACCACCTGGAGCTTCAGGGAATGCGCCAGGCTGATGATGGCCTTGACGATCTCCAGGCCTTCCTGGCTGGTGTCCAGCCGCCGCACAAAGCTCAAATCGATCTTCAGGTTGTCCAGGGGGAACTGCTGCAGGCTGCTCATGGAGGAGTAGCCGGTGCCGAAGTCATCGATGGACAGGGTGCAGCCCAGTGCCTTGAGCTTTCTGAGCTTTTCCACCGCGCTGCTGGCGTTCTCCATGATCGCCGATTCGGTGATCTCAAGCTTGAGCGCGCCGGGTGGCAAGCCGGTCTCCTCCAGCACGGAGCGTATGTCTTCAACCAAGGTGGACTCCGAGAACTGCCGTGGTGAAAGGTTCACGGACATGACCAGCCCCCTGGCCAGGTCCGAGGTCTCGCGCCAGGTCATGAGGGTCTGGCAGGCCTCGCGCAGCACCATGAGCCCCAGGGGCACGATGAGTCCGGTTTCCTCGGCCACAGGGATGAACTCGCCCGGAGAGACAAGGCCTTTTTCCGGGTGGTTCCAGCGCACCAGGGCCTCGAAGCCTTGCAGGGTAGCTTGGCCGTCCAGGCGCACGATGGGCTGGTAGCACAGGAAGAATTCCTGCCGGGAGATGGCCCGCCGGAGGTCGGTCTCCACGTTCAAAAGGTCGCTGGCCCGGGCGAGCATGGCCTTGGTGAAGACCTTGAAGCGGTTGCGCCCAGCCTTTTTGGCCTGATGCATGGCCAGGTTGGCATTGCGTAGCAGGTCTTCCGGCGTGTCGGAATCCTGCGCGCCCAGGGTGATGCCAAGACTGGCGGTGAGCTGGATGTCGTGGCCGTCCAGGGCAAGGGGCGCGGCCAGGGCCTGGCGGATGCGCTGGACGGCCTGGATGGTTTCGCGCGGGGAGACCAGCTCCTCCAGCAGGATGACGAACTCGTCGCCGCCGAAGCGCGACACAGTGTCCAGACCACGCACGCACTCACGCAGCACGTCGGACACGGCCATGAGCACCTTGTCGCCAAAGGCGTGCCCTAGGCTGTCGTTTAAGACCTTGAAGCGGTCCAGGTCCAGGAAAAGCAGGGAGAAGTGGTACGGCTGGCGGCGGCGGGACCGCTCCATTGCCTGGCGCAGGCGGTCCAGGCACAGGGTGCGGTTGGCCAGGGCGGTCAGCGGGTCGTGCAGGGCCAGGTGCCGGAGCTGGAGCTCCATCTCCTTGCGTTCGGTGATGTCGCGCAGGGAGATGCGCAGGCCGAGCGAACCGCCGTTGCCGCTCATGACATCGCGCTTGACCTCGCTGACCCAGCGCAGCTCGTTGTCCTTGTTCAGGATGCGGAAGTCCAGGCTGTCGTCAGCGGCATGAAAGCTGTCGGAATGGAAGCGTCGCCAGGCGTCCAGGTCCTCGGGGTGGATAAGCTGCTCCAGTCCACTGGGATTGCTGAGAAAGTATTCGCGTGAGTGGCCGGTAATGCGTTCGCACGAGGGGCTGACGTAGAGGATCTCCCTGGTGGGGCTGATCCAGCATTCCATGGCGTGGGTGTAGTCGGCCACGATGCGGTAGCGGTCCTCACTCTTCTGCAGGTCCTGTTCGGACTGGATCTGGGCCGTGATGTCCACCGCGATGCCGGCCACGGCGAAGGTGACGCCGTTTTGCACCAGGGGGAACTTGGACACCTGCAGGAATCGGGGCGGCCCGCCCGTGATCCGGCGCACTTCTTCCAAGATGAGCAGGGGCTTGCCCTCGTTGAGGACGAAGTGGTCGTTCTCGCGCAGCATGTCGGCCACGTCCTGTGGCCAGAGATCAAGGTCCGTGCGGCCGAGGATGTCTTCCGTCTTCATGCCCAGGCTGGCGCCGTGGGCCGGGTTGCTGAAGATGTAGTAGCCGGAGGTGTCCTTGATGAAGGCCATGGCGGGTGAGTGCTCCATGAACGAGGCGAACAGCTGGCGGCTCTTGTCCAGCTCGGCCTCCATCTGCTGGCGCATGGTCACGTCTCGCGCCACGACAACGGCGTAGCCCGCGCCCGCGAAGGTGTGCAGGGTCACGGTGATCTCCACCGGGGTATGCCGACCGCCCTTGCCGGTGAGCGAGGTCACCAGATGTCCGTTGCGGAACTGGGCCTGAAGGCCGCCCTGGGCGGCAGCCACACCCGCGTAGCGCAGGGCTATCTCCGGCGGAAAGAACTGGGATATGGGCGCGGAGAGCACAGTTTCGCGCGGGAGCCCCAGGATGGCCAGGGCTGTCTCGTTGACGTCGGCCACGGTCCAGCCCTTGGTCTCGAAGACGAAGATGGCGTCGTTGGCGTGGTCGACGACGGCCCGGAAGCGTTCCAGATCCTCAAGGCGGCGCTTGAGCTCCGGGTAGTAGCTTTTGGCGATGCTGTGTTCGCCCAGGCCGATGAGGCGATCGCGCAGATCGTTCGGGTTCCCGCTAGAGGGCATGTTCAAAGACCGAGCGGATGTCCAGGGCCGTCGGAGCCTTGGGGTTGGTGACCATGCAGGGGTCGTTCATGGCGAATTCGGACAGGCGCTCCAGGTCCCCCGCGGATACACCCAGGGAGGCCAGGGTGGCCGTGGCGCCCACGGCAGCCTTGAGCTCTCGCACCTGGGCCAGGACCAGCGCGCGCTTCTGCTCGGTGTCCGCGCCGGGGGGGATGCTCGCGCCGAGGGCCACGCCGATGTCCGTGTAGCGTTCCGGGGCGGCGGCGAAGTTGTAGTCGATGACGTGGTCCAGCAGGATGGCGTTGCACTGGCCGTGGGGCAGGTCCAGCAGGCCGCCCAGGCTGTGGGCCATGGCGTGCACAGCGCCGAGGATGGCGTTGGAGAAGGCCAGCCCGGCGTACATGCTGCCGAGCATCATGCCTGCGCGCGCGTCTATGTCCTGCGGGTTTTGTATGGCTGCGGGCAGGTGGCTGGCGATGCGCCGCACGGCCTCCAGGGCGAAGAGGTCGGTGATGGGGCCGTGGGCGTTGGAGACGTAGGCCTCAACCGCGTGGGTCAGTGCGTCCACACCGGTGTTGGCAGTGAGCTCGCGGTTCATGGTCACGGTGAGCGCCGGGTCGATGAGCGCCGCGTCAGGCACCATGGCCTTGCTGACGATGGCGATTTTCACCTTGCGCGTGGTGTCGGTGATGATGGCGAACTGGGATACGTCGGCCGAGCTGCCGGCCGTGGTGGGCACGCAGATGAGCGGCGGGCCGGGGTCGGGCACATTGTCCACCCCTTCGAACTCGAGAATGTGGCGGTTATTGACGCAGACAATGCCTATGCCCTTGGCGCAGTCCATGGGGCTGCCACCACCCACGGCCACGATGCAGTCGCAGCCCTCGGCCCGGTAGACCTCGGTGCCGCGCATGACTTGGAGGTCGCGCGGGTTCGGGGAGACATCGGCAAAGAGCACATGCTCCACGCCGATCTCATCCAGGGAAGCCACGATGTCCTGGAACCAGGGCTGGCCTGCCACGCCGGGGTCGGTGACCAGGAGCACCTTGCGCGCGCCGAGGTTGCGGGCGTAGCGACCGGCGAGCCTGCCCGCGCCAACGCCAAAGACCGTCTCCGGGGCGAGGAACTTGCGCAGATCAAGCAGAATGTCGTTGACCATGACCATACTCCTGAGTGCGGATGCACCAAAATAGGTTCATTGGTCCAACATACATGACTCGCAGGGGATTGCAAAGCAAAGCAGGACTATTGCGTGGTTTGTGTTAAAAATTCCAGGTTTGCCCTGCGGCAAGAGGGAGGACCTCGCACCCGGCCAGGCGGGCCTTCAGCATGGCCAGCCGGTCAGGGCCTGTGCAGTGCCCGGCGATGAGCTGCTGGACGCCGAACGCTTCGATGGCCTGGGCGGTCTCTTCCACGGCCTCTGGCCCGGCCTTGAACAGATGCAGGCCGCCCAGCACGGAGTGCACCTGATCGATGCCCAGGCGCTCGCGCAGGCAGCAGAGGGAGTTGGCCAGGCCGCTGTGGCAGCAGCCCAGGATGACCACCGCCCCCTGCTGGCTGTCCAGGACCAGAAAAGCGTCGTCGGGCACGGTGTCGGGTCCTGTGCCGTCCGGGTTGAGCGTGAAGCCCTGCACGGCCTGGAAACGGCCAGGCTGGCGCGGAATGTCCGTGATCAGGGTCAGGCCGGGGGCGAGTTCTGTCAGCGGGGCGGCCGGGATGAACTCCGGCAGGGGCTTGGGCGGGCCGATGGAGCGCCTGGGCCTGCCGCCGGACTCCTCGGCGAAGCGCGCCTGGGCGCAGGCCGGGTGGGCGTGGATGGGCGCGCGGAAGGTGGCTCCGGAGCACAGGGCGGCCAGCCCGCCGGTATGGTCGTAGTGGCCGTGGCTCAGGGCCAGGCCGCATGCTTCACTCAGGTCGAGGCCGAGGGCGCGGGCGTTTGCCAGAAACAGATCGGTCTGGCCGGTGTCCCAGAGCCAGAGGCCGTGCTCGGCCATGTCCACGGCCAGGGCCAGGCCCCATTCGCAGCCGCAGCGCTGGTCGACGGTCTCGTTGTCGCAGAGCACCACCACACGTTTGGGCGTATGCCTGTGCGCTGACGGGCGCTCAGCCATGGCGGCCTACTTGGACTTGTCGTGCTTGCCGCCGGGCTGGGGCCACTTCTGCGGATCGTCCTTGAAGAGCTTGTAGTTGATGGAGTCCACAAGCGCCTGCCAGCTGGCCTCGATGATGTTGTGCGACACGCCGACGGTGGTCCAGCGGTCCTGCTTGTCGCCGGACTCGATGAGCACGCGCACGAAGGAGGCCGTGCCGCCGCCGTCCTTGTTGGCGATGGACATGACGCGCACCTTGAAGTCGAGCAGGCGCATCTGGGCCAGGGTGGGGTAGGAGGGCTCCAGCGCCCGGCGCAGGGCCACGTCCAGCGCGTTCACCGGACCGTGTCCCGTGGCCGCCGTATGCGCCACCTCGCCGCGCACCTGGAGCATCACCGTGGCCTCGGAGAAGGGCTCCTTCTCCTCATTCACGGCGTCGAGCACACGGTAGTTCACCAGTTGGAAGTAGCGCTTGCTCCAGCCCATCATGCGGAAGAAGAGGATCTCGTAGCTGGCCTCGGCCACGGAGTATTCGTAGCCCAGAGTCTCGCGGCGCTTGAGTTCGGCCAGGAGGTCCATGACCGAGGGGTCGTCCTTGTCCAGGTCGTAGCCGTACTGCTTGGCCTTGAACAGGATGTTGCTGCGCCCGGCCAGGTCGGAGAGCAGCACGCGGTTGACGTTGCCCACCAGCTCGGGCCGGACGTGCTCGTAGGTTTCCGGGTTCTTGACCACGGCGCTGACATGCACCCCGGCCTTGTGCGCAAAGGCCGAGCCGCCCACGTAAGGCTGGTGCGGGAAGGGCCGCAGGTTCACTGTCTCGGCCACGTAGTGGGCCACTTTGGTGAGCTTTTCGAGGTTCTCCTTGCCGATGCAGGAGACGCCCATCTTGAGCTCCAGGCTGGGGATGATGGAGCAGAGGTTGGCGTTGCCGCAGCGCTCGCCGTAGCCGTTCACCGTGCCCTGCACCTGCACCGCGCCCAGGCGCACGGCCTCCAGCGAATTGGCCACGGCCAGCTCGGAGTCGTTGTGGGTGTGGATGCCAAGGGCCGCGCCGGGCAGCTCCTTTTGGACCCGCGCGAGGATGGGCGCCAGCTCATGGGTCATGGTGCCGCCGTTGGTGTCGCAGAGCACCAGCACATCGGCCCCGGCCTTGTGGGCGGCCTTGAGGGCCGTCAGGGCATACTCCGGGTTGGCCTTGAAGCCGTCGAAGAAGTGCTCGGCGTCGAAGAACAGCTCGCGCACGCCGGGGCGCAGGGCGGCCAGGCTGCCGCTGATGAGTTCCAGGTTGCGCGGCAGCGTCACGCGCAGGGCGTGGCTCACATGGAAGTCCCAGGTCTTGCCGAAGATGGTCGCCACCTCCACCCCGGAGTCCAGGATGGCCTTGAGGTTCGGGTCGCTCTCCGGCGTGGTCTTGTTGTTGTGGGTGCTGCCAAAGGCCGCCACGCGGGCGTTCTTCAGGTTGTAGTTCTTGATTTCCTTGAAGAACTGCTTGTCCGTGGCGTTGGAGCCGGGCCAGCCGCCCTCGATATAGTGCAGCCCCAGTTCGTCCAGCTTGCAGGCGATGCGGATCTTGTCCTCGGTGGTGAGGTTGAGTTCTTCTGCCTGGGTGCCGTCCCTGAGGGTCGTATCGTAGATGCTGGCCTGGCGCATGGTCCTATCCTACCTGGTATTGTCCGACAAAGGTCTGGTGCAGGGTGCGCACCGCGAGTTCCGTGTACTTGTCCTCGATGAGGCAGGTCAGCTTGATTTCCGAGGTGCTGATCATGAGGATGTTGATGTTCTCGTCGCGCAGGGCGCGGAAGGCCTGGGCCGCCACGCCGGAATGGTTGCGCATGCCCACGCCGATGACCGAGACCTTGGCCACGTCCCTGTCCGAAAGCAGGGCCAGGTAGCCGATCTCAGCCTTGAGGCCCTCCATGAGCTTCAGGGTGTCGGGCAGGTCGGAGCGGGGCACGGTGAAGGTGATGTCCGTGCGGCCCTCGCGGCTGGGGTTCTGCACGATCATGTCCACCAGGATTCTCTTCTCGGCGATGGGCGTGAAGATAGCGGCGCACACGCCGGGCTCGTCGAGCACGCCGACCACGGTGACCTGGGCCTGATCCTTATCGTAGGCGACGCCGGCGACCTTGACGGATTCCATGACTGCTTCCTCCTGGGTGACTATCGTGCCGGGCTCGTCGCTGAAGGTCGAGCGCACATGCACCGTGACGTTGTATTTCTTGGCGAACTCAACCGAGCGGATCTGGAGCACCTTGGCGCCCATGCTGGCCATCTCCAGCATCTCGTCGTAGGAGATGCGGTCGAGCTTTCTGGCCTCGGCGCACATGTTCGGGTCGGTGGTGAAAACGCCCGGAACGTCGGTGTAGATCTCGCACACCTCGGCCTGGAGCGCGGCAGCCACGGCCACGGCCGAGGTGTCCGAACCGCCCCGGCCAAGAGTCGTGATGCGGTCGTTTGCGTCCACGCCCTGGAATCCCGCCACAACCAGCACGTCGTAGTCCTCCAGCATGGCCACCAGCTTTTCGGAGTCGATGCTCTCGATGCGGGCCTTGCCGTAGGCGCTATTGCTGATGATGGGCACCTGGAAACCGAGCACGGAGCGGCAGTTGATGCCCTCGTCCTTGGCCATCATGGCGAACAGCGCCACGGAGATCTGCTCGCCGGTGGAGACCAGGCTGTCGAGTTCGGCCAGGTCAGGAGCGGGCGACCACTCCTTGGCCAGGGCCAGGAGCCGGTTGGTCTCTCCGGCCATGGCCGAGAGCACCACGATGACTTTGTCGCCTGCCGCCAAGGGGCGGCGAACATTGTTCAGCACCTGCTTCATGCACTCGAGATTGCGCACGGAGGTGCCACCGAATTTCTGGACCACGATGTTCTTCATACTGCGAAACCCTTCTGCCATTGGTTGAGCGCCGGTGCCAGGGACGTGAGCAGGCCGCTGGCCGCCTTTCCCCATGCACTGATTTCGAGCGCTCGTCCAGAGGGAACAGCCACCCATTCCACGCGCAGTGCCTCGTCAGGCCAGAGTTTTTCATCAACCCGGTCGATCCATTCGGCCACAAGCAGGGTGCCCGCAGAGCCGAGGAGTTCTTCGAATTCTTCAAGCGTGTGGGCCGAGTCCAGGCGATAGAGGTCGAAATGGGCCACCTGGGGCCTGGTGGGGTAGATGTTCACCAGATTGAAGCTGGGGCTTGAGACCTCGGCATCTTCGGCCCCCGGCAGCGCGGAAACCAGCCCGCGCACCAGGGTGGTCTTGCCGGACCCGAGCGGGCCTTGGAGCAGCAGGGCCACGGGCGTGGCGGCCCCGGCCAGGCCGCGCCCCAGCGCCGCGCCCAGAAGCAGCGTGTCGTCGGGGCTCGGCAATAACAGCAGCATCAACTCTACCTGGGCCTAGGGCTTCTGGCCCAGGAGGGTGCGCAGGATGTCCTCCTTGCCCACCACGCCGACGAGCTTGCCATCGGCCACCACGGGCAGGGTGAAGAGCTTTTCGTTGACCATGACCGTGGCGATCTCGTCGATGGGCGTCTGCGGGCTCACGGTCTTGGGGTCCTTGGTCATGGCCTGGGAGACCATGGTGGCGGCGATCTTCTGCATTTCGTGCTCAAAATCGTCGCGGCTGGACAGGGCGATGAAGCCGTCGAGCATGGCGAAGATCGAGGGCAGGGTGACCTGCTTCTGCTGCGCCACAAGGTCGCTCTGGCAAAGCACGCCGACGAGCTTGCCCTTGGCGTCGACCACCGGTGCGCCGTTGATCTTCTTGTCCAGGAGCAGGGTGGCGGCGGTGCGGATGTCTGTGTCCGGGGACAGGGTGAACGGTTCCGGGGTCATGATGTCGATGGCCTTCAGCATGGGGCTTGCTCCTTGAGGACGTGTGGAAGTGTGTGGGCGATCTCGGAGGCGAGATTGCCCCGGGCCGGGAAATCATCCGCCAGGGCCAGGCCGCAGAGGCCGTGCCAGTAAACTCCGAGGCAGGCGGCATGCAGGGGGGCGACGCCGCGCGCCAGAATTGCCGCGATGACTCCTGCCAGCACGTCGCCGGAGCCGCCCACGGCCAGGTTCGGGGCGACGATGGGCGAGAGGTGCAGCAGGTCGGCCTGGCCCACCAGGGTGCCCGCGCCCTTGAGCGTCAGCACCTGGGGATGCGTGGCCAGGAAGCGGTGCGCGGCCGCGACGCGGTCGGCCTGGACCTCGCCCATGCCCATGCCGAGCAGCCGCGCCATCTCGCCGGGGTGCGGGGTGAGCACCGCGTCCCGGGGCAGTTCAGCCATGATCCTGGGGTTCTGGGCCAGATGGTAAAGCGCATCGGCGTCGTAGATGCACGGGACGGCCCAGCCCTTGTCAAAGGCCTCGGCAAAGGCCCTGGGGAACAGGGCCAGGAAATCTGCGGCCTCCTTGTTGCGGCCCAGGCCCGGGCCGATGACCACGGCGTCGTAGCGGCCCAGGGTCGGAATGAGGGAGTCCATGCAGTCCGGGGTCCAGGTCGTGCCGTGGCCCAGGCCCAGGGCCATGATGTCCGGCATTCCGGCCTTGACCTCGGGCAGCACGCCGCGCGGACAGCCCACGGTGACGAGCCCGGCGCCGGCGCGCAGCGCGCCGAGGCCGCAGAGCTGGGCGGCGCCGGTAAGGCCCTCGCTGCCGCCCAGCACCAGCACGTGCCCGGCCCGGCCCTTGTGCATCTCTGCGGAAGGGGTGGGCAGCAGCCCGAAGAGGCGTTGGGTGAGCAGCACCTGACGCGGCGGAGAAGCGGCCATCACCGCGTGGGGAATGCCGATGGCGCGTGGCACCAGCGTGCCCACGAAGGGCGCGGCCAGGGGCAGGGCGCTGCCCAGCTTGGGGGCATGGAAGGCTACGGTGACGTCCGCGCGCACGGCCTCGGGCCGGGGTACGCCCGTGAGCCCGTCCAGGCCGGAGGGGCTGTCCAGGGCCAGCACAAAGCAGTTTTCGCCCAGGTCGTTCATGGCCTGCACCAGGGTCAGCGCCTCGGGCTTGAGCTCACCGCTGAAGCCCGTGCCCAGCAGGCCGTCGACGAGGATGTCCGGAGCTTCGCAGGCGCAGAGCGCGGACTTGGCGCGGGCAGGGGACAGGTAGTGGCAGGAGACGCCGGAGCGCCGGGCCAGGTCCAGGTGGTAGCGGGCCGCGCCCCGGTAGCCGGAGACGGGCCGGGTATGCAGCACCAGGGGGGCGGCCCCCTCGTCCAGCAGCCTGCGGGCCAGCACAAAGGCGTCGCCGCCATTGTTGCCGCCGCCAGCCACGAGCAGGACCTTGGCTTCGGAAAGCGACCCGTAGGCCTTGCGCAAAACGCTCAGGGCCTCGGCCCCGGCATTCTCCATGAGCAGCTCGGCCTTGAGGCCGAAGTCACGGATGGCGGCCTGGTCCCAGGCGGCCATTTCCGCCGGTGTGGGCAGCGGCTCGAAAAGGTTCAGGGTTTTGGAGCAAGTGGTCGTGGCCGGTTCCGGCGTACGCATCATGTGCCTCCTTGCAGGCTCGCTATGGGCTCTGACAGGGCGTGGGCGAGCTCGGGGAAAGCTGGGGCGCACCCTCCAGGATCACGGTGGCGGCGGCGATGTCGCGGCCATGGGTCAGGGAAATATGCATCCTTTGTACGCCCATTGCGTCGGCAATTTCAAGGGCTTTGCCATGCAGTTTGAGCGTCGGGGCGCCGGAGGGCAGGGGAACGACCTCGATGCTGGCCAGGGTGACCCCCTGGGCAAAGCCCGTGCCCAGGGCCTTTGCGGCGGCCTCCTTGGCGGCGAAGCGCGCGGCAACGTAGGGCGCGGGGTTGTTCTTCGGCATGCCCGCAGCCTCGGCCCCGGTGAGCACGCGGCTGATGAAGCGCGCGCCGAAACGCTCCAGGGAGTCGCGGATGCGGGAAAGCTCCGCCACGTCGAGGCCGACGCCCAGAATCATCGGCGCTCCCTAGTCCACGAAGCCGAGCAGGATGTCGGCCATGTCGCGGGTGGCCTGGCGCAGGCCGATGTAGGCGGCGCGGGAAACGATGCTGTGGCCGATGGAATACTCGCAAATGCCCGGCACCTGCGCGAAGGCCAGCACGTTGACGTAGTTCAGGCCGTGGCCCAGGTTGACCTTGAGCCCCAGGCCCTGGGCGTGGCGGATGCCCGTGAGGATCTTCTCCAGCTCGGCCTGGCGCGCGGCCTGGCTCACGGCGTCGGCGTAGTGTCCGGTGTGGATCTCGATGAACTGCGCGCCGGTGCGGCTGGCGGCCTCGATCTGGGCCGGGTCGGCGTCGATGAACAGGCTGGCTTCGATGTCCTGGGCCAGCAGCGGGGCCAGGTAGGCCGAGAGCTCGCCCTCGCGGCCCACGCAGTTGAGGCCGCCCTCGGTGGTCAGCTCCTGGCGCTTTTCCGGCACCAGGCATACGGTGTCCGGGCGGATGCGCAGGGCGATGTCCTGCATCTCGGCCGTGGCGGCCATCTCCAGGTTGAGTTTGGTGTTCACCGTGCGGCGCAGGATCTCCACGTCGCGGTCCTGGATGTGCCTGCGGTCCTCGCGCAGGTGCACGATGATGCCTGTGGCGCCGCCCAGCTCGGCCTCGTGGGCCCCCAGGACAGGGTCAGGCTCCCGGCCCAGGCGGGCCTGGCGCAGGGTGGCGATGTGGTCGACGTTGACGCAGAGAAAGGGCATGCATACCTCCAGCGATTGCTTGAACCATCGAAATATTACGCCTTCCGGTGGGCAAAGGCAACAGGCCGACCGACCCGGGACGCAGGCGTCCTCTCGTTGACATCAGAGCTTGGTGAATGTACCCCAAGGCGGTCAATACGAACAGTTTCGCGCACCGCGAGGAGAATATATGAACGTATGCATCGTCGGCACCGGCTACGTGGGGCTCGTCACCGCGGCCTGCCTGTCTGAAATGGGCAACCACGTGCGTTGCGTGGACAAGAGCCCCAAGGTTGTGGAGACCTTGCGCGCCGGAAGCATCCATATCTTCGAGCCCGGGCTTGAGGAGCTGGTGCGCCGCAACTTCGCCGAGGGCCGCCTGGCCTTCACCACCAGCCTGGCTGACGGCCTGTCCTTTGACGGCTCGGGAGCGGAGTTCGCCTTTGTCTGCGTGGGCACGCCGTCTGGCGACGACGGGGTCTGCGACCTCTGCTACGTCGACGCCGTGGCCGAGGAGATCGGCCGCACGGTGAGCGCCCCGCTCATCGTCATCAACAAGTCCACCGTGCCCGTGGGCACCGCCGACCGCGTGCGCGCCATCATCACCCGCGAGCTTGCCGCGCGCGGGGCCGAGGTCGAGTTCGACGTGGTGTCCAACCCGGAATTTTTGAAAGAGGGCGACGCCGTGCAGGACTTCATGAAGCCCGACCGCGTCATCGTGGGCACCGAGAACCCCAAGAGCGCGGAGATGCTGAAGGCGCTTTACGCGCCCTTCGCCCGCAGCCGCGAAAAGCTCATCATCATGGGCGTGCGCAGTGCGGAGATGACCAAGTACGCGGCCAACTGCATGCTCGCTACCAAGATCAGCTTCATCAACGAGGTGGCCAACATCTGCGAGCGCGTGGGCGCGGACGTTTCCGAGGTGCGCCTCGGCATCGGCAGCGACCACCGCATCGGCTACAATTTCATCTACCCCGGCGTGGGCTACGGCGGCTCCTGCTTTCCCAAGGACGTGAAGGCCTTTCTGGCCACGGCGCGCGAGGCCGGCTACGAGGCCGGGCTCATCAGGTCCGTGGACGAGGTCAATGACCGGCAGAAGGTCGTGCTGGCCCAGAAGGTCCTGGCGCATTTCGCTCCGCTGGGCGGCGTGGCCGGGCGGACCCTGGCCCTGTGGGGGCTGGCCTTCAAGGCCAATACCGACGACGTGCGCGAGGCCCCGGCCTTCGACATCATCCGCGAGCTGACGGCCCAGGGCATGCGCGTCAAGGCCTTTGACCCCGTGGCGGCCAAGCGCGCCCAGGCCGAGCTCTCCGGCAACGGCCTGGTGGAACTGGTGGAGACCCAGTACGACGCCCTGGAAGGCGCCGACGCCCTGGCCGTTGTCACGGACTGGAACCAGTTCCGCAACCCGGACTTCGCGGGCATCGCCCGCAAGCTTGCCGAGCCGGTGATCTTTGACGGCCGCAACCTGTATTCCCGCTCGCTTCTCTCGCGCTTCGGGCTCAAGCACTACGGCATCGGGCGCTAGCCCGAGGTAAGGCGATTTTTCCTTTGCCCGCATCTTACGGTGAGGAGGTGTTTGACATGAGCGCTTCCAAGCAAGCTCCCATCGAAATCCTCATGCATCCGTTCAACCGCTTTTTCAAGACTTCCGCCTCGGGCGGGCTGGTGCTTCTGGCCTGCACGGCCATCGCCATGGTCTGGGCCAATTCCCCGTGGAGTGCCTCTTACTCCCAGTTCAGGGAAGTGCCCCTGAGCCTCGGGTTTGCGGACCAGACGCTTTCGCTGTCGCTCAAACATTGGGTGAACGATGGCGTCATGGCTGTGTTTTTCTTCGTCGTCGGGCTGGAGATCAAGCGCGAGTTGCTGGTGGGAGAGCTTTCCACGGCCAGGAAGGCGCTTCTGCCCATCGTTGCGGCCATAGGCGGCATGCTTGCTCCTGCGGCGCTTTATCTCGTTTTTAATTCGGGAACTCCACACGCTGCTGGCTGGGGTGTGCCCATCACCACTGACATCGCCTTCGCACTGGGCATCCTTTCCCTGTTTGGCCGCCGTGTTCCTGTGAGCCTCAAGGTGTTCCTGACGGCGGTGGCCATCGCAGATGACATGAGCGCGGTGCTGGTCATCGCGCTGTTCTACACGGCCAATCTCTCGCTGTCGCAACTTGGCCTCGGTCTGGCGTTGCTCGCGCTCATGGCGGCGGCCAACGCCCTTGGCGTCCGTAAGCCTTTGGTCTACCTGTTGCTCGGCGTTGGCGCGTGGCTTTTGTTTTTCCATTCCGGTGTACACGCCACAGTCTCCGGCGTCATCGCTGCCATGGCCATCCCAGCCAGGTCAAAGAGCAGCTCCAAGGATTTTCTCACCCGTTGTTGTAGCATTTTGGAAGAATACCAAGCCCTATTGAGCGCGGACAGGGGCAGTATGCTGGAAAGTAAGCGCCAGCCGATACTCCTGCAGACTTTGCGCGAGACATGCCGGGATGCCGAGACCCCATTGCAGAGCATAGAGGCAGTGTTGCACCCTTGGGTGGCGTTCCTTGTCATGCCCCTGTTCGCGCTGGTCAATGCAGGCGTGGCCCTTCCAGCGGACATGGCTCAGGCCTTGGCTCAGCCTGTGAATCTGGGCATCTTATGCGGCCTGATGCTCGGCAAGCCGCTTGGCGTGTGCCTTGCCGCCGCTGTGATGATGTCCACGGGCCTGGCGCCCAGGCCGGAGGGCGTCACTTGGCGCCACATGCTGGGGGCCGGTTGCCTCGCCGGGATTGGCTTCACCATGTCCATCTTCATCGCCGAGCTGGCGTTTTCCGATCAGGCGGTCAAGGATTCTGCCAAGATCGGCATCCTTGGGGGCTCCTTCGTGTCCGCCGTGCTTGGCTGGCTGGTTCTGCGCGGCGCGCCGGAAATCGACTCCCAAGTTGAATCCTGAGGTTGCGCCAGGGCCTGCCGCAAGCGCATCGTTGTTGACCTTGCGCGCAATGGCGGGTAATTCACTACTGCCGGAGTACGCACACGACCCCTAAGGAGACCTAAGCGCATGCGCAAACCGACCATCGGACTGAGCCTGGAAGGCCTGCCTTCCATCGGCCTCTCGGCCTTTGCCACCCTTGTCTTCGCCGCTATGGGCTGGTGGCTCCTGGCCCTGCTCCTGCTCGTCGTCACCGGCTTTGTGGTGCATTTCTTCCGCGATCCCGAGCGCGTGACGCCCGAGGATCTGGACGCCGTGGTTTCCCCGGCGGATGGACGCGTGTGCAAGGTCGATTTCGCGCCGGACCCTGTCAGCGGTCAGATCCGCCAGGTGGTCTGCGTGTTCATGAACGTGGTCGACGTGCACGTGAACCGCGCCCCCGTGGAGGGCAGCGTGGAGCTCATCCGCTACATCCCCGGCAAGTTCTTCAATGCCAGCCTGGACAAGGCCAGTACGGACAACGAGCGCAACATCTTGGTGCTGGGCCGTGGCGCGGAGCGCTTCACCGTGGTGCAGATCGCGGGGCTCATCGCCCGGCGCATCGTCTGCTGGTCCGAGGCCGGGGACATCCTGCGCCGGGGTGAACGCTTCGGTCTGATCAAGTTCGGGTCCAGAGTTGACCTCTACCTGCCCGACGGCTATGCTGTGAAGGTGTACGTGGGCGAAACCGTCCGAGCGGGCGAGACGGCCATCGCCGTCCGCAAGTAGTGCAAGCCGGAGTATTTTAGGAGTCGTATGGCCAAGGAAAAGGCACTGCCGCGCCACAAAGGCGTGTACATCCTGCCGAACCTGTTCACCACCGCGAGCCTGTTTCTCGGGTTCATGGGGATGATCTGGGCCATTGAGGGCCTCTACGAGTATTCCGCCCTGTGCATCCTGGGGTCCTGCCTCTTTGACGGTCTGGACGGCAAGGTGGCCCGGCTCACCAATACCACCAGCGAGTTCGGCGTGCAGTTCGACTCCCTGGCCGACCTCGTGGCCTTTGGCGCCACCCCGGCGCTCACCGTGTACCTCTGGCAGTTGCGCTCCTTCGGCACCCTGGGGCTCATGGCCTCGTTCCTGCTCATCGCCTGCGGCGCGTTGCGCCTCGCGCGCTTCAACGTGCAGGCTGCGGTGACGAGCAAGAAATTCTTCGTGGGCCTGCCCATTCCGGCCCAGGCCAGCACGCTGGCCACGCTCATCCTGTTCGCCCCGCATCTCCCGGAAAACTGGATCGCCGACGTGTTGCCCACGGCCTGCCTGGTCCTCGTGTATGTGTTGTCCTTCCTCATGGTCAGTACCATGCGCTACGCCTCCTTCAAGGAGTACGGGTTCATCAAGGCCCACCCCTTCAGCTCCATGGTCACGGTCATTCTGCTCTTCGTCATGGTGGCCTCGCGCCCCAAGATGTTGGGCTTCCTCTTCTTCCTCGGCTATCTCATCTCAGGCCCCATCTACACCATGTTCATCCTATCCCCGCGCAGTTCCAAGCTCCTACGAGAGTCCCAGAAGGAACCCTCGTAAGCCGACGCCTCACCTCGTTTCCTTATCGGCTGCAGGAGCTCTCTCTGGGACGTACCCGTGTGCGGGCGCCTGCCCGCCGTTGTTGCCAGCCATCCATTAAGCAGATACAAGACCAAACCACGTGAGGAGGATTTATGTCAGACCGCGTGTATATTTTCGACACCACGCTCCGTGACGGCGAGCAGTCGCCGGGCGCCACCATGAACCAGGAAGAGAAGGTCAGCCTCGCGCGTCAGCTTGAGGCCCTGGGCGTGGACATCATCGAGGCGGGCTTCCCCGCCGCCAGCCAGGGCGACTTCGAGTCTGTCCAGGCCATCGCCCGCTCTATCAAGCACATCCAGGTGGCGGCCCTGTGCCGCGCACTCGACAAGGATATCGACCGCGGCTGGGAGGCCATCAAGGACGCCGCCAACCCGCGCATCCACACCTTCCTGGCCACCAGCGAGATCCACATGACGCACAAGCTGCGCAAAACGCGCGAGCAGGTGCTTCAGATGGCAGAGGCTGCGGTGAAACACGCCGTGAGCCTGTGCCCCAACGTGGAATTCTCGGCTGAGGACGCCTCGCGCTCGGACTGGGAATTCCTGGCCAAGGTCTGCGAGGTGGTCATCCGCGCCGGGGCCAAGACCGTGAACATCCCGGACACCGTGGGCTATGCCCAGCCCTTTGAGTTCGGCGAGCTCATCGCCTATTTGCTCAAGACCGTGCCCAACGCCAAGGACGCCGTATTCAGCGTGCATTGCCACAACGACCTGGGCCTGGCCGTGGCCAACAGCCTGTCGGCCATCCGGGCCGGGGCGCGCCAGGCCGAGGTGACGCTCTGCGGCATCGGCGAGCGCGCGGGCAATGCCTCCCTTGAAGAGCTCGTCATGGCCCTGCACACGCGCCATGAGCTCTACAAGCTTGAGTGCGACGTCAAGACCGAGCAGTTGTACCCCTCCTGCCGCCGCCTCTCGCAGATCATCGGCCAGCCCATTCCGCCCTACAAGGCCATCGTGGGGCCCAACGCCTTTGCGCACGAGTCCGGCATCCACCAGGACGGCATGCTGAAAAATCCGCTGACCTATGAGATCATGACGCCCGCCTCCGTGGGCCGCAAGGGCACGGACATGGTCATCGGCAAGCATTCCGGCAGCCATGCCATCAAGTCCAAGCTCACCGAGCTTGGCTACGCCCTGGACGACGCCCAGCTCAGCGTTGTCTTTTCCGCGGTGAAGGAGCTGGCGGACAAGAAGGAGCGCGTGTTCGACGAGGACGTGGAGGCGCTGGTCCTGGAGATGGTCTACCGCCGCCGCGACAAGTACCGGCTGAAGGACATGAGCGTGTTCTCCGGCACGGGCGGGGTTCCGCCTCATGCGGCCATGGTCCTTGAGGTCCTGGATGGCGAAGAGGTGGCCGAGGTGCGCCGCCATTCGTCGTTTGGCGAGGGGCCTGTGGACGCCTTGTTCAAATGCATCGGGGCCATGGTGGGCTACGCGCCCGCCCTGGACCGCTTCCAGATCAACGCCGTCACCGGCGGCACGGACGCGCAGGCCACGGTGACCGTGCGCATCGAGCATGAAGCAAAGAGGTCTGTTGGACGCGGCACCAACGAGGACATCCTCGTGGCCAGCGCCATGGCCTTCATCAACGCACTCAATCGTTTGGAAAAAATGAGGGAGGAGAAGAGCGAATGTCCCACAATTTAGCCGAAAAAATCCTGCAGGCGCACACGGATGAGGAAATCACCCGCGCCGGGCAGATCGTCACCTGCCGTGTGTCCCTGGTCCTGGCCAACGACATCACCGCGCCGCTGGCCATCAAGTCCTTCAAGGGCATGGGCGCCACCAAGGTCTTTGACAAGGACAAGGTTGCCCTGGTCTGCGACCACTTCACGCCGAACAAGGACATCGACTCCGCCGAGCAGGTCAAGGTGGTGCGCGAGTTCGCCCACGAGATGGGCGTGACGCACTATTACGAGGGCGGCGACTGCGGCGTGGAGCACGCGCTTTTGCCCGAGCTCGGCCTGGTGGGCCCCAAGGACATCGTGGTCGGCGCGGACAGCCACACCTGCACCTACGGCGGCCTGGGCGCCTTTGCCACGGGCATGGGCAGCACCGACATTGCCGGGGCCCTGGCCCTGGGCGAGACCTGGTTCAAGGTGCCGCCCACCATCCGCGTGGAATTCGACGGCCAGCTTGAGCCCTTCGTGGGCGCCAAGGACCTTATCCTGCACCTCATCGGCCGCCTTGGCGTGTCCGGCGCGTTGTACCGGGCGCTGGAATTCGGCGGGCCGGTCATCGACAACATGAGCATCGAGGGCCGCATGACCATGGCCAACATGGCCATCGAGGCCGGCGGCAAGGTCGGTCTGTTCCCGGTCGACGCCAAGACCCTGGCCTATTGCGCGGCCCACGGCCGCACCGGGGACAAGGCGCTCAAGGCCGATCCCGGCGCGGTGTACGAGCAGGAGCTGTCCCTGTCCGTCACCGGCATGGGCCCGCAGGTCTCCTGCCCGCACCTGCCCGACAACGTTCGCGGCGTGGACGAACTGAAGGGCATGCGCGTGGATCAGGCCGTCATCGGCTCCTGCACCAATGGCCGCATCGAGGACATGCGCGAGGCCGCCGCCATCCTGAAGGGCCGCAAGGCGAACAAGAACGTGCGCCTGATCATCCTGCCCGCCACGCCGAAGATCTGGCGCCAGGCCATGGACGAAGGGCTGTTCAGCATCTTCCTGGACGCCGGGGCCGTGGTCGGTCCGCCTACCTGCGGGCCCTGCCTGGGCGGCCACATGGGCATTCTGGCCGGTGGCGAGCGCTGCATCTCCACCACCAACCGCAACTTCCGCGGCCGCATGGGCAGCCTGGAAAGTGAAGTCTATCTGGCCAGCCCGGCGGTCGCCGCCGCCAGCGCCGTGGCCGGTGAGATCATTCACCCCGGCAAGCTGTAGGCCAGACAGGCTGAAAGACGGCAGGCAGTCAGAACATCGAGAAGCAAGACCCGCCCGAGAATGCGTTCCGGGCGGCGTACAAGGAGAGAGATATGCTCGTGACAGGCAAGGTGCACAAGGTCGGTGCGCACATCGACACCGACGCCATCATCCCGGCGCGGTTCCTGGTGACCACGGACGCCGAGGTCCTGGGCTCCAACTGCATGGAGGGGCTTGAACCCGGCTGGGTCAAGCGCGTGCAGAAAAACGACATCATCGTGGCCGACGAAAACTTCGGCTGCGGCTCTTCCCGCGAACATGCCCCCATCGCCATCCTGGGCGCGGGCATGCCCGTGGTGGTGGCCAAGAGCTTCGCCCGCATCTTCTACCGCAACGCGTACAACATGGGCCTTGTGCTGCTTGAGGTCGGCGCGGATGCGGACAAGCTGCGTGACGGCGACACGCTGGAAGTGGACCTCGACGCCGGACAGATCAAGAATCTGACCACCGGCGCTGTGGTGGTCTGCGCCCCGGTGCCCCAGTCCATGCAGGACCTTCTCGACGCTGGCGGGCTCGTGCCTTACGTCAAGAAACGCTTGGCTGAGAAGCAGTAGGGGGCTGGCACATGAATATTTGCGTCATGCCCGGAGACGGCATCGGCCGTGAAATCGTCGCCCAGGCCCTGCGGGTGCTGGACAAGGTCGGGGCCAAGTTCGGCAAGAAGTTTGAGACGCAGGAGGCCCTCATCGGCGGCTGCGCCATCGACGCCACCGGCGGCCCCCTGCCGGAGGAGACCGTTCGCCTGTGCAAGGCCGCCGATGCCGTACTGCTTGGCGCCGTGGGCGGCCCCAAGTGGGACACCATCGACCCGGCCATCCGGCCTGAGCGCGGCCTGCTCGGCATCCGCAAGGAGCTGGGGCTGTTCGCCAACCTGCGTCCCGCCAGCCTGTTCCCGGAGCTCAAGCACGCCTGCTACCTCCGGCCCGACATCGTGGCCAAGGGCATCGACCTCCTGGTGGTGCGCGAGCTCACCGGCGGCGCGTACTTCGGAACGCCCAAGGGGGTTGAGGTGCGTGACGGCGAGCGCGTGGGCTTCAACAACATGATTTACTCCGAGCACGAGATCCGGCGCATCGCCAAGGTCGGCTTCGAGGCCGCGCGCAAACGCCGCAAGCAGCTTTGCAGCGTGGACAAGGCCAACGTGCTGGATGTCTCGCGCTTGTGGCGCGAGGTCGTCATCGAGGTGAGCAAGGACTACCCGGACGTGGCGCTCTCGCACATGTACGTGGACAACGCGGCCATGCAACTGGTGCGCGACCCCTCGCAGTTTGACGTCATCGTCACCGAGAACCTCTTCGGCGACATCCTCTCCGACGAGGCCTCGGTCATCACCGGGTCCATCGGCATGCTGCCTTCGGCCTCCCTTGGCGCGGGCAATCCCGGCCTGTTCGAGCCCATCCACGGCTCGGCCCCGGACATCGCGGGCCAGAACAAGGCCAACCCGCTGGCCACCATCCTCTCTGTGGCCATGTTGCTGCGCTATAGCTTTAGCGACATGGACGAGCCCGCCGCCGCCATCGAGGCCGCCGTGCAGAAGGCCCTGCAGGCCGGATACCGCACCGGCGACATCCGCGAGGAAGGCTGCAAGCTGGTGGGCTGCGTGGAGATGGCCGACGTGGTGCTGGCGAACCTGTAGCCAGCCCCAGCATCCGCTCTGATTCGACGGGGGGCCGGGCGACCGGTCCCCCGTTTTTGCTTGACCTCTGTGCAACTTTGTTGCATCGCTAGCGCAACAAAGTTGCATTTGCAAGGCTGGGAGGTCGACCATGCGCAAACTGTTGGTGCTGTTGTGTGTCTTCATCGCTGGATTCGCCGCCAGCGCGAAGGCCGGGCCAATGCCGAAGCCCATGCAGGTCGCCGTGGGCGTGGCCCCGGTGGAGTACTTCGCCAGGAAGATCGGCGGGCAGTTGATCCAGACCGTGGTGCTGGTTCCTGCCGGGGCTGATGCCCACACCTATGAGCCCAAGCCCTCGCAGATGCGCGAGCTTTCCAGGGCCGGGCTGTACCTGTCCGCTGGCCTGGAGTTCGAGACGGCCTGGGAGCCCCGGCTCAAGGCCGCCAACCCTGGGCTGTTGGTGGTGCGCACCGACCAGGGCCTGGCCCGCATGCCTATGCCCGGAGGACATGACGACCACCACGACGACCGCCACAAGGCCGCGCGCGACCACGAGGCCGAGATGGACCCGCACGTCTGGGTCTCGGCCGCCAATGTCCGGCACATGGCCGCGCGCATTGCCGAGGCCTTTGCCAAAGCCGATCCGACCCACGCCAAGGTCTACACAGCCAACCTGGCGGCATTCCAGAAGGAAATCGACGCTGTGGACGCCGAGCTGCGCAGCGCCTTTGCCGGAATTCCGGCGGACAAGCGCGGCTTCCTGGTGTTCCACCCGGCCTGGGGCTATCTGGCCCGGGACTACGGTCTGACGCAGGCGGCCATCGAGTTCGAGGGCAAGGAGCCTTCGCCCAGGCGGCTGGGGGCGTTGATCGCACAGGCCAAGACCACGGGCGTCAAGGTCATCTTTGTGCAGCCGCAGATGAGCCGCCGCACGGCGGAGAGCATCGCCCAGGCATTGGGCGCGCGGGTGCTCGTGGTCGATCCGTTGGCTGCGGACTGGGCCGCCAACCTGCGCGCGGTGGCCGGCGTCTTCCGCTCGGCGCTGCGCTAGGAGGGTGACATGGAAGCCTCGGAACTGCTGGAGCATTGTGGCGTGGCCGCAACGGAAAACCGGCTGCTAGTGATGCGGGCGCTGTCCGGCGCGGATCATCCGCAAACACCGCTGGAGCTGCTGGCCCAGTTGGACGGACGCATGAACCGCGTGACCCTGTACCGCATCCTGGAGCGGCTTGTGGAGCGCGGGGTGGTGGCCCGGCACAACGCGGGCGAGCGGGCCTTCCGCTACTGCCTGGGCCGGGGCGTGGCCGGGCATTCGCATTTTCACTGCACGCGCTGCGGGGCCACTCAGTGTTTGGATTCCGCGCTCCTGGAGCCGGGCCTCTCGCGAATCCTGTCCGGCCTGACCATGCGCGTGGACATGGCCGAGATCACCCTTGGCGGGGTCTGCGAGGGCTGCCAGAACGCCTAAACGGCTGTTCCGCACAATACAAAGGCCCGACTTGGAGATGTCTCCAGGCCGGGCCTGTGTCGTTGGATAGGGGGAGGCGCTAGACCTTCACCTGATACCCCAGGTCCACCAGATCGGCGCGCTGGCCGCCCCGGATGCCGAAGTTCTCGCGCGGCTGGTCGACGATGCGGATGAACACGTCTCCGCGCGGCACGCCAAGCGCCTCCAGCGCGTCGCAGATGGATGTGTACAGCGCACCCTTGGTCTCGGGCGTGCGGCCCGCGAACAGCGCGATCTCCACCAGCGTGAAGGCTCTGCTCTTGCCTTCGGGCAGCAGCCACTCGTCGTGGGCGTGCTCGGCCAGACGAATGTAGCGGTCTTGCGGCGGCAGCTTCAGCGTGGCCGTGATGGCCCCTTGCACAGCCTCAAGCAGGGCGGTCTTCTGGGCGCTGTCGCGGCCCTTGACGACGCTCACCAGGGTAACGGGCATAAGGGCTCCTACAGACTCGGCAGGCCGGTTGCAGGGACATTTCTCTCCAGCACCCCGGCCACTTGCAGCAGGCGCGCCTCGTCAAAGGCCCGGCCAGTCAACTGCAGGCCCACAGGCATGCCCGAGTCGCGTCCGAGGCCCACGGGCAGGCTCATGCCCGGCAGTCCGGCCAGGTTGGTGCTGATGGTGAAGATGTCCATCAGGTACATCTGCAGCGGGTCGGCGGTCATCTCCCCGACCTTGAAGGCCGTGGTCGGGCACACCGGGCCCATGATGACGTCGCACTGGGTGAGCGCGGCCTCGAAGTCCTGGCGGATGAGCCTGCGCACCTGCGCGGCCTTGCGGTAATAGGCGTCGTAGTAGCCGGAGGAGAGCACGTAGGTGCCCAGGATGATGCGCCGCTGAACCTCCTCGCCAAAGCCCTGGGTGCGGCTCTTGACGTACATTTCGATGAGGCTTTGGGCATCGTGATCGCGGTGGCCGTAGCGCACGCCGTCAAAGCGCGCCAGGTTGGAGCTCGCCTCGGCCACGGCGATGATGTAGTACGTCGCGATGGCGTATTCCGAGAGCTTGAGCCGCACGGGCACGGTCTTTGCGCCCAGCGCCTCGGCCTGTTTGATGGCCGCAGCGCAGGCCTCGGCGACCTCGGATGAAAGGCCTTTGTCCCAGTATTCTTCAGGCAGGCCGATGGTCAGGCCCTTGAGGTCGTTGCTCTGGGCCAGGCCCGCCACGTAGTCCGGCACGGGCGTGTTGACGCTCGTGGAGTCGCGCTCGTCGTGCCCGGCGATGACCTGAAGCAGGCGAGCGGCGTCTTCCACAGTGCGGGTCATGGGGCCGATCTGGTCCAGCGAGGAGCCGTAGGCCACCATGCCGAAGCGCGACACGCGGCCATAGGTGGGCTTGAGGCCCACGATGCCGCAGAAGCTCGCGGGCAGGCGGATGGAGCCGCCGGTGTCGGTGCCGAGCGCGCCAAAGCACTGGCAGGCGGCCACGGTGGCGCCGGAGCCGCCGCTGGAGCCGCCGGGCACGCGCGAGGTGTCCCAGGGATTCTTGGTGGCGAAATAGGCGGAGTTCTCGGTGGTGGAGCCCATGGCGAACTCGTCCATGTTGGCCTTGGCCAGGATGATGGCCCCGGCGTCCTTGAGCCGCGCCACGGCGGTGGCGTCGTACACGGGCCGAAAGTTTTCCAGGATCTTGGAGCCGCAGGTCGTCGGGGCGTCCTTGGTGCACAAAACGTCCTTGACCACCAGGGGCACGCCCCAGAGCGGCTTGGCGGCGTCCGGTCCCTGGGCGTCCAGAGCCTTGGCCCGGGCTCTGGCCTCCTCGGCCTGAACGGACAGCAGGGCTTGCACCGTGGGCTCGGTGGCCTGAATGCGCGCAAGCGCGGCCTCGGTGACATCCAAGGCGGTGAGGGTCTTGTCCGCGAGCTTGGCGCGGACCTCGGACAAGGTCAATTGAGTCAGGTCGGACATGATGGTGTTTCCGTGGCTGGAAGGGGTTTGGGGCAGGCGCTAGACGATGCGCGGCACGATGAAGAAGCTGCCGTCGGTCTCGGGCGCGTTCTTCAGGATGTCCTCGCGGGCGTAGTCCTTGCGGACAACATCGTCGCGCATGACGCTGACATGGTCAACAGGCGAGTACATGGGCTCCACCGAACTGGTGTCCAGCTCCGAGAGCTTGTCCATGTAGCCCAGGATGCCGTCAAGCTGTCCGGCGTACTGGTCGATCTTCTCGGGCGAAAGGTCCAGGCGGGCGAGCCTGGCGACCTTGGCCACTTCTTCCGGGCTGATCTTCATGTGCTGTCGCTCCTTATTCCGTGGGCTCTTTGGTCAGGCTCCCGGAGGAGCCGGAGAGCTTCTTGTCGCGTTGCAGTTGGCGTGAATAGACCAGGCGGCGCTCGCGGCGGGACTTGGCCTTGGCGGCGTCGGCGCGCAGTTCGTCCGGGTCCGCCAGGACCTTGCCTTCCTTGCGCGGGCTGAACAGGTAGAGGTTCTGGCGGGCGATGCCCTCGGCGTCCCAGGTGATGGGCGCCATGCTGAACTCAAGGCCGCGCAGGACCTGCAGCCTCTGGTTGACCTGTGCCGGGGTCCAGTCCGCAGGCAGGTTCAGCGCTGCGGCGAAATTTATGAAGTCATGCCCCAGGGCCACCCAGAAATCGGCGTCATCCGAGGACTTTCCCGCCAGGGCGGCCTGCAGCGCCTTGGCCGCAGGGGCCTCGGCCCACCATGCGCCCGGACACACGGCAAGCTGGAAGTAGGAGTCGTCGATGTCCTTGACGTTGTCCAGGGCCACGCTCCAGAGCTCCGTGCCCAGAAAGACCATGTGCTGGCCTTCGAAAAAATGGAAGTTGGACATGAGCAGTTCGGCCTTGTCCCAGTCAACGGGCACGAAAACCGCCTCGAAGTCCGGCATGGGCAGGGGCATGTTCTTGTTGTGGTGGAAGGAGTCGGGCACCTTGAGCAGACGCTCCACGCTGTGGCTCCAGCTCGGGTGGTCGTTGGGCGCGTAGGTCCCGCTCGCCGCGATGCGCAGGCCCTTGGCCTTGGCCTCGGCCTGGAACACGGTTGTCATGCCCTGGCCAAAGGCGGTCTTGGGCGCCAGCACGGCCACGGAACGGATGCCCAGCTTGTCGGCGGTGAGGTCCACCAGGGCCCGCACCTGGTCCGTGGGGCTGGTGAAGAAGCGCCAGGCCTGCGCGCCCTCGGTGAGGGTCTTCAGCACCGGCAAAAAGGCGAACACGGCGTGGGAGGCGGTGACGCCCGAGGCCTGCATCTCCTGCAGGCGGTCCGGCTGCATGGGGCCGCCCACCACGGTGAACTCCGGGGGCAGTGCCGCGAGCTGTTCGCGCCAATCCGCAGCCTCGGCGTTGATGGCTTTCACTTCCACCGACCGGCCTTGGGCGGCGAGCTTTTGTTGCGCCACCTCGGCTCCGCGCAGGACCTTGGCCGCCGTGGTGGCGTAGCGCCCGGTGAGCGGCAGCACCAGGGCCACGCGCGTGGTGCCCATGGCCGACGCCAAAAGGCTCCCGGTCAGGTCGGAGGCGGTGCGGCGAGAGGAATCGGCCAGTATGGTGCTCTTGGCGCTGATGCGCGGCGCCAGGGCGCGGCGTTTGGTCTCGCGCTGGATGAGGGCGTGGGGGAAGGTGTCGGAGCCGCCTGTGCCGACAAGCCGCGCCAGGCCCAGGAGCTGCTGCTCAGGCATGTCGCGCAGCTGCGCGCCGTATTCGGCCTCCATGGCGGCCTTGCCCTTGCGGTCGGGGGATTGCTTGTGGGTGCTGGCCAGGATCTCGATGACCCGGGCCAGTTCGCCGCTCTGGGTGTAGACCTCGGCAAAGGCCAGGGCCGCGTGCGCGCGCACCTCAAAGGGCAGCTCCGTGTGCGCCGCCAGCCAGACACGGTGGTTCTCCAGCAGGTCCGGCCGGTTCAGCGCGCCCAGGGTCTTGATGTACTGCTCGTGCCAGGCCCAGGTGGTCAGCACAGTGCCATCGGCCACGACCATGCGGTCCAGGGCCGACTTGGCCTGGTAGTAGTGCCGCGAATTGAAGGCGCTGACGGCCAGGCGGTTCAGGGCCTGGTGCCGCTGCTCGGCGCCCAGCTGGCGCTCCAGCAGGCGGGTGTACAGGAGCTCGCTCTGGGGGAAGTTGCCGGAGGCGAAGAAGCCCTCGGCATCCTTGGTCAGGTCCTCCGTGGACTGCTCTTGCGGGAGTTCCGTCTGTGCCTCGCTGGCGGTGGGCAGCTTGAGTTCCACGCAGCCGACGGCCATAAGCGCCAGGAGCAGGCCCAGCGCGGCCAGGATTCTGGATGCGCCGACGCGGGCTCCGGGGGGACGCGGGGTGTGTTTCATGCGGCTGCCTCCCTGTGCTTGGGTGCCAAAAAAATCCCGGCCCACGGAGGTCCGCAGGCCGGGATATATGTACTCACTCTTGCCCTGCAAGGCAAGCAGACGCCTTGGCGCGCTATTTGACCTCGGTGTAGTCCGCGTCCACGACGTTGTCGTCAGCGGGCTTTGCGCCAGCACCGCCGGGCTGCCCGCCCTGCGCTCCGCAGGTGCCGCCGGCGCAGCCGCCAGCGCCGGCCTCTTCGCCCTGCTTCTGGGCGTAGAGCTGCTCGGCCAGCTTGTGCGAGGCCTGGGACAGCTCGTCCGCGGCCTGCTTGATGGCCTCGGCGTCGTCGCCCTCCAGGAGCTTCTTGACGTTCTCGATCTTGGCCTCGATGTCGCCCTTGACCACGGCGTCGATCTTGTCGCCGATCTCGCGCAGGGACTTCTCGGTGTTGTAGACCAGGGAGTCGGCGTGGTTGCGGGCCTCGATGACGGCCTGCTTCTTCTTGTCGTCCTCGGCGTGGGCCTCGGCGTCCTTGACCATGCGCTCGATGTCCGTTTCGGACAGGCCGCTACTCGCGGTGATGCGGATGGACTGCTCCTTGCCGGTGCCGGTATCCTTGGCCGAGACGTTGACGATGCCGTTGGCGTCGATGTCGAAGGTGACCTCGATCTGCGGCACGCCGCGCGGGGCGGGCAGGATGCCGGTGAGCTCGAAGCGGCCCAGCGTCATGTTGTCGGAGGCCATGGGGCGCTCGCCCTGGAGCACGTGGATGGACACCGAGGGCTGGCTGTCGGCCGCGGTGGTGAAGACCTGGCTTTTGCGGGTCGGGATGGTGGTGTTGCGCTCAATGAGCTTGGTGAAAACGCTGCCCATGGTCTCGATGCCAAGGGACAGCGGGCTGACGTCGAGCAGCAGCACGTCCTTGACATCGCCCGCCAGGATGCCGCCCTGGATGGCCGCGCCCATGGCCACAACCTCGTCCGGGTTCACCGAGCGGTTGGGCTCCTTGCCGAAGAACTCGCCGACCTTCTGCTGCACCAGGGGCATGCGGGTCATGCCGCCCACCAGCACCACTTCGTCGATGTCCTTGGCGGTGAGGCCCGCATCGGCCAGCGCCTTCTTGCAGGGGCCGATGGTGCGCTCCACCAGGTCCATGACCAGGCTTTCCAGCTTGGCGCGCGAGACCTTGATCATGAGGTGCTTGGGGCCGTTCTGGTCGGCGGTGATGAAGGGCAGGTTGATCTCGGTCTCCATGGTGGAGGAGAGCTCCTGCTTGGACTTCTCGGAAGCTTCCTTCAGGCGCTGCAGGGCCATGCGGTCCTTGGACAGGTCGATGCCGTTCTCGCGCTTGAACTCTTCCACCAGGTACTGGATGATCCGCTGGTCGAAGTCCTCGCCGCCGAGGAAGGTGTCGCCGTTGGTGGCGCGCACTTCCACGACGTTGTCGCCGACTTCGAGGATGGAGATGTCAAACGTGCCGCCGCCCAGGTCGAATACGGCGATCTTCTCGTTCTTCTTGCGGTCCATGCCGTAGGCCAGGGAGGCTGCGGTGGGCTCGTTGATGATGCGCTTGACCTCAAGGCCGGCGATCTTGCCCGCGTCCTTGGTGGCCTGGCGCTGGGAGTCGTTGAAGTAGGCCGGGACGGTGATGACGGCCTCGGTGACGGCCTCGCCCAGGTAGGTCTCGGCGTCCTTCTTCAGCTTCTGCAGGATGAAGGCGGAGACTTCAGGCGGGCTGTACTTCTTGCCGCCGATCTCGACCCAGGCGTCGTTGTTCTTGCCTGCCACGATTTTGTAGGGGCAGTGCTCGCGCCATTTCTTGACCTCGGGCGCATCGAACTGGCGGCCCATGAGGCGTTTGATGGCGGAGATGGTCTTCTCCGGGTTGGTTACGCTCTGGCGCTTGGCGATCTCGCCGATGAGGCGCTCCTTGTCCGTGAAGGCCACGATGGACGGGGTGGTGCGGCCGCCTTCGGGGCTGGTGATGCACTTGGGATCCTTGCCTTCCATGACGTAGACGCAGGAGTTTGTGGTCCCAAGGTCGATGCCGATAATCTTGCCCATGATATGAACCTCCAAAGGTGGGGGATGATGTTACTTCGTTGAGGCTTTTAGTAAGTCCGGTTTTGCCGATGTAAAGACCGGAAGGCCTACACTTCCTGTTTCTTGTTGACCAGAACCTTGGCCGGGCGGATGACGCGGCCCTTGAGCACGTAGCCGCTCTGGCTGATCTTGGCCACGCAGCCCTCTTCCTGGCCCGGGTCGCACACGGTGCCGATGGCTTCGTGCATGCCCGGATCAAAGGTCTCGCCGCAGGCGCCCACGCACTCCAGGCCGTGGCGCTTGAGCGTGTCCAAAAAAATCTTGCGGGTCATGTCCACGCCCATGACGAGGTTCTTGCAAGCCGGGTTGTCGCCCGCGTGCTCGATGGCCAGGGCCAGGTTGTCCAGCACCGGAAGCAGGTCCGAGAGCACGGACTCTGTAGCGTAGCGGCGGACCTCTTCGGTCTCCCGCTGGATGCGGCGCTTGAAGTTCTCGTTGTCGGCCAGGGCGCGCAGCTTGATGTCCTCTGCCTCGGCCATGACCGCGCACTTGGTGCAGACATGGGCCTTGCACAGGGCCTGGAGCTCTTCTTCGCTCAGGTCGACCTTGGGAGCCTCGGCTTCCGGTTCCTGCATCTCATTCTTCTCGGTTTTCGACATCGTTGCTCCGTCTTGTGCGTGTTGCTCTCAAACGTGCGAGGACGCCAGGAGGCTTGAACACAAGCTGTCCCGGCGTCTCGTCAGGGATACAAGTAAACACGGGGCTTGGGTTGTCAACAGGGCGGAGTGCGGATTTGGGCTGCCCAGGGGCGAAAAAATCCGGGCGTCAGACCAGGAACTGGCCGTTGTCGTAGATTGTGCGCCGACCGCCTTCCCCCTTGTCGCTGGGCAGAATGGCCGTGACGCGCCTGGCCTCGGTGCTCACCAGGTCCCAGTGCATGGCCGAGGCGTTGAAACCGAGTTCGGCCTCGCGCTCCGGGGTCAGCTCGTCCGGCGGGCCGGTGAAGCTGGCAGCCGAGGCACCTCCCAGCGCGATGTGGCAGTTGCCGAACTCGCCGCCGCAGTTCTCGTCGAGCAGGGTGTGGGCCATGAAGCGCTCGACCTTGGAGATACGCCTGTCCGTGAGCGAGAACTCGCCCACTCGGCGTGCGCCGCCGTCGCTGGCCAGCCGCCCGGCCAGGAATTGCCCGCCGCGTGCGGCCTCGGTGTTTACTGCCACTCCGCCATGGAACTCCAGGCGCACATCGGAGAGGACCCGGCCCCAGCGCAGGCTCGGCTGGTTGGCGAAGTACACGCCCTCCACGGTGCGCCAATCCGGCGCGAGGTACAATTCGTAACTGGGGATGTTGCGGCCCGTCAGGCCCACGAATTTTCGCTTTGCGCCGGGGGAGAGCGTCAGGTCGCTGCGCTCGCTCTCCAGGTGCAGGCGCGAGATATTCAGTCCGTCCAGCCACTTGCCGATCTCCGCCAACTCCTTCTTGGTGCGCTTCCACTCGGCCACGGGGTCGGGTGTGAAGAGCAGGCAGGCCCGGGCCAGGCGCTCGGCGTACTCGCTTAGGTCCATGCCGCTGGCCTCGGCGAGCGCTTCCGTGGGGTACAGGCAGACCGTGGAGCCGAGCAGGCCCGCGCGGCGGCGGCGGTCCAGCACGCCTGCGGCCTTCATCTCGGTCTGCTCCCCTGCGGCGATGGTGCGCGGGTCGATGTGGCTGAGGTGCGTCAGGTCGTCGGGCGCCAGGATGGTGATGACGCCAGCGGTGCCCTTGTAGAGCTCATCCAGGCCCGGCTGGCTGAAGGTGAGCTGGCCGAAGCTGGAGTTGCCGAAGTGCTCGGACTGCATGAAGGCCGTGGGCTGGGCCATGGGCAGGGGGTGCAGGTGCGCGTCCATGAGCGTGGCGTATACGGCCTCGGCCAGGGGAAGGGCGTCGTGATCGTAGCGCAGCAGCACCAGCTCACCGTTCTTGAAGGGCACGGCGCGGCTCGTGCGCATAGCCCAGACGAGGACCTCGGCGTAGGAGGCGAGTTGGTCGTGGGTGAGGTGGGGCAAGCGAACCTACTTTTTAACGAACAAAGATGCTAGTTTTGCTAGTGGAACGATTCCTGGGATTGAAAATATAGTTTCACATGCAGAAAGAGCTGAAGTTGTTTGTATCCATGTGATGTATTTAGTTTCAGTGATTATCTCGCTTCTTGCTGCTTCGCCAATGATAATGCCACAATCAGCGATATCACGAAATACAATAAAGCGAAGTTGAGCAGCGCTAGTTTTTGTCTTAGCGTTAGCAATTCGCGATAGTGTCAGGCCTATGTTTTTCACATGATTATTGAGTATGTCAGCTTTGTCGCCATCAACAGTTGCAATCTCGTCAGCCATGGCAACTGTGTGCTTCAAAAATTCTTGTAAACCAGCCTCAAACTGACGACTATATCCTGTATACTCTGTTTCTACCATATAATTATCTCCAGTCGTAAAAATGCATCCTTATGCGGTTATACTACGCGTGTGTAGAACGTGTGAGATTCACCCCTACTGTATCGCCCCGCCCCCGTCCACATTCGGCGCAGCCGGGGCCGTCTCGGCGTCAAACACCACGTTGCCGTCCTCGTCCTCGGTGCCGATGGCGATATGTCCATTCTGCACATCCACCACGATCTGCGCGCCGTCCTCGATGCGTCCGGCGATGATCTCGCGGGCCAGGCGGGTCTCAAGGTGCGTCTGCAGGTAGCGGCGCAGGGGCCGCGCGCCGTAGATCGGGTCATACGCCGCCGCCGCCATGAAGGCCTTTGCAGCATCCGTGATGGTCAGCCCCATCTTGCGGTGGGCCAGGCGCGCGCGCAGGCTCGTGGCCAAAAGCTCAATGATGGCCATGAGCTGCGGCTGCAACAGCGGCTTGAACAGCACGGTCTCGTCCACGCGGTTCAAAAACTCCGGGCGGAAGTGAGAGCGCAGCGCGTCCATGACCTGGTGCTCCGTGTCCGGGGCAAAGGTGCCATCGGGCCGGATGCCCGCCAGCATGAACTGCGAGCCGATGTTGCTGGTCATGATCAGGATGGTGTTCTTGAAGTCCACGGTGCGCCCGTGTCCGTCTGTCAGCCGCCCGTCGTCCAGGATTTGCAGCAGCGTGTTGAAGACGTCCGGGTGGGCCTTCTCGATTTCGTCGAACAAGACCACGGAGTAGGGCTTGCGGCGCACGGCCTCGGTGAGCTGGCCGCCCTCGTCGTAGCCCACATAGCCCGGAGGCGCGCCGATCAAGCGCGAAACCGTGTGCTTCTCCATGTACTCGCTCATGTCCAGGCGGATCATGTTGTCCTCGGTGTCGAACAGCGCGCTGGCCAACGTCTTGCACAGCTCGGTCTTGCCCACGCCCGTGGGGCCGAGGAACAGAAACGAGCCGATGGGCCGGTGCGGGTCCTTCAGGCCCGCGCGCGCGCGCAGCACCGCGTCGGACACGGCCTGCACAGCCTCTTCCTGGCCGACCACGCGCTCATGCAACTGCTCCGGCAGGCGCAACAGCTTCTCGCGTTCGCCCTCCAAGAGGCGCGTCACCGGGATGCCGGTCCAGCGCGCGATGATGCCTGCGATGTCGTCCGGTCCGACCTCTTCCTTCAAGAGACGCGGGCCGTCGCTGTCTGTGGGCGCGCTCTCGGCCAGTTGCTTCTCCAGGGTGTGCAGCCTGCTGTAGCGCAGCTCGGCGGCGCGGTTGTAGTCCAGCGCGCGCTCGGCCTCCTCGATGTCCAGCTTGGTCTGCTCGATGTCGGCCTTGATGCGGCGCACGCCTTCGATGGCGCCCTTTTCGCGTTCCCACTGGCCCAGCAGCTCGGCCTGCTTGTCCTTCAGCCCGATGAGCTCGACCTCGAGCTTGTCCAGGCGGTCGCGGCTGGCCACGTCGGTCTCGCGCTTGAGCGCCTCGCGCTCAATCTCCAGCTGCAGCACGCGGCGGTTGGTCTCGTCCAGGTCCGTGGGCAGGCTGTCGATGTCCGTGCGGATCATGGCCGCGGCCTCGTCGATCAAGTCGATGGCCTTGTCCGGCAGTTGGCGGTCGGTGATGTAGCGGCTGGAGAGCGTCGCCGCCTCCACGATGGCCGAATCGGAGATGCGCACGCCGTGGTGCACCTCGAAGCGCTCCTTCAGGCCGCGCAGGATGGAGATGGTGTCCTCCAGGCTCGGCTCGTCCACCATGACCGGCTGGAAACGGCGTTCCAGGGCCGGGTCTTTTTCGATGTACTTGCGGTACTCGTCGGTGGTGGTGGCGCCGATGCAGTGCAGCTCGCCGCGCGCGAGCAGGGGCTTGAGCATGTTGCCGGCGTCCATGGCGCCCTCGGCCTTGCCCGCGCCCACGATGGTGTGCATCTCGTCGATGAACAGGATGATGCGGCCTTCCGATTTCTGCACGTCCTTCAGCACGGCCTTGAGCCGTTCCTCGAACTCGCCCCGGTACTTGGCCCCGGCGATGAGCGCGCCCATGTCCAGCGCGAAGATGGTCTTGTCCTTCAGGCCCTCGGGCACGTCCTGCTTGACGATGCGCTGGGCCAGGCCCTCGGCGATGGCCGTCTTGCCCACGCCCGCCTCGCCGATGAGCACCGGGTTGTTCTTGGTGCGGCGGGAAAGGATGCGGATGACGCGCCTAATCTCGGCGTCGCGGCCGATGACCGGGTCGAGCTTGCCGGACTTTGCTTCGTCCACCAGGTCGCGCCCGTACTTCTTCAGCGAGTCGTAGGTGTCCTCGGGGTTGTCTGAGGTGACGCGCTGGTTGCCGCGCACCTGGGTCAGCGCACCCAGTACCTTGTCGCTGGTCAGGCCGAACTGGCGGTTGACGCGCCCCGGCCCGGTGGAGGGGCCCTCCTCGACCAGGGCCAGGAAGAGATGCTCCACGCTGATGAACTCGTCCTGCATGCGCCGGGCGGTGTCGTCGGCCCGCACCAGCACGCTGTTCACGGCCTGGGTCACCTGAACCTGGCCGGGCTGCGCGCCTGGACCGGAAACCGAGGGCAGCTTGCCCACTTCGGTCTCCACGGCCTGGGCGTAGGCCTTGGTGTCGATGCCGCACTTGGCGATGATTTGCGGCACCAGCCCGCCGTCCTGGGTGGCCAGGGCGTAGAGCAGGTGCAGGGTGTCGACCTGCTGGTGGCCGCTGCGCACGGCGAGGTTCTGGGCTTCGGAGAGTGCGGCCTGTGATTTCTGGGTCAGTTTGCTGGGGTCCACGTTGTGTCCTCCCGGATTTTCCGCCGGGGTCACGAGGCCCTGGCGGACTGCTTTGGTTCGTTGCCGTGTTTACAGAAGACGGCGCAGTTCGCTGAGCTCCAGCTCCAGGCGTTCCACGCGGTCGATGAGGTCCACGATGATGCAGCCTGCGGCGTGGGAGATTTCCAGGTCGCGGCAGAGGCGCTGGAGCTTCTGGATGCGGTACACGTCGCGTGCGCGGAACAGGTACTCGTCCGCGTTGGTGCGCACAGGGTCGATCCAGCCCATTTCCAGAAGCTCGGCCACAGTTGTGGGCTCCACGCAGGTCAGCTCCACAAGCCTGGTCCAGGCGATGAAGTCTGATGGAATGGGTAGTCTACCGGAATCATTCACTATGATCGTCATGTCAGTCCCCCGTGGGTGTGGGCTGGGGTGTTCGGATCAATCCCTGGGCGCAAAGTCGGAAGCCGCCGCCAACTGTTCCCAAAGGGCGCGCGCTTCGGGCGAGAGCTCCTTGGGCGACTGGATCATGATGCGCACCATCTGGTCGCCGCGCCTTCCCGCCGCGCCCAGGCCCTTGCCGCGCACGCGCAGCTTGGCCCCGGAGCTGATGCCCGGCGGAATCTTCATCTCCACGGCCCCGTCCAGGGTGGGCACGCGCACGGTTGCGCCAAGGGCGGCCTCCCAGGGGGCCAGCTTGAGGTCGTAGACCACGTTGTCGTCCTTGACCTTGAACTGCGGATGCGCCGCCAGCCTGATCTTGAGGTACAGGTCACCGGCCTCGCCGCCGCCCGCGCCCGGACTTCCCTGGCCGGACAGGCGGATCTTCTGGCCGTCCTTGACGCCGGGCGGGATGTTGACCTTGAGCGTCTTGGTCTGGAGGCGCGGCTGGCCGTCGGCCCCGTAGACCTGCTCCTGCAGGCTCAGGGATTGCGGGCCGCCCGCGTAGGCCTGTTCCAGGCCGATCTCGTAGGTGACCTCGGCGTCCTGGCCGCGCCGGGAGCGCATCTGGTGGCCGCCGAAACCGCCGAAGCCACCGCGCGGTCCGCCCTGGGCGCCGCCGAACAGGGTCTCGAAGAAGTCGCTGAAGCCGCCTGCGCCGCCGCCAAAACCGCCTCCAGGACCGCCGTTGAACTGGAAGTGCATGTTCTCAAAGCCCGGCGGGCGCTGGAAGTTCTGGCCCTGCTGCCAGTTGGCGCCAAGCTGATCGTAGAGCTTGCGCTTTTCCGGGTCTTTCAGCACCTCGTTGGCCTCGTTGGCTTCCTTGAACTTGCCCTCGGCCTCGGGATTGCCTGGGTTCAGGTCCGGGTGGAACTTGCGGGCCAGCTTCTTGAAGGCCTTGGATATCTCGTCCTGGGTGGCCGTGCGCGCCACGCCGAGGATCTTGTAGTAGTCCTTGTATTCGACGCTCATTGCGTCCTTGCTCCTTGCCGGGCCGAAGCCGCTGATGTTTTCAACTTGTATAAAATAGTGTGTGTTTGCGCACTGTCAAGGGAGTTTTCCACAGGTTTGCGGAGAGAGCACGCGCCGTGCCGTGTCGCTCTTGGCCGCGCCTTATAGGAAACATAGCACGGTGGTGGCGACACTGACAACAAAGGGTCGAAAGTCTTCCCTGCGCCTGGCCAACGTGCACCAAAATGCTCATCAGCGCATCGCGGCCTCGCTCGGCACGTCCTTGCGCAGCTGAGTGACTTGCACAGCGGCCTGGGGTCGGGCCTCACTCGAAGCGGAAGTCCGTGCGGGTACCCTTGTACTCGCAGTAGTAGCAGCGCTCCGGCTTCATGAACAGGCGCACCAGGACCATGCCCGCCACAAAGCCACCCACGTGCGCCCACCAGGCGATGCCCTGGACCGGTGCTCCCAGCTGCTCGAACAGTCCGGAGAACATCTGCGAGAGGAACCAGAAGCCCAGGAACAGCCAGGCGGGCAGGCGCACGATGTAGGGAATGATGATGATGGGGATGAAGGTCAGGACCTTTCCGCGCGGGTACAGGAGCACGTAGGCGCCCATGACCCCGGCCACGGCACCGGAGGCCCCGATGATGGGCGCGGTGGCCGTGGTGTTGAAGAACAGGTGCAGGGCCAGGGCCGCCAGCCCGCAGAGCAGGTAGAAGCACACAAACCGGCCCGGGCCCATGACGTCCTCGATGTTGTCGGCGAAGATCCAGAGCATCCACATGTTCATGATCAGGTGCCACCAGCCGCCGTGCAGGAACATGTAGGTGATGAACGGCAGGATGCCCGTGGCCGGAAAGCCCACGAAAGCTGCCCAGTCCGGGAAGAGGTAGCGCGCGGGCACCACCCCGAACAAATAGTAGAAATGCTCACGGGCCACCGGGTGCAGCTGGCTCAGGAACAGGTGCATGGCCACGTTGGCCAGGATGACGAGGATGACGGCATAGGGCGTGTGCACCCTGGGCGTGTCGTCCTTGAGCGGGATCACGTCTCGTCTTCCTCCCAGTCGTACTCGTCCTCTTCGCTCTCTTCTCCGCTTTCATCCGCTGGCAGGGCCAGGGTCTCGCCCGCCACGGCGTTGAGCAACGCGTCCAGGCGCGACTGGAAGCGCGCGCGGCGTTCCCGGCGCAGCTCTTCCAAGGCGGCAAGCAGCTCGCTGGCGCGCCGGTCCAGGCCGTCTTGCCCGTCCACATCACCGTCATTGTCGACCACGAGGTCGCAGGCGGCGAGCTTGCGCTCGGCGGGCCACTGCCAGGAGTCGAAGGCCGCCAGCACCTCCGGGGCCAGGCCTCGGCTCTCGCGCATCTCGCCCTGGCGCTTGTCCTCCGGGCAGCGCACCCCGACCAGGACATCGGCCAGGACATCGGTCAGGACAGGGGCCAGGGCTTGGCCCTGGGCGTTTTTGCCGCCGTCAGCTTTGGCGCGCCAGCCAGCCTCAAGGAACAGCGGCACCTCGGCCACGGCCAGGGGCTCGTCCGCGTGGGCAGCCCAGAACTGCTTCAGCGCGTGCTCCACCAGCGGGTGGATGATGTCCTCAAGTTCGCGGCGCAAGGAGGGCTTGTCCAGCAGCAGGGCCAAGAGGCGCGGTCGGTCCACGCCGCCGTCGGTGTCCAGCAGGTCGCGGCCGAAACTGCGGGCGATGAGCGCCGCGCCGTCGCCGCCGGGGGCATAAAGCTCGGCCACGCTGGCGTCGGCGCTGAAGACAGCCGGGGCGTTCGGCTGCCGGGCCAGGGCGCGCAGCAGGGCGGACTTGCCGCTGCCGGGCATGCCGGTGATGACCACGCGCTGGCAGTCGGACTCCAGCGCAGCCAGCAGGGCGAAGAAATCCGCTGGCGGGTCGCAGCGCAGGTCCAGCACCTGGCCGGTCTGCGGGTGGCGCAGCGCCAGCCGGAAGGCGTGGAGCATCTGCCGCGAGGCGAGCGCGGCCAGGGTTCCGCCCTGGGCCAGCCAGTTGGCGTGCTGGGCCGGGCCGTAGACCGGGTCGCCCACCAGGGCGTGGCCGATGTGCGCGAAGTGCACGCGGATCTGGTGCGTGCGGCCCGTGTGCAGGCGCACGGCCATGAGGCTGGCGCGGCCCAGGCGGTCTGTCCACAGCCTGCGCCAGCTGGTTCGCGCCTCGCGCCCGCCCTTGGGCAGCACGGCCATCTTGGTGCGGATGCTCGGGTGGCGGCCCATGGGCAGGTCGATGCGGCCCGTGTTAGGGTCGCCCGCCTCCTGGTCCACGATCTCGGACTTGGGGCGGCCATGCACGATGGCCAGATAGGTCTTGCTCACGCTGCGCGCGGCAAAGGCGGCGGAGAGCGCCAGGCGCACGCCCTCGTTCAGGGCCACGACGATGAGGCCCGTGGTGTCCTTGTCCAGGCGGTGCACGATGCCCGGCCGCTCGCCCTCCATGCCCGAACGCTCCGGCAAGAGCTCCGGGAAATGGTGCAGCAGGCGGTTGACCAAGGTGCCGTCGGGCTGGCCGGGCGCGGGGTGCGTGGTCAGCCCGGCCGGTTTGTTGATGACCGCCAGGTCGGCGTCGCGGTAGAGGACGGCCAGGGGCGCATCCTCGGACCTCGGCGCGTTCTGGGAGGTCAGGGCCGGGGGGGCCAGGGCCAGCTTCTCCGCGCCTTCCAGGCGTTGGCCCGGCTTGCGGCAGACCTTGCCGCCGATTTGCGCGAACCCGGCCTGGATCCATTCCTTGACGCGCTCGCGGGATACGCCTTCGGCGACCATCTCGCGCGCCCAAAACTGGTCCAGGCGCGTGCCAGCGTCGTCCGGGGTGGCGGTGCGCTCGAAGCGTGTTGTTTCTGCGGTGTTTTGCATGATGCGCCCTTCTACCCCGGACGGCGCAAAAGCACAAACAGCCGCAGCTTGACCCCTGCGGTGGCGCATCGTACAAGTCCGCATATGGCCCCACGCACCCCCCCCCGCACCGTCGGACTCATCCTGACCTACAACGGCGAGCGCCTGCTGGCGCGCTGCCTGGCGAGCCTGTCCTTCTGCGACGAGATCATTGTCGTGGACTCCCTCAGTTCCGACGCCACCTGCGACATCGCCCGGGCCGCCGGGGCCACCGTTCTGGAGCGCCGCTGGGAGGGGCCGGGGCCGCAGTTCCGCTTTGCGCTGGAGCACATCCGAGCCCTGGAGCCCAAGGTCGACTGGGTGGTCAGCCTGGACCAGGACGAATATCTGACCGACGAGCTTGCCGCGAACATCCGCGCCGCCGTGACCCGCGAAGAAGACCTCGCAGGCTACTGGATGCCGCGTTCGTCCTTCTATTTCGACCGCTTCATGCGCCACAGCGGCTGGTACCCGGACCACCTGCTGCGGCTGTTCCGGCCCGCGCGCATGGAAGTCCACGTGAGCGGCGCGCACTACAGCTTTCGCCCCCTGGGCGACACCGGCAGACTCAGCGGCGACATCATTCACTATCCATACCGCAATTTCCGCGAGCACCTGGACAAGATCAACTCCTACGCCCAGCAGGGTGCGGATTCCCTCAAGGCCAAGGGCCGTCCCGGCGGCGTGCTGGCCGGAACCATCCACGGCCTGGCCCGCTTCGCCAAGCTGTACCTGCTCAAGCTGGGCCTGCTCGATGGCCGCGCCGGGTTCATCAACGCCGTGCATGGCGCGTTCTACGCCTTCCTCAAGTACGTCCGCGCCAGCGAGCGCGAGGACTGGGGGCCGAAGCCTTGACCATCGCCGTTGCCGTGAGCGGCGGCGGCGACAGCCTGGCCGCGCTTCTGGCCCTGCGCGATGCCGGCCACAAGGTCTTTGCCCTGCACGGGCTTTTTCTCCCGCACACCCCGAATGCCGACGATGCCGCTTCCCAAGGGCTGGCCGAGGCCTGCGCGCGCTTGGGCATTCCCCTGCATCTGGTGGACCTGCGCGCGGAGTTCGAGGCCCTGGTGGCTGCGCCCTTCGCTGCCGAGTATCTGTCCGGGCGCACGCCCAACCCCTGCGCGCGCTGCAATGCCCGCGTGAAGTTCGGCCTGCTGCTGGACCGCGCCCTGGACCTGGGCGCGCAGAGTCTGGCCACCGGGCATTTCGCCGCCAGCGGAGCGCATCCGGTCTACGGCTGGGCGCTCTCGCGCGGGGCGGACCCGGTGAAGGATCAGAGCTATTTTTTGTCCCTGACCCCGCGTGAGCGGCTGATGCGCGCGCTGTTTCCCCTGGCGCTGCGGCTCAAGGCCGAGGCCCGGGCCGAGCTGGACGGGCGCGGCTATCCGCCGCCCCTGCCCGAGGAGAGCCAGGAGATTTGCTTCGTGCCCGGAGACGACTACCGCGCCTTCCTGGCCGGGCGCTGCGACACTTTGCCGGAAGCCCAGTTGCCAGGCGGCGGGCAGGCCGTGCTGCCGGACGGAACCGTGGTCGGAACGCACCAGGGCCTGTGGCGCAGCACCATCGGCCAGCGCCGGGGCCTGGGCATCGCCTGGCGCGAGCCCCTCTACGTGCTGGACAAGGACCTTGCGCGCAACGTGCTGGTGGTCGCTCCGCGAGCGGAGCTTATGGTGGAGTCTTTCACGGCGGGCGAGGTGAACGTTCTGGTGGAGCCTGTACTTTGGCCCGAGCAGGTGCTGGTGCAGACGCGCTACCGCGAGACGGCCCGGCCCGCGCGGGTGGAATTGTCCGGGGACGCGCTCGTTGTGCAGTATCTGGAGCCGCAGTTGCGGCCCGCGCCCGGGCAGGTGGCCGCGCTGTACGACTCCGGCGGCGCGGTGCTGGCTGGCGCGGTGGTGGCCTGACAGGGCATCGGGTGCTGGCCGTGATTGGTGCCGTCGGCGTGTGCCCGTTACGGGGCTAGCGCCAGCCTCCAAGCCTGTCGCGCTCCATTTCGAGCTGTTCGCGCTGGCCCTTTTTCAGGGCCTCCAGGATGTCCCGGATGACCTCGGGCGCCGGTTCTTCGGGGTGGTTGCGCAGGCGTGCGGCCTCTTCCTGCACGAACTTCTGGTGGTAGAACTTCCCCGGCCAGCGGTAGGTCAGCAGTTCCTTCAGCCCGGCCTCGCGCTCGCCCTTGCCAATGCGCGACAGGCCCAGGTACAACAGGCTCTCGGGTTCGCCAGGGGAGAGGGTCTGGACCGTCTGGAGGCTCTGCTCGGCCCGGACGTAGTCCTTGAGATCGAAATAGGCCAGCCCGAGCCGCCGGTGCAGCATCCAGTCGTCCGGATTCTTGGCCAGGGCCGCCTTGTAGATCTCAATGGCCCGGCGCTGGTCCGCGTCGTTGAAGATGAACCCGCCGCTGACGCCAAAGGTGCAGCCAGGGAGCAGGAGCGAGGCGGAGAGGCACAGGGCGAGGACTAAGGTCAGGGCGCGCATGGAGTCTCCTTGAGTCGTGCCGCGGGCGAGTTTTGCACATTCTGACGCGGACGCTGAAGAATTACCACGAAAAGATTGAGGCCATGCAAAAATTTCATGTCACTACGCTCGGTTGCAAGATAAACCAGTACGAGTCCGAGGCCGTGATCGAGGCCTGGCGCGCGTTGGGTTTTGTGGAGGTCGACGCGCCGGAGGGCGCCCAGATGCTCCTGGTGAACTCCTGCGCCGTCACCAGCCGGGCCGTGAGCGACCTGCGCGCCCAGCTGCGCCGTCTGCGCAAGGCCAACCCCGGCGCTCGCCTGGTGGTTACGGGCTGCGCGGCCCAGGTGCTGCGCGAGGAGCTGGCCGCCATGTCCGAGGTGGACGAGGTGGTGCCCCAGGACAGCAAGACCGTCCTCCTGGCCGGACCCTTCGGGTCTTCCATGGGTGTTGCGCCTTCATCCGATGTCGCGGAGCGCATATTCCCGCCGTTCGCCATCGGCGCGTTCAACCGCGCCCGGGCCGTGGTCAAGGTGCAGGATGGCTGCTCCCACGGCTGCACCTACTGCATCGTGCCGCTCACGCGGGGGCCGAGCGTCAGCCGCGAGCCAGGCGAGACCCTGACCGAGATGCGCCGCCTGCTGGACGCCGGGTACCGCGAGCTGGTCCTCTCCGGCGTCAATCTGCGGCAGTACGGTCGCGATCTCGTCCAGCCCTTGGACTTCTGGGACCTCTTGGCGCGCATCGAGACGGAATTCGCTCCCCAGTGGGCAGGCCGTGCGCGTCTGCGCCTGAGTTCCGTGGAGCCTGGCCAGTTGGACGCCAAGGCCCTGGACACGCTGGGCTCGTCGCGCCTTGTGGCCCCGCACCTGCACCTGTCGCTGCAAAGCGGCGATCCCGAAGTGCTCCGGCGCATGGGGCGCGGGCACTACCGGCCCGAGCAGGTGCTGGAGTTTCTGGCCGGGCTGCGTCGTTCCTGGCCGCGTCTGGGCCTGGGCGCGGATCTGCTCACCGGGTTTCCGGGCGAGACCGAGGCGCAGTTCGAGAATTCCCTGGCCTTTTGCCGCGAGCTTCCGCTGACCTACGCCCACGTGTTCCCCTATTCGCCACGGCCCGGCACCCCAGCGGCCAACTGGCCCGACACCCTGCTTAAGGCTGAGCGCACGTCCCGTGCGGCGCGCCTGCGCGCCATGTCCGAGTCCCGCAAACGCGCCTTTCTCAAGACCCTGACCACGCAGCCCCAACTGACGGTCCTTGTGGAAAAGGCCACGTGCAAGAGCGGCGGCGGCGCGGGTCTTGGCGTGTGCGAGTTCTATGCGCCTTGCCTGCTGCGCGGCGATGCCCTGCGGCGCGGCAGCCTTGTGCGCATGCGGCCCGAAGGGGTTGAGGGCGGGCGCATCGTGGGGTCGGTCGTGAAAATGGAGGGGGCGTGAGCACCCCGCGCGAGCCCGCTCCGGCCAAGCTTGTGCTTTCGGTGCTGGCCGCCGCCGACTGGTGGAACAGCGCCTGGCCGGACTGCCGCGCGGAACTTGTGCGTCGCTTTGGCCCCGTGGACTACGAGACGCCGCCCATGCCCTTTGACCACACAGCCTACTACGACGAGGAACTGGGCAGCCCGCAGTCGGGCGAGCTGGCCCGGCGCCTCCTGGGTTTTGAGCGGCTGGTGCCCCAGGACGCCCTGGCGGGCGTGAAGCTCGCCACAAACGCCCTGGAGGCCGAGCACGCCCGGACCGCCAATGATCAACCAGGCGGCTCGCGGCGGGTGAACCTGGACCCCGGGCTCATTACCCTGGAGCGGCTGGTGCTGGCCTCGGGCAAGAATTTCACGCACCGCGTGTACCTGGGCCAGGGCATCTGGGCCGACCTTACGCTCATCTACAACAAGAAAACGGGCTGGGTCGTGCTGCCCTGGACCTTCCCGGATTATGCCACCGAAGATATGAAACGGCGCTTGACGGAACTGCGCGCGCTGTACAAAACAACCGTAGAGACAGCGGCCAAGGCCGCGCCCAAAGGAGCACTATAATGCCCATGAGCATGACCGGCTTTGGCCGACATGAGACCATCACCGACGAGTTCAGCCACGTCTGGGAGATCCGCAGCGTCAACAACCGCTTCCTGGACATGAAGTGGCGCATGCCATCTGTGCTGCGCAGCCTGGAAACGCGTTTCGAGAAAACCCTGCGCAAGAGCGCCGCGCGCGGCCGCGTGGACGTGTCCCTGAGCGTTGAGACTCGCTCGGCGGCGCTGCTTGGCGTGAGCCTGAACACCGCCCAGGCCGGGGCCATGCTCGACCAGTTGCGGGCCCTGGCCAAGGAGCAGGGGGTCGGCTTCGCGCCGGACCTTAACCGTCTCATCTCGGCTTCGCACCTCTGGCGCGACGATTCCTCCGAGCCGGACCCCGGCCTGGCCGCCAGCCTGGAGCAGGGCCTCAAGAAAGCCCTGGCCGACTGGAACAACTCCCGCCGCGTGGAGGGCGAGGAATTGGCCCGCGACCTGAAAGAACGCTTTGCCCGGCTGCGCGTGCTGGCAGCCAGCGTGGGCGAGCGCGTGCCTGTGGTCCTGCGCGACAAGCAGGCCGCCACGGCTGAGCGCCTGAACGCCCTGGTGGCCCAGGCAGGCATGACCTTCACCGAGGAGCGCCTGGCCCAGGAAGTGGCCGTGCTGGCCGATCGCCTGGACGTGAGCGAGGAGATCACCCGCCTGGCCGCGCACCTGGACCGCCTGGAGGAGGCCGTGTCCTCCGCTGGCGAGGCGGGCAAGCGCCTGGACTTTCTCATTCAGGAGGCCTTCCGCGAGATCAACACCTGCGGCAACAAGGCCCAGGATGTGGAGCTCAGCCGCCTCACAGTGGAGTTCAAGGTGGAGCTGGAGAAGTGCCGCGAACAGGTCCAGAACCTGGAATAGGCGGGAGCATGGACAAAATCGCGCAGAAACACCGCCAGCGTCTGGTGAACCTCGGCTTCGGCAACTACGTCGTCGCCGCCCGCGTCGTCACCATCGTGGACCCGGCCAGCGCGCCCATGCGCCGCCTGCGTGAAGACGCGCGCCAGGAGAACCGGCTCATCGACGCCACCCAGGGCCGCAAGACGCGCGCCATCGTGGTCACGGACTCAAACCATGTCATCCTCTCGGCCATCCAGGCCGAGACCATCGGCCAGCGCTTCCAGGCCGAGGACGCAAGCTCCCGCCGCGAGGAGGAATAAGTGGCCGCCAGCAGCGCAAACAGCATTGAGAACACCCGCCGCCTGGGCCTGTGCCTGGTCATTTCCGCACCCTCCGGCGCGGGCAAGAGCACGCTCGTGGAGCGCCTGCGCGCGGAGTTCCCGCACTTCGCCTACTCCATCTCCTGCACCACCCGCGCCCCCAGGGGCCAGGAGCAGGACGGGGTGGACTACCACTTCCTGACGCGCGAGGAATTCATCGCCCGGCGCGATACCGGGTACTTCGCCGAGTGGGCCGAGGTCCACGGCAACCTCTACGGCACGCCCAAGGCCCCGGTTGAGGAACACCTCGCTGGCGGGCGCGATGTGCTCTTCGACATCGACGTGCAGGGCGCGCTGCAGGTCAAGGAAGTGTTCCCGCAGGGGCTGTTCGTGTTCATCCAGCCGCCGTCCAGGCAGGAGCTGGAGCGCCGCCTGCGCGGGCGCGGCACCGACTCCGACGAGGCCATCGCCAAGCGCCTGGGCAACGCTCTGGGCGAGCTGCGGCAGTCCGGCAAATTCGATTACCTCATCGTCAACGACGACCTGGACACCGCCGCCGACGAGCTGCGCGCCATCTACGTGGCCGGGCGCACCCGCACCGTCAACCGCCCCGGCCTGCTGGACGCGCTTTTGGCGCAGTGGGAGGTGTGATGGCAAGGCGCACCCCGCAACTCGTCGTGGCCCTGGATTTTCAGACCAAGGCCGAGGCCCTGGCCCTGGCCGCGCAGCTCAAGAGCGTCGCGCCCGGGATGCCCCTTTGGATGAAGGTCGGCCTGGAGCTGTTCGTGGCCGAGGGCCCAGGCATCGTGCGCGAGCTGAAGAACATGGGCTTCCAGGTGTTCGTGGACCTGAAGTTCCTGGACATCCCCAACACCGTGCGCGGGGCCGTGCGCTCGTGCGTCAAGTCCGGCGCGGACATGCTGAACATCCACGCCTGCGGCGGAGCGGACATGGCCCGCGTGGCCGTTGCCGCGCGCGATGAGGCGGCCACAGAGCTGGGGCTTGCCACCAAGCCGCTGCTTTTCGCCGTCACCGTGCTCACCAGCATGATGGACCCGAGCCTCCCGGTGCTCAATGGCCGCGAGCCCGCAGCCGTGGTGCTGGAGCTGGCCCAAGCCTCGCGCGCTGCGGGGCTGGACGGCGTGGTCTGCTCCGGCCAGGAGGCGGCGCGCATCAAGGCCGCGTGCGGGCAGGACTTCCTGTGCCTCACGCCGGGCATCCGCATCCCCGATCCTGCCGCCGCGCCCGACGACCAGCGCCGCGTCATGACCCCGGAGGCCGCCGTGGCCGCCGGTTCGGACTTCCTGGTGGTGGGTCGGCCCATCACCCGCGCCCCCGATCATCTGGGTGGTCCTGCCGCTGCCGCCCGCGACATCCTCCAGCGCATGGGGAGCCGCATGGCCCAAGCACCCCAGATGGGAAAGTAGGGCGCCATGCCCTGCAACTGGAAACTCTTGTCCGACGCGCCCGTGCCGGACTCCATCGGAGCGCTGGCCGAAGATCTCGGCATCACCCAGGTCATCGCCGAGGTGCTCTGGCGGCGCGGCTACCACTCGGCCCAGGACATGGACCGCTTCCTCTCGCCCGGCCTGCGCCATCTGCTGCCGCCGGAGACCATCCCCGGCCTGACCCAGGCCGCCCAGGTGCTGGCGCGCGAGCTCACCAGGGGCGCGCGGTTCTGCGTCTGGGGCGATTACGACGTGGACGGCATCACCTCCACCGCGCTGGTGAAGGACTTCCTGTTCAAGCGCCTGGGGCCGGAGGTTGCGCCCTTGGACGGCTCGGGCCAGGTGCGCCATTTCTTGCCCAACCGCAAGGAACACGGCTACGGCCTGAACAGCCCCTGCATCGAGCGCCTGGCCGCGGAGGGCGTCGAGCTTCTGCTGACCGTGGACTGCGGCATCAGCTCCGTAGCCGAGGTGGCGCGGGCGAACGAGCTCGGCCTGACGGTCGTGGTCAGCGACCACCACCTGCCGCCGGACGAACTGCCTGCTGCCGCAGCCATCTGCAACCCGCAGCTCTGCCAGGGCAAACTCTGTGGCGGCGTGTGCAACGGCCTGTGCGATCTGGCGGGCGTGGGCGTGGCCTTCTTCCTCATGGCGGCGCTGAACCGCCTGCTGCCCGGCGAGCCCGTGGACATGCGCCAGTTCCTGGACCTTGTGGCGCTGGGCACCGTGGCCGATGTGGTGGGCCTTACCGGCCAGAACCGCATCCTGGTCAAGAACGGGCTCCTGCTCATCAAGGAGGCCGCGCGGCCCGGCATCGCCTCGCTCAAGGTCTACAGCGGGTACGACCGGCTGGCCGAGCTTGGTGCCGGGCAGATCGGCTTTGGCCTGGCCCCGCGCATCAACGCCGCCGGGCGCATGGCTGATCCGCAGATCGCGCTGACCATGCTGCTGGCCCCGGACATGGATACCGCGGGCCCGCTGGCCAGCAAGCTCGACGGGCTGAACGCCAAGCGCCGCAGCTCCGAGCAGGAGATTCTGGAACAGGCGCTCCTCCAGGCCGAAGAACAGAAGGACCGCCTGGGCCTGGTGCTGGCGGGCGAGGACTGGCACGCGGGCGTCATCGGCATTGTGGCCTCGCGCGTGGTGGAGCGGCACTACAAGCCGGTGCTCATGCTCTGCCGCGAGGGTGAAGGCGATGCCGCGCACTGGAAGGGCTCGGGCCGCAGCGTGGCGGAGTTCGACCTGCACGAGGGCCTAAGCGGGCTGGAGCACCTGTTCCTGGGCTTTGGCGGGCACAAGCAGGCGGCAGGGCTATCCATGCCGCTGGAAAATCTTGAGGCCCTGCGCGAGGGCTTCCACCTGGCCGTGGAGGCGGCGCTGGGGCCTGTGCCGCTGCGGCCTTCGCTGAAGCTGGACCGGGAGCTGGGCTTTGGCGACATCTCGTTCACGCTGCTGAAAGAACTGGAGATGTTGCAGCCCTTCGGCATGGGCAACCCGGAGCCGCTGTTCGTGTCGCCGCCGGTGCTGGTGAAGAGCCACCGGGTGTTCGGCAAGGTCCACGTGAAGCTCGGGCTGGCGGAGCAGGGCACGGCGGAGAGCATGGGCGGCCGCCCAGGGGTTCTCTTGCCCGCCAAGGTCTGGCGCAAGGCCACGGAGCTCACCAACGAGGTGCAGGGCAAGCTCATGCGCTTCGCCTTTACGCCAAGGATCGACCGGTTTGACGGGATTCCGAAGATTGAGTTGCAGGTGAAGGACTGGGATGCGTAGGAAAGATCTTTTAGCTTTTTGTGTAGTGGTTATCCAAATAGTTCAGTGCTGCATGGCTGTAGTAATGTGTTTTTGGTCCATTAGGGTTTTCTTGGTAAAGATTACGACGATATGCGTACTTAGTGCTCGCTTTTATTTCGTTCAACCGTTTGTAAAATTGGTCGGTTCTTTTGAAGTCTGAGTATCTTTCTTTGCATGCATTTATCAAAGCGGCGAAATTCAGCGGGTATTTTTCAGATAATTGCTGCTCATTTAGGCGTACTTCTGGTGCGTTTGGATTATTTGTTACTCTTATGTCCATTGCATTTTTGTCTTTAGATTTCACAAAACGCACTTCAAGGTCGACTGAAAATGCAAATTCAGAGTCTGTAGTAAATGGACTTTCCTTCTCTATTTCGTCAATATATTTTATTAAATTTCTTTCTTCTGCGTTCAAAACTATTGTATTCTCGGTAGGCAAACGTACTATTGAAATTGGAATCAAATATAAGTTACATTTTGAAAAATCAAATTTAAACCATCTTTTTGCTAGTATCGTGTAGTTTCTTACTGCCGCAGCCCCAATTTCTTGAAGCCTAACGGATAAGGACTCACCAAGGTTATAGAAGTGGATTGCAGAATCTCTGATTTCCAGCAATGCCTGTATATTCTTCCATGCAGTAGCATCGAGCTCGTTGTTTTCGACAAGTTTTTTTCCAATGTAATCAATCCCATGAGTGTAGGGATTCCCACTCCTTGTCTTTTGTATACACATTTTTTTCCCAACTGTACCGTCTGCCTTTGTCTTTGCTTGGTATTTATAGAGACATCTGATATTGTTTGAATTGTTAAAAAGCCATTTCCCTTTCAAAAGTAGCTCCCATGCGTTGATTGCTAATATGGAAAACGTCTCTTCCCTATAGAGGAAGTTGGGCTTGTTATAAATTTCTATTGCTGAAACAAGCGCCGCTAATGATCGCTCGAAGAGTTCATGTGATCTTGCAACCATTGCCTAACCCTCGCTTTATATTAATGCAAATCGGTTGCGTGCTTGATATCGTATTGTCGTTCTAATTAGCAAGCGCGTCTCGATAACTCCTTGCCGCATTAATGGCAGATTCATACCAGAAAGGCCCCGGAGCTTCCGCTCCGGGGCCTTCTCATTGCCTCACGTGTGAGTCGCAGCCTTAGAACTTCTCGAAGCCGTCGTCCTTGCTCGGGTCGTCGTGCGGGCCGCGCGGGGTGGGGGCAGCGGCGAGGGCCAGCGGCTTGCCGCGCTGGGCGGTGTCGCCGCCGAGCTTGAAGAACTGCATCACCCTTTGCATGCGCTGCGCCTGCGCCGCCAGCTCCTCGCTGGTGCTGGCCGTCTCTTCCGAGGCCGAGGCGTTCTGCTGGATCACCTGGTCCAACTGCTGGATGGCCTTGTTCATCAGGGTCGCGCCCTGGCTCTGCTCATTGCTGGCCGCAGTGATCTCCTGCACCAGCTCGCTGGTGCGCTCGATGTCCGGCACGATCTTGTTCAGCATCTGCCCGGCCTTCTCGGCCACAGCCAGGCTGTTGTTGGAGAGCTGCCCGATCTCGCCCGCCGCCGCGCCGCTGCGTTCCGCCAGCTTGCGCACCTCCGCCGCCACCACGGCAAAGCCCTTGCCGTGCTCGCCCGCCCGCGCCGCCTCGATGGCCGCGTTCAGCGCCAGCAGGTTCGTCTGCCGCGCGATCTCCTCGATGAAGCCGATCCTGTCCACGATCTCGCGCATGGCCTGCACGGTCTGGTCAACGGCAATGCCGCCCTCGCGCGCGTCCTCGGCGCTTTTCTTGGCCATGGTCTCGGTCTGCTGGGCGTTGTCCGCGCTCTGGCGGATGTTCGAGGCCATCTCCTCGATGCTGGAGGATATTTCCTCAACGCTCGCGGCCTGTTCGGTCGCGCCCTGCGACAGCGACTCGCTGGACGCGGCAAGTTCCTCGCTGCCGGAGGCCACGGCCTCGGCCGAGGCGTTGACCTGGATCACCACCTCGCGCAGGCGTGCGGCCATGTCGGTGAGCGCCGCAGCCAGCGCGCCGATCTCGTCCTTCTGGTGCACGTCGATCTTCGCCGCGAGGTTGCCCTCGGCCAGTTCCTTGGCGAAATCCAGCCCCTTGCGCACAGGCCCGGTGATGGCCCTGGTGATGAGCACGGCGAACAGCGTGCCGAGCAGCAGGGCCAAAAGCGCGCCGCTGGCGAGCAGGGTGCGCGAACGGGCTATCTCGCTGAACATCTTCGCTTTCTGGTCGTCGCGGGCTGTCTCGCAGACCTTCTGCATCTCGCGCGCGCTGGTGATGAGCTGCTTTTCCATGTCCGATTGCTGCGACACGACATTGCTGTAGTTCTCAAGGTCCTTCATATAGCCGCTGGTCTCGGCGAGGATCTGTGTGGCCAGGGCGATGTTCTCCTGCTTCACCAGGCGTGCTTTCAGCGTCGTGCCAAGATCAAGGACGGACTTGCCGATCTCCTGAGCCTTCTGCGCATAAGCCGTATCTGTGGTCTGGATGTAGTACATGACCGTCAGGCGCATGAAGGTGATCAGGGCCTCGATCTTGGCCGCGTCGTTGGTGTTGAGCAGGCTCACTTCCAGGGCCTTGCCATTGGACTTGGAGCGTATGCTGCGGCTCGTCTCCTCGCTCTGGCCCTTGTTCAGCGCCTGGGCCTGGTTCATGGCTCGCAGCGCGGAGGCCCCCATTGCCTTCTGCGTGCTCATGCGCTGTTCGTAGCTTTCGGTAAAGCCCTTGAAGGCCGCCGCATAGCTGAGGGTGGCCTTGAGCACCTGATCCATTTGATCGCGATTGGCGGTATTCGCAAAACGCTCCTTGTAGAGCTTGGCCTTGGCCTGGATGCCGGCAACATTCTTGCCGACCTCTTCGATGCTCTTCGCGTCATGCCGGATCTGGAAATTCTTTTCCTGGCGTCTGATTTCAAGTACCATCTTGATGATGTCGGTCATGCCATCGGCCTTGTCGACTCGATCCAAGGTGCTGGAGGTTCCCTGCCATGCGAGCATTGCCAGCAGCGTCGTCAGGGTCAGGACAATAGCGAAGCCGAGTCCGAGCTTCATGGATAAACGCAGGTTTTTCATGAGGAACTCCGTTGGTCGGATTTATCCAATGCGTCTGAACCGTATCAGGACAAATAGGCTGGCGCAATGTATAACATACGTGCTATCGGTAGTGGTGGCAACCATGAGCATCTAAATATGAACTCTGCCTGTTATCGGAATATGCTTGACGTCCTGCCAAGGCCCCGGTAAATACGTTTCATCAGGATATATTTATATAGGCATTCACTGGCACGTACCGGAGCGAAATGACGGATCTTCTGCGCATACACAAGGCCCTGGCCGACGAGACTCGTCTGCGGCTGGCCTGCATTTTGCGCCGCCACGAGCTTAACGTGGGCGAGCTGGTGGCCGTCATGGGTATGAGCCAGCCGCGCATCTCCCGGCACCTCAAGATCCTTGTTGAGGCCGGGCTGGTGGACTGCCGCCGCGAGGGCCTGTGGGCCTTTTATTGCGCAGCTGGCTCCGGTCCCGGCAGCGCGGTCCTCGACACCTCCGCCGGGTTCATGGACACACCAGATTTCCTGGCCGACCTTAGCCGCGCCGACGCCGCCGTGCGCGAACGCGTGCAGGCCACACGGCGCTTCTTCGATGCCGTGGCCGGGAACTGGCGCGACCTCTCGCGCGAGGTGCTGGGCGAGCTGGACCTGCCGGGCGTCATCGCCAGCCGAGTGCCAGACGGCGCTGCCGTGGCCGACCTCGGTTGTGGACCGGGCGAGCTGCTGGAACGCCTGAGCGAACGCGCCTGCCTGGTCATCGGCGTGGACAACTCGCCGCGCATGCTTGAACTGGCGGGCCAGCGCCTGAACGGAAAGGCCGCGCACCATGGCCGGGCAGGGGTGAGCCTGCGCTTGGGCGACCTGACGCACCTGCCCCTGCGCGAGGGCGAGGCCCACGCCTGCGTGTTCTCCATGGTTTTGCACCACCTGCCGGACCCCGTGGCCGCGCTGTCCGAGGCGCGGCGCGTGCTGTGTCCTGGCGGGCGGCTCATCATCGCCGACTTCGACCGCCACGAGAACGAGGCCATGCGCGTGCACTACGGCGACGCGCGCCTTGGCCTGGATCAGCAGCAACTTCGCGCATGGCTTGAGGAGGCCGGGTTCACCCCCGGTCCAGTGGAACTGTACCCTGTCAACCAGGGGCTTCATGTGCTTCTCGCCGAGGCGGCGACCCCCTAGCGCACCCCCTGGCTCAACCTCTTTCGTCAACATATCTGGAGGATAACGAGATGATGGAACTTGATCTGAAAATGAACTACCGCGTTGCCGACCTTTCCCTGGCCGATTGGGGCCGCAAGGAGCTGCAGCTCTCCGAGAACGAGATGCCCGGGTTGATGGCGCTCCGGAAGAAGCATGGCAAGAAGAAGCCCTTGAAGGGCCTGAAGATCATGGGCAGCCTGCACATGACCATCCAGACCGCCATGCTCATCGAGACCCTCTCCGCCCTGGGCGCGGACCTGCGCTGGGCCTCCTGCAACATCTTCAGCACACAGGACCACGCGGCTGCGGCCATCGCCAAGGCCAAGACGGCCAAGGTCTTCGCCTGGAAGGGCGAGAGCCTGGAAGAGTACTGGTGGTGCACCGAGCAGGCCCTCACCTGGCCTGACGGCTCCGGTCCGGACCTCATCGTGGACGACGGCGGCGACGCCACCCTGATGATCCACCACGGCGTAAAGTGCGAGAAGCAGCCCGCGCTGCTCAAGAAGAAGGTGGACAACAAGGAGTTCCAGATCATCATGGACCGCCTGGCCCACGGGTACAAGTCCGATCCCAAGAAGTGGACCAAGATTGCGGCCAAGGTGCGCGGCGTGAGCGAGGAAACCACCACCGGCGTGCATCGTCTTTACGACATGGCCAAGAAGGGTGAGCTCTTGTTCCCGGCCATCAATGTCAACGACTCCGTTACCAAGAGCAAGTTCGACAACCTGTACGGCTGTCGCGAGTCCCTGGCTGATGGCATCAAGCGCGCCACCGACGTCATGATCGCGGGTAAGGTCAGCGTGGTCGTGGGCTACGGCGACGTGGGCAAGGGCTGCGCCCAGTCCATGCGCGGCTTCGGCTCCCGCGTCATCATCACCGAGATCGACCCCATCTGCGCGCTCCAGGCGGCCATGGAGGGCTACGAGGTCCTGCCCATGGAAAAGGCCTGCGAGCTCGGCGACATCTTCATCACCGCCACGGGCAACTACCATGTGGTCAACGCCAAGCACATGGCCAAGATGAAGGACGAGGCCATCCTCTGCAACATCGGCCACTTCGACTCCGAGATCGAGATGAGCTTTCTGGAGAACAATCCCAAGTGCAAGAAGCTTGAGATCAAGCCCCAGGTGGACAAGTGGACCCTGCCTTCCGGCAAGTCCCTCATCGTCCTGGCCGAGGGCCGTCTGGTGAACCTGGGCTGCGCCACGGGCCACCCCAGCTTCGTCATGAGCAACTCCTTCACCAACCAGGTCCTGGCTCAGCTTGACCTCGCGGCCAACAAGTACGAACCCAAGGTCATGATCCTGCCCAAGAAGCTGGACGAAGAGGTCGCCCGCCTGCACCTGGAGCGCCTTGGCGTCGAGCTCGACAAGCTGACCAAGGCCCAGGCCGACTACCTCGGCGTGGCCCTGGACGGCCCCTACAAGCCGGACCACTACCGCTACTAGAGCAGTGAAGCGGGAGAATGGGGCCGGTACGGTCGAGCTTTTTGCTGGCCGCCGCCGGACCGCCGCTCTCTCAAAATGAACGAAGGGCTCCTTCCGGTTATGCGCCGGAGGGAGCACTTTTCATTGGCTGCTGGGTAGGGCTCTTGCCCGGCTAGCGTTTGATCACAGGGATATAATGCGTGGCTGGGCCCTGGCCGGCCTTGGCCAGGAGACCCTTTTCGACCATGTCGCGCAGGTCGTGGATGGCAGTCCTCACCGGGAGCTGCCCGCCGATAAGCGTCTGATGGTCCTGCCTGGTGATGGCGCCCCTTTCAAGGACAAAGGCATAGGCCGCCTGTTGGCGGGCGTTGAGCTTCACGCCGCCGGGCGGGCTGGCTGCGGGCGAGGTCGCCTCCTTTGGCGCGGCGGAATAAGGTGCGGCGGGCGGCGGTGACGAGGATCTTGGCGTTGCCGCTGCCGGAGCAGCCACCTTGGGCGGCCTGAGCGAGGCCTTTGCCGGTTCCTGGACGTTGTCCGCCGGGGCCATGGTCTCGGCCAGGACCTTCAGGGGCCGCAGTTCGTCGTCCTCAAGCACGATGTCCTCGGCCTGGATCACGTCATTTTCGACCATCACCACAGAGTTGGTTATGCGGTTGATGAGTTCGCGGACGTTACCGGGCCAGTCGTGGGCTTTCATCTTTTCAAGGGCGCCCTTGCTGAAACCCAGCCCCTGCTTTCCGGTCTTCTGCTCGGCCGCCATGAGGTAGTGGATGGCCAGCAGGGGGATGCTCTCCCTGTGCTCGCGCAGGGGAGGGGTGTGCAGCGTGATGACCTTGAGCCGGAAATACAGGTCCTCGCGGAAGGTCTTTGTTTCGATCAAGTTTTCCAGACTCACGTTGGTGGCGGCGATGATGCGCACGTCCACGTCGATCTCCATGTCGCTGCCCAGGGGCTTGACCTTGCGCATGGCCACGGCGCGCAGCAGGGCCTGCTGGACCTTGGGCGAAGCGGTTTGGATCTCATCAAGGAAGAGGGTGCCG
>Ga0180007_10000387_pt1 | contig 76957 bp, 67 predicted proteins | sample MM_PC_MetaG_FD_121122 | JGI IMG/M metagenome (GOLD analysis project Ga0180007, IMG submission 121122) | Groundwater microbial communities from the Aspo Hard Rock Laboratory (HRL) deep subsurface site, Sweden - MM_PC_MetaG | ecosystem: Environmental > Aquatic > Deep subsurface > Groundwater... | reverse complement strand
CTTCGAATCTGATGTCTTCCAAGCCATAATCAAATCTGGAAGCACCCATATTATCCTTGATGTCATATTCATTTGCACGAAGATCAAAAATGGAATCATATGCGCCACGAAAGGTCAGATGGATTTTTTGTACCGCAATAGGACCCCAACTCATGTTTGGGTCAACATCAATATCAAACTTTAATGTATTTCGCTGTTGAACTCCTTCTGCTTGATCGAAAAAACCGTTCTGAATACCGGTTGTATCACGTAAAACAAAACTGGATTCAAAAAAACCATGAAAACCGGTAGACATTTGTGCAGCTGCATTTGATGAGAAACTTCCCACCATGATTAGCACCACAAACATACACAAGACTGCTTCGCCCCATCTTCTCTTACTCATGTCTTTCCTCCTAAAAGTTAAGTTTTTTAAAAGATATGACCTCCCGTTAATTTAATTTCTTATCTTCACCTCCTTTTTTTTATTTGACTTCATTAAAAGATATCGAACTATAAATAGCACCCGAGCAAATACAAAAAGTTGATACGCCTTTACAAAGTATATAAATTATTGGACCAGTGATAACGGATTCCCGGAATATATTAATGGTATTCGATTTAGTTAACCGTTTTTTCGAGCCGGTCTTATCCTAAACAATAAAACCAATATAAATTTTTCGAGTTTAGATAATCGCAAAAGGACATGAGCCCTTGGGGCTACATTCAATCAATAGCAACTGTAGTAGAATCAGAGGTGTAAAAAGTATAAGCATAATTACATAAGACCGGTAATCTTCTATGGCTTACCTTTTATTGAATAAAGATGATTAAAGATGCATTTTAGGGTTGAGTAGTCTACAATGTCGGTGAACTTTAAGTAAGGAAACGTTGAATTGGAGTTGGCAATGTAAATAGAAAGAGACTACGTTAGATTAATATAATTATTTCTATCTCCGGCATGAAACAACCCTTAGAAGGGTAGCAACAACTTTTTATTATGTCAGGCAGGACACGAAACGACAAGAAGGCTGCTCCATGCCGGAGTAAAAGTATTATCGTTTAGTTCTTAAACTCTTTAAAATTCCTCGTTCAACCTGGGATTTTTAAGTCTTATAAAACCGGAAAACAGGAATTTGACTACGGAGAAATTTTTAAAGATACACCACAACAGCTTTAGTATCCCCCTATATGTAATCCCGGTTCTTATATGCCACTGTACCGGTGAAACCGTTTTGACATGAAGAATGAGAATATCTCCTACTATATTACAACTTACCGGTTCGGCATACAGCATAGTCTCTCCCAGACCAGTTGATTTCATCAGCATGCTTGCACTAACTTTTTTTTCTTCTTTTTCTTCAGCCATGGTTCCCCCATTTTATGTAATTATATTAAATTATCATTTCCCCACTTCATGGGATTCCATTGAGTCTGCTACAATCCTTTTACCATCTATTTCAAAATCGGAATGACATTCGGATACAAACCGGGCATAATGCCTTAGGCCTATCCATGTTTCAGGATCAATTTTAAAGCTGCCAAAAGCGTCAATAGGTACGTTTTTTGCTATGTGTTTAATGTTATAGGTTGCCGTTCCCTTGATCCTTGGTTCATCAATAGTAAGAACAATCTTTTTAGGCAGGGTGGCGCCAGACTCCGTCATTTCAAGGTCGACTAATTCCACATACATGGCGGCATGATTTGAATATTCGAACAGCTTATCCCCGCTTAAAGACCAAAGCCACTTGCATCTTTGGAAACCAAAGGTAGGGTTAAGTACCGCATCCCACCAAACAAGCGTATGTTCGGGAAGATATACCTTTCCCCATGTCCAGCAATGGTGCTGGAAGTGACCTGGAGGAGCGTATTTCCATTCATGATCTCCATAGCCCTCTCCCTCTACCGGGATTTCTTTACCATCTATTATCAATTTGCCGGTAACCCGGCATCGGGGGCGAACGGCATATCCAAAATATAATGGTGTTGGCGGTCCTTGCTCTCTTCCCTGATAAACCCCGTCGGGGGGTTCAAAAATCGGTTGTGTCAGGCATTCGTAGACAAAATCCGCGCCCATGTTTTCATGACGAAAATGCATCTCGTATTTAGGAAATTTACCAAACACATAATTATCGCCCATCTTGACATCACAGTATTCCGTTGATGCGGTAATAGTATCCGTATCAAAAAAAGTTACTACATTGGTATTTTTTCCATCCGGTCCACAGACGTCGAGCCAAATACTGGACTTGGCGGGAGCAGTATGAAACATAAGTTGCATGGAATATCCGTTAGTAAAAATACCATCATGAAACCACAACTGCATTACCCCCGGCTGAGGCCGAAGGCCCTGGTATTTTTCATCGGGCCAATATAATTTTGGATCTCTCTCCATAGTATCTTCCTCCCTTATTTCTTTTTGTTCTGTTAATAGTTATTAAGCAACTACAGACCCAAAAGGTTCCGCAGCTTTTCAAAATGGGACCAGGTGATAAAGCCCTTCTTGTTTTTGGAGCGCTCCAGATAACTTTCGTTGTTCTCCATGCGGGTGAAAAGAATGGCCAGGCGCCAAGTGGCAAGCACCTCGTAGTAATGCAGGTTTTCCACCTTCCGTTTTGTCGCCTGTTCGTAGTGTGCGATAGTCTCCTGCATGCTTGGAAGACCCGTCATGCGCGGGAAAGGCGAGGCCGGGCGACCGACGCTGGTGGCCCAATCGATGTGGGCAAACCAACCAAGATCGGATTCCGGGTCGCCTATACACGCCATTTCCCAATCCAGTACCGCCGCGACCTGATGGTCGCAAATGATCATGTTGCCCAACCGGGCATCGCCCCAACATAAGGAAAAGTGCCTTGGTTCGAAGCTGTTTTTCAGGAGCCAGTCCCGGCTGGTTTTCAGGATGCCCGGCATGGGCTCGCTGTTTTGCTGGAACACCTCTTCGTAATAGGCAACCTGCCGCTCTATGTAGTTCTTGCCGGCGCCAGGCACGCCGAGGAAATCCAGGCCGGCCTTTCGCCAGTCCAGGGTATGGATGGCAGCCATGGTATCGACGGCGCTCCACCAGGTCTTGGCCTTCTCTGCGGCCTTCGCCTCGAACAGCGGGCCGGCTATTTGGTAGGGCGGAAAGTCGCCCGGAACCCACCCATCGACCTGGTCAACAATATAAAAGGGGGCGCCAATCACCGCAGCGTCCTCCTCCAGCCAACGCGCCGGGGGGACCGGTACGCTGGTATCGCCAAGACGATACAGCAGTGTGTATTGCTGCGTCATGTCGTAGGCATAGTCAGGAAACACCTTGTACCCCCCAGGCGGCCAGCGCACCACGAGTTTTTCCACGCGGATGTCACTGCCACAACGCCACTGAAGCTCGACAAAAAATGTTTCGTTGGAGGCACCGGAGTCGGGCCTCCTTAATGATGAAATCACCACATCGCCGGCCTGCGGCAGCTTGATAGCGAACCAATCCCTAAGCCTGCTCCGGGCAGTATCTAAATCCACTACAGCCATCAAAGTCTCCCGCAGTTACGGTGCATATTTGGGTTGTTCGCCATAGTATGGTGGGGTTTTACACCCCACCGGAACCTTTCTTTATTTGCTCAGATACACCCGTTCATACCGGCGCATATTCTTGGTCGGTTTCCACCATTTTTTGATTTCTAAATTTTCAGCTACAGCATTGGCTGCAAGATACCCTGGCCCTCCCAGTACCAGACCGCCGGGATAGTTCGAAGCACCACAGGTGTAGAGACCCTCAATCGGTGTCCGGCCGGACGAACACTGTTCATTGGGCCGGAACATGCCCATCTGAAACGGAATATAATCTCCATGCTTGAACGAGCCACGGCGCATGCTTGCAAGGCGCGTTTCGATATCCACAGGTGTCTCGCTATGCACCATGTACATATTCTCTTTTGTCATGTTCGGAGCATACCTGCGCCATCTCTCAAGAACCTTTTCGGTAATTTCATCAGTTCTCTTCTCCCACCCGCCCTTAAGATCGTAAGGGGCATGCATCTGGAAGAATGCTATATGCTGTGCTCTCGGCTTGAGCTTGGAGGTATCCAGCATTACCGGTGTTATAGAAACGGGAGGAACTCTGGCCAGATGCGGATCAATTAAAGTCTCACAGGTAGAGTGCCCGACCAGTTGATCTGAAATATCCCCGTCTTTAACACCCTTCCAGTATTGCAGGAGTTCGTCCACATTCTCAAATCCCATAACAGTCATAAAAGCTTTATCTACCCAGGCATCATCGGCCTTATATTTTGGCGGCTCATACAGCACTGCATGTGTAGTAAAAAAACTCTTTTTTTCATACTGCCAGGCTTTTGATGTCTGATTCAGGTAACCATCCAGATGCTCCGGCCCCACCATCTCCTGGAAAGTCTGTTGCGGATCAAGGCTGGATAGAATAGCTTTCGCCTTTATCTGACGGCCGTCATACATTTCCACGCCCGTTGCTTTACCATTTGCTACAAGTATTTTGGTAACAGGCGCAGGACTCATGATCATACCGCCGGCTCCCATAATCTCCCGCGCCAGGGCAGCAGCCATTCGGTGTGAGCCGCCGTTACAATAGGCTTTGTTCCACCCCGCCCTTTGCAGCAACAGGGGGATTAAGAATCCCATTCCTGCGCCATTGGGGTCTAGTCCAAACATGCAGACGCAATAAAGCATTGCGGCCTGTATCTTTTTATTCTCAAATAACTCAGTAATCACCTCAAGGGGGGTTTTTTCCGTCAGGTCAATTAATGCTTTACCTATAGCAGTTCTCTGCATACTGACGACCTGTTCCAGTGCGGGCATGGGCGGATAGTAGGTTGCAGGCCCCAGAATCTCATCGAACATCGGCTCCCATGTCCGCATTAACTTCAAAAAAGTTTCGGCATCTTTATGGGACAGCCGGCGCAGGGAATCGGCGGTATCGTCGATGCTTCTGCACAGGACAAAGGATGATCCGTCTTCGTAGACCATCCCGGTCTGGTAATTGGGAGTATAAAAACTCACCCCATGTTTTGAAAGATCAAAATCCTGCAAAAGGGGCATGTAATCCGTCATCATATGATAAATGGCATGGGTGTGGGTATAATAGCACGGGAAAAGAACTTCTTCTGTAGCCAGCCCGCCGCCGACTTCCGTGCGCTTTTCAAGCACAATCACACTTAAGCCCGCACGAGCCAGATACGCACCGGCAATAAGCCCATTGGGGCCCCCGCCAATAATCACCACATCGAATTCGGATTCCCTCGGAAACTCGGGGATCGCCCCCACAGCATCGCGTTTATAGGGAACCAGTTTATCAATTGCATTATTCGTAGCGCTTGACATATTGTACCTCCTTTAATTTATCTTTGTAGTATCAACCGATTCGCGGTATTGTCTTGTCTCCGTCCTTGACATGCCATGGCGAGGGATACCACCAGGCTTTAGGCTCCACCACCCCATCATCTATCAGGATATGCATCAGGTTGTATGCAACCGCCATCAGGCAAAGGCCACCGGGATATTGTGACTGATGAGCAAGGTAAAGGTTCTCTATCGGCGCACGGTATCGCGATAGTTCCGGCAAGGGCCGGTTGCTCCACCACTGGTCTGCGGTCTCGGCAGGCCCGCACCATGCACCACCACCAAGTCCGGCATTGCGGAACTCATCTTCAAGCGGAGTATTACTATTGAAATACACTATGTCTTCTCTCATGTTCGGCGCCATCTGACATACCATTTCCTTGATCATATTGTTAAACTCCTCCTTTTTCTCAAAGGAAATGGCATCAGGTCCGTCACAATGATATTCAGGAGGCGGAACATTAGTCTGAAAGCCACCCAGGACAGTATAGCCCTTAGGAGCTATTGTGGGATCTAAGGCCGTCACATTGGCATAGCCGCCCCCAGCCAGATGGGGACCGAATTTTCCACTATTTTTAAACCCTTCCACGTCCCGAATATAATTCATATAACCCTGGGTATCATCCATGGGATAAATGTATGCGGCAGGCGGCAAGTCAAACTCGGCCATCAATTTGCCCGCTTCCCCCTTGCATCTGGGGTAATCCTTGGCGATGATATGCGTGTAGACACAGGAACCGGATCTCATATCCAGGTCCGCTACCCTTTGTTTAAATGATTTGTCCAGATGATCGGAACCGACCAGCCTTAAGAAAGTCTGCTGAGTATCCACAGAACTTATCACAGCCTTGTTAGCCATGATGAGCTTCTCTTTGTATTGAGCGCTATCGGAAAGACGTATCCCCACTGCTTTGTTATCTTTCACTATAATCTCTTCCACAGGCGAGTTGGTGAGAATTTTGGCACCGTGGTGCATAGCGCTACGGATGATTGCATGAGCATACATATGCATCCCGCCAACAAACATGCCGTCAGAATAATTCATCAAGAGATAGGTTCCAAAGGCTGGGATCGCCAGCTTCCGCCAATGCGGCGCTACTCCCTGGTAGTAGATTTGGTACATCATCGCAGCCTTCATGGGTCCGCATTCCATGATTTCTTCCATGATTTCAACCAGACTCAACTCAAGCCAGTCGGGACGGAACAATTGCGGCATGGCCTTGCAGAGTACTTGGTACCATGGGAGATCCTCCGGCTCATACTCAAGGTCAAGAGGCCATGGGGGAACCCAAAATATTGATCGCAATATATCCTTCAGATGGGGAACCATCTCATATGCAATCTTCTCCCACAACTGAGCATCCTTTACCGACCACGTTTTCAAAACCTCAAAGGCCCTGCTGGTCATCGCTGGGTCTTGAGGGTGAAGACCCAGAACAGGCCTGTCATCCGAGTTAACCAACATAAAAGGCCCTTTAACGGGCGCAAACCGAAGCCCAAACCTCCACAGGTCAAGATGATCCATGCCTGGAGATGCGTTCGCATAACTTATAAGAGCATGTGGCTGAATGATGCAACCTGCCCTGACTTCGGAAAAGTCCATACATCCGCCGGCCTCAACCCGCGCCTCGGCCACTGCTACCGTATATCCCGACTTAGCCAGGTAAGCAGCAGTTGATAACCCATTGTGCCCTCCACCAACGATTACGAAATCATACTTTTCCATTTCTTACCCTCCTTAACGACGATTATGTTATCAACAAATCAAAGGATCCCATCTTCAGGTATTTCATTTTATATAGTTATTTATAGTCTTAGCTCAAATCGTGCCAAAGTAAATTTGCATGTAAATACAGATATATATACAAAGATAGCAACGAATATGTTGTATGCAACGATAATATTTGTTGCATTGCACGTATATTTCATTAAACTGTGGTAATAAACGGACTTTATACATTAATAATAGGAAATTCCCATGCCACTAGATGAAAATTATTTTTTCCGGGAGGCCACATTACGGATCTGTGGCAGCCTGGAGATCGAAAGAGCACTGTGGGATTGCTTTATGTACATACGCGACTTTATCCCGGCGGAGATCATGCTGATCGCTGTTTATGATCCAGCACCGGAAACCGCTGAAATTATTGCAAAGGCTGATTTGAGGGGAGGAGAACTTACATCCTTAAAAAGCGTTGTTCCGGAAGATACGAAACAAATTATCGAGGAAATGAGAATAAATCCTAAGGTAAGGCCAAAGGTATTGGTGGCTGACAGGATTGGCGATCATCCCATTGTAAATTATCTATCTGAAATTATAGGCTATCATGATGCAGCTTTTATGGCGATAGGACCAAAGCTGGAATGGGATTTTATAGCCGGTATTTTTGTCGGTAATCATGGGAACAATAAGTATTCAAAAAAACATATCCGACTTTTTTCGCTTTTGAATGAACCCTTTGCCATTGCCCTAAGCAATTATCTGCGTTACCGGGAGGTCCTAAGACTGAAGGAAATCCTGGCAGATGACAACAAATATTTACAGGATGAGTTACGGCAACAAACGGGAGAAGAGATCGTGGGCGCCCATTTCGGTCTGAAACAGGTCACGGGAATGGTTGGCCAGGTGGCTCCCCTGGCCAGCCCCGTTCTCTTGCTGGGAGAAACCGGAACCGGAAAAGAGGTAATTGCCACAGCCATTCATAATTTGTCACCGCGTAGAAACGGTCCTTTTATTAAGGTGAATTGTGGCGCTATCCCGGAGTCACTTATGGATAGCGAGCTGTTCGGTCATGAGAAGGGAGCATTTACAGGCGCCTTCTTTCAGAAACGGGGCCGCTTCGAGCGCGCCCAGGGCGGCACAATCTTTCTCGATGAGATCGGCGAGTTAACACCGGGGGCACAAATCAGTCTCTTGCGGGTTATCCAGGAAAAAGAGATTGAACGGGTAGGTGGGACAGAAACCATCAAGGTTGATATTCGTATAATCGCTGCTACGCATCGCAATCTGGAGGCCATGCTGGCAGAGGGAAAGTTCCGTGAGGATCTCTATTTCCGCTTGCGGGTTTTTCCCATCATGATTCCGCCGCTGCGTGACCGACGCATTGATATTCCAGCCCTGGTCCAATATTTCATGATGAAAAAGACACAGGAGATGGGGTTTACTAATGTTCCCACTCTTGCTCCCGGAGCAATTGAGAAACTGATGAATTACAACTGGCCCGGCAATGTCAGGGAACTACAGAACGCGGTCGAACGTGCCCTTATCCTCAGCATGGGACAACCGCTGGCATTTGACAATCTGGGTGATATTATGCCTCACGCGACTGTTATGATATCCGAGAGTTACGATAGAAATCCTCTCGGTCTTGAAGAAACGATGTCACAAGCGATTATAAATGCACTGAACATAACCGGTGGCCGTGTAGACGGGGAAAAAGGTGCGGCAAAGCTTTTAAAAATAAACCCTTCAACTCTTCGAACAAAAATGCGCAAATTAGGCATCCCATTCGGCAGGAAAGTAAACGTTTAGTAAAAAAGAGTAATTCAAATGCCCGGAACAAATAATCCTGAGTTCCGGCCTTGCTTGCCCGACTCTTGTCTTACAAGTTCATTCAAGATAAACGTCAATGGCCTGTTTTCTTCACAGTTTTCACTAAATCTTATAGGCCCGGGCTTACGGTAGTTATCTTCACCATGGTAAGCACCAAGCCATTTTTCCCGAAGTTCTTTTACTATATTAAAGGCCGGCGAATTTACATCTACAATAGTTTTTTCCAAAACCAGTTCCATCTTTCCTTTTCTTTCTTCAATCCGCATAAGAGGAGCTATGGGAATACCTATCGGTTCCCATTTGTTAAATTCTTTTTCAAGGTTTTTTATAGCAGCCATTTGGCCGGTTGCCCCGTTTGCTACGAGGCTGAAAGCTGTAAGGCCTAAATTATATCCATAAACACAGTCAAAACCGCTTGGATCATTTCCTCTTCCATCGTAGCCATAAAAATGAAGCTGTGTCTTAAAGCTGGGTACGGATTTTTTGTAGATTTTTTCTACCGGCCCCGGAATTTTCTCATCTTCCGCCAAAAAGCCTTCTTTAACAAGCTCCATAGTTAAGGTTTTAAGCGATGTAATGGAATCTTTGACTATCAGAAACTCTTCTTTATAATCATTAAAAAGCGCAGGGCCGTAAAGATCGGGGTTAAGATTACCCTTTTTCAGAGTTTTACTGAAATAGCTTTTTTTGATTCCAACCTTGTACTGACCTTTTTCTTTTAATATTTTAAGATAATCTTTAACAAGACCCATAAGCACTTTATCCGTTTCAACCTGAGAGAACTGAAAATTGCCATGGCTATCTCTTTCTGTAAGAAGACCTTCCTGGAAAAAAGCCGGAATGTCATTAAACAAATCATCATCTCTTGTGTTCCAGATAGTAAAACCACCCTCTTCCCGTGAAGTTTTTGCCAATCTGCGTAAGTAATCAAGCTTTTCTTCCAAAACGGGAAAATCGCTGTGAAAGTCGTTATCATGGGTTGAATTGTATTTGGCGATAATCGTGTTAAGTTTGATAATAAATACCTGGATCTCATTTACAAATTCAAGAACACCTTCCGGAATAACTATTACTCCAAAATTTTTCCCGACTGCGGCTCTTCGCACAATCCCGTCACAAAGCATACGGGACAAATGACGCAAAGTCATCCCGAAAGCCGTATAATCAACAGTTCCATCTTTTTTTGCTTTTTCCAACCTTCTTACATCCACATAATCGGCCAGATCCTCACCTATAAGAGTTATATTGGCATGAGTCTGGAGGGCAACTTCTAGGGCAAGATGGCTTGCAACCCTTCCCATTACTTTACATATGTGCCAGTACTTTACATCCGAACTGCTGTCTGTGCATAGATTGCTTACGGAATTTGCAAAAGCAAGAGCTGCCGTATGAAAGCCGAAAGAAATTGCACAAAGAATCGTTCCGTTTGCATCCCTTACCTGGATATCACCATCAATTGTTTTTGGAACACCAATGATTTGCACACCATCATCAAACATGTCTTGTGCAAGAAAGGCAGCATTTGTATTTGAATCATCTCCTCCCACAATTACAAGTGCATCCAGTTTCAATTTGCTGCATGTCTCCTTTGAGAGAGACGTTTTTCCCTTGGAATCAATTTTTGTACGGCCTGTTTTTATCATGCCGAATCCGCCAAGGTTTCTGTAGGCATCAACTATATCATCTGTCAATTCTACGCATTCATTTTCAATAATCCCGTCAGGGCCAAGCAAAAAACCGTATATAGCACTTTCGGGATTGGCTTTCTTTGCGGCATCATACATACCTGCGATAACATTGTGCCCCCCTGGCGCCGGTCCACCCGAAAACACAATTCCTATATTTCGTTTTTTACAATATTTCTTTTTGAATGATTCATCGGCAGAATCCATGCCTTTTAAAATTTGAACTTTGTTTCCTATTATGTCAGGCAATCGTTTTTTTGCTTCAACATGAATCTCAAACTTATAATCATCTGTTTCATCTGTTCTTATAGAGTCATTCATAAATACATTGCATACGGCCGGTTTGTGATATCTTCTTGCGGTTAGCTCAGGACTTACACGGCTTACAACTTGCTGAATCGAAGAATTGTTTTTTATAATGTGGGTGAAATCGGTGTTTTCTTTGCTTGGCATTGGTTTCTCCGCAAAAAATTATTAATGAAAATTCTTTTTAGCAATAATAAACTATTTATCTGCTTATCAAATTATGGCTATCAACAAATATATAGGTATGATTGTTTTTAATAACTTCCGGCAAACGATTATGTCAAGAATATTTATAAAATCCTTCAAACCCTATGGTTTATATATTACGGTAATTGTTTATAGTTTTAATTCTCATTATTTTCATTATCAGTTTTTTGTTGTCTATCAAAATCTTTAGCAGTAGAATTATTTTTCAATCTGTATGTGCTGAATTTAGCAATATACATCCTTAATTATTGCTTTTTGACTTTTTCGGAGCTGAGAATGACCAATTACGGGAACCAGGCAACTATAAACGAAGGTATTGTAGTTTCCGTGCGCGGCGGCATCGTTGACATATTTTTCAATAAAGACCTGCCACCCTTATATACCCTGCTTTGGGCAGGCGAAGATAAGCCAATTCCCATTGAAGCCGTCACCCATATAGATGCAAACCGCATCAGAGGTATAGCCCTTTCTTCCACTTCAGGGCTTGGCAGGGGTGACATAGCGCGTTCATACGGCAAAACACTGACATCGCCTGTAGGCAAAAATCTTCTGGGCCGGATGTTCAATGTGTTCGGAGAAACTATCGACGGACTTGAAAAAACCGAATATTCCGAATACAGATCTATTCATCGCCCATCCATTAATTTATCCGGGCGTACTACCAGCCAGGAAATTTTTTTAACCGGAATAAAAGCCATCGACCTTTTAGTCCCTCTTGAACGGGGCGGCAAAGCCGGATTGTTCGGAGGGGCGGGTGTGGGTAAGACCGTGGTTATAACCGAGTTGATCCATAATATAGTCGGCAAACATAAAGGGATGAGCATTTTCTGCGGCATCGGGGAACGTTGCAGGGAAGGGGAAGAACTTTACAGGGAAATGAGCCAGGCCGGCGTACTTAAAAATACGGTGATGGTTTTCGGCCAGATGGATGAGCCTCCCGGCGCCCGGTTTCGCGTGGGTCACGTTGCTCTGACTATGGCCGAGTATTTCCGGGATGACCTGGGCCAGGACGTATTGCTTCTCATTGATAATATTTTCCGTTTCATACAGGCCGGTTCCGAACTATCGGGACTTCTGGGAAGGCTGCCCTCAAGAATGGGATACCAACCCACCATGGGCACTGAACTGGCCGAACTGGAAGAACGCATATCAAGTGGCGCCAAAGCCGCCATTACATCCATACAGGCGGTTTACGTACCTGCCGATGATTTAACCGACCCTTCGGCGGTTCATACTTTTTCACATTTGTCAGCCTCCATCGTTCTTTCACGAAAACGGGCAGGTGAAGGATTTTATCCTGCTATTGATCCTTTACAGTCCAGATCCGCCATGCTCCAGCCCCGTATTGTAGGACAAAGACATTACGATATTGCACGGGAAGTCAGAAAAACTCTGGCAAATTATGAAGAATTAAAAGATATTATCGCCATGCTTGGCATTGAGGAGCTGGCACGCGAAGACCGCAAAACGGTTTTCAGGGCAAGACGGCTGGAACGGTTTCTTACCCAGCCCTTTTTTACAACAAATCAGTTTACAGGACTTGATGGAAAATTTGTGGGTATTGAAGACACAATTTCAGGATGTGAAAGAATAATAAATGACGAATTTTCCGATATTCCGGAAAGCGCTTTGTATATGATTGGTTCAGTTGATGAAGCAAAAAAAACAATGGGAGAAAAAACTTGAATCTAACCATTTATCTTCCATCGGAAATCTTTTTGGACTCTCCTGTCAAAAAAATTGTGGGAGAAGGCCCGGAGGGCTCATTTTGCATTTTGCCGAAACATATCGATTTCGTGACCGCTCTTGTTCCGGGTATTCTGAAATATTTTTCGGAATCCGGCAGTGAACAATTTCTCGCACTAAAGGAAGGAATACTGGTCAAGCAACAGGAGCGTGTTGCTGTTACTACCCAAATGGCTTTTAAGGGAGAACTTGGATTTTTAAAGGAAACGGTAGATAGAATTATCTATGAGACCGATGATCGTGAAAAGCAAACCCAAACAGCAGTAGCCCGGCTTGAAGCCGGTTTTATACGAAGTTTTATGGAAATCGGAAAAAATGCCTGAAGATTCTGAAAATTTCGATAAAAAAGAACGGCAGTTTTCCCATGCCGTAGACATCCGTGAAAAGCGCAAAATCCGGGCGGAAAAGAAAAAAAAAGAAGGATTCTGGTTTGGCCTGGGTATGTTCGGTGTGGTGGGATGGTCTGTGGCCGTTCCGACCGTGGCAGGAATTTTTATCGGATTATGGATAGACATCAAATATCCGAGCCGCTATTCCTGGACACTGATGCTTATGATAATCGGCATTGTTTCAGGATGCGCCAACGCCTGGAGATGGATTACGCGGGAAAGAAACGGCATCAAAGAAGAAAGGGAAGATAATGGAGATTGACCCTTTTGTCATATGTGTTGCAACGGTATGGGGAGTAATCCTGAGTATTCTCTTTTTCGGGGGGTTGTGGTGGACTTTAAAAAAAATCCCGCAAAAACAAAATCCCCAACGTTTTCTTGGATACAGCTTCATTATACGAACATCTATAGCGCTTGGTGGATTCTGGCTGGCTTTAAACCACAGCCTTGCGGCTTTTGGGATAACAATGGCCGCATTTGCTCTTATGCGCTTTATTTTAACACACCGGTTGGGTTCCGCAAAAGGAGACGAAAAGAATGTCAATCAGTCCTGACAGCATTGTTTTCTGGGAATACGGCATATTTTCCTTAAACGGAACCATTGTTTTCACATGGATAGTCATGGCTTTACTGTCTTTTGGCTCATGGCTGATAACCAGACGGTTTAAACCGGACGGAGATGTTTCCCTGTTGCAAAGCATGCTGGAAGCAATTGTCGGTTCTATCCGGCAGCAGTTAAAAGAAGTAACTCCTTACCAGCCCAAAGGAATTATGGATTTTCTTGGAACATTGTTTCTGTTTATAGCCGTTTCCAATATACTTTCCGTAATTCCCGGATTTCAACCGCCTACAGGCTCGCTTTCGACCACAGCAGCCCTTGCCCTTCTGGTTTTTATAGCTGTTCCGGTTTACGGAATTTCAAGAGCGGGTTTTTTTAACTATCTTTCAAATTATCTGCGTCCTTCATTTTTCATGCTTCCGTTTAATATTATGGGAGAAATCAGCAGAACGTTAGCACTTGCCGTGCGTCTCTTCGGCAATGTTATGAGCAGCAATATGATAGGAGCCATTCTTCTGCTTATCACCCCGCTTTTTTTCCCTGTTATAATGCAGTTGCTGGGGCTGCTCACAGGAGTGGTTCAGGCATATATCTTTGCCATTCTCGCGGCAGTGTATATCGGCGCCGCGATGGAAATACAATCAATACCGAAAAAAATAAAAAAAGGAGAAAAAATATGAGTGATTTAACATGGGTGGCTGTAGCATCCATACTTGCTTCGAGCATATGCATCGGAATAGGATCGATAGGCCCTGCCCTTGGTGAAGGAAAAGCTTTGGCACAGGCTTTAAGTTCCATTGCACAGCAGCCTGATGAAACCAATGCGATTACCCGAACGCTTTTTGTGGGAATGGCAATGGTGGAATCAACTGCAATCTATTGTTTTGTAGTGACAATGATACTTATTTTCGCAAATCCTTTCTGGAATTATTTTCTTTCCAAAGCCGGAGGATAAATCGTGCCTATAGACTGGTTTACAATTGCCGCTCAGATCATTAATTTTTTTATCCTTATTTTTCTCTTAAAAAAATTTTTATACCGCCCTGTAATCCGTGCGATGGAAGAAAGGGAAAAAAGGATTGCAAATGCATTAGAGCAGGCAAAAAACGCCGAAAAAGAAGCCAGAGCACATGCCGAATCACTTGCAGCCAGGCAACAGGATTTTTTGGAAAACAAAGAAAAAATGCTGGCCGATGCCAAAGCGGAAATAGAAAAATGGCACGAGATAAAAATTGCCGAACTGCGGATGGAAATAGACGATATGCGTCAATCCTGGACAGATAATCTTGACCGTGAACGCCGGAAATTTTTAACGAATCTGAAAAAGGATACGATCCGGCACATTATGAATATAGGCAATAAGGTCATAAGGGATCTGGCCGATCAACAGCTTGAAGCGCGGATTATCGCAGTTTTCATGGAAAAAATTGAAAATGAAAAGAAGTACTTTCAAAGCGAAAAATATGCCGGAACTGTTCAGGTAATTTCAGGATTCGGGCTTTCCGAAAAAGTCGCCGATGACATCCGAAAAAAATTCAGCCAATGGCTTCCATCTTCCGAACCTGTCCGTTTTGAAACTTCCCGTGACCTGGGAATGGGAATTGAAGTATTTGCAGGAGATAAAAAAATTGCCTGGAATCTTGATAAATATTTAATAGATCTTGAAAAGGAAATACTTTTGGTATTTCCATCAAAAACACGGAATGCAGCATGAATGATTTTGATATTAATTCCATTCTTGAAGAAGTGTCCCATGCAATAGAAAAGGGAACTAATCAGTATAACCCGCTTCCCGAAACCGAAGAAATAGGAACAATTCGATCCGTAGACGAAGGAATTGTATGGGCTAAAGGCTTAAGCCATGTAAAATATGAGGAACTGGTCCTTTTTGAAGACGGGAATATGGGCATGGTATTAGATATTTTGCCTGACCGTGTTGGAATTGTTCTTTTCGGCCATAACGAAAACCTTTCCGCCGGACAAAAAGTTTCCCGAAGCCACCGCATCCTCGATATTCCCGTCGGCCCTGATTTTTTGGGACGGGTAGTAAATCCTCTGGGAGAGCCTCTGGATGATCTGGGTTCGATAAAGGAAGAAAAAAGATACGATGTTTTAAGGCAAGCTCCAAGAATTTTAGACCGGGCACCGGTTGAAAAACCTTTACAAACCGGCCTGAAAGTAATTGACGCCCTGATTCCCATCGGAAGGGGCCAGCGGGAACTGATTTTAGGAGACAGGCAAACCGGAAAAACAGCCATTGCTTTAGATACGATAATAAACCAGAAAGGAAAAGACGTAAAATGCATCTATTGCGCCATAGGACAAAGAGGCGCAAGTGTAGCCAAGGTTATTGCCGATCTTAAAGAGCAAAATGCTATGGATTACACAACCGTCGTGGTAGTAGCAGGAGATGATCCGCCGGGGCTTCAATATATCGCCCCTTACGCAGCAACCAGTATAGCCGAGTATTTCATGCATGAAGGCCATGATGCGATAATAATCTATGACGATTTGACGCGGCATGCCCTGGCTTACCGGCAGCTTTCGCTGCTGATGCGCAGACCGCCAGGCAGAGAGGCTTTTCCAGGTGATATATTTTATATTCATTCCAGACTGCTGGAAAGAGCCACCCATTTGAAAACCGAACTTGGAGGAGGCAGCCTGACGGCTCTGCCTATTGCCGAAACCGAGGCACAGAACATCTCAGCATATATTCCCACCAATCTGATATCCATCACCGACGGGCAGATTTATCTTTCCCCGGATATGTTCCAGAAAGGATTGCTGCCGGCTGTAGATGTAAGCAAATCAGTTTCCCGCGTAGGCGGAAGGGCACAAATTCCGGCTTATCGAAAAGTCTCCGGGGATTTAAGACTTTCCTACAGTCAGTTTCAGGAACTGGAAGCATTTGCCCGTTTCGGAGCCAGGCTTGACGATCATACCAGAAAAACCCTCGACCATGGCCTAAGGGTGCGCGAAGTATTAAAACAGGACCAGTTTTCTCCCCTTGGTGCGGCAAGTCAAATAGCAATTCTTTTGTCCGTTGCCAGTGGCACGCTGGATAATATCCCCATAAAACGCATAAGGGATGCGGAATTGGCCGTTTGCGAACAATTAACCAAACTGATTCCCGGATTCAACCAAAGCATTGAGACAGCAGAGCCCAAAGATCCTGTCTGGGACAAGATGAATCAGATAATAACCGAAGTGTTGAAAGCCTTTATATAAAAACAATGCAAACCCTGGAAGTACTGGACAAAAAAATCAGGACCGCTGAAGACCTGCTCTCGGTGGTTAAAAGCATGAAAACCCTTTCAGCGGTGAATATCCGGCATTATGAGATGGCAGTGGAATCTCTGGAAGCATACAGAAATATAGTGGATAAAGGATGGCAGATTCTCTTCAGCCACTTTATTCCGGATTCAGGCAACCTTGCCGAAAAACATGCTGTCATTATAGTTATCGGAACAGACCAGGGCATGTGCGGCCAGTTCAATGAGATTATTGCCGCCAAAGCTATGACTGAATACAAAGTACTTAAAAAACAGGGAGCGGATGTGGCTTTCTGGTCTGTCGGAGAAAAAGTTGCCGCAGCTATAACCGATGAAAACGTTACGACAGAGCTGCATTACAATGCTCCGGGAAGCCTGAATACTGTAAATATCATGGTGGCGGATTTGACGGAAAAACTGGAAAACCGGAAAAGCAAACATGGAACAGATTATTTCTATCTGTGCCATAATATACTTTCCGGAAAAACAAGCTATGATCAGACATGCTACCCCGTTCTTCCGCTGGACAAAAGCTGGGTTGACAAACGAAATATACAATGGCCGGAAAGATGCCTGCCCCTTTTAGGCCTTCCTCCTACCGAAATGTTTCGGCATTTGTTCAGGCAATATCTGTATATTTCTCTTTACAGGGCGCTTGTCCAATCCCTTGCCGGCGAAAATCTGGCCCGTCTCACCGCCATGCAGGCAGCGGAAAAAAATATTGAAGAACTCGAAGCTGACCTTAAAAAACAGCACCGTGAAGAACGACAGGCTGGTATCACCAATGAACTGCTGGATATTATTTCCGGCTTCGAGGCGCTAAGTGATGATTTTTCCTGAACCGCCGTTAAATAAACCGGCTCTTATTGTTTATTTAAAAGATTCCCCCAGTTTGTTCTTTTTCGCATTTCTTCCTTGGTCTCTTCCGGCACAAAATCCTTTCCTTCCCGTATCTCCCAGCCTCCGCCAAGAGCTTTGTAAATGGCAATCAGATTAAGCGCAACAGACCCTTTTGTTTCGGCAAGAATATCTTCCTGTGTTGCCTGAGCCCTTTGAGTATCAAGCACCCTCTGATAATCTATCAAGCCTTCTCTGTACTGCAATACTGATATTTGAACCGAGCGTTTGGCGGCTTTTTCCGCTTCAGATAAAAAAATTTCTTCTTCCTGTGCTCTCAGAAAACCGGCCAAAGCATTTTCCACCTCCTGTGTAGCACGCAGAACAGTATTTTGATAATTAACTATCGTTTGCTGAAGTCTGGCATCCTGAACACGAACCCTGTTTTTTATCCGGCCGTAGTTAAACAAATCCCAGCCAAAAGATGGCCCGCCGAAGAATTCCAGGCTGTCCGTATCAAAAACATCTTTTAATCTACTGCCGTTCAAGCCTCCGTCTTTGGTAAAGTCGCCATTGCTTGAACGAAGCCCTATTGAACCAAAAAGTTTAAAATGAGGAAATAAATCCGCTTTGGCAACACCTACCAAAGGACTCTGGGCAGCCACATAAGATTCCGCCAGCCGTATATCCGGGCGTCTGCGCAAAAGATCGGCAGGTATACCCACGGCAACTTCTGCAAAAGCTTTAGGAATAACGGATTCTCCGGTAATTATATCATCAAGATCATCCGGCATTTTACCCAGCAGAACACAGAGCGCATTCCTGGTTTGGCGCAAGGCTGCTTCCAGCCGCGGTATCAGGGCCTGGGTATTTTTAAGAAGCGCTGTAGCCTGTGCAACATCAAGTTCAGTCACTTCCCCGGCTTTAAAGCGTACATTGGCGATTCTAAGAGAACGTTGTTGGATATTCACATTTTCCCGCGCAATTGCCAGCCTTTTTTCAAATGTTCGAATACTGACATAGGTTCGGGCAACTTCGGCTGTAAGTGTAACAAGCATATCATCATAGCTTGCGACAGAGGTATCCAGATTAGCAGCGCCGGATTCCACCAAACGCCTGAACTTGCCCCAGAAATCCAGCTCCCAGGCGGCATCAAATCCAACAGCCACATCGGCGTAAGACAAGTCTCCGGAAATTGTGTTGGCCGAGTTTTCACTTGCACTGTTATAAGAATACCCGCCACGTAATTGTTGTGACTGCGGGAATAGATTTCCGAAAGCAATTCCCAGTTGCGCTCTGGCTTCCAGGATTCGAATTCCTGCAATACGCAACGAAAGATTCTGCTTATATGCAGATTCAATCAAAACATCCAGTACCGGATCATTGAAAGCACGCCACCAATGGCTGTAACTTACGGTTTCAGTTTTTACCCTGTTATCTTCGTGCTCAAGCCATTTTTGCGGTTCCGGCGCCGAAGGTTTGATATAGTCGGGCCCTACGGCACAGCCGCAAAACATTAATACACAACTTACAAGAACAATTAAAAACCGCTTCATATATAAAAGCTTTCCTTTCTTGGCATCTGATAAATAAAAATATTGCAATAGCAATAGCATTTAAACTCCCTTGCTTGGTATCAAAAATTATGGATTTTTTACCCTGAAAAATATTGCATACAATACCGGAATCACAATCAGCGTCAGCAAAGTTGCAAAGCCAAGCCCAAACATAATGGACACAGCCATTGATATAAAAAAAGCATCCTGGAGCAGCGGTGCCATACCTAGTATAGTTGTCAGAGCTGCCATTGAAACCGGTATAAGACGACTAACTCCGGAATCCACAATTGCCTCAAAGGAAGTCTTTCCGCTTGTCATCTCCAGATCTATCTGATCGATTAAAACAATTGCATTTTTGATCATCATCCCGGAAAGGCTCATCAATCCCAAAAGGGCCATAAATCCGAATGGCTGATTAAACAAAAGCAAACCGGCCGTAACACCAATAATTGCAAGCGGCACCGTAAGCCATATGATCAGGGTCTTTTTTATGGAATTAAAGAGAATAATTACCAAAAGAATCATAAGTCCGAAAAATATGGGTATGTTAGAGCTAAGTCTGGACTGCGCCCTACTCGAGTCTTCAGCTTCACCACCCCATGATATATAATAACCCGGCATGTCTTTAAGGGGTACCAAATCCTGATCCTTAACCGGAATAGTTGAAGCATCCCATTCATCCGGTTTAACAGGTTTTCCGAGTTTTTGTTCAACATCCGCACCCAGCGCCTTTTCAATCCTGGGCTTTATCCGCGCCAGAAGCTCACTGGCAAGGCCTGACCTCGGATCAGCATGAATTCTTAACATCTTTTTCCGGTCACGCCTCCAGATATTGGCATCCTCAAAATCGGTCTTAAAACCGGTTATCAACTGGCCAAGGGGAATCGTTTTGCCGGCCACCGGACTCCAGACATTAATTGTGCTCAGGTTGTCCATATCCACACGTTCCGATTCCGGTGACCTGGCAATAATCGGAATCAGCTCATCTCTTTTTCTGTAAACTCCTGCCCGGATTCCTTCTACCGAAGCCGCGATGGCCCTTGCTATATCCGGCCTTCCAAGACCTGCGCGCCTGGCCTGTGTCTCAGCCATCTGCGGTCTTAACACCTTTACCTTATTGCCCCATTCATTTCGCAGCCCTTTTGCTGCAGGATCGGATAAAATAATTTCCTCTGCTTTTTTGCCCAGCTTTCTCAATTCTTCAGGATCAGATCCACTGATCCTAAGCTGAATTTTTCCGCCGGTTGACGGCCCAAGTACAAAAGCCTTTGTATTAACAACAGCCTGGGGAAACAGATTTTCAAGATCTCTTTGCGTCTTTTTTATCAATGCGGGAATCTTTTTATAGTCATCCACTTTTACAAGAATCTGCGCATAGCAGTTATAGCGCGACTCAGGAGCATAAGTCAGTAAAAACCGGATCTGCCCCCCGCCAATAAAAGTAATCACATGATCAACCCCTTCGCATTCCATGAGATAATTTTCAGCCCGCTTGATTTCTTTTGCCGTTTCATTGATATGTGTTCCTTCGGGAAACCGGAAATCAATATAATATTGCTGGCTGGTCGAATCAGGGAAAAAACTGTTTTTGACATATTTAAACCCAAAAAGGGAAAGAAAGAATAAACCGATTACAATACAAACCGTAATCCACCTGAAACGTATACTGACTGACAGAAATTTTCTATAAAACTGATAGAATTTACCCGCATAAGGATCGCCGGATTCGCCGTTGTTATTTTTCCCGTTTTTTGTTGTTAAGAAATTTAGACAAAATAGCGGCGTGCTGGTTACGGCAGTCAGCCAGCTTATCGACAGTGATATCAAAATCACGTAAAATAATGTCCGGCAGTATTCTCCGGTACTATCCTGTGACATCCCTATAGCAGCAAATGCGGCAATTGCAATCAGTGTTGCATAAAATAGCGGCACAGCCACCTGCCCTGCCACTTCTTTGGCAGACGTGCGCGCATCCGCACCCCTGGCCATTCTTACCCGCATGCCGTCTGTCACTACTATTGCATTATCAACCAGCATTCCCAGGGCAATCACAAGTGCGCCGAGTGAAATCCTTTGAAGTGTGATTTCAAATACATCCATGAACAATAAAGTACTCATAATTGTGATAAGCAGGATAGCCCCGATGATAAGGCCGCTTCGCAGTCCCATAAATATCAAAAGAACAATTATCACAACACCTACTGCTTCCAAAAGATTTATCAGAAAACCGTTAATGGCCGTGCTTACGGCATCGGTCTGGAGATAAATTGGATAAGCTTTCATTCCCAAAGGCGCCAAAGCCTCGAGTTCGAAAAAACGTTTTTTTAACGCCTCGCCCATTGCGATTACATTACCACCGGATACGGTCGAAATGGCCATCCCGATAGCCGGTTTGCGATCATACCGTAAAATGGGATCCGATGGTTCCTTGTATCCGCGTTTGATAACAGCAACATCACGCAAATAAACCATGCTCCGGGCATTTGGGCCTATTCCTCTAATAAGAAGATCACCGAAATCCTTTTCCGACTTAAACATTCCCGTTGGATTTACCGGAATATATTCTTTGCCAAGCGTCAGATGGCCCGATTCCACAGGCAGGTTTTTGGAAGCCAGGGCGTTATAGATATGTTCCTGGGAAATACCCAGCTCCGCCATTTGTTCACGCCTCATTTCCACATAGATCACTTCCGGCTGCACCCCGTAAAGCACAATCTTTTTAACATCCTGAGCCTGGAGCAATTCGCGCTGAAGTAATTTAGCGTACTTATAAATCTCGTTATAAGTATAACCGTCACCGGTAATAGCTACATAAACGCCGAATACATCTCCAAAATCATCGTTTACAATAGATGGCCCGGCGCCGGGGGGAAGCCTGGACTGGTAATCATTAACCTTACGACGAATTTCGTCCCAAATCTGTGGAAGTGTGTCCTTGTTAAACTTTTCCTGGATACTGACCTTTATCTGTGAATAGCCCCTGGAAGACCGTGACTCAATCCAGTTTACCTGCCCCAGCTCCTGGATGGCCTTTTCAAGGACGTTTGTAACTTCTTCTTCCACTTCCGCAGCAGACGCACCCGGATATAATGTAACAACAACTGCTTCTTTAATCGTGAACTCCGGATCTTCAAGGCGGGACAAATTGTTGTAGGCGAACCCTCCGAGGACAAAAACAAGTATGGTTATCACCCATGTAACCACGTTTTTTCTTATACTGAGTTCGGCAATATTCATCATTTATAGGCCTCCAGTTCATCGAGGTCCCGAACTTTCATTCCTTCTCTTAACATGCTAACACCTGAGGTAGCGATCTTTTCGCCGTATGAAAGACCTTTAAGAATCTGGATACTATCTTCTCCCGTGAGATTACCCGTAGCAACTTTGCGCTTGTGAACAGTCATTTTACCGGGATCAACCACCCATACATTTGAATTCCCGGCTTCATCGGCAAAAACACAAATAGCCGGAATCACATATGTCTGGCTGTCGCATTCTCCCAATTCAGCCTTGGCAAGAACATTTGCCGTCATACCAGGGAAAATATTGATACCTTTCGGGGATTTCATCATCAGAACAACCTGATAGGTCAAGGTCATGGGATCAGCTTCCGTGCCGATTTCCTTATAGTCCAGTTTATAAAATTTTCCGGGATCTGCTGTAAATTCCGCAAAAGTACTTGAGTTTTTCTCTTTAATATTTGCTACCACATTTTCGGGCACATTTATAAGTATTTCAACATAGGAAATGTCCTGAAGACTTACAATGGGCTGTTTGGCCTGAACTTCACCAAAATTGTTAACATAGCGCTTGGCAATAACACCGGCAAAAGGGGCACTCATATAAGTATAACTCAATTTATCCTTTGCTCCTTCAACCGCAGCCTCAAGAGATGTAATTTCAGCATTTGCTATGTCTAATGCCGCACGCCTCTGGTCAACCATTGCCTGACTTGTCGCACCGGAATCTTCTTTTTTGATTCTTAATATTCTTTCATAATCGCTTTGTGCGCGTTCGACAGATGCCCTGGCCATCGCCAATTGTCCTTGTGCCTGTTTGAGATTTATCTGAAAGTCTTTTGGATTTATCTGTGCCAAAAGTTCACCTTTTCCTACATATTGCCCTTCCTTTACGGAAAGTTTAATTAGCAGGCCCGGTACCTGGAAAGCCAGATCCACACGCTGTGAAGCGCGAACCTTGCCGGGAAACTTCCGTGTGGAGATTTCGCAAATATCTGTCAAAGTCAATATTTTAACAGGTCTTACAACCGGTTCTTTATCAATTGCCGCTTTTTCTTTTGAACAAGAACTTATAAAAACTACTAAAAAAATAATCAGGCCGATCAATATCAAACGTGTGATATCAAATAACCTGAAGTTGTTATCGTTGATTTCCATATATGGTTTCATTACCTTACCTCTAGTAGAATATTGAAATAATCATATGATACAATTAATAAACAGATAGAAAAGCTATTCCGGCCACAACGTATTTTAATAAATAATTAATAATATTATAAATATTGTATTGAGAAATGTTAATACATTATTACTTTCTTTGCAAATAGAAAGTAATAAATATTAACTTACTTTTCAATACCTGTTATAAAAATTATTTATCCCGGCATTGGTGCAAATAGGTCTTTTAAACAAAATTATTATAGTATAAAAAGGAATAAAGGGGTTTTTGTATATTTATGTTTTTATCTCCCGTTTAAATATCAATTATTTTATCTTTTTCACAAAGCTTAACAGGAGGTTCAATTGAAGTTAAAACAGATAGCAGTAAATATCGAAAATTCGCCAGGTCGTTTTTTTGAGGTAATCCAAATATTAGGCAATGCCGGAATAAACTTAAGGGCCCATAACCTTGTTGATACCGGAGAATGTGGAATCCTGCGACTTATCGTTTCCGATCTTGCCAAAGCAAGACGTATACTTATGGAAAAGCAACTGCCTGCAATAGTCGAAAATGTGGTCGCCGCAGAAATTGAAGACAAGCCGGGACAGCTTGCAGCATTACTTGAACCTTTGCAAAATGCAAAAGTACGAGTAATTTACATGTATACCTATATTGGTTTTTGCTCAGGCAAAACTGTCATGATTTTTCGTTTCAGTGATAATGATAAAGCAATTGAAGTTTTACAGGAAAACGGAATAAAGTTAATTGATGCAAAAGCTCTTGGAATTGATACGACATGAAGTTTTTTTTAGGAAAGTCTGTATTTATAATCTTCATATCCGAATTTTCTAACTATCTTTATATCTCCTGATTCTTTTCTTATAGCAATGGATGGCAGGCGAATGCCATTGAATGTGTTGTTTTTAACCATTGTATAATGAGCCATATCTTCAAACACGATCCGCGAACCCACTTCAAGCGGTTTGGGAAAAGAATAATCTCCTACAATATCTCCAGCAAGACATGTTGCGCCGCCAAGTCTGTATAAGTGTTTATATTCTCCGGAAAGGCCCGCTCCCCTTATATTCGGTCTGTATGGCATTTCCAAAACATCAGGCATATGCGTCGCAGCCGAAGCATCAAGTATTGCGATGTCCATTTCATTATGAATAATATCAATAACTGACGCTTCAAGAACACCGGCATTAAGCGCTATCGCTTCTCCGGGCTCAAGATAGACTTCTATCGGATAACGTTTCTTAAAATCATTTATCAGGTTGCACAATAGATTTATATCATAATCTTTTCTGGTAATATGATGCCCGCCTCCAAAGTTTATCCATTTTAACCTGTTGAAAAACATTCCAAACTTTTCTTCTGCTACTTTCAATGTTCTTAAAAGAGAATCCGAATTCAGTTCACACAGATTGTGGAAATGAAGGCCCGTAATGCCGTCCAGCTCATTTTCATCAAAATTATTTCTTGTTGTACCCAGCCTGGAAAATTGTCCGCAGGGATCGTAAATAGATACTTTGACCTCGGAATGTTCCGGGTTAATTCTTATGCCGCACATAATCTTTTTTTTGCTTGCAGCAATAGCTTTTTTAAAGCGTTTCCACTGCGAAAATGAGTTGAAAACAATATGGTCTGCGTAGTTTAATATTTCGTAAAATTCATCATAACTGTAAGCCGGAGAACAAACATGAACTTCTTTGCCGAATTCTTCATATCCCAATCTTGCTTCATCTACAGAGCTTGCAGTAACTCCATAAAGATATTGCTTTATCAGCGGAAAAACGGCAAACATGGCAAAACCTTTAAGCGCCATTATAATTTTACACCCGGTTTGTTTTTGCACCAAATCAAGAATTTCCAGATTTCGCAAAAGAGCTTCTTCTTCAAGAATATAGCAAGGTGTTGATATATGTTTTGTTTTACTTTGATTCATCTATAAATCTTTCAACCCACGGCAGGCCATGCACTCCAAGCTTTTCCATAAAAGGAGAAGGGTCAAATTCCTCTACATTAAACACTCCTTTGCCTTTCCATTTGCCGGTTAACATCATCATTGCCCCTATCATGGTTGGAACTCCGGTTGTGTAAGATATTGCCTGCGCTTTTATTTCTTTGTAGCATTTCGCATGATCACAGATGTTATAAATATAATACTTTCTTTTTTTACCGTCTTTTATTCCTTCAATCATGCATCCTATGCAGGTTTTACCTTTATAGTTTTCGGCTAGAGATGTGGGCTCGGGAAGAAGAGCTTTTAAAAATTTTAACGGTACAATCTGAAACCCCTCAAATTCTACCGGATCTATTCTTGTCATCCCGACATTTTCAAGTACTCTGAGATGTGTCAGATATTCCTGCGAAAAAGTCATCCAGAATCTGATACGTTTTATGCTTGGTATATTTTTAATAAGAGACTCAAGTTCTTCATGGTACATAAGATACATCTCTTTAGGACCAATTTCGGGAAAATCAAATGATTTATGCAGAGAAAGAGGATCAGTTTCAACCCACTTACCGTTTTCATAGTACTTGCCTCTTGCCGATACTTCTCTTATGTTTATTTCAGGATTAAAATTGGTGGCAAAAGGATGCCCGTGATCCCCGGCATTACAGTCCATTATGTCAATATAATTGATTTCATCAAAATGGTTTTTTGCTGCATGGGCGCAAAATATATTTGTTACTCCCGGATCAAATCCACATCCAAGAAGAGCCATTATTCCTTTTTCCTTAAATCTTTCATGATAATCCCACTGCCATTTATAGCAAAACTTTGCTTCATCAGGCGGTTCATAATTTGCAGTATCCAGGTAGTCAACACCTGTTTCAAGACATGCATCCATTATAGTCAAGTCCTGATAAGGAAGGGCCGTATTAATAACAAGATCCGGAGATACTTTTTTGATGAGTTCAATCAGCTCCGGCGTATTGTCAGCATCAACCTTTGCTGTTTCTACAGGCACTGAAATCTGGTTTTTAATTTTTTCACATTTTTCAATTGTCCTGCTTGCAAGGACTATTTTCGAAAAAACATCCGGAACCTGGGCACATTTATGAGTTACAACACCTCCCACTCCACCTGCACCAATTATAAGAACTTTGCTCATCTATATATCCTCCAATCTCATATGATAAATATTATAGACTCTCTGGTAGCATAATGCCGATTAAAAATCAAAGCTCATTCGTAAAGATAATTAAATTGGATTGTTCTTGCATGTCAGCATTATACGGATTATTATATCAGTAATAATTGCACACTCGCAGGAAGTTCGATAAAAGGCTTATGATAATTTAGCACCGGATTAGGGTTAGGTTGAATTTGCCTGATCTTCTATTATTTAAAATAATATGGCATATCAACTGCCTCCCTATTTTATGTCAATTAAATGACATATATTTTCAATAATTTATATTCAAAACAGTGACTGCGGATATTGGAATTAATAAATACTATTAAATTAAGCAGATTAGCCACTATTATAATTTGGCCCGCTTTTTGCTGCTTTATTTGTTATACACAACCTTCTATAAAAACCTGACCTTTTTGTGAAGGCATCAGGATTGATTTTGTTAACATGATTGCTTTGAAAAAAGAGGAAAACCATGAAAAAGAGTACACTGTTTCATAAATGGGGCACTTTTAATAAAGGAACAGACTGGAAAAGCATACAGATATCTTTTGCGAACCATCTTGAATATTCTCTTTCTAAAGATCAATATACCGCAACCGATCGCGATCTATATCTTTCTCTGGCACTTTCTGCCAGAGACCGTCTTATTGAGCGCTGGATACGTACTCAGCAGCTTTATTATAATCATGATGTTAAAAGAGTATATTATCTTTCAGCCGAATATCTTATGGGTCGCCTGCTTGTTAATAACCTGATTAATCTGGAAATTTATAAAGAATCAAAAAAAGCCATGGATGAACTCAATATTGAGATGGAAGAGCTTGTAGAAAATGAGCCGGATATGGGCCTGGGAAACGGCGGTCTTGGAAGGCTTGCTTCCTGTTTTCTTGATTCAATGGCAACCCTTGAAATCCCTGCATATGGCTACGGCATAAGATATGAGTTTGGTATTTTCGATCAGGCTATAAGAAATCTTGGCCAGGTCGAGCGTCCTGAAAATTGGCTCAAATATACAAATCCCTGGGAAATCGCCAGACCTGAATACAGCTTTACGGTTAAATTCTACGGTAAGATAAAACAAATTATCCTGCCTGACGGAAAACTTAAAACTGAATGGATTGATACTAACGATTTAATTGGTATTGCCTATGATACTCCGATATCCGGTTATGCCAATAATACTGTAAATACCTTAAGGCTCTGGTCGGCAAGAGCCTCAAAAGAATTTGATCTTCAATATTTTCAGCATGGCAATTACCTCAAAGCGGTTGAAGAAAAAAATATCTCCGAAAATATCTCAAAAGTACTTTATCCAAATGATGAGTTGTTTGCCGGAAGAGAGTTGAGACTTAAACAGGAATACTTTTTCGTTTCCTGCTCAATTCAGGATATAATCAGGAGGTATCTGGTAAATCATGATTCTTTTGATGAATTTCCCGAAAAAGTAGCTATACAGATGAACGACACCCACCCTGCCCTTGCGATCCCCGAACTTATGCGCCTTTTTCTCGATCAACACGGCCTTGACTGGGAAACCGCATGGGATATTACCGAAAAGTCATGCGCCTATACTAACCATACACTTCTTTCGGAAGCTCTTGAGAAATGGCCGGTAACCATGTTTGAATCACTTCTTCCCCGGCACCTGCAAATAATATATGAAATAAACCGTCGGTTTTTAAGAGACGTATCTGTTCGTTATCTGGGTGATGAAAATAAATTGCAAAGAATGTCCATTGTTGGAGAAGATTCTGAAAAGAGAATCCGTATGGCTCACCTTGCAATCGTAGGCTCGCACTCTGTAAACGGAGTAGCTGCACTTCACAGCAAACTGCTGAAGGAAAGTAAATTAAAAGATTTTGATATAATGTATCCGGGTAAGTTCAATAACAAAACAAATGGAATTACTCCCCGAAGATGGCTGCTTGCCTCAAACCCTAAATTATCCGAACTTATTACTTTAAGAATAGGAAACGAATGGGCGAAAGATCTTGAGCAACTTAGAAAAATTGAGCCCTTTACAGAAGACCCCGATTTTATAAAAGAATTAAAAGCTGTAAAGCTTTACAATAAAAAACGGCTTGCAAAAATCATAAAAAACCAAACCGGTATCATAGCTAGTCCCAATTCTATTTTTGATATCCAGGTGAAACGAATTCATGAATACAAAAGACAGCTCTTAAATGTTATTCATATAATCTACTGCTGGTTAAAACTCAAAGAGAATGCGGATTTTTCGATGCATCCCCGAACGTTTATATTTGGCGGCAAAGCTGCTCCCGGATATATAACGGCAAAAACTATTATCCGGCTTATTTGCCATGTTGCCGAAATGGTAAATCGTGACACATCAACAAATAATATTATAAAAGTAGTATTTATTCCAAACTATCGGGTCTCACTGGCCGAAAAGATCTTTCCTGCAGCCGATGTCTCTCAGCAGATTTCAACTGCCGGACTGGAAGCTTCGGGCACTTCCAATATGAAATTTGCTTTAAATGGGGCACTCACTGTAGGTACTCTTGACGGAGCAAACATAGAAATCATGGAAGAAGTCGGCAGGGAAAATATATTTATATTCGGCTTAACTGCGGATGAAGTAGCCGACAATCGTCAAAGCTATAATCCTCGCGAATACTATGAGAAAGATCCTCTTCTTGTTAAAACGATAGAACTTATCCGTAATGGTTTCTTCAGCCCTGAAGAGCCTGATATATTCCATGATCTTGTCAATTTGCTGCTTAATGATGACAAATATTTCATTCTTGCCGATTTCGAGGCGTATTTTAATTGCCAGAGGGCAGTTGATTCCCTGTACAGAGATCAGGACGCATGGAGCAAAAAAGCAATATTAAATATTGCAAGAATTGGCAAGTTTTCATCCGACAGGACTATTATGGAATATAATCGTGATATATGGCATACTGAGCCATGGCCTGTGCTTAAAGAATAAACATAACTACTCAGGTTCTTGAGTTCCAGGTTCACAGTTCAAGTTCAGAAAGCGATGAGAATCGCACGTTTTGATGACATTGAGGCTTGGCAACCGGCTTGTGAATTGACTCAAAAAGTTTACCCACCTGAGCGGTCTTTGTATATGAAGGGCTCAAGGCAATCAACTGTGAACCGTGAACTTTGAACTTAACAACCTGAGTAGATACCTTAATGCTTCCTTCGATAGGCAAGCAACCCTGACAAAGCAATCGTAGCGAAAGCTCCTCCTGCCCAAAATGTAGCCGGCGCACCGAATGCATTCCAAAGTGTACCTGCAACCACACTGGCAAGCAGAAGCGAACTACCTCCGACAAGATTAAAAATCCCAAAAGCAGTGCCGCGAAGTTCAGCAGGAGCAGTATCAGCCACAAGTTTAGTGAATAATCCTTGCGTAAGTCCCATATGCAGTCCCCAAAGTGCTGCTCCTATAAATGCTGTTAACGGTGATTTTGCTGCGGCCAATACTAAATCAGCGGCAATTAGCATAGCAAGCCCTATGATAAGTATTTTCTTCTGACTAAGCCGATCGGCGGCAACTCCGGCAGGATAGGCAGTTGCCGTATAAACGATATTCATTACAATCATAACAAGCGGCACGTAGCCTATGTTCAGCCCTACATCCTGGGCACGAAGTATCAGAAATGCTTCGCTGAAGCGAGCCAGAGTAAATACAGCACCGAGTAGCACGACGTGCCAATAACGAAGCGGTAAACGCTTTGCATCGGTTAAGGTCAAAGTATTTCGTACACCCGAATTTTTCTTTGTGCTCTCCGGATCATGAACGCCAAAGATAAGCAACGCTACAGCGATAAACGCAGGGACAACTGCAATCCACAGCACCATTCTGATATCGTTTGCAAGCCATGCCATAAATGCAAGTGCTATCAGCGGGCCTATAAATGCGCCAACGGAATCCAGCGACTGGCGGAAACCATATGCCGCACCACGCAGCTCGATAGGTGCTATATCCGCCACCAGAGCGTCTCTTGGGGCACCACGAATGCCCTTGCCGATCCGGTCTGTGAAGCGTGCTGCAAATACCCAATTAATACTGATTGCCAGCGGAAAGACCGGCTTAGTGACAGCCGCCAATCCGTATCCAATAACAGCGAGCAACTTGCGTTTTCCAAGATAGTCACTGATTGCTCCGGAAAATACTTTTGTTATAGAGGCGGCGGCCTCGCCTATTCCTTCAATGATACCAATGGTTATCATGGAAGCTCCAAGGACAGTGGACATAAATACCGGCAGCAGACTGTGAATAAGTTCGGAAGAGATATCCATGAACATTGATACAAAACCCAGCGCCCAGATGCCAGCAGGCAAAGCTTTGAATGCTCCCAAGCCGGTTGGAGAAGATCGGCTGCTATTTGTATGTAAAGTCTTCATGTATCATTGGATTATGTATATTGTAATATTCTACATTCTATGGCATATTGTAAAAATTCTTCATCAGTTCGGATTATAACTCCTTCAAAGTGCTGTCTTATGAGTTTTTTGTCAGTATAGCACATACTGTATTTCTTGCAAAAGAACTGTTCACCTCTTTAATTATTTTGCCTGAGTTTATAAATATAAAAAATAATAACTTTAAATTTTCAAAAATTCAGGTTATTCTGGTTTTAAAAATAATCTGCGCAACCACAACAAAAAACACTTGAGAAAGGAGCATGTTATGTCTAAAGAACATTTGGCAGCAAACTGCGGGCTTTACTGCGGTGCCTGCTCACTCTACCGGGCCAGACGTGACAAAAGCCCACAGTTTATTGATGAGATGATGCAAGTCATTAGAAATGAGTTGCCGGTGCCCGACAAGAAAATTAATATGGAGGAAATAGACTGCGATGGCTGTCGTGGTGGAGGCCAGCTAACATCCTATTGTATGGATTGTAAGATCCGCCTGTGTGTGGAAAAAAAATCAGATGCCGGCCATTGCACAGAATGCAAAGATTTCCCATGTTCTTTAATCACAGACTTTAATAATGATGGTATACCTCATCATGCTGAGGCAGTTAAAAATATGATTGATATGCGCCTGATTGGTATCGAAAACTGGACCATTGAACAGGAAAAACGCTGGCAATGTCATGCGTGTGGCACCGCAATCCATTGGTATTCCGGATCATGCCCAAAATGTGAAACATTGCAACCGACCCGCCTGCTCAAGCTGTCACAGGATGGTCGCTAAAGCAATCAAAAACCATAAAGGATCAGGGAATAAAGTAATGCCGGTCGAATCAAAGAGCAGAAGTACATCTCTAAATTTTCGGGGCCTTATTGGTGAAGAACTTATAAGCTCTGGGCTCATTACAAAAGAACAACTTAAAAAAGCTCTTGCCAGACGGTCTCAGGTTGACATGCCCATAGGCTCGCTTCTTATAAAGATGGGTTTTGTGTCAACTGATAATATGCTGATATTTCTGTCGAAAAAATTTGCCGTGCCCCATATTAACTTGTTTGGTATCAACATTGCCCACGAAATAATTAAGTTAATCCCACTAAACCAGATCAAACAATATAAAATTCTTCCCATATCCAAAGAAAGCAATATCCTTACCCTTGGCATGGTCAGCCCACATGATTTTGGGGTAGTCAGCGATCTGGAATTTACAATGGGAATCAAAATCAAACCCGTGGTGGTACCGTTTTTTATGATGGAGGCAGCATTAAACTTTTTATCTTCAAATTATGATAACGATGTCATTGGGAAGACAATCAAGGCTATAGCACTGCAAGATAAAAGTGAAGCCCATTCTTCTCCCAAAATCGAATCGCTTCTGGCCTATCTTGTCAAAACAAGGGCTACCGACATGCTGCTGACGGCAGGAGTTCCCCCGTCCATTAAAGTAAGCAATCAGGTCAAACGACTGTCGAGTGCTTCCTTAACCCCTGCTGATTGCGAATTATATGCCAAAGAACTTTTAAGTAACAATGCTTCCGGCTGGGTAAAATTCCAACAGACCAATGATTTGGATATAGCAGTAACATATCCGAATACAGGCCGGTTCAGAATAAATTTTTATAAACAAAGAAATTCCGTATCCATTAATATTCGTCGTCTGTACGACAACCTTCCCACAATGGAAGAACTCAACCTGCCTGAATGGATAAAAAATTATGCATTAAAACCTCATGGCCTGATCATCATATCCGGCCCGGCCGGCCATGGAAAATCAACGACCCTGTGCTCTATGATAGATATCATCAATACAAACCGGCAATGCAATATTATCACTTTGGAAGATCCTGTAGAATATCTGCACAAACACAAAAAAAGTAATGTCAACCAACGGGAAATCGGCAGAGATACCCAAAGTTTTGCCATAGGTTTGCGCTCTGTTTTCCGGCAATCCCCTGATGTGGTTGTCATTGGTGAATTACGTGATACGGAATCTTTCGAGATTGCTTTAAGAGCCGCAGGAACCGGCAGCCTTGTTCTAAGCACCATGAATGCCGCTAATTCCACAGCAGTATTTCGCATGATAGTAAACATGTTCCCGGAAAATCAGCAAAACCTGATTAGTATGTTATTGGCGGACACTCTGCTGCTTTCTTTAGCACAACGTCTGGTACTCAATAAAGACAAAAGCAAACAGCTTCTGGTTTTGGAACGCTTCTCAAATTCAAATCGGGTAGGAAACCTGATACGGGAAGGCAAACTGCATCAGATCCGCTCCCAGATGGAAACCGGATGTGAAGAATTTATGTCTATCGACATGTCCCTTGCAAAATTATATAAAGAAGGGAAAATCGATTTTGAGGAAGGGCTCATTTTTTCGTATAACAAACAACTCTATCAAGACATAAGCGGCGTAAAAATTTAATAAATCGGTAGAAAATCGTCACATTTATATTAACATGAGGAAATCTTATTATGGAAAATTTAAGACCAGACAGACGAGACCGCACTGATGTTGACCGAAGAAACAGCCTTGACCGCAGGCAGGCTTACGATGTTATAGCCACGGATATATTAGGTCAGGAGCGTCGAAGACCGGCCTTTGATAGAAGAAAAAATGGAGAACAGCGAAAAGGTTGGGTGAGAACAAATAAGTGGAGCAGTATTTTTGTTTCAGCTTATTTCGTCTGACTTTGTTTTTGAAATATATTGAGCTGATACCTATTGAGCCACTTTAATTGCATCTGAACCTGATAAATGTTTCCAATAGATCCGATTTACACCTCATTTAAACTGCCGCTTAATACAAATCATGTTGGAATCGTATATGAAACAGCTGAAAGGAACGGTCATGGACAATTTGACATGCATAGTAAGAACCGGCAGCGATGTGGCAGAAATCAAACAGTCTATTCTCGACAATCTTATTTGCATTCAGGGCCGCTTTGCACCCATTGCATCTAAAAATGACTACTATCTTGCTGTCGCCTATGCTATCCGCGACCGGATATTGGGGCAATGGGCGAAAACAGCACGTACCTACTATCAGAAAGCAAGCAGAACCGTTTGCTATCTCTCGGCAGAATTTCTTCTCGGACCATTACTGGAAAATAATATGATAAACCTCGGCATCTATGAAGAGGTGAAACAGGCCGTTTCTGAACTGGGGCTGGATTTACAGGAACTCATAGATCAGGAGGAAGAACCGGGCTTAGGAAACGGAGGACTTGGGCGGCTCGCCGCCTGCTATCTAGACTCACTTGCAACACTCAATATCCCGTCTATCGGTTATGGCATTCGTTATGAATTCGGCATCTTCACGCAGGAAATTCGGGACGGCTGGCAGGTGGAGGTTGCCGACCAGTGGCTGCACAAGGGAAATCCGTGGGAAGTGGCACGTCCGGAAATCATCTACGATATTCCCTTCGGCGGTTATACGGAAAGTTTTGATGAAGATTCCGGAAAGTACCATGTTGACTGGATACCCGGTCATAGTGTGCGCGGCGTTGCCTATGATACAATGATTACCGGTTATCGCTCGCATTCCGTTATAATGTTGCGCCTGTTTAAGGCGGAAGCAACCATGTCTTTTGATTTTGAATCTTTCAATATCGGTGATTACTATGGTGCAGTTCATGAAAAGATCGGATCGGAAAACCTGACCAAAGTACTCTACCCCAATGACGAGCCACTTGCAGGCAGGCAGCTGCGGCTGATGCAACAGTTCTTTTTCGTTTCCTGCGCCCTGCAGGACATGATCCGCATATACTTCCAGCGGGAAAAAACGATAGATAAATTTCATGAAAAATACACTATCCAACTTAACGACACACACCCTGCAATCGGCGTTGCGGAGTTAATGCGCCTTTTGGTCGATGTTTATGATATGCAATGGGACAATGCATGGGATATTACAAGAAGAACCTTCTGCTACACCAATCATACGCTGTTGTCAGAGGCACTGGAAAAATGGCCCGTACCGCTCTTTAAGATTATTCTCCCGCGTCACATGGAAATCATCTATGAAATCAACCGGCGTTTCTTAGATGATATTCGCAGAACCTATCCGGATGATGAAAACATGATCCGACGGCTTTCCATAATTGATGAAGGTGGAGAGCATTATGTACGAATGGCAAATCTGGCCTGTATCGGCAGCCATAAAATAAACGGCGTTGCACAAATGCATACCGAACTTTTACGCAAACTGGTTTTAAACGACTTTAATCATATCACTCCGGAAAAATTTACGAACGTAACAAACGGCGTTACGCCCCGCCGCTTTGTCCTTGCTTCCAACCCCAAGCTTGCTTTGCTGATATCAGAGTGCATAGGTGACGGATGGATAAAGGATCTATCCCAACTCAGGAAATTAGAAGCATGTACTAAAGACTCATCTTTTCTTGATCAATGGCGCACAATCAAACGCCAAAACAAGGCGCTCCTTTCTGAAATCATCAGAAATCGCACAGGCATTGTAACAAACCCGGATTCGCTCTTTGACATCCAGGCCAAAAGAATTCACGAATACAAAAGGCAGCATCTTAATGTACTGCACGTTACCACCCTTTATAACCGTATCATGAAAGGGCAGACGCAGGACATGCCGCCTCGCACAGTTATCTTCAGCGGTAAAGCCGCGCCCGGATATTTTATGGCAAAGCTGATTATTAAACTTATCCACTCCATTGCCGAGGTTATCAACAACGAAACTAAAGCAGCCGATCTGCTAAAGGTAGTCTTTCTTCCGAATTTCAACGTGAAAAATGCTTATCGCGTCTATCCGGCAGCCGATCTGTCCGAACAGATTTCAACTGCAGGCAAGGAGGCTTCCGGTACAGGAAATATGAAATTCTCCTTAAATGGAGCGCTAACGATAGGAACACTGGACGGTGCCAATGTAGAAATCCGTGAAGAAGTTGGGGCCGATAATTTCTTTCTTTTCGGCCTCACTGCAAATGAAGTGGTTCAGAAAAGAATAGAAGGCTATCGCCCGCAGGATGTGATCATGGTGAACAACGAGCTGCACGAGGCAATTGAACTGATTGACAGCGGCCTTTTCTCACACGGCGATCGTGACATGTTCAGACCACTCACAAAAACGCTCCGCGAGCATGATGAGTACATGCTATGTGCAGATTATCCACTGTATATCGCCTGTCAGGAACAGGTCGGTCAAACCTATCTAAAACAAGAAGACTGGCTTCGTATGAGCATGCTGAACGTAGCAAGGATGGGGAAATTTTCTTCAGACCGCGCAATCAGTGAATACTGCGATCATATCTGGCAAATAAAACCGGTGGTTATCGATTAAGCTTGATGAGCCGTGTATTCATCCAATAACCTGCGAATCATTTTCTGATACTGAGTATTATGTTTTTTCGCCTCTTTTTTAAAAAACTCTATACTACCTTTGCTTAGAGCAATCCAGTTTAGTTTTTAAACTTTCTCCTTATCCCTACCAATCCAATCAGCCCTAAAACCAAGGAGCCAGACTGCTCCGGGTATGGGAATGGCGGAGATATCACCGGTGCCGATAGAAGTGACATAAACTGGATGAACTGCAAACGCATCATGAACCCAGACCTTAATAAAGTCACCTTGGGCCCCACCTGTGAAATCAAAGCCCCAAGCCTGGAACGGATTGGAAGAACACTCCATACCAGACCAGTAATCAGATGCCTGCAAATTGCTGAATAGGCCTGTGTTTTGAAGACCCCAGCCAGGTTGAGAATATGTTCCATCAGTTGCACTATAGCCAATATTACCCAGTGACTCATAAAACAGATGTTCCATTTCGCTGGACGTTATGTTATAGCCAGCCAGGACCGATTCCATCATACTCAAAGATAAGGTTGTAGGTGTTTCCAAGATAATCGGCAGTCCCATGTATTGCTAAAGTTGCACCAGCTTTGACTGGCATAATCACTAAAAGCATCACTGTTAGCACCAATAACAGACTCAACTTCTTCATGTGCGAATTCCTTCTTTTTTGATTAATTGGTTATCTGAACTTTGATGGTCTCGTAAAAAAGTCTGGAAATTCCTGTTTCGTCATGCCGGACCCGATCCGGCATCCAGCATTTCAATAGGTTCTGGATACCGGCTTTCGCCGGTATGACGGTTTGGGGACTTTTTACTAATTCATCAACTTTAATTTCCACTTAAAATGGTATAAGAAACTGGTCGCCATAGCATCTGAACATCCCGATATCCATGCGTATATGTCAGCGGTTGGCTCAGGCGGGTACAGTGCTGCAAGTAATATAGGCCGGATCTTTTTTGCTTTAAAACCCCAAAGAGAGCGGGAAAAGAATGTAGATGAAATTATACGGGAACTAAGGCCCAAGCTAACTCATGTACCCGGTATCAAGATATTTTTACAAAATACTCCAACGATCCGGGTTGGTGATAAATTGACCAAGAGCCAGTATCAATTGACTCTGCAGAGTCCTGATACAGCCGAACTTTATAAGGCCGCAAAAACACTTGAAGCAAAAATGCAGGATTTGCCTGAACTCCGGGATGTAACCAGCGGTCTACAGTTAAACAATCCTCAGGTTAATATCCGTATAGACCGGGACAAGTCATCGGCTTTGGGAATAACTTCGCGGCAGATAGAAGATACTCTTTACTATGCCTATGGTTCAAAACAGGTTTCGACTATTTATGCACCAAACAACCAGTATCAGGTCATACTTGAACTTGAACCCGAATATCAGATGGACCCGGCAGCTCTTTCACTGCTTTATGTAAGGACAAACTCCGATAAGTTGGTGCCGCTTAATACAATTTCAACTCTGACAAAAGATGTTGGTCCTCTATCAGTTAATCATCTTGGCCAGCTTCCTGCCGTTACCATTTCCTTTGACTTAAAAACAGGAATAGCACTTAGTGATGCCATTAATGCGGTTGAAGAACTTGCTCATGTCACTTAACCGCAAACCGTTACCAAAAGTTTTCAGGGTACCGCTCAGGCATTCCAGTCATCAACAAAAGGACTTTTTCCGCTTCTCATACTGGCCCTTCTTGTTAATTATGTAGTACTTGGAATTCTTTATGAAAGCTTTATACATCCTCTTACCATACTTTCAGGCCTTCCGGCAGCAGGATTAGGAGCAGGAGCAGAAGCACGGCGACCGCTTGGCCTTGCTGTTGTAAGAGGCCTTGTGGTTTCCCAGCTCCTTACACTTTATATAACGCCTGTGGTATTCTATTATATGGATAAATTAAAAGTTAAGGCAGGAAATTTGTTTAAACCGGCTACTATCGGCTAAATCCGATGGCTTGGAGCAAAGCGATCAAGGGGAATCTTTTCTTTATTACTTGCAAAACATAGAGCCACTTTCAAAACATTTCAGTTTGGTCAAGTTCAAGGCAGGGAAAAATTTTAACCGCAGGAATACATGGAGTATTTCGATGATTAAAATTTTCATCCAACGCAGAGATCGGCCAAAATGGGACGTTTTGAAACCGGCTCCATAGAATTGCTGTGTTTTATTAATAGTCAATACTTTCGAATTTTTTTATTTTATCTATAAATTCCTGCGGCAGTTTGACAACTTTCTTGTTATTAAATTCAAAACACATGTTATAGGTAAAACCAAAGGCACAAACTTGATCTGCTTTTGTAATCAGATAATCCATTATAAACATCTTTGATTTCAATTCGCTTACTTTACATCCTATGATAATATCATCTCCGAAAAACAGTTCCTTTTTGTATTTGCAATTTGCCTCGGATATGATCATCCCATAACCGCTTATATCAAATTCTGAAAAACCGAACTGATTTAGATAAGCGACTCTTGCTTGTTGGAAATATACAAAATGCATCTGGTAACCGACATGATTGCCATAATTCAGATCGTCTATACGTACTTTAAGAGGAATTAAAAATTTAAATTCTGTCATAGTAATAACCTTTTATTGGAGCCACTTTCAAAACGTTTCAGTTTGGTCAAGCTCAAGACGGGAGAAAATTTCAACCGCAGGAATACATTGAGTATTTCGAGGATTGAAATTTGAGCCCAACGCTGAGATCGGCCAAAATGGGGCGTTTTGAAACTGGCTCATTTGTTTAGTTCTTCTTTAACTGCACGGCCGATTTCATTAGCTGTATAAGGCTTTTTAACATATTTGCCGGCTCCTAGTTTTTGTACTTCTCTTATAACAACCGTATCTGTATAGCCGCTTACAATAATAGCTTTTTGTCTGGGATGGATTTTAAGAATCCGTTTATATGTTTCAAGTCCATCTATATTTGGTTCCATAATCATATCCAATATTACCAGATCAACTTTATTATGTTCAAGGTAAGCTACGGCACCCTCGCCGCTTGAAACGGAACTGGCGTCATATCCGAGTTTAGTCAGTATATCAACGGCAATTTCTCTTTGTATTTTAACATCATCTATGACCAGAATTGATTCATTATTACCTCTGAATTCGCAAATATTATAATCCATTTTTCTGTTTTCAATTACTTCACGGGTAGCCGGCAAATATATTTCAAAAGTAGCACCTTTTCCGATTGTACTTTTCACTTCAATATATCCTTTGTGATCTTTTACAGTTCCCCAGACAACCGCCATACCAAGGCCTGACCCGCTTCTGCCCATTTTTTTCTTAGTATAAAAAGGCTCAAAAATTCTTTCAAGATCTTCAGATGAAATACCGATGCCTGAATCCATTACTTTTAATACAACATAATCACCTTCCATTACCTCGTCATAACCTTTCAATGGTTTGTCAACATACTGGTTATGTGTTGATATTATAATCTCACCTCCGTTTGGCATGGCTTCGGCTGCATTATAAACCAGGTTCATAATCATTTTGGATAAATGTATCGGTGAACCTGTACAATTCAGCAGATTTTCGGATAAATTCGTTTTAAGTGTGATCAGATTATTTTGATATAACAATTCATTCTCAGGCGATGACAGGTAAGCATTAATAATATCATTTATATTAGTAAGTTCCATTACGGCAACCCCGCGTCTTGCCAGTGTAAGTAAATCCTGAACAACAGCAGCAGCTCTAAGGCCTGATTCCTGAATAGCCAGAATCGATGCCCTCAAAGGATTATCGTAAGGCATATCCATCAAGATCATTTCAGGATATCCTACAATTCCACCTAATATATTATTGAGATCATGGGCAACACCTCCTGCCAGCGTGCCAAGAGCCTCCATTTTCTCTGAGCGTTTTAAGCGTTCCATAAGTTTCTGCTTTTCTGCATGAGCCTCTTCCTGATCGGTAATATCAATAGCCATCTCGCAGCGAACCATTCGACCGTCTGGCCATTGGATAGCTTTATCTATGCACCTAAACCATCTATCCGCTACTTTATTTTTGAATTTCCAGATATGCGGCTCTCCAAACTTTTCTCCAAAAATGATATCATTGGTACAAAACGAACAGGGCAAATCCAGATTTTGCAAAACTTTATAGCATTTTTTACCGACAGGATCCGGCCAATATTTTTTAAAAGCTTCATTAGCATATAACATTTCATATGTATCAGGGTCGCATACATATATCGGTTCATCAATGCTGTCGAATACGGAAAGCAACTGCCTGCGTTCGGAATCCAGCTTTATTTCAACCTGTTCCAGTTTAATAATATCTTCTTTAAGCTTTTTATTTGCTTCGGTAAGTTCATTAGTCCGGTCTTTAACTATATTTTCCAGATGATTCCGATGTTCCCTGAGTTGTTCTTCGGCTTGTGTTGCAGCTGTTTTTGCCTGGTTTGCATTTTCAACTTCTTTTTCCAGGTTTTGATGCAGGGTCTTTAAGTCATTGACCATGGACTTAAATTGGCCGGATAGTGCATCCATTTCAATTACATTGCTTGGCTTAATTTTGGTTTCATAAATACCTGTGCCCAGACGTTGGATTGCATTTGATAAACCGCCCGTGGTTTCCGCTATTTTTCCGGACATGCGCCGGGTATTTCTCAACAGATATAAAAAGAATGCAATGTAAAAAAGCACCATGAAACCGGCTGCGGCATATCCAACATATTTTGATTGATGCTCCAATTTTGAAACCGGGCTTAATATTGTTTTTTTATCTGCAATTACTATGAGTTTCCAACCGGTTTCCGGGACAGTGTGTTGACAGAGCAAATAACTATCATCGTTTAAGATAATCTCTGCGGAACCTTTTGTTTGCTGTATTAATTTTGAAATTGATTCAGCAGCATGCGGGAGTACTGAGTTTAACAAATTAAATATTTGAGGCTTATGTGTGTCTTGTTGGACTTTACCCTTGTAAGTATATTTATGCAACTCGGCCAATCCGAATATTTTTTCCACTTCCGGCGGCATAGCCATGATTGTTCCCTTAGAATCAATCAAAAACGCATGGGTTCCCCAAGGCAGTTTCAGTTTTATCAGATTTTCGATAAAATTTGTTATGGTGATATCTATGCCAACAACTCCTTCTAAGAAATCAGCTCGATATATCGGAACAATGCAGGACATCATCCACCCCTTGCCCATAGGATCAAGATATGCCTCCGTCCAGACATTGCTGCGTCCCGGATTGTGTTTTTCATCGGCCAGATAGTAAAAGTTAAAATCAGGGATGTTCATTTTCGGAGGCAGTTGCTTAAAAACATCTTTAAAAAACGGGTAGTACCGGCTCATGGAATCGAAAGTATTAAGATAGACAGCCACAATATTTCTGTTTGCATGATATATACCTTTTAACAATGGATCAAGTGATTCACTTTGTAATGCCTTTTTTCTTTCTTTGTATTCGATGGGTCGTAGTGCAGAATAGTAGAGGCTGCAACCCCCGTTGTCTTCCGGTTTATAATATACACCGTTTGAAGCAAATCTGAATTCAGGAATTTGTTTTTGCAATGAAAATTGGTCGGGATGATTATAAAACCGTATTATTTCCGATTGCAATATCAATGATAAATCGGAAACGGTGCGCAATTGCTCGCTGGTAATCCGGGTTTGACTTTCCGTAATTTCCATAAGATGTGAAAGTCTATCATTGCTAAGAGTATATACCGATTTATCTATCAGATAAGAGTTCATGAAAAAATATAAAGCGAGCAGAGTAATTTCAATAATAAGAAGCGGCAATAGAGCTGCCTTAAAAAATTCGCGGGATATAAAATTTCTAAGAGATATTTTTTTATCGGCCATGATATTATATAAGATACATATACCAACATCTGTGGTAAGATTTTTTGGAGGCATGTTTATTATAGATTAGTTTTTATTGCAAGAACATATTAGGTTATGAAATATGTAACTATATATAATTCTGTGTGTTATGAATTTAGAGTCTATCAGGTATTAAACTACAAAAGTTGATTTTACAAAACAAAGACTTATTATTAACGAAAGATGTGGGCTTTTTGGCAACAATCACTTAAATTATTTAAACATATATAATGAAAAAACTTTTTGGTAACACCTCAGGCCTTAAGTCTGATCAAATAAGAAGGCTTGAAAAACTTTACCGCCGTCGCATACCCCCCGAATTTCTTATTACCCCGGAAGTTGCGCGTGAGCTTTGTCTTGTTTCAGCTGAAATACGCCGTCAGACAGGACTTCTAATTGACCGCCGGGGCAGGATAGATTTTGTAATTGTTGGAGATAATAAGCGCATTGTAATACCGGATTTAAGCGATTACAGAACTGCTTCACAAAGATTAATTGGGTTAAGGTGCATACACGTTCATATGAAAAATGAGGTTTTATCAAGAGATGATTTAACCGATCTCACCCTTTTAAGACTTGATATGATTGCTGCCCTTACATTGACAAAAGAGGGAGAGCCTTATGAAATACATATCGGGCATATACAGTCTGATAAAAACGGTTTTAACTATAATATTCTTCGACCTTTAAAACCAAACCGGCTTGATATAGGCTGTGTTGAATTAATTCATGAGATAGAAACCGGCCTTGCACAGTCAAAGCGATCCTCACCAACTACAGGGATAGCACAGGAAAGAGCAATTCTTGTGAGTGTTTCAACAGATTCTAAAGATAAAGCTGGAGAATCTATGGATGAATTGAAGGAGCTTGCCTCATCCGGTGGCATTGAAGTTCTTGAAAGTATAATACAGCAGCGCAGTAAAGCTGATCCGAGGTTTTTGATGGGACAAGGAAAGCTTGAAGATTTATATCTTCTTGCTCTTCAAAAAGATGCTTCCATTATAATTTTTGATCAGGAATTGAATCCATCTCAAATAAGATCTATAACCAATAAAATAGATATTAAAGTAATAGACAGAACCCAGTTGATCCTGGATATATTCGCGCAAAGAGCCATAACAAAAGAAGGAAAACTGCAAGTCGAGCTTGCCCAGCTAAAATACATGCTTCCGCGCCTTGTTACCAAAAACACTGCTATGTCCCGTTTAACCGGTGGTATTGGGGGAAGAGGTCCGGGAGAAACTAAGCTTGAGTTAAATCGCAGGCTGGTTCGCAATCGTATAGGCCAGGCTGAAAAAGATCTTGAACTGGTGATAAGGCATCGTCAGCAGCAAAGAGCAAAACGAAGCAAGAAAAATCTGCCTATTATTTCAATAATAGGATATACAAATGCCGGTAAGTCAACCCTGTTAAATACCCTTACAAAAAGCAGTGTTCTTGCTGAAAAAAGGCTTTTTGCAACTCTTGATCCTTCAAGCAGGCGTCTGAAATTTCCCCAGGATACAGAAGTTATAATAACCGATACTGTAGGTTTTATAAAAAATATCCCGAAAGACTTGCTTGTTGCTTTCCGGGCTACTCTTGAAGAATTAAACAGCGCGGATCTTCTACTTCATGTAATAGATATAAGCAACCCTCGTTTTGAGGACCAGATAGAGTCTGTTGAAAAAATACTGTCTGATCTGAACTTAAACAATATTCCTTCAATTAGAATATTTAATAAACAGGATCTTGTCGACAAAGATATGACAGAAAGACTTTGTCATGTATTTGACGCAATTGCTGTTTCAGCAAACAGAGAATCAACCCTTTTTAAACTTATAAATAAAATGGAACAGACGGTACAATCCGTTTACATATAAAAAGAAACATACCGCAGCACCTGATAATTTTATTTAATATTTAAGTATGTTATAAGATATTTAAATCTATATATAATTGCTGTGGATATATCAAAATGGGTTGACATAAGTTAACAAACAAATGTAAAAGATCATACACATGAATATTAGCCAGATAAAAAGAACCGGTATTGCAGCTGCATATAAAGGTGGCGCGATACTGAAAGCAAATTTTGGTAAAACCCCCAAAATCACAAAGAAAGGTGCTATAGATCTTGTTACGGAATCGGATATAGAATCCGAGAAAGTAATCATAGAAACCATCAAAAACAAATTTCCATCACATGCTGTTTTGGCGGAAGAAAGCGGACTTAAAAAAGGGGATGCAGAATGTTTGTGGATTATTGATCCTCTTGATGGAACTACAAATTTTGCTCATCATCTACCAATTTTTGCCGTTTCCATAGCCTTTGCCTTAAAAGGTGATATTGTTGCAGGAATAGTTTTTAACCCTGTAACAGGGGAGCTTTATACAGCAGCAAAAGGCGAAGGAGCATTTTTAAACGGTATCCCAATTCATGTCTCAACTACTGAAAAGCTTTCAGACAGTTTGCTTGTGACCGGATTTCCTTATAATTTTAAGGATATTATTGGTGATATAAAAACCCGGTTTTTTAATTGCCTCATGGCAACCCAGGGGGTCAGAAGGCTTGGATCGGCAGCTCTGGACTTATGTTATACAGCAGCAGGACGGTTTGAGGGATTCTTTGAGCAAGAACTAAAACCTTGGGATACGGCAGCTGGCTTAATTATTGCTAAAGAAGCAGGAGGGTCGGTTACCGATTTTTCAGGAAATTCGTTTGATATATATCAACCGGAAATTCTGGCAACAAATGGCAAAATACACGAAGAAATATTAAAGTTGCTTGAATTAAAAGGATAAAATATGAAAAAGGTTTGTAAAGAAAAAAAAATATTGGACAACCATATAGGATGCTTTGGTAATTTTTCAATCGATGACACTGTATGCAAAAAGTTTTGCGCTCTTAGCTTAAAATGCTATGTGGAACGAAACCAGAATGTGCGTATAGAGATTATTGAAGAACTTGTTTTTGGAGATAATAACTATACAGGTAAGATGCAATAGTTCGGTTACATAAATTCAGTTATGCCAAATTTTTGGACCTAATCTTTTGATTAGATTGCTGAAATATCCGCTGTATTGGTTTTTGAAATTTATATAAAAAGGTCTGTTGTTATATAGCGCTCACCTGTGCCGGGAAGTATTGCAACAATACGCTTACCTTTATTCTTTTTTGCATATTGAATTGTAGCCTATGCAGAGGCTCCCGAAGATATTTTGCAAAGAATCCCTTCTATTTCTGCAAGCTTTCTTGCAGTTTCAAAAGCATTGTCATTTGAAACAGTAATAAGTTCATCAATTCGTTTCTTAAAAGATTTATCAGTTTTGATTCTGATCACGCGAGCCTTTGCTCCAAGGTAATTTCGCGTAAGATAACCATAATAACACCGCTGCCACAATGGTAAACGTCCAGTAATCAACAGGTATATTCAAGAACCATTGCTTGTGCCACGGAATCTTATCCGGTGAAAAATTAGCAATCCCAAAGGCAGGATTCAGTATAAACCAGAGAAAATCCTCTATGATCCAGAAAAGCATAAGAGATGCTATGATTCTGGCTTCAATTTTTAATGACCAATTGAAATTGATAAATACTCCGAGATGAAATACCAGAAACATAAAGCTGAATACCCATGCATGATAGCCGGTCATCGGTCTTCCGCCCCAGAATATATCAAGCAGCCAGTGATTTTCAACCCTCCATGTTGGAAGGCTTGAAGCCCAGCCTGCCGGACCTTCAATTTGAATCTCTACTTGTGAGAAAAAAAATGCCGTAAGTATTACCCAAAAGAGTAGAAACGCCAGCTCTATCTTCCATGATTTTTGTTTTATTCCCATTGTTTCCTACTTTGTAGCCATAGCAATAATTTCATCAAGCTTTTTAAATGTTTCATTGTTGCCGTCTTGTTTATACTGATTGATATTGTGCTGAAAAATATCTACATCAAAAAGAAATGCTTTTATCGAATCAGAAGAAAATTCATTAAAATGTCTTCCATATCCGCACTTTTCAATATATGCCGCATTCACATATTGTTCAAATTGTCCTTTTATCGGAACACTGCAAACCGGTTTTTTTAAATAAACCGCTTCGCTTAGAAGGGAGAACCCGCCATTTGCAATTACCGCCTTTGCTGAAGAAAGATCTTCAATAAAATCATCCTCACTGAATTCTTTTAAAGTGACATTGTTGCAATGTTCACTTTTATTAAATCCATAAACGACAAAATTTGTTTTGGAAAGCTGGTTTAAAACCGGGATAACATTGTTTTGGCTTGCCGAAGTTTGATAAACAAGGATGTGTTCTCCTGGTTTACTATGTGTGTTAAGTATTTTATTTCTTAAAATAGGAGGAACAAGAGAAGTATTTTTTTTGATGGTTTGAGCATTGAAAAACGAAGTAATTAAATAATAGTTTGCATTGGGCACCTTTGCCTTAACAATATTTTTGGCAAAGCGATAGTTGCTTTTTTCCGATTTTGGGATAGCAAAGTCGAGTTCACAGCGGTTTAGTACCTGTATATTATCAATGCTGATTAACGGCGTTTTATTGAATTTGGCAAAGAAAAAGGCAAAAGAGTCAAAATCGGATATAACCAAATCCGGCTTGAACTCTTTATGGACCTCCCAATATTTATTGAAATTGGTAATCAGATCCTTCGGTCCGGTTTTTAAAAGCATTGATGCAGAATTATATTTTGAAACTTTTCCATTCTTATAGGCAAGGTGAAAACCCTTTATTTCAAAAACCCTGTCGGGAAAGCGATCTTTTAGAAACAGGTATGCCCTGTCGCTGGTTACTATCCTCACATCGTGGTGTTTTACCAGGTGCGATATGATAACATTACTACGAGTGGCATGCCCCATTCCCTCGCTTGGCAACCCGTACAATATTTTCAAGACCATCTCCTTTTCTGATAACAGGATTTTTAATAACTTCAATAAGGGCCCATATCACAAGAATTAGAAACAAAATGATTAAGCACCTCTGGTCTCTTAATTTTCAAGGTAGTGTATCAAGTCCTTATCACTCAGCATTTGTTTCAAACACTCAGCGAGGCTGTGCTCAACTGCAGTGCTAGTCCCAAAATGATAACTGTACTTTTGCATCCCAACATATTCTTTTTCCAAATCATCGCCTGTTCTAACCCTCAATGCCGTTGTAATTATGAAGTAGCCTTCCCCCATCTCAGACTTGGCATCATAAACCGACAGGGCCAATGTCTTACTAGCGCTATTATCAATCTCTATGTTCTGCTTTTCAAATATTTTCATTAGCGCACTAATAGACGATTCTGTAAATTTATACAAATCCCCATAAACAGTTACGCCGGTCATTTTTCCAATTGCGATTTCTCCTGACCTTGATGAGGAATTTATAAGCCCCACCGGTTGTTTAACATTTAGCTTTGAAACTGCATTATCTGGAAAGACAGGGGCTTTGGTGTTGGTTCTTATACTCCAGCATCCGGACAAAACCAGAAGAATTGTAATACATATTCCTATTTTTACAATTTGCTTCATTTTATTTTCTCCTAAATACAATTCCACATTATTCTACAATTTTATGTTCCTAATTCTAAACCCCCGGAGGATAGGTTGCTAAACTTTGGAGTAAACCACTTAAATAATAATTTTATCTTTGTCAATATTTCCTCATTAATAAAGTTTAGACACCACGACTCCCAATCAAAATAATGGCAATAATTTTCCTGGCATGATACACTCTTGAACATTTCTTGGGCAGGGAAAAAGGTAGGTATTTAAACAAATGATGCATTGTAATCATTAAATAAAATGGCGGAAGTGCATGGGAATCGAACCCACCCGGGACGGTATTAGCGCCCCACACCGGATTTGAAGTCCGGGAGCCCCACCAGTGAACTGCGCACTTCCAATTAATTGTTGGCATATAATAGTAGTCCCCGTATATTTGTCAATCATTTTATATCATGACAATTGTTTATAAAGGCATTATGCTATAAATAAATATAACAGACTATTGTAAACCGGATGCATAAGTTATAAAACATTCAATAGAAAAAGGTTATATAATGAAGTAAATCTAAGGGAGTTTATATGATAAACAGCAAAAGGCTTGCTGATACATTCCGCTTTCTTGTCGGGATAGACAGTGTTTCAAAACAGGAAGGTAAGATTGCTTTCGAATTAAAAAAGATTTTTGAATCCATGGGGGCTAAAACCGCTTTTGACAATGCGGGAGAAATTATCGGAAGCGATACCGGGAATTTGTTTGTAAAGTTTACCGGCGATAAAAAGGCCCCTCCCCTACTCTTGAATGCGCATATGGATACCGTTGAACCCGGAAGAGGTATTATGCCTGTATTAAAAGACGGTGTTTTTACAAGTGACGGTAATACAATACTTGGAGCCGACGATAAAAGCGCAATAGCAATACTGATAGAAGTAATGACGGTTCTTAAGGAAAAAAATATAGGATTTGGACCGATTGAGATAGTTTTGACCATATGTGAAGAAATCGGACTGCTGGGCGCAAAACATCTTGATACGAGCCTTATAAACGCCAAATACGGATATGCCCTTGATGCCACTGACACGGAAGGTATAGTTACACGCGCTCCGGGCGCTAACAGGCTTGAGTTTATAATTCACGGGCGGGATGCTCATGCAGGGGCAGCTCCTGAAAAGGGCATAAATGCTATACTTCTTGCCGGAAAAGCAATCGCCGGGCTTGAGATTGGACGTATCGACCATGAAACAACATGTAATCTTGGAATAATAAAAGGTGGAGTTGCAACAAATATCGTTCCAAGTTACGTCAGCATTAAGGGTGAAGTCAGAAGTCATAATAATGAAAAACTTAAAGAAGTCACAAATAAAATAATATCTTCATTTGAAAATGTTGTGAAAAATTACCAGAGAAATTCATCCGATGCCCTTCCAAGAGTGGACATTATTGTGGATGATGATTTTTCAAGCACAAACATCCCCGAAAACCATACGGTTGTAAATTTAGCCAAACAAGCCGCCGCCAATCTTGGAAGAAATATGATAACAAAAATCACAGGCGGCGGAGCGGATGCCAACATATTTTTTGCAAAAGGTATTATGACAGGAGTTATAGGCACCGGCATGATAGATATGCATACTGTGCGCGAATCGGTTAAAGTAGATGATATGGTAAAAACCGGCGAACTTTTACTTGAGATTATAAAACTTCATTCAATTTCTATCCCAGGCTGAAGGAAAATATATATGATTGCATATTTTGACTGTTTTTCGGGGATAAGCGGAGATATGACTCTGGCAGCTTTTATTGATCTTGGCGTACCAGTTGATTGGCTAATAGAACATATTAAGAATATACCCCTAAATGATTTCGATTTGTCAGTATCAAGTGTTTCTAAAAACGGAATCAGCGCAAAACAAATTGAAGTTAAAATTGCCAAATTTGGCACATCAAGAAATTATTCCCAGATTTTATCTCTTCTTTCAGAAAGCTCGCTTTTGGCAGATGTTAAAGAAATGAGTATATCTGTTTTTGAAGTAATTGCCGAAGCTGAAGCTATGATACATGCATGTCCGAAAGCACTAGTACATTTTCATGAACTGGGCGGTGTTGATTCAATCGTTGATATTGTAGGAACAGCCCTTTGCATTAACTACCTTGGAATAACAAAGTTATATTCATCAAAAATTCCAATGAGCTCAGGCTTTGTAAACTGCCAGCACGGCACAATTCCGGTTCCGCCTCCTGCCGTGTTATCAATATTAAAAGATGTTGCCGTATATGGTGTTGATATAAAAAAGGAGATTGTCACACCTACCGGTGCCGCTATCGTTAAGGCCCTTTGCCAATCATTCGGAAACTTTCCCGATATGCTTGTAGATAAAACAGGCTATGGAGCTGGCAAATATGATCTTGGGCATATCCCAAATCTTTTAAGAATAATAACAGGAAGAGACAATTCACAAAAATACTATGAAAAGGATGTGGTAGTTCAGATAGAAACCTGCATAGATGACATGAATCCTGAAATTTTCGGGTTTTTAATGGATCGTCTGTTTGATGAAGGGGTTCTTGATGTTTACTGGTCGCCTGTTTACATGAAGAAAAACAGACCGGGAACAAAGCTGTATGTGATTTGCAACTATTACAATAAGGATACTGTAATTAACCGGATATTATCCGAAACTACTACAACAGGTGTCAGATATCACGAACTTCAAAGGAAAAAGCTGGCAAGACGACAGGCTGAAATGGAAACAAGCTATGGTATGATTTCGGTAAAATGTATCACAAATCCGGACGGTACCTCACGGTTTGTTCCTGAATACGAAGTATGCAAAAAGATAGCACTTGAGAAAAAAATCCCCATCAAAAACGTTTATGATAATATTTCAAAAGAGATATCATGAATAGTAACATACTATAAATCTTAACATAGAACTATCTACTCTTTAACTTCTTTTTTTATCCTTAAAGCTTCTTCATAAACCTGTTTTCTTGATAGACCAAATTTTTTTGCTTTTTCTTTTGATAGAACAGGCAATGGAGTTTTTTGCTCATATATACTTTCGGTAAGTTCCTTTACTAGAATATCATAAGAATAATCATCTTTTTCTTTATAGCCGGATATCAGCATAGTTATCTCCCCTTTTATTTCGGGGCGCTGCTTTAAAATATAAAGTATTTCGGCCTGGGTTCCTCTTATAATCTCTTCGTAAATCTTGGTCAGTTCACGTGTTAAAACGCAATATCTCTCACCCATTACATCAAGTACTTCTTCGAGAAACCGTATAATTCTTTTTGGCGATTCGTAAAATACTATAGTCCTTTTTTCTTTATTTATCTCACTCAACAGATCCAGACGTTTTTGTTTTTTTCTGGGACAAAAACCGATAAAAATAAAAGAATCCGTCGGTAGCCCGGAAATACTTAAAGCAGCTATGGCTGCGGATACGCCGGGAACCGGAACAATGTTTATTCCGGCAGCGACAGCTTCTTTTACCAGCCGAAATCCGGGATCGGATAAAAGCGGTGTGCCCGCATTAGTAACAAGCGCAACAGATGCTCCTGCATTAAGCCTGGCAATCAAGTCCGGTGTCCGTTTTTCTTCATTATATTCGTGATAAGATATCAGGCTTTTTTTTATATTATGAAAAGATAGAAAATTTCCTGTATGGCGGGTATCTTCTGCTGCAATAAGATCAACATTACTTAAAACCTTTAATGCTCTTAAAGTAATATCATCCCTGTTTCCTATGGGAGTTGCAACAACATAAAGAGTGCCGGATATAACTGAGGTTTCTGTATTATCCATAAGCAAGATCAAACGCATTTTTTATTATTTCAATTTCAGGTTCTTGTACTCCCGGACTGATTGCTACAACATCAAATCTTGCTTTTACACCGCTTTGATTAGTAATTTTTAAAAAGTAAAGAGCAACCATGGATATTTTTTTCATTTTTTTTGGAGTCACTGCGTATTTGGGACTTCCAAACCCGCCGGTTTTTCTGGATTTTACTTCAACAAATACCAAGGTGTTTTTTTCTTTTGCAATTATATCAATTTCACCGAATTTGGTGCGATAATTTTGCTCAAGTATTTTATATCCTTTTTTTTTGAGATATAAAACGGCAAGAGATTCACCTTCTTTTCCAAAAAGTTGATCTTTTGACGGCATATACTATTCTTCTTTCACCCCTTTAAAAGTTCTCCTGTGAATAGGACAAATCCCGAATCTGCGAACAGCTTCTTTGTGTTCTTTGGTCGGATATCCTTTATGTTTTATGAAGCCATATTCGGGATATTCATAATGATACCTCTCCATAAGCCTGTCTCTTGTGACTTTTGCAACTATTGATGCCGCAGCAATTGATAAACTCAAAGAATCACCGTGAGCAATAGCTTGCTGCGAAAGGGCATAGGGAATTTGAAATATCCCATCAATAAGAAGAAAATCGGATTTCGGCTTAAGGTTTTGAACCGCAATTGACATAGAAAGAAGAGATGCTCTAAGAATATTTATACGCTCAATTTCCGGTGGGTCAATTATCCCCACTCCTATGGAAATAGCACGTTCATATATAATGTTGTAAAGAAAATTACGTTTCTTGGGAGTTAATTTTTTTGAGTCTGTAACGCCTTCAATAGCATGCGAAAGAGGAAGAATTACTGCTGCGGAAACAACAGGGCCGGCAATAGGTCCTCTGCCGGCCTCATCTACGCCCGCTATTTTTCTATAGCCTTTTTCAAAGGCACTCAATTCATATGCCCACAGGTTGTTTCCCATGGATTCGCTTCTAATTATAAAGTTACTTAAATTTAATTTACGCGCCGTTCTTTTAACCTGGCCGCTTTGCCTCTGAGTTTACGAAGGTAATAAATTTTCGACTGCCTTACCCGGCCATGGCTCATAACTTCAATTCTATCTAAAATAGGTGAATTAAGCTGAAATATACGTTCTACACCAACACCGTATGATACTTTTCTTACGGTAAAAGTTGAATTGGTGGTTTTTCTGTGTCTGCCGATAATAACTCCTTCAAATACCTGAATCCGCTCTTTTTCACCTTCTTTTATTTTGACATGGACTTTTACCGTATCTCCCGTTTTAAATGTGGGAAAATCAAGCCGCATGGTTTCAAGTGCCAACTGTTTTAATGGGTCCATTGTTAATCTCCTAATATAAAATATATTTTGTTTTCACCATGAAGTATAGCAAAAACAAGTATAACTAAAATTTCTATTTGCAAAAAAGCCTGTTTTCAACCACAAATAAGTCTGTCTAAAATAATTGAGCAAGCCGATCTTACTGAAAGGTGGTTGTAATCAGTATTTCCTTTTATCGGTTCAAGCATATAATCAGCGTTTGAAATTATTTCTTCAGCAAGCCCCCAACCTGTTCCAAAAGCTATAAGATGCGGACTTGAATCTTTGAGCATATTTTTTAATTCAAAAAAGCTGATGTAATCCTTACTATCTTTTGCACTTGTTACTACTGTTTTCGGACAACTCTTTTCTTTTAAACTTATTTCTTCTATAACATCTTTAATTGAGTCTTTAATATATATCAACTCAAGAGCCTCGCGCCTTTTGGGATTAAGCGCTGATCCTGCTCCACTTGTCCAATGAGAAATTATTTGCCCGGCAAGCTCTTTTTGATCATCAAGCGGTGTAACAACGTAAAATTTTTTTACCCCGTATGTTTTTGCCGCTCTTGCCATGTCATGCAGATCAAGGTTCGTTATTGCAGATGCTATAATATCTCCTGATTTATTAATTACCGGATAATGTACCAGAGCCACGTAAAGATTGGGTTTGAATAATATTTTCAATATCGCGGCACCATTTTTTCAGTATTTCATTTTCCTGTTTTGTAAGCGGCTTATTTTCTATAAGATCCGGCCGTTTTAAAAAAGTGCGTATTAAAGAAGCCTCAAGTCTCCAGTTATCAATATCCTTATGATTTCCGGAAAGCAAGACTTCCGGCACTTTCGATCCTTCAAAATCTCTTGGCCTTGTATAATGGCAGTAATCAAGCAACTTGCCGGAGAATGAATCCTGCGAAGCTGAGTCAGGGCTGCCAAGTACTCCGGGAATCAGACGAGTAACTGCTTCAATAATTACCATTGCTCCAAGTTCCCCGCCCATCAATACATAATCACCTATGGAAATTTCATCATCAATAAAATTACTGCTTATACGTTCGTCTACGCCCTCATATCTTCCACAAATCAGGTTAAGTCCTTTTGATTCAGCTAATTCAACTGCTAATTGCTGATTAAAAATACTTCCCTGAGGGCTTAATAAAATTGTCCTCGAATCAGGATTATTTTCTTTTGCCGCTCTAATGGCATCTGCCAGAGGTTCAGGCTTCATAACCATTCCGCAACCACCACCATAAGGCCTGTCATCAGTTGTCTTGTGCTTATCTTTTGTAAAATCTCTTATGTTAATTGCAGAAGCAAAAATATGGTTTTCTTCAATCGCTTTTTTAATTATTCCATAAGACCAGAAAGAATTAAACATTTCAGGAAATATTGTAAGAACTGTAAATTTCATCATAAGTCCATTACAAAATGTTTGCTACAAGCCTTCGGGCAATTTAACTTTCATGGTTTTTTGGTCAAGATCAATATTTAAAACAACAGATTCCAATGCCGGAATAAGAGCTTCTTTTCCTTCATTATTTACAACATATACATCATTGCTGCCTGTTTGTATAATTGATTCAATCTTACCAAGATAATCACCATCCGATGCATATACATAAAGCCCGATTATATCATTCCAGTAATAAGTTTTTTCTTCAAGTTCGGGGAGCTTTGACTTTTCGATAAAAATCTCAAAGCCCTTTAAACTGTGAGCCAAATCCCTTGAGTCTACCCCTTCAAAAAAAACAAGCGCAAAACGGAAATGAGGCGTAAACCCTTTTATTCTGTAGCAAGAGCCGGTTGAATCGTGATCATTCTTTAGATACAGCTCATTGCCGGTTTTAAAAACGGAAAATGACTCTGAATAGGCATAGACCTTCACCGCACCATAGATTCCATGGGCACCCAAGATCTTTCCGATTGCAATTAAACTCTTTTTACTCACAGATTATTCAATAATTTCCAGCACGGTACGCTTTTTTACTTTTGCAGATGCCGCGCTTAAAATTGTCCGCATTGCCCTGGCGGTTCTGCCCTGTTTCCCTATTACCTTTCCCAGATCCTCTTTAGCAACTTTGAGTTCTAAAACAGAGGTTTGGTTTCCCTGCACCTCTCCAACTGTCACTTGTTCAGGATTATCAACCAGGGCCTGCGCTATTAAATAGATCAGATCTTTCATGGCTCCATCTCCTTTTTAATTTGCGATTGAGGACAAAGGGTACAACATAAAATATTATGTAATAAGAATAATCTATATATTTTCTTTTTTCAAAATATTTTTGACTGTATCTGTAGGTTTTGCTCCCTGACCGATCCAGTATTTTATACGTTCTCCCTTGAGAGAAATCTTTGCAGGGTCAATAATTGGATCATAAGTGCCTACCGCTTCTATATACCTGCCATCTCTTGGGTGTTCGGAATCAGCAACGACAATTCTGTAAAAGGGCCTTTTCTTTGCTCCATGCCTTGCCAATCTGATTTTAACTGCCATATTTTTACTTCTCCTCTAAAACGGCAACATGCCACGTTTGATACCGCGCATACCGCCTTTGTTAATTTGTTTCATTATTTTCATAGCCTGAGCATAATTTTTAAGAAGTCTATTTATATCTTGTACGCTAGTTCCGCTCCCTTTGGCAATCCTTTTTCTTCGATTTCCATTAATTATGGTATATTGTCTGCGTTCTAAAGGAGTCATGGAATTAATTATCGCTTCAATTTTAACCAACTCTGTTTCATCGACGGTTAAGTTTTTAAGCTGTTTGTTTTTACCTAATCCTGGAATCATGCCAAGAAGATCGGATATTGAACCCATTTTGCGAATTTGGGCCATCTGGTCACGAAAATCTTCTAAAGTGAACTGGCTTTTTCTTAATTTCCTTTCAAGCTCAATGGCTTGTTTCTCATCGGAAACGGACTGTGCCTTTTCAATAAAGGTCAGAATATCTCCCATTCCAAGTATTCTTGAAGACATTCTGTCCGGAAAAAATGGTTCAAGTGCGCTTAATTTCTCACCAACCCCTATAAATTTTATGGGTTTGTTTGTTATTGCCTTTATGGATAATGCTGCACCTCCCCTGGCGTCACCATCCATTTTGGTAAGAATCACACCACCGATATCAAGCGAGCTGTCAAAGGATTTTGCGATATTAACAGCATCCTGTCCAGTCATAGCATCAGCAATAAGCAGTATATCAGATGGTTTAACCGTATCCTTTATGCGGCCAAGCTCAGCCATAAGCTCTTCATTAATATGAAGACGTCCCGCCGTATCAAGAATAAGCGTATCGCAACCTTGTCTCAAAGCAGCTGTTTTTGCTTTCAGGCATATATCAACAGGATCCATATCAATAGTTGAATCAAAAACAGGCGCACCAATTTGATCCGCAATCTTTTTCAACTGATCAATAGCAGCAGGCCGATAAACATCCGCAGGAACAAGAAAAGGCTTCTTTCCTTTTTGCCTTAAAAAAATCGCAAGTTTTCCGGCCGTAGTCGTTTTCCCCGAACCCTGGAGACCTACAAGCATTATGGAAGCAGGCACAGGCCCGGAAAGAACAATTTCCTGGTGCGAAGAACCCATAAGCCGGGTAAGCTCATCATTTACTATCTTAATAACCTGATGCCCCGGCGTCAGGCTTGCCATAACTTCCTGGCCTAAAGAACGCTCTTTTATATCAGCAACAAGTTTTTTAACAACCTTATAATGGACATCAGCCTCAAGAAGTGCCATTCTGACTTCTTTTAAGCCTTCTTCAATATTCTTTTCAGTTAATTTGCCGTGCCCTTTAAGCTGCTTGAATATATTTTCTAGTTTTTCACTTAAACTTTCAAACATAATTAATATACATTTTTTCTAATCATAGTTTTAATAAACTTTTAAAAGCTAAAGCTTTGTGAAAAGGCAAAAAATGGCTTTAAAATCGGCAGGAAAGCAAGAAAGCTTTATCTGCCTGCTATTGATTTCCACATAACCTATACAAAGTTTTAAAAATTAATTCTAATTTCATGATATGTCAAGAATAATATTAAAAGCCTGCATGAGCTTTTGAAAAATAGTTGATAAAAAAATATTTTCCCCGACTGCATTAATTTTTCTAAGAATCGGAACATTCGCCAATACCATGAGAACCTTAAACATGGTGCGCTATAACAAATTGATAAAATTCATAAAAGCCTATAGCCCCAATTCTTATCATATTTATATATACACTAAATAATTGTTCATAAACTTATCCACAATCAACCACCCTTGTTATTTTTTTATTATTTCGTTTAACATTAATAAATTATTATAAAAAATAATTATATCAATTTTATTTTTTTCTTGACACTTTCGTTTAAATATAGCATTTATAAAAATAGTGGAGCAAAGTGGTTATATCTGAATAATAGTGGTTTTATGTGAACAATAAATAAAACCAAAAAATAAAAAGGCCTAATATGTTCAGAGGGACATCCTTTCATACCATAGATAAAAAAGGGCGCATAATCATTCCTGCAAGATTTCGGGAAATAATAAGAAATTCAGAGAATGACGGCGTTTTTGTATCCCGGATGGACGGAACCCTTTATGCTTACACTTTTGAAGAATGGAGAAAAATAGAAAATAAAATACTATCACTTGCAGAAAAAAGCGAAAGCATGCGCCGCTTCAGGAGAGTATTTATAGGCGGAGCCTTTGAATGTTTATGTGATAAAAACGATAGAATACTGATTCCTCCCACCTTAAGGCAATACTCAGGACTTGAAAAGGATATGGTGTTGGTTGGAGCCCTTGATCATTTTGAAATCTGGTCGCTTGATAATTGGAATAAGGAGCTTGAACAACTGGAAGCAGACAGCAAAAAGGAGGAGGTCAGAAACGAAATTGCAAAACTAGGAATCTGATTGATGCAACCTTATCATATCCCTGTAATGACAAAAGAAATTATTCATTATCTTGATTGCATGCCCGGTAAAATTTATGCGGATTGCACTATTGGAGGTTCTGGTCATGCAAAAGCCATTTGTGAAAAAATAATGCCGAATGGAATATTTATAGGGGTTGATCAGGATAAAGATGCAATTAAGAATGCAAAAAACGTTTTAAATCTAAACCTATCAAACATCCATTTGTTTCATGGTAATTTCATTCGACTGCCCGAATTTCTTTCGGAATGCAATATCTCAAAAGTTGACGGTATATTGCTTGATTTAGGATTATCTCTTCATCAAATAAGCTCCAGCAAAAGAGGGTTTAGTTTCAAAAACGCAGAGCCTCTTGATATGCGAATGAACACGGATTCCGATATCAAGGCCGAAGACTTAATTAACAAATTGAGTGAAATAGATCTTGAGAAACTAATAAGAAATTATGGCGAAGAGTCATGGGCAAGAAATATAGCACGAAATATAGTTAAAGCAAGAAAGGAGTGCAAAATCGATACAAGTGCACAACTTGCTAAAATAATATGTGCTTCAATTCCAATAAAAATACAACATAAGTCAAAAATTCATCCTGCTACACGTACATTTATGGCACTTAGAATCGCTGTTAATAAAGAACTCGAAATGCTTTCCGGGTTTATGGACAATGTTGCCGGTTTATTAAACCCAAAAGGGCGTCTTTGTGTTTTAACTTTTCACTCTTTGGAAGACAGAATCGTAAAACAAAAAATTAAAGAAATGGAAAAAGATTGTGTTTGTCCTCCAAAATTTCCAAAGTGCGTCTGCAACAAGACCAAATTAATGCGAGCCTTGAATAAAAAAGCAATAGCTCCCGGCAAAGAAGAAATTAACATAAATCCTATGTCAAGAAGTGCAAAACTCAGAGCGGCAGAAACAATATAGCAAGGAACAACCAATTGAAGAATAACCTTAAAGATAAAAAAACCAGGCTTAAGATTATCGGAATCTGGTCTGTTTTTATGGCAATATTTTCAGCCGAACTTTTTATTTACACCTGGAGCAGAATTCAGTGTGTTAAGACCGGTTATGAAATAGCAAAAGAATCGAATAGAAATCTTAAACTTGCAACATTGCAAAATAATCTCAAGATTGAAATCGCACGGCTTAAATCACCACGCAGAATAGTTAAAATCGCAACAACAAAACTCGGGCTGGTCATGCCGACAACTGAGCAAATTATTATAATTCAATGAGAAATGCCAATAAACAATATATAAAACTACGCATTACAATAGTTGGAATTTTTTTTGCCTTTTGCCTTGTGGCTATAGTTGCAAAAGCCGGTTATCTGCAAATTTATCAAAGCTCCTGGCTTGCAGAAAAAGCGGCCAATCAATATGAAAAGCCTTTTAAAGAAACAGGCAAGCGAGGCACTATTTATGATGCTAATTTGCGCGAAATAGCCGTATCAGTAGATACAATTTCAATTGCTGCCTACCCTGCCAAAATAACAAATAAAACAATAGCAGCAAAGAAGATTGCAAAATCTCTTAATATGCGTGCAGATTTTATTAAAAGAACTCTTTCTTCCGGCAAGCCCTTTGTTTGGATAAAACGCAAGGCAACACCGAAAGAAGTATATGCAGTAAGAAATCTTGATATTGAAGGTATGTGCTTTTTATCAGAGCACAACAGAGTTTATCCGCAAAAAACACTTGCGGCTCAGACCATAGGCTTTACAGGTATTGACGGCAATGGCCTTGAAGGTCTGGAGTTTTATTTTGACAATCAGCTTAAAGGCTCGAATGGAAATAGTATTATTTTAAAAGACGCTCTGGGTCAGGGTTTTGATACTGAAAAAAATCCCGGTAATTATAATGGCAATAATCTGGTTCTGACAATTGATCAGGCAATTCAATACATAACTGAAACAGCATTAAAAGAAGCTGTGGTTGATAGCTCGGCCAAATCCGGAATTGCAATGGTAATGGTTCCCAAAACAGGTGCCATTCTGGCTATGGCGCATTATCCATCTTTAAATCCGAATTCATTTACAAAATTCGATAAGCAATTGTGGAGGAACAGAGCTATAACCGATCCGTTTGAACCGGGTTCAACAATGAAAATTTTTACAGCTGCTGCTGCAATAGAGCACGGCAATTGTAAACCAAACACTATTTTTTACTGTGAAAACGGAGAATATAAAGTTGGGAAAAATATTATACACGATACACATCCTTACGGTTGGTTGACGGTTAAAGATATCATAAAATATTCAAGCAATATAGGCGCATATAAAATTGTAAACAAAATAGGGCCCAAGGCTTTGTATGAAACCCTTAAGGATTTCGGGTTCGGCGAAAAAACAGGAATCAATTGCCCGGGCGAAACATCAGGTTTTCTATCTTCATATAAAAACTGGCGCGAGATTGATGTTGGAGCCATATCTTTTGGGCAGGGAATCTCCGCCTCTCCTTTACAACTTATTTCAGCAACTTCGGCAATAGCAAACAATGGTCTTTTAATGAAACCATATATTGTTCAGGCTATATCGGATGATAAAGGCAAAACGATTAAACGTTTTGAGCCTACACCTGTAAGACAGGCAATTTCATCCGAATCAGCTGATACGATAGCAAAAATACTAATGGCTGTAACAACCAAAGAAGGAACAGGGTTCAATGCAACGCTTGATGGCTACACGGTATGCGGTAAAACCGGAACCGCCCAGAAAATCGATAAAACAGGAAAATACGCGAGGAATAAATACATTGCATCTTTTATCGGCTTTGCCCCTGTTGAAGATCCGGAAATAGCCATACTTGTTATAGTAGATGAGCCCAGGAAAAATCACTATGGTGGTATTGTAGCAGCTCCGGCTTTCAAGAAGATAGCCCAGGAAACTCTCACTTATCTTAATATACTGCCTGATAATAGAGAAACAGACAAAATCAGAGTTTCGCGGGAAAGCAGGGTGCTGGGTTGAAATTATCATCTCTTTTAAAAGCCATAAATATAACGGATTGTTGTCCTGATCCTGATATAGGCTCGATACATTACAGGGCACAGGATGTAAAACCATCCGGCCTTTTCGTTGCTATACCTGGACACAAGGCAGACGGCCACGATTTTATTGATGCGGCAATGGAAAAAGGTGCGTCTGCAATAGTGGTTCAAAAAAAGATGGTCAAAAATTCTATTATAATCGAGGTTGAAAACACAAGAAAGGCTCTTGGCAGGATTGCCGCAAAATATTGTGGGAACCCTTCCGAAAAATTAGTTATTATCGGTATTACAGGGACAAATGGCAAAACGACTACTGCTTATCTTGTAGAAAGTATTCTCCATGCCGCTGGTTTTAAAACAGGTGTAATAGGAACGATTAATTGCCGTTATTCAGGAAAAACCTTTCCAAGCCCGGTAACAACACCTGAGTCACTTGATCTTCAACAAATTCTTTCTGAAATGGTAAATGACGGCATAACCCATGTGGTTATGGAGGTGTCATCCCATGCCATAGATCTGTTCAGAATTGAAAGCTGTTTCTTTGATGCCGCTGTTTTTACAAACCTCACACAGGATCACCTTGACTACCATACGAATATGGAAAGTTACTGGGAGGTTAAGAAAAAACTTTTTACAGAATCACTTGTTACCGGACCAAAAAAAGAGAAAGCTTTTGCCGTAATAAACTGCGATGACAAAAGGGGAAAAGTACTTTCCGGCAATCTTTCGGTAAAATGCATAAAAACAGGCTCTGATACCGGATGCACTGTATATGCAACTAATTCAACAATAAATGCAAGGGGGATAAAGACTTTAATTTCAACTCCCGAAAGCTCTGTTGAAATTGAGTCTGATCTTGTGGGAAAACATAATATCGAAAATATCAGAAGTGCAGCAGGCGTTGCTTTTGGACTTGGAATCTCTTTAGACATAATAAAAAAGGGAATTGAATCACTTTCTGTAATTCCGGGACGCCTTGAAAGAATAAACAACAAAACCGGCATATCGGTCTATGTGGATTACGCACATACTCCTGATGCATTGAAAAATGTACTTCTGTCTTTAAGACCTATTACAAAAAACAGACTGATATGTGTTTTCGGGTGCGGAGGCGACAGAGACAAAACAAAACGCCCTCTTATGGGAGAAGAAGTTGCGCGCCTTTCCGATATTGCAGTTATTACATCCGACAATCCAAGAACAGAAGATCCCATGGAAATAACAGATCAAATATTAACCGGTATAAAACGGAATACGACAAACAGATATGAACCAACCGAATATAGACTTTTAACTGATAAAAAAGGCTACTTTGTCGAACCTGACAGGAAAAAGGCCATACATCTTGGAATTAAAATCGCAGAAGCTGGCGATGTTATACTAATAGCCGGGAAGGGCCATGAAACTTATCAGCTTATAGGAAAAGATTCATTTCCTTTTGATGACAGACAGGAAGCAATGTCTGCGCTTTTGCAGATAGAAACAAAGAGATAATATATGAAACAACTTATTCCGTGGTCTGAAGATGAAATATTAAAAGCAACAGAAGGTGTTGTTGTTTCCGGGGGAAACAGGCACACATTTACAGGTATCTCCATTGATTCACGGACAATAACTGCCGGCGAACTTTTTGTTGCCATTGAAGGTATTAATTTCGACGGACATAATTTTGCAAAAGAAGTTATCACAAAAAATATTAAAGGTCTGGTCATAAACAGACAAAAAACAGCAGAGCTTTTATGTAACAAATCAGACAATCCGGATGTGTTTTGTGTTGAAGTCGATAATACTACTAAAGCGCTTGGGGATATTGCAGCCTATAACAGGAAAAGAGCAAATGTTTCCGTAATAGCGATTACAGGCTCAAACGGCAAAACATCTACAAGAGAAATGACAAGCGCGATTGTTTCCCGCCATTTTGATACTCTTTCAACAATAGGGAATTTAAACAACGAGATTGGCCTTCCCTTAACCCTTCTTAAGCTAAGCCCATTTAATAAATGGGCGGTTGTTGAACTTGGAACGAATCATCCGGGAGAAATAGCAAGACTTGCCCAAATATGCAAACCTGACATCGGTATAATAACAAATATAGGCAGAGCGCATCTTGAAGGATTAAAATCTATTGAAGGTATTATGAATGCCAAAGGGGAGCTATTAAACGACATCAAACCGGATGGAACAGTTATTCTTAACGCAGATGATGAAAGAGTCATGAAGCTTGCCCGCAAAACACAAAGAAACAAAATTTACTTTGGGCTTTCACAAAAAGCATTGATTAAAGCATCTTCGATCGAGATAAATAAAACATCAACCTCATTTACACTAAAACTTCCCGAGGATGCTATAAGAGTAGAACTTCCCGTAACAGGACATTTTATGGTGCCGAATGCGCTTGCTGCCGCTTCTGTAGGATATCTTCTTAAACTCAGCGCACATGATATAAAGGCGGGTCTTGAAAATTTCACCAGTGCAAAAAGCAGGATGAATATTTTTGCTTTGGGAAACGGGGTTACTATTATTGATGATACCTACAATGCAAACCCGGATTCCATGGAAGCAGCCATAAGATCACTTGCAGGTTTAAAAGGTAACAAAAGAGGAGTGCTTGTTGCCGGTGATATGCTGGAACTTGGAATTTATTCTGAAGCTCTGCATAAAAAAATAGGCGAGTTTTGTGCTGAATTCGGCATTGAAAGGCTTTATGCCACAGGTCAATTTTCCGCCAATGTGGCAGCTGGTGCAATTATAGGAGGCATGGATGTTTCTTCTGTTTTCACAGGATCACAGGAAGATATTATAAGCGATCTGAAAGAATGGTTAATACCAACAGATTGCGTACTTATTAAAGGCTCAAGGGCTATGGCAATGGAAAAAATAGTTGCAAAATTAAAAGAATGGGCAGGAACATCGGCAAAGTTAATTAAGGATAAAGTATGATTTATCATTTATTATATCCGCTTCACACAACATTTTCTGCATTTAATGTATTCAGGTACATTACATTCAGAACAATATATGCGGTTTTAACTGCCTTTTTAATTTGCTTTCTCTTAGGGCCCTGGGTAATCCGCAAACTCACCAAGTTGCAGATCGGCCAGCACATTAGGGAAGAAGGGCCAAAAGGGCATCAGAAAAAAACCGGCACACCAACTATGGGAGGAACGCTGATTGCCTTTTCGCTGGTAGTGACAACACTTCTGTGGAGTAATCTTTCAAATTACTATGTCTGGATACTTCTTCTTGCAACAATAGGCTACGCTTTAATAGGATTTGCAGATGATTATCTCAAGCAGGTCAAAAAGCAAAATATGGGGTTAATCCCACGCAATAAATTTATCCTGCAATCGGCACTGGCATTAATCATAAGCACCTTTATCTATATCAGTCCCAATTTTTCAAGCACTCTGATTGTTCCTTTTTTTAAAAACATTTCGCCTGACCTTGGCGTTTTTTATATTTTCTTTGCCGCCTTTGTTATCGTGGGAACCTCAAATGCGGTTAATCTGACAGACGGTCTTGACGGGCTTGCTATAGGCCCTACAACTATTGTGGCAGTTACTTACATGATTTTAGCTTATGTTGGCGGAAACATCAAAATTGCCGAGTATCTTCAAATACCCCATGTAGCTGGAAGCGGGGAAGTAGTTATATTCTGCGGCTGCCTTGTCGGAGCAGGTTTAGGTTTTTTGTGGTTTAACGCATATCCGGCACAGATATTTATGGGAGATACCGGATCTCTTTGTTTAGGCGGCGTTATCGGAACAGTTGCTGTAATTACAAAACAGGAGCTATTGCTTGTTATTGTCGGAGGATTATTTGTTATTGAAGCCCTGTCTGTAATTTTTCAGGTTTGCTTTTTCAAGATAACTAAAGGCAAAAGAATATTTAAAATGGCGCCTCTTCATCATCACTTTGAACTCAAAGGATGGCCTGAACCAAAAGTGATAGTACGATTCTGGATTATTGCGGTTGCCCTTGCGCTTCTGTCTTTAAGCACGCTGAAAATAAGATAATAAACAGGGATCAGGATGAAATTATCCGGAAAGAAAATACTAGTTGTTGGGCTTGGCAAAACAGGAATATCTACTGCTGTCTTTTTAAAAAAAAGAGGCGCTGATGTCATTGCAACCGACTCTTCAAAGGATGCAAATCTTTTCGATGCTGCAAATAATCTTTCAAAGATCGGGATAAATGTTGAACTGGGGGTTCACAATCCTTCTTCTTTTATGAATTCGGAAATTATTGTTCTAAGCCCCGGCGTTGCTCATACGATTGATCCTGTTGCAAATGCTGCAAGATGCGGTGCAATCATTATGGGAGAGATAGAGCTTGCTTCAAGATTTATTAAAGAACCGATAGTTGCAATAACGGGAACAAATGGCAAGACTACAACAACAACTCTGATTGGTAAAATGCTTGAAGAATCGGGCCTGAAAGTTTTTGTCGGAGGGAACATTGGCAACCCTCTTATTGATTATATCGACTCCGGAAATAAGGCGGATATTATTGTTGCAGAAATCAGCAGCTTCCAACTTGATACAATTGATGTTTTCAGGCCAAAGGTAAGTGTTTTACTTAATATTTCCGAAGACCATCTTGACCGTTATCCTGATTTTAACGCATACACAAAGTCAAAGATGAAAGTATTTAAAAATCAGAAAGAAAATGATTATGCTGTATTCAATGCCTCGGATAAATATATTTTCCCTGTGGCAGAAGATATTAAATGCAGCAAACTGCCCTTTTTTAACCATACTGCTGCAAACAATTACAATGAGTATGCAAAAATTACAGACGACCGTATTGTTTTTAATTTATCGAAAGACTTTGCCGTCATAAATCAGGAGGCAGCAGACCCGGTTGATGTTTTTGAGGGCAATTATTCTTTGCCTTTTTCTGCAATAAATCTTTTGGGAAAACATAACATGGAAAATGTTGCTGCGGCAACTCTTGCAAGTTTTGCCGCAGGAGGCAATTGGACCGGAATAAAATCAGCCTTAAAAAACTTTACAGGACTTGCACACAGGATTGAATATATAACAACTATAAATGAAGTAAAATACTATAATGATTCAAAAGCTACTACTGTTGATTCTGTTATAAAAGCGCTGGAAGTATTTAATACCCCAGTTATCCTGATAATGGGAGGCCGTGACAAAGGAAGTAATTTTGGTTTATTGGCAGACACTGTCAAAAAACATGTAAAAAGACTAATTGCTATTGGAGAAGCAAAAGAAAAAATAAAATCCGCTCTTGGCGATAAAGTCGATACTATTTTGTCAGACTCACTTGAAGATGCCATCTTTTCGGCAAGCAGATCAGCAGAATCTGATGATGTTGTTCTCTTATCTCCGGCATGTTCAAGCTTTGACATGTTTAAAAGTTATGCACACAGAGGAGAGATCTTTCGTGAAGAAATCCTTAAAATAGCTAAAACGGCCGGTAATGATTAAACGTAATAAACAAATATTATCCGTGGCCCAAGAATCGCCGGGATATTATGATATAAAACTTCTGTTACCCGTTTTTATTCTGGTAATAATCGGGATAATCATGGTTTACAGTGCAAGCTCAGTTCTAGCTTTGAAAAAATTCGGAACCGATTATTTTTTCTTAAAAAAACAAGCTATGTTTGCCGCAGCAGGAGTTATAGCACTGGTAATCTGCAGACATTTCAATTACAGATATTACAAGGCGTTAGCCTACCCTATTCTTATCTTTTCAATTATTTTACTTCTCGCCATACATATTCCGGGCATAGGATATACAGCCGGAGGATCTGCAAGGTGGTTGCACTTAGGTGGCTTTACAATTCAACCTTCCGAATTTGCGCGTCTTGCGATGATTATATATCTTGCATACTCAATAAACAAAAAACAGGAAGATATTAAAAATTTTTACGTAGGCTTTTTGCCGCATGTGATTGTGCTTGCAATTTTTACATTGCTTTTATCCCTTCAACCGGATTTCGGCTCCCTTATTATACTCTGCGCTTTAACATGGACAATGCTTTTTGTCGGAGGAGTCAGAATATTATATCTTGCTTCTTCGGTTCTTCCATTACTGCCGGTTGCCTATATTTATATGTTAAAAGAGCCTTACAGGCTTAGACGCTGGATAAGCTTCTGGGACCCATGGCAATATTGTTCTGATGAAGGATACCAGATCGTTCACTCTTTAATGGCTTTCGGAACAGGCGGAATATGGGGCACAGGCATAGGTAACGGCTATCAGAAACTTTATTATCTGCCCGAACCTCATACAGATTTTATTCTTTCTGTTATTGGTGAGGAATTGGGGCTTGCCGGTGTTGTAGTAATCATTATTCTATATGCATTTATTTTAATAAGAGGGATCAGTATTGCCAGAAAAACCGAAGAGCCTTTTGGCGCATTGCTGGCGACAGGGATTACAATCACAATAGGCATGCAGGCTTGTATAAATATGGGTGTTACACTCGGTCTTTTGCCGACAAAAGGACTTACACTGCCGTTTTTAAGTTATGGAGGAACATCACTTCTTATTAATATGGCAGCAGTGGGAATACTCATGAATATAGGAAAATCTGCTCATAAAAACACAAACAGCAGGCAAGTATAAAGCCCATGCGTATTATTATAGCAGGAGGCGGCACTGGAGGTCATTTGTTTCCCGGAATAGCTATAGCACAGGAATTTATTTCAAGGAATCCCGAAACCGGCATTCTGTTTGTCGGAGTGGGTAATTCTTTTGAAAAAACAACTTTAGCAAAAGCCGGTTTCAATCATAAAAGGATAACGGTTGAAGGTATAAAAGGACGCGGTATCACAAAGCAGTTAATATCGGCTTTTAAGATACCAAAAGGCATGTTTGAATCATTTGCAATAATAAAAAGCTTTAAGCCCAACCTTGTTTTTGGCGTGGGCAGTTATTCTTCAGGCCCTATAATTTTTATGGCATGGCTCCTTGGAATTAAAATAGGACTGCATGAGCAAAACATTTTACCCGGAATTACAAACCGTATGCTGTCAAGGTTTGCCAATCGGATATATATATCGTTTGAAAAAACAAAAAAGCTGGCACATACAAAAAATATAATTTTTTCAGGAAACCCCTTAAGAAAAGAAATAACAGATATCGCGAAAAAAGATATTGCAGATTACGAACAGAACAAAAGTGCATTTAACGTATTGATCATTGGAGGGAGCCAGGGTGCTCACAGCATAAATATGGCCATTATTGAAGCTCTCTTATATATCAAAAATAAAGAAAGTCTTTTTTTTGTGCATCAGACTGGCTCTTTAGATGAAGAAACTGTTGCCAAAGCCTATGAGCAAAACAAAATCTATGGCGATGTAAAACCGTTTTTCGATGATATGGCAATAAAGTACAGTCAGGCTGATTTAATAATCTGCAGAGCCGGAGCGACTACTGTTGCGGAAATTACAGTAATAGGCCGCGGAGCAATTTATATCCCTTATCCTTATGCAGCAAATGATCACCAGACTCAAAATGCACAGGAGCTTTGTGATGCAGGTGCGGCGGAAATGATTGCTGAAAAGGATTTAAGCGGAAAAATACTTGCCGAAAAAATTGAGTATTTTTCCCAAAATCCAAAGGAGCTTCACAAAATGGCAACTTTGTCAAAAACATTCGGCATGCCTGATGCAGCAGCTGTGATAGTAAACGACTGTTATCAAATGCTTGATCCTAAAGGCGGCAATAAACATGTATAGAAAAAAATATCATATACATTTTGTAGGAATCGGCGGAATCGGCATGAGCGGAATAGCTGAGTTGCTTTTGAATCTTGGGTATAAAGTTTCGGGTTCCGATAAGGCTTTAACTGATATTACAGATCGTTTAAAAAGACTCGGAGGTACAATTTATAAGGGACATGATGAAACCAATATAGAAGGAGCCGATGTTGTCGTTATTTCTTCGGCAGTCAGCTCAAAAAACCCTGAAGTGGTTGCTGCAACACAATTATCCGTACCTGTAATACCTAGAGCTGAAATGCTGGCGGAACTCATGCGGCTTAAATACAGTATTGCAGTTGCAGGCGCACATGGTAAAACTTCAACTACATCCATAATATCATCAGTTCTTGCAAAAGGTGGGCTTGATCCTACAGTAGTGATAGGCGGAAAACTTAAAAGCATAGATTCAAATGCTCTCCTCGGACAAGGCAACTACATAGTCGCCGAAGCCGATGAAAGTGACGGATCTTTTTTAAAATATTCACCCGCTATAGCAGTAGTAACCAATATCGATAAAGAGCACCTTGATTTTTATAAGGATATAGACGCCATAAAGGATGTGTTTTTAAGCTTTATCGACAGAATTCCATTTTACGGCCTTGCAGTTCTTTGTTTGGATAATGAATATATCCAGGAAATTATACCGAAAATCAAAAAACGCTTTACTACTTACGGAATGAGTTCGCAGGCGGTATTTCAGGCCAAAAATGTTTCCATTGAAGGTTTAATATCAAAATACGATGTTTATCATCATGGAAAAGCTTTAGGTAAAATATCGCTAAGCCTTCCGGGAATTCACAATGTATACAATTCTCTTGCCAGTATCGCAGTCGGTATGGAACTTGATATTCCATTTAATGTTATAAAAGATGCCCTGGAAAATATGCAGGGGGTTCAACGCAGATTTGAAATAAAAGGAGAAGCAAAAGGGATTACAGTTATTGATGATTACGGGCATCATCCTACAGAAATCCGAACCACATTGCAGGCTGCAAAGGATTGCTGGCCCGAACGGCGTGTTATCGTTGTATTCCAGCCGCATCGATACACAAGGACAAAAGCGCTGTTTGATGATTTTACCCGCGCATTTTATCAATCCGATCATCTTGTAATTCTTCCCATTTATCCTGCGGGAGAAAAAGAGATCGAAGGAATTGATTCAAAACGCTTATGTGAAGAAATTGCCGCACATGGACATAAAGAAGTTTCTTATATGGAGGATATGGAAAGTGCGGTTGCATATCTAATGAAGATTTTAAACGAAAAAGATATACTGCTTACTCTGGGCGCAGGAGATGTCTGGAAATCCGGCATGATGGTTTTGGATTCTTTATTAAAAGAAAAAGATAATGCTACTTGATCAGGATATAAAAAAATGGCTTGTAAACTATTTTGACGAAAATGTCAAATTTGATGAACCGATGTCAAAGCACACTTATTTTAAAGTAGGCGGTCCGGCAAAAGCGTTTGTAACGCCTGAAAGTACCGAGCAACTTTATAAACTTATATCATGGTCACAAGAAAATAATATTGAGTATATTGTAATAGGAGACGGATCAAATCTTTTGGTAAGTGATAATGGAATACAGGAAATAGTAATTGTCCTTTCAAAATATTTGAATCGGATTTCTATCATAAAGGAAGAAAATGAATCAGTTTTGATAACGGCAATGGCCGGGGTCAGAACACAAAATCTTTGCCGTTTTGCTATAGAAGAAGGGTTATCAGGAATAAATTTTGCCCTGGGAATTCCGGGAACCATTGGCGGAGCAATCATGATGAATGCCGGAACACATTTTGGTTCAATATCCGATATCCTTGAATCGATAAATATTATGCAATCTTCAGGTGATATCTTGAAACTGGAAAAAGATGATATCGATTTTTCATACAGGAATCTTTCCTGGAAAAGAAAAACATCTGATAGCAGAGATCCCATAATACTTGAAGGTTCTTTCATGCTGAAAAAGTCCGATCCAATTGAGCTGAAAAAAGAGGCCGAACTTATTTTAAAAAAGAGGAATGAGAGCCAGCCAACCAAATTGCCAAGTGCCGGATGTTTCTTTAAAAATCCGGCTACTGGCAAAACAGCAGGAGAACTTATCGATATGGCTGATCTTAAAGGAGCACGCATAGGAGGAGCAGAGATTTCCGGAAAACACGCTAATTTTATAGTTAATACCGGCAATGCTTCAGCTTCAGACATACTTTCGCTTATGAAGTTGGTTCAAGAAACTGTATTTAATAAATTTAACATTAACCTTTTGCCGGAGGTTAAAATTGTTGGGGTTTAAAGACTCAAAAGCAAAAGTTCATAAGAACAGATTTAATAAAAAAAGGCGGCTCGGCAGTATAAGGGATCGTATTGTTTTTTATCTGAAGATAACTCTTGTTATCATGATTGTTCCGGTTATGAGCCTTTCTTATATTTTTATATATGACTGCATAACGCAATCTGAATCTTTTGCAGCAAAAAACATTTCAATTGAAGGCAACAGGATTTTATCAAAAGAAGAAATTATTAAAGATGCAGATATACACCCAGGGGATAATATATTTGCGATAAATATCTCAAAGGTCAGAAGAAAACTTTTGGCAAATCCATATACGGCTGAAGTTGAAGTTAGCAGGAAAATACCATCGGCAATAGCAATTAAAATAAAAGAACATAACTGTTTAGCCGTCATTGATCTTGGAAAAATGTTTTTGCTAAACGAACATGGAGAAATTTTTAAAGAAAAGGAAAGCTCTGATATTGAAATAGTTCCGGTAGTACAGGGACTTTCCTTTGCAGATTTAAACTTAAACGGTAAAAATAAAACAAAAGTATTTGATGCAGTAACGACTGTATTAAAGCTTGGTCAAAGTCCCAAAAGCATTCTGCCAAATTCAATTATAAAATTGATAGAAGTTGATAGAATAATTGGTTTAACAATTACCGCTTTTGCAGAAAACAGAATCATAAAGCTTGGATACAGTAATTATAAAGATAAGTATGAAAGACTAAGTAACGTGCTTAATAATAATAAATTAAATTTTCAGAATTTTGAAAGCATATACTTGGATAACGGTCTTGATCGTGTGGTTGTATGCCCCGCAAATAATGTTTAAAGCAAAGTGTTTAATTATGAAATAAGGAGACTTAAAATGCCGGTGCAAGATAATATTATTGTCGGACTTGATATCGGGACAACCAAAATCTGTGCAGTTGTCGGAGAGCTTACAGACAAAGAAGTCAATATAATAGGAATCGGCACTCATCCCTCCATAGGTCTTAGAAAAGGTGTTGTAGTCAATATAGAATCTACCGTGGATTCAATTAAAAAAGCGGTCGAAGAGGCCGAACTTATGGCAGGGTGCGAAATTTCTTCTGTTTATGCCGGAATTGCAGGAGGCCATATTACCGGTTTTAACAGCAGGGGGCTTGTTCCTATTAAAGATTCTGAGATAACCCAGCAGGATGTAGACCGTGTCATTGATGCGGCAAGAGCGATAGCAATACCCATGGACAGGGAAGTAATACATGTTCTTCCGCAGGAATATATAGTTGATGAACAAACCGGGATACAAAACCCTGTAGGAATGTCCGGTGTCAGGCTTGAAGCTAAAATACATATTGTGACAGGAGCTGTAACATCCGCTCATAATATTATAAAATGCGCCAATCTTTCAGGGCTTGATGTATGCGATATTGTATTAGAATCTCTTGCTTCCGGCGAAGCCGTGTTGACAGAAGAAGAAAAGGAACTCGGCACAATGCTTTTGGATTTGGGCGGAGGCACGACAGACCTTTCCGTTTTTTCCGGAAAAAACATCAGGCACACTTTTGTTCTTGCTCTAGGCGGTAATAATCTGACTAACGATATCGCTGTAGGATTGAGAGCATCTATTCCCGATGCTGAGAAAATAAAGATAAAATACGGCAGTTGTGTAGCTAAAAACATAAGCAGTAGTGAAACTATTGAAGTTCCGAGCATGGGTGGGCGTACTCCCAGAAAACTTTCCCGGCAGATTCTCGGTGAAATTTTAGAACCACGCATGGAAGAAATCTTCACATTAATAAAAAGAGAGATTTTTAAAGCCGAAATGGAAAATTTAATCCATTCCGGTGTTGTTCTCACAGGCGGGTCCGCTCTTTTAAGCGATGTAACGGAAATAGCGGAATCCGTATTTAATCTTCCGACACGATTAGGAAGGCCCATAGGAATAACAGGACTTGTCGATGTAGTTAATAATCCTATGTATGCAACAGGCGTTGGCCTTGTTGTGTATGGAGCTAAAAATCAAACCAAGAAAAAGTTCAGAATTCGCGATGGCAACATCTTCAACAGGGTTATGGGTAGAATGAAGAAGTGGGTTAATGATGTCATTTGATAAATTTTCATATAAATCATTCAGGTAGGGGGTGAATTATGTTTAGCATGGTAGACAATGAGGGTTTAACGAAAATCAAGGTGATTGGTGTGGGGGGTGCCGGAGGAAATGCAATTAACAACATGGTATCTTCTAATCTTATGGGTGTTAAGTTTATCGTGGCAAATACTGATGCGCAGGCTCTTGATAAATCACTGGCTTCTGTAAAAATACAGATCGGAGAGCAACTTACCCAAGGACTTGGAGCAGGAGCCATGCCTCAAATCGGGCGGGATGCGGCATTTGAAACAGAAGAAGATATAAAAAATGCTATCGAAGGCAGTCATATGGTTTTTATTACAGCCGGTTTTGGAGGTGGAACAGGAACAGGCGCTGCTCCTGTCATAGCCAGAATCGCAAAAGATCTTGGTGCTCTCACTGTTGCAGTGGTTACAAAACCTTTTTCTTTTGAAGGCAAGAAACGTATGAAGCAGGCAGAAGAAGGAATAAATGAGCTCAAGAAATATGCCGATACAGTTATAACCATACCCAATGACAGGCTTAGAGGCCTTGCAACCAAGAACGCCAAAATGATAGAAATGTTTAGAAAAGCAGATGAAGTACTTCTGCATTCGGTAAAGGGCATTACAGATCTTATAGTTATGCCCGGTCTTGTAAACCTTGATTTTGCAGATGTAAAGACAACAATGTCCAAAGCGGGTCTTGCGATTATGGGTATCGGAGTCGGTAGAGGAGAAAACAGGGCAATTGATGCGGCTGAACAGGCCATATCACATCCATTGCTCGAAGATATTTCGATAAAAGGCGCCAAAGGCGTTTTGATGAATATTACATGCGACAGTGATATCACAATGGAAGAAATGACTGAAGCATCAGATAGAATTTACAGAGAAGTCGGCGATGATGCTGATATAATATGGGGTACGGCTGTCGATGATACAATCGGAGATGAAATGCGGGTTACGGTTATAGCAACCGGAATAGGTCAGCCCGAAATAGAAGAGCTTGAAGATAAAGAAGATAAATCAAAACTTAGAGGAAAGGTTAGAAGCCTTACCATGGAAGATATAAAAGCTGCCGCAAACTATGATGTACCTACTTTTATACGGCAACAGGAAGCTGTTGGTGAATCGGGAGGGGCAACATACAGAGGATATAAAGGTATGGTTATTGACAATAGTGACCTTGATATCCCGACATTTTTACGAAAAAAAGCTGATTAAATATTTTTGTGTATATTTATAATGGCTGCCGGCCAATGTAATGAATGGAAAACAAAAAAGAAATTATTTTTCTGATTTTGAGATAGGCGCTGTCCGTAAACAATGGAAAGAACATATCAGGGTAGCCCTTGTATATCCGAATACTTACAAAGCCGGAATGTCAAATCTCGGCTTTCAGACGGTATACGATATATTAAACAGGTCTGACAGTATATTATGCGAAAGGGCTTTTCTGCCCGATAATATAACAAGTCCGATACTGACAATAGAATCATCAAAACGGCTTTTTGATTTTGACATAATAGCATTCTCAGTATCCTTTGAAAATGATTTTGTAAATATTCTTTCAATTTTAAAACGAGCCGGACTCCCCCTAAAGGCCATTGATAGAGGAACCCCCTACCCTCTTATTTTGGCCGGGGGAGTTGCTTGTTTTATAAATCCGGAACCTGTTTGCGAATTTATAGATTGTTTTATTATCGGTGAAGCAGAAGTAATACTTCCTGGTTTCTTTGAATACTTTGAAACCGCTGTTGAGAAAAAAGAACTTTTACTAAATATTGCAAGACAAGTACCCGGCATATACGTTCCGGCATTCTATGAAGCATCTTATAATCAAGACGGCACTCTTCGCTCTTTTTATCCGATAGCCGATGTACCGGAAAAAATAAAACGTGTTTATTTGAAAGATATTTCAACAGCATCGACATGCAGCAAGATCGTATCCGAAAAAACAACCTTTGAACGTTCTTTCTTAATCGAAGTATCAAGAGGATGCACCCACGGCTGTAGGTTTTGCAGCGCAGGTTTTGTGTACCGCCCTCCCAGGTTCAGAAACTTAACTCTACTTGAAAAATGCATAGATAAAGGGTTAGCAATAACTGACAAAATAGGATTTGTAGGCGCTGCGATTTCCGATCTGCCTGAAATTGAAAAGCTTTGTAACATAGGCCAAAAAAAGGGCGCTCAAATATCATTCAGCTCTTTAAGAGCCGATGCTTTATCCGATGAACTTGCCGCTTCGCTTAAAAAAAGCGGAAGTAAAACCGCAACAATAGCTCCCGATGGCGGCTCACAACGTATTCGTGACGTGATTAATAAAGGAATCACCGAAGATCAAATTCTATCTGCCACTCAAATAATTGTGGGTGCCGGGATTCCAAATATTAAACTATATTTCATGATCGGACTTCCTACAGAAACTATGGAAGATATTGAAGCAATAGTAACCCTGTGTAAGAAAATAAAGAAGTGCTTTGTTGATGCAAGCAGAGAAAAAAAACGTATAGGACATATTACTGTAAGCATCAATCCTTTTGTCCCAAAACCCTTCACGCCCTTTCAATGGGCGGGAATGGATGAAATTTCATCTCTTAAGAAAAAGATCTCCTTCATAAAAAACAGTTTAAAAAAAGAAGCAAACATGCGAATAGATGCTGCATCCCCCAGGAAAACCTATATACAGGCACTTATTTCTAAAGGCGATCGCAGAACTGCCGAATTATTAATTCTTGCCGAATCAAATAACGGCAACTGGGCAAAAACGCTCAAGGTATCATTGTTAGATGCCGATTTTTATGTTTACAGAGAAAATTCTTTTGATGAACTACTACCCTGGGATTTTATAGATCATGGCATCAAAAAAACATACCTTTATAAAGAATATCAAAAAGCACTGCTTCAAAAAACATCAGCGCCCTGCCCTATAACTTCATGCAATAAATGCGGCGTTTGTATATCTGAATGATATATTTTCATAAAATATAATTAGTTAAGTTGTTTTAATTTTATTACACTTTCTAAATTTTCAAGGATTTAATTTGACCGGATACAATTAACCCCCGCTCTTCAGATAATTGAAGTACGGGGCTTTTGTTTTTTTAAATATTGTGAACTATCAAAACTTTACAGTGCAAACTTGTGGTGCCAAGTTTACACTTCAAGTTGACGGGGCACGGAATATACGCCTATATCGGAAATTGGAATGTTATTTGTTTTTTTGTATCGCAGCTACCAGTAGTAATCGGAATTCTCACAACTATTCAAATTTACCACTTATTTGTGGCTTTTTTTTCGACTATACAATAATTTATTTGAGAAAGTATAAAAGTAAAGGGCGTCCCAAAACTACCCCATGAAGCTCAATGGATTGGCTAATGCATTTAAAGATCAGATGATGCAGCCGGACATGAATGAACTGTCCTTTGAAGAACGATTTGGTCTTCTGGTGGATCATCACTGGAGTTGGCGGGATGATCGACGACTTAAAACGCTTCTAAGAAATGCAAAGTTCAAAGACAATGCCTGTATTGAGGATATTGATTATAAAAGCCCTCGGGGCATTGATAAATCAGTAATCTTAAGCCTTGCAATCTGTAACTGGATAAAAAACACACAAAACATTATTATTACAGGCCCAACCGGAGCCGGCAAAACTTATCTTGCCTGTGCATTGGCAAACAGTGCATGCAGGAAAGGGTTTTCTTCATTGTATATGAGAGCCCCCCGATTGTTCCGGGAAATTG